>ERZ724526.383-NODE-383-length-26177-cov-11.865784_pt1 | contig 26177 bp, 22 predicted proteins | sample MGYA00376059_ERZ724526 | MGnify/ENA primary metagenome ERZ724526 (study PRJEB28724, sample SAMN07190883) | activated sludge metagenome | isolation source: activated sludge of sewage treatment plant in Hong Hong | place: Hong Kong | collected 2016-03-17 ...
AGGAAATCCGCGGCGTCGCCGTCAATGCGAATGTCGTCAAGACGCTCGAGGAGCGTGGCTGGATCGATGTCGTCGGTCATCGCGACACGCCCGGTCGGCCGGCGCTGTTCGCGACGACGAAGAAGTTTCTTGACGATCTTGGGCTGCGCAGCGTCAGCGAGCTGCCGCCGCTCGAACAGATCAGTCAGACACTGGAACCGGATCATGAAAACTAAACGCACGCCTTTCCGTCAATCCAGGGCGGCAGGTTCCGAAAATCGGCCGGAAAAAGTAGTCGACCGTGCCCGCTCCCAAAGGGATGGCGGTCATGCGAAGGCAGCGAATGTCGCGAAGGCACCTGTGGCGGCCGATAATGAAACCCCACGGGGGCGTACGCCGCGTCGCGCAGCCCCGGATGCCAGGGTTGCTGCAAAAGCGGTGGCTCCAGGACGTCGTCCGGCACCCACTACGGGAGGGCGGGCGAATCGCGGCAGCGTTGCCCGTGATGGTCGGCCGCTGGCCGGAGCCAAGCCGGAACGTCTGCAGAAGGTGCTGGCGCAGGCCGGCATCGGTTCGCGGCGGGAAATGGAAGAGTGGATTGCTGCCGGACGGATCAGCGTCAATGGGGTGACGGCCCAGCTAGGTCAGAGCGTGGTGCCAACCGACAGGATCAAGATCGGCGGTCGCCTGGTAAACGTGCGATTCACCTCGACCCGGACGCCGCGTGTCGTCCTCTATCACAAGCCCGAGGGTGAGATCGTCTCGCGCGACGATCCGGAAGGCAGGCCTTCGGTGTTCGCTGCGTTGCCACGCATCCGCAGCGGCCGCTGGATCGCCGTCGGGCGGCTCGACTTCAATACCTCGGGCCTTCTTCTTTTTACCACCTCGGGCGAGCTGGCCAACAAGCTGATGCACCCGAGTTCGGAACTGGTTCGCGAGTACGCGGTGCGTGTTCTCGGTGAACTGACGCCTGAAGCGCAACGGCAGTTGCTGGATGGTGTCGAATTGGAAGATGGTCCGGCCAGCTTTGCCAGCATCGACGAAGCCGGGGGTGAGGGGGCCAACCGCTGGTATCGCGTGACCCTGTTCGAAGGGCGCAATCGCGAGGTGCGCCGCATGTTCGAGGCAGTCGGGTGCATGGTGAGCCGGCTGATCCGGATTCGCTACGGCCCGTTCACTCTGCCGCCGCAACTCAAGCGGGGCCGCGTGCGCGAACTTGATGAGAGCGAAGTCAGGGCTTTCCAGAGCGAACTGGAGAAATTGAGCAAGCCGGCGGCACCTCGGGAAGGTGCATAAAGTCTGCCAGATTGATTTACCGGGAGGAACAAACTCGTTATAATTCACGAGTTTGTTCCTCTCGCCATTTCCGGCGAGGCATCTTTTCCGTGAGATGGGCGTTTCGCCCATTTTTTGTTTGTGGCTATGGATTTAAACGCGCTGCTTGAAACGACCGTGGTCGGTCTCGGTTATGAACTCGTCGATATCGAGATGTCGCCCCGTGGCCGGACCATTCGCATCTTCATCGACCTGCCCGACAAGGAGAACGGAGTTGACGTCGACGATTGCGCACGCGTCTCCAATCAGCTTTCGCGCGTGCTCGATGTGGAGAATGTCGATTACGACCGTCTCGAAATCTCGTCGCCGGGTCTTGATCGCGTGGTCAAGAAGCCCGAGGATTTCCAGCGCTTTGCAGGGCACGACATCCAGATCAAACTGCGCATCCCCCAGGGCGGCCGCCGCAACTTCCAGGGTGAACTGATGGGTCTCACGGACGGCAAAATTGGCCTGCGTCTGGAGAAGGATGCCGTGGAACTCGAATTCAACAATATCGAGAGGGCACGTCTGGTGCCACGATTCGACTGAAGGACTAGGAGGTTTTGGCCCATGAGCCGTGAAATTTTGCTGCTGGTCGACGCACTGGCCCGCGAGAAGAACGTCGGCAAGGAAATCGTCTTTGGTGCTCTTGAACTGGCGCTGGCTTCGGCGACCAAGAAGCGTATCCATGACGAAGCCGATGTGCGGGTTTCGATCGACCGTGAAACCGGCAATTACGAGTCCTTCCGTCGTTGGCAGGTTGTTCCCGATGGCGAGTACGTCAATGAATACCTCGAGGTGCCGCTTTCCGAGGCGCGCAAGGACGATCCGGAAATCGAGGCTGGCGATTCGCTCGAGGAGCCGCTGGAGCCGATCGACTTCGGTCGCATCGGTGCGCAGGCGGCCAAACAGGTCATCCTGCAGAAGATTCGCGACGCCGAGCGCGAGCAGATTCTGGCCGACTTCCTCGAGCGCGGCGAGCATATCGTCTATGGCACCATCAAGCGCATGGAGCGGGGTAGCGCGATCATCGAAGCGGGCAAGATTGAGGCGGTGCTGCCGCGTGACCAGATGATCCCAAAGGAAAACCTGCGTATCGGCGATCGTGTCCGTGCCTACCTGTTGCGTATCGACCGCAATGCGCGCGGCCCGCAGATCATTTTGTCACGTACCGCGCCGGAATTCGTCATCAAGCTGTTCGACTTGGAAGTGCCGGAGATTTCGGACGGCCTCATGGAACTCAAGGCCTGTGCCCGTGATCCCGGTTTGCGCGCCAAGATCGCCGTCAAGTCCAACGACCCGCGCGTTGACCCGATCGGCACCTGCGTCGGCTTGCGCGGTTCGCGCGTGACCGCGGTGCGCAACGAAATCGGTGGCGAGAACATCGATATCGTGCTGTGGTCGGCGGACCCGGCGCAGTTTGTCGTCGGCGCGTTGTCGCCGGCGGAGGTTTCCTCGATCGTCGTCGATGAAGAAAAGCACGCCATGGATGTCGTGGTCGACGAGGACAACCTCGCCATCGCGATTGGCCGTAACGGCCAGAACGTTCGCCTGGCCTCGGAACTGACCGGCTGGACGATCAACCTGATGACTCAGGATGAGTCGGTCAAGCGCTCGGAAGCGGAATACGCGGTGACCCGCGTCACCTTCATGGAAAAGCTCGACATCGACGAGGAACTGGCCGATCTGTTGATCGGGGAGGGCTTCTCGACGCTCGAGGAGGTCGCTTACGTCCCGCTCGCCGAAATGCTCGAGATCGAGGGGCTGGACGAAGACATCGTCAATGAGCTGCGCAATCGCGCACGCAATGTCCTGTTGACCGAGGCCATCGTGAACGAAGAGCAGTTCGAAGGCGTGGCCGACGACCTGTTGACGCTCGAGGGCATGACCAGGGAACTGGCGGCAAAGCTGGCCGGCAAAGGGATCAAGAGTCGCGATGAACTCGCCGAACTGGCGGTCGATGAACTTGTTGAATTGACCGGCATCGACGAACAGCGTGCCAAGGAAATCATTTTGAAGGCGCGTGCTCACTGGTTTGAGTGAGCGGGAGGGTAGCAAGCATGACCGCAACAACTGTTTCGCAATTTGCCGCAGAACTCAAGATGCCGGTGTCGGCCCTGCTTGAACAATTGGGCAGGGCAGGCGTCGCCAAGAAGGAGAGCGCCGACGCGTTGACCGATCAGGACAAGGCAAGGTTGCTCGATTACCTGCGCCGCGCCCATGGCGACGATTCGAAGACCAAGATCACGCTGACACGCAAGCAGACGTCGGAATTCAAGGCGACCGATTCGCACGGCCGTGCCCGGACGGTACAGGTCGAGGTGCGCAAGAAGCGCGTCCTGATCAAGCGCGAAGCGGGCGATCATGGCGTCGAGCCAGTTGTCGAGGGAGTGGCCGGAGCGGTCGACAAGCCGGCGGATCTGCCGGTCGTCGAGCCGGTGGTGGAGGTTGTGCCGGTCGTCGAAAACGTGCCGGTGGTTGAGGCGCGGCCTGAATCGAGGCCACAGCCGACGGTCCCGCTTGCTTCGGTGATCGGCCAGGGCGAGTTGCGCTCCCGCGAGGAGCAGGATCGCCGCTATAGCCAGTTGCGCGAGATTCAGGAACAGGAATTGAAGGCAAAGCTGGCTCGCGAAGCAGAACTGGCCCGCATGCGCCAGCAGGCCGAGGCGGCGGCCGAAGCCGCCAGACTGGCGGGGCAGGCGACACAGCAGGCTACCGCCCAGGCGAAGACGCAGGAAGGCGCACCGGAGAAGGGAACGCTGCACAAGAAGCCCGAAGCACCGGGCAAGGATGCGAAGAAGGGTGGCAACGGTCGTGCCGACGACAGCCGCAAGAAGCCGGGTATCAAGACGCGCTCGGCCGATCCTGGCAGTTCGTGGAAAAGCGGCCGGCATGGCCACAGGAAGCATGGCCACGCGGTTGATGAGGGCCAGGGGAGCTTCCAGGCACCGACCGAAATCGTTGTCCGTGAGATACATGTTCCCGAAACCATTTCGGTGTCCGATCTGGCGCACAAGATGGCAGTGAAGGCCATTGAAGTCATCAAGGTGATGATGAAGATGGGTACGATGGTTACCATCAACCAGGTGCTGGATCAGGAAACGGCCATGATCGTGGTCGAGGAGATGGGCCACAAGGCGCTCGCCGCCAAACTCGACGATCCGGATGCTTTCCTCGAGGAGTCCGCCGCGCACAAGGACGTCCCAATGGAGCCGCGGGCACCGGTGGTTACCGTCATGGGTCACGTCGACCATGGCAAGACCTCGCTACTGGACTACATTCGCCGCGCCAAGGTGGCGGCGGGCGAAGCCGGCGGCATTACCCAGCATATCGGTGCTTACCACGTCCAGACCGACCGCGGCATGGTGACCTTCCTCGACACTCCCGGTCACGAGGCATTCACCGCGATGCGCGCACGCGGCGCCAAGGCAACCGACATCGTCATCCTGGTCGTTGCTGCCGATGATGGCGTGATGCCGCAGACCCGGGAGGCAATTCACCACGCCAAGGCAGCCGGCGTGCCGCTGGTCGTTGCGGTCAACAAGATCGACAAGCCCGAAGCCAACGCGGATCGGGTCAAGCAGGAACTCGTGGCCGAAGGCGTCATTCCCGAGGAATACGGCGGTGATTCGCCGTTCGTGGCGGTTTCGGCGAAGAAGGGTATCGGCATCGACGAGTTGCTCGAGCAGGTGCTGCTGCAGGCTGAAGTTCTCGAGCTGACCGCGCAGAAGGATGCCCCGGCCAAGGGCCTGATCATTGAAGCGCGTCTCGACAAGGGGCGCGGTGCCGTGGCGACGATGCTGGTCCTGTCGGGAACCTTGAAGCGCGGCGATGTCGTGCTCGCCGGTCAGGTTTCCGGGCGGGTCCGGGCCATGCTGGACGAGAACGGCAAGGCGATCAACCAAGCCGGTCCGTCGATCCCGGTTGAAATCCTCGGTCTGTCGGATGTGCCGGCGGCCGGAGAAGAAGCCATTGTTCTCTCGGATGAGAAGAAGGCGCGCGAAATCGCCCTGTTCCGTCAGGGCAAGTTCCGCGACGTCAAACTGGCCAAGCAGCAGGCGGCCAAGCTCGAGAACATGTTCGAGCAGATGAAGGAAGGCGAGGTCAAGACCTTGCCGCTCATCGTCAAGGCCGACGTGCAGGGTTCGCAGGAAGCGCTGGTACAGACGCTGGCCAAGCTGTCGAACGACGAAGTCCGGGTACAGATCATTCATGGCGCCGTTGGTGGCATCAGCGAGTCCGATGTCAATCTGGCGCAGGCTTCCAATGCGGTCATCATCGGCTTCAATACCCGGGCCGATGCCAATTCGCGCAAGCTGGCCGAGACTTTCGGTGTCGACATCCGTTACTACAACGTGATCTACGATGCGGTCGACGAGGTTAAGGCCGCGCTGTCCGGCATGCTGTCGCCGGAGAAGCGTGAGCAGATTACCGGCCAGGTCGAGATTCGCCAGGTCTTCCATGTCTCCAAGGTTGGCGCGATTGCCGGTTGCTACGTGCTGGAAGGCGTCGTCAAGCGTACTTCGCGAGTCCGTCTGCTACGCAAGCACGTTGTGGTGTGGGATGGCGAGCTCGACTCTCTCAAGCGCTTCAAGGATGACGTCAAGGAAGTGCGCAGCAATTTCGAATGTGGCTTGTCGCTCAAGAACAACAACGATATCCAGGAAGGTGACCAGTTGGAAGTCTACGAAATCCAGGAAGTAGCACGCACATTGAAATGAAGAAGGCTGGCTTTCAGCGCAGCGATCGGGTCGCCGAGCAGGTGCGCCGCGACCTCGCCGATCTGATTCGCAGCGAACTGAAGGATCCGCGGGTCGGCATGATCAGCCTGACGGCGGTGGAACTGACACCGGATTACGCGCACGCGAAAATCTTCTTCACGACGCTCGACGACGAGCATCTGGACGAAGTTGAACGTGGCCTCAAGCGCGCGTCGGGCTTTCTGCGCCGTGAACTTGGGCGGCGGATTCACATCCACACGCTGCCCGAGCTACATTTTGTCTACGACAATTCGATTGCGCACGGCATCAGTCTCTCGCACCTGATCGATCAGGCCAACGCGTTAAGCGACCAGACGCCTGACGAGTAGGGTTCGCATGCAAGTCAGGAAGGCCTGGAAGCAGGTCGATGGTGTCCTTCTGCTCGACAAGCCTCTCGGTCTGACTTCCAACGATGCCTTGCAGAAGGCGCGTCGCCTGTTTTCGGCGGCCAAGGGCGGGCACACCGGGACTCTCGACCCGCTGGCGACTGGCCTGCTGCCGTTGTGTTTCGGCGAGGCGACCAAGTTTTCGGCTGATCTGCTCGACGCCGACAAGACCTACGAGGCCGTGGTCAGGCTGGGCATCTGCACCGATACCGGCGATGCCGAAGGCACGGTGATCGCGACTGCCACGGTCGACGTCTCCAAGGACTATATATTCAGGGTCTTGCGGCAATTCACTGGCGCCAGCCGGCAGATCCCGCCGATGCACTCGGCGCTCAAGCGCAATGGCCGGCCATTGTACGAACTCGCGCGCCAGGGAATCGAAGTCGAGCGGGAGTCGCGCATGGTCACCATCCATGCCATCGACTGCCTGAGCTTTGGCGGTGACAGCCTGACCTTGCGGATTGCATGCAGCAAGGGTACCTACATTCGCGTGCTGGCCGCCGACATCGGGCGAGCGCTCGGCTGTGGCGCTCACCTGGCGGGCCTGCGCCGGACCAGGGTTGGCGATCTCGATCTGGGCGCTGCCGTGACGCTGGCGCATCTCGAGTCTCTCGACAAAGCGGGGCGGGCAAGTTGCCTGCAGCCGGTCGATGCCTTGCTGCGCAGCCTGCCGTCGGCGACACTCGAAGGCAAGGCGGCAGAGCGCTTTCGTCACGGGAACCCGGTCGATCTCCCGGCCGGACTGAGCGGAAAGGTCCGCATCTACGTCGACGGCACGCTGATCGGTGTCGGCGAACCGGCGCCGGATGGCCGTTTGTGGCCAAGAAGACTGGTGCAACTGACGTTCTGATCTGGTAAAATGCTATGCCTTCCTTTGCCAACAGGAGGGAATGTCCCGATCTGGCGCCGGCTCTATCAAACTGGGGCTGCGTCGTAACCAAGAAAGAGAGTTTGAAATGGCAATGACCACTGAATCCAAGGCCGGCATCGTCGCCGATTTTCAGCGCGCCAAGGGCGACACCGGTTCCCCGGAGGTCCAGGTTGCGCTGCTCACCGCCCGCATCAATGATCTGACTCCGCATTTCAAGGAGCACAAGAAGGATCACCACTCCCGTCGCGGTCTTCTGCGGCTGGTCAGCCAGCGCCGCAAGCTGCTGGACTACCTCAAGGGCAAGAACGTCGATTCCTACCGTGCCCTGATTACCCGCCTCGGTCTGCGGAAATAAGCCTGACTGAAGCGTTCGAGAGAGCGGCCCGGATTATTCCCGGCCGCTTTTTTCATTTGTTGTTGTCGTTGTTAGCTGTTCATTGTGATGAGAGTGAAAGGAAATTATGTTCAATGTCGTGAAAAAGACCTTCGCCTACGGGGACCATCAGGTCACCCTGGAAACTGGCGAAGTTGCCCGCCAGGCCGGCGGCGCCGTGCTGGTGTCGATGGAAGAAACCGTGGTGCTGGTGACTGTTGTCGCCGCCAAGAACGCCAAGCCCGGTCAGGACTTCTTCCCGCTGACCGTTGATTACCAGGAAAAGACCTACGCCGCGGGACGTATCCCCGGCGGCTTCTTCAAGCGGGAAGGTCGTCCTTCCGAGAAAGAGACGCTGACCTGCCGCCTGATCGACCGTCCGATTCGCCCGCTGTTCCCGGACGGCTTCTACAACGAAGTCCAGATCATCGCCACGGTGATGTCTCTGAATCCGGAAGTCGATTCCGACATTCCGGCGATGATCGGTGCCTCCGCCGCGCTGGCGATTTCCGGCGTGCCGTTCAACGGCCCGATCGGTGCCGCCCGCGTCGGCTACATCAACGGCCAGTACGTGCTGTGCCCGACCCTGAGCCAGCTCAAGGACAGCCAGCTCGACCTCGTCGTCGCCGGCACCGAATCAGCCGTGCTGATGGTTGAATCCGAATGTGACCAACTGTCCGAGGAAGTCATGCTGGGCGCCGTCGTTTTCGGTCATACGGAATCGCGAAAGGCGATCGAGGCGATCAACGAGCTCGTCGAAGAAGCCGGCAAGCCCGAGTGGGACTGGGCTCCGGCGCCGAAGAACGAGCCGCTGATCGCCAGGGTGCATGAGCTCGCCAGGCCCGAGTTCGAGACTGCCTACAACATCACGGTGAAGCAGACGCGGACCCAGGCGATCAAGGATATCTACGCCCGAGTCATCGCCGCCGTCACCGAGGGCGTTGACAATGCGCCGTCGGGCGGCGAGGTCATGGATATCATGTTTGCCCTCGAAGGCGAAATCGTGCGCGGTCGCATCCTGTCGGGCGCGCCGCGCATCGACGGTCGCGACACGCGCACCGTGCGTCCGATCACCATGCGTTCCGGCGTCCTGCCGCGCACCCACGGTTCGGCGCTGTTCACCCGTGGTGAAACCCAGGCACTCGCCGTCGCCACGCTAGGTACCAACCGTGACGAGCAGATCATCGACGCGCTGGCCGGCGAATACCGCGACCGCTTCATGCTGCACTACAACATGCCTCCGTACGCCACCGGTGAATGCGGTCGCGTCGGTACGCCGAAGCGTCGCGAGATCGGCCACGGCCGTCTGGCCAAGCGTGCGCTGCTCGCCGTTCTGCCGAAGCCGGAAGACTTCTCGTACTCGATGCGTGTGGTATCGGAAATCACGGAATCCAACGGCTCTTCATCGATGGCGTCCGTCTGTGGCGGCTGTCTGGCGCTGCTTGATGCCGGCGTGCCGCTCAAGGCCCACGTCGCCGGTATCGCCATGGGCCTGATCAAGGACGGCAACCGTTTCGCCGTGCTGACCGACATCCTTGGCGACGAAGATCACCTCGGCGACATGGACTTCAAGGTGGCTGGCTCGACGACCGGCATCACCGCGTTGCAGATGGACATCAAGATCCAGGGCATCACCAAGGAAATCATGCAGGTCGCGCTGGCACAAGCCAGGGAAGCCCGCCTGCACATCCTCGGCCTGATGCAGGAATCCGCTGCCGGCCCGCGTGAAGAAATGTCGGCCTACGCGCCGCGTCTGTACACCTTCAAGATCAATCCGGAAAAGATTCGTGACGTCATCGGTAAGGGCGGCGCTGTTATTCGCGCCCTGACCGAAGAAACCGGCACCACGATCGACATCCAGGATGACGGCACCATCACTATCGCTGCGACCAGCGGCGAAGCTGCGGCTGCTGCCCGTGCGCGCATCGATGCGATCACGGCGGAAGTCGAGATCGGCAAGATCTACGAAGGTACCGTCCTGAAGATCCTTGACTTCGGTGCAATCGTTTCCGTGCTGCCCGGCAAGGATGGCCTGCTGCATATTTCGCAGATCGCCCAGGAACGTGTCAACAAGGTCGAAGACTACGTCAAGGAAGGCCAAGTCGTGCGCGTCAAGGTCCTCGAAACCGACGACCGCGGTCGCGTCAAGCTGTCGATGAAGGCTGCCATGGCGGAAGAGGGGACTATCCAGCCGGCCGCCGCGCCTAATGTAGCGGTACAGCAGCAACCGTAATTTTCGCGCCTGGTCAGCAAAGCAAAAGGGCACCGCGAGGTGCCCTTTCATTTTCGCGGCTTCCGAACGGTCGACCGCGACAGGCAAGGAAGGCGTCTACTTCGCCATCTGCCTTTCCTTCATTTCGTCCAGCGTCTTGCAGTCGATGCACAGTCTCGCCGTTGGACGAGCTTCCAGGCGCTTTATGCCGATCTCGATGCCACACTTGTCGCAAAAGCCATAGTCACCGCTCTCGATACGTGCCAGGGTCTCGTTGATCTTCTTGATCAGTTTGCGTTCGCGGTCGCGATTGCGCAATTCGATGGCGATATCGGTTTCCTGGCTGGCACGGTCATTGGGGTCGGCAAATACCGTGGCTTCGTCCTGCATGGTGTGTACGGTGCGGTCGATGTCCTCGCTCAACTCCTTCTTGAGTGTCTCGAGGATCTTGCGAAAATGCGCAAGCTGCTTTCCGTTCATGTACTCTTCCCCAGCCTTCGGTTCGTACGGCGGGAAATGCTTATGTAATAGATCTTCAGCCATGTTGCTTGTGCGTCCCAGTGACGAAAAAAGCGATTAAATATCAGAAAGCCGGGCGTGCTGCAAGGAAACTTTGTTAATGGAATATAGGCCTTTGATCTGGTGCGGGTTTACGGGGGATGTTAGAATCCGTTTCCTCGTGTCGGGGCGTAGCGCAGCCTGGTAGCGCATCTGCTTTGGGAGCAGAGGGTCGTGAGTTCGAATCCCACCGCCCCGACCAATTCCTCCGTGCTTCCCCAGCAAGTGCCCGTAGCTCAACTGGATAGAGCAGCTGCCTTCTAAGCAGCAGGTCGGGGGTTCGAGTCCCTCCGGGCACGCCACTTTCGATTTACTTATCGTATCAGGCGTTCGATCCAGATTGCGGGAACAGAGATGATTCTTGTCACAGGCGGTGCCGGGTATATCGGTTCGCATACCGTGGTCGAAATGCTGACCGCGAACCTTGATCTGCTGATTCTCGACAACTTTTCGAACAGTTCACCCAAGGTGGTCGACGCGATCGAACGCATTGTCGGCAAGCCACCGCTAGTTGTTCACTGCGACATCCGGGACAAGGCCGGGCTGCGCCGGATATTCGGCGAATATCCGATTCATGGCGTTGTTCATTTCGCGGGACTGAAGGCGGTTGGCGAGTCGGTTGAGCGCCCCTTGCGCTATTACGACAACAATGTCGCCGGCTCTCTCGCCCTGTTCGAGGTGATGGCCGAGGCGGGCGTCTACCGGCTCGTCTTCAGTTCCTCGGCAACGGTCTACGGCGATCCGCACAGCGTGCCGATCCGTGAGGACTTCCCGCTGCAGGCGACCAATCCCTACGGCCGCACGAAACTGATGATCGAGGACATGTTGCGCGATCTGGCGGCCGCTGATCCGCGCTGGCGGGTGGCACTGCTGCGCTATTTCAACCCGGTGGGGGCGCATCCGAGCGGAATGATCGGGGAAGATCCGCAGGGTGTTCCCAACAACCTTATGCCCTATGTGGCCCAGGTAGCTGTCGGCCGGCGCCCGGAGCTGTCCGTTTTCGGTGGCGACTACCCGACGCCGGATGGAACCGGAGTGCGCGACTATATCCACGTGGTTGATCTGGCTCGCGGTCACCTCGCCGCTATCAACGTCCTGGACAAGCTGCCGGGAGCAGTGCCGATCAACCTTGGGACCGGTCGCGGTTACAGCGTGCTCGAGGTCGTAGCAGCCTTCGAGAATGCCAGCGGCAAAAAAGTGCCGTTTCGCGTCGTTGACCGCAGACCGGGTGATATCGCTGCCTGCTATGCCGATGCGTCACTTGCTCAGGAACTGCTAGGCTGGTCGGCTGGGCGGGGGATGGCGACGATGTGTGAGGATTCGTGGCGCTGGCAGTCGACCAACCCGACGGGATTCGATAGATGATCCGGCCACTGCGATTTCCGAATTATGTCCGGTCGGTGTCGAAAGCTCGTGAAGTATTTCCTTGTCAGGCTATGCGCAGCCTGTAGAATTGACAACAAGGAAGCGCTTGCGAGCCTGTCGGTTTTTTTTACATTGCCGATGAGAATCAGGACTTCCATTTCGCTGGGTTCGATGAAAGTTATTGATTGTTAATTTAAATTATTTTCTTGCATGAAAATTGCTTCAACTTTCTCAAGCTTCCTTATCGGTATTAGTCAGGTGAAAAGAGATGAGTGACCAATCAAATCAAATCGGTTCAGGCCAAAGCGGGATGAACTCGAAGTCGGCGGGGCGTCGCCGTTTCGTTCGCGGTGTCGGGATTGCGACCCCGGTCATTCTGACAGTCGCCTCGCGCTCGGCATTGGCAGCCACCTGCCTTTCCCCTTCCGCCCAGGCGTCGATAGCTCTCGATAACAGCAGGCCCGATCGCCGGAGAGGGTCTGAGTGCTTTGGAAGGGGTCCCGAGTTCTGGAAAGAGGCTTCGAACGAAAAGAGTGGCCATCACGGACACTGGAAAGGCTGCGGCGCAGAGCACAGATATTTTTCCGCGTGCTTTGCCGCCCACGATGGTTTTCATGGAAAGAAATTGAAGGAGGTCTTGGCATCGCAAGGCCATGACGACCCCAACAAACTTGGGGCGTATTTGTGTGCCGCATGGTGCAACCTGAATACGGGAAGAGTGCCCGCTTCCGTGCTAAGCCTTGAGACCATGAAGAGAATGTGGGTTGGCCGTAACGGAAGTTACCAGCCGGTTCCCGGAGTCTTTTGGGGTGCGCCTCAAATCGTTGAGTACATCAAGAGCGCGACAATGGTCTGATGTCGTTCGCGAGTGACTCAGAAACCGGGGTTGGCATTGCCAACCCCAATGTTTTTTTGCATTTCTCTTTTCGGCTGGTTGATGACGGCGTGCTTGTGTTTGACGCTGAAACTGGGGCCACGTCTCTGCTGCCGTTCGACCGGTCGCTTATGCTTGATTTCTTGCGAAAACGGATCGCGGAAAGCGCCACAGGAGACTGCGAGCTCCAAGGGTTCATTTCCAGGCTAGGGTATTTCCCAGATTGCTGACCGTTGAGGATTTTTCCGGAAGAGACCTCGGGGAGGCGATGCGGCAGGGTCGCTTTCGTCTTGACATCGGACGCCTCAGAGTCAAGGTCAAGAGCGGCATCCCGCACTTTCCAGTAGTATTCAAAACGCTGTATGGCCGGCATTCGTGCGCAGTGGATGGGGGCGAATACGACTTCGACATTTCTATTGTGCCGCCCAACTGGCTTCGTCGTCACATTGCCCGCAATGTGGTGTTCGAGCTTTCGGGGGAGCGTCCCTTTCTTCCTGTCGATGCGGGGCATGCACATGCCTTGTTCGAGTGGGGATTGAACTGGACCATTGGATCGTTCGCCCATACTTATCTGATACTTCACTCGGCTGTCCTGGAAACCCGGGGCGCGGGCGTGCTGTTTTCGGCGGTCTCGGGTAGCGGCAAGAGTACCCTAGCGGCGGAGCTCGCGCTGAGCGGCTGGAGACTGCTCTCGGACGAACTTGCCCTGCTTGACGAGAGGCTCAAACTGATTCCTTGTGTGCGACCGGTCAGTCTAAAGAATTCATCCATCGATCTCATCCAGAGCAGGCACCCGGAAGCAGTGTTCGGGCCTCTGGCGACAAATACACACAAGGGCAGTATCGCCCACCTGCCCGCACCCAGTGATTCGATCCGACGGGGCAGCGAGAGTGCCACGCCGCGTTTGATCGTCTTCCCGAAATGGGTGGATGGGGCGGCGCTGCGCATGCGCGCCGTTGGCCAAGGGCAGGCCGCCATGCGACTGATCGACCAGTCGTTCAATTACTCGACCCTCGGGGCATCTGGCTTTCAGAGATTGGTCGGGCTGGTCAGTTCTGCCGAGGCCTGGGAGATCGAGTACTCGTCGCTGGATAAGGCGAAGGACGCGTTGAATGAACTTGTCGAGCACCATGGTTGAGACTTCGCCCCTGATTCGCTTCCTGCGAGATCGGGGGATGGCGGGCACCTTTTCCGCTGAGGAGTGGAGCCTCATGCTTGCCGAGGCGCGGCACGCGGGAGTGCTGGCACGAATCGCTCACTGGATACCCGGATCGTCAATGGCTGGAAATGTCCCGCTACGCCATCAAGGCGGCTTGGCGGCTGCCTTGATTCAATCGGCAGCCTTTCGCCGGGACGTGCAGCGAGAACTGCGATCGATCAGCAGTGCGCTGGTCCATGTCGAGACCCCGATCCTGCTGCTGAAGGGGGCATCTTATGTGGCTTTGGGTTTGCCCGTTGCGGATGGCCGGATCTTCAGTGATATCGATCTCCTCGTTGCGGACAAACAGATTCGCTTTGTCGAGAGCGAACTAATGCTTGGTGGCTGGATTACTGGCCAACTCGATGCGTACGACGACCGCTACTACCGACAGTGGTCCCATGAGATTCCGCCAATGACTCACACGCATCGCGGCACCACGATCGATCTCCATCATTCACTCGTCATGCCAACATGCCGCATTGCTGTCGATTCCCCCAGAATGGTCAATGATGCAGTACCGATTGCCGGGAGCGAGCGTTTCTGGCGGCTGCGCGATGAAGATATCCTGCTTCATGCGGCCGCCCACTTGCTGCTGAACGGAGAGTTTGATCGCGGCCTGCGAGATCTCTGCGACATTGACCTTCTCTTCCGGCATTTTTCATCGGTCTCGGCTGACTTCCCGAAACGCCTGATCGCCCGTTCCGCCGAGGTCGGGCTCGATGCGATTCTCCGACAAGCGCTCTATTTGGCTCGGCGGTTCTTTGCTACCCCGGTTGATGAACGTTTGCTGAACCAGGAGCCGACCGCCTTCGTGAAGCTGGTCGAAAAGGCGGTCTACTCGCGTCACCCTGAGACGCGACTCCGGGGACAGGCGATGGCGGACTGGCTGTTGATGGTTCGGGAATTATCGCTGCGTTTGCCGCCAAACTTGCTTCTGATTCACCTGCTGCACAAGATGTGGGTCGGGTTTCAACCGGTCAAGCGTGTGCAGGCATGAGGGAAACGAGTGTTACGGCGTCTTGACCAACAGATCTCTCAGGTAATTCGCGGGTATCGCGTAGGCGATCCCGGACGGCTGAGTCAGCGCTGCTTCCTTGCTTCCCTTGATGAACACCATATTGATGACGCCGATGACTTCGCCGCTGCTGGCATCGAATACCGGGCTTCCGCTGTTGCCTGGGTAGGCCGTGGCATCGAGCTGGAAAATGTTGAATGATCCGCTCTTGAGCTGGCGGACCAGTTTTTCATTAACTTGGCGCGCGTTCGCCGCCGGCAGCGCAATCGGAGTTATCGACGACACCATGCCGCGATGGGTCACCGGCGAGAAGCCGAGCGCCCCCCCGATCGGGAACCCGGTAAATCCCACCGGTTGGCCTTCGCGTACCGATTCGGAGCTGCGCAGCTTGAGGGCGGGGAGGGCAGGACCGTCGATGCGGAGGACTGCGAGATCGTGCTCGCGATCCTTGTTGACGACATGGGCGCGACGAACCTGCGTTTCTCCCGAGCCATTGCGCGACTGAATGACCAGCGCCGGGGCATCCGGGTCGCTAATGTCTGGAACGACATGGGCGTTCGTCGCGATGAGGTTACCGCTGGCGATCACAAAGCCCGTGCCGCGCATGGCGAACTGTGGACTGTCGGTCTTCTTGTAGGTGCCGACGACGACGACCGAAGGCTTGACCTGCTCGATGGTGTCCGACATTTCAGCTGACGCCATACCCGACAACGGGCAGGCAAGGAATGCCAGCAGGTATCGGGGATGGAGCCTGGCGCGAATCACATGAGCCTGCGCGAGGCGATTTTTTGCAGGTCCGGTGAAGGATCGGTCACTGCCGGGTCGTAGGGGTGCTCGTCACGCTTGAAGATTTCGCGGATGCGCTTCACGTAACCCTGTGTCTCGGCGTAGGGTGGAATGCCGGCATGGCGATTTACGGCGCCCTCGCCGGCGTTGTATGCCGCCGCAACCAGTGCGATATCCCCCTTAAAATAGGCCAGCAACCAGCGCAGATAGGCGAGTCCGCCGCGGATGTTCTGTTCGGGATCAAAAGGCTTCTTGACATTGAAGCGTTCGGCCGTTTCCGGGATGAGTTGCATCAATCCCTGAGCATTTTTTGGTGACACGGCACCGGGATTGAAATTGGATTCGGCACGGATGACCGCCATCGCTAGGCGCGGGTAAACCCCATACTCGGGTGCCAGTCTCAAAACCATTTCCATGACCTTGCGCCGATCGGGGGCAGCCTGCGCGACAATATCGCGTCCTTCGCTATCGAACAAGCACTCCGGCGGCTTGCTGACCGGGTCGCCAACCTGGCGCAGCATTCGCTGCGACAGCGCATCGCCTTGCTTGGCAGCCATCGCGAAGAAGTAGGCTGCGGTCGCATCGTCGCGTCGAACGCCTCGCCCATTGGCGTACATCCAGCCTAGGTTGTACTGAGCCTCAACATCACCCAGGCGCGAAGCTTCGCAATAGAGCTGCACCGCCTTGGCGAGGTCGCGCGTTGCGGTATTTCCATGCTCGTAGTTGCGACCCTCGATGCGCAGGGCAACTGCCCTCTCGCTCTTGACCGGGTCGGCCATTGCCAGCTTGCTGAAGGGGGTCACGACAAGTATGGCGCAAAGCACCCAAGGCCTTGGAAGGTATTGATCAAACCTTGCGTGCTTCATCTTGAACCCCCTTTCTTACAGACGCCAGAGTTCAACACCTGACCCGGCAAATGCTGAAGTTTCGAACATGCTCTTCACGTCGGTTATCACACCATCTTTTTCAAGTTTAGACAAGAAATCGCCAACTGGCCGATCTTTGAATTCGCGATGGTTGACCGCAGCAACAATGGCTCCAGCCTTGGGCAGATCGTCCCACGCACGCAGATCGACCCCATATTCGTGAAAGGCCTCCTTTGCGTCCGCCACCGGGTCATGAACGATGACTTTGGCGCCGTAGGATTCCAACTCGCGAATGACGTCGATAACTCGTGAGTTGCGCAGATCGGGACAGTCTTCCTTGAATGTAAGACCCAGAACGATGATCGGGAAGTCCTTGACCGGATGCCCTCTTCGCACCAGTTGTTTGATCGTTTGTTCGGCGACAAATTTACCCATGCCGTCATTGATACGGCGACCAGCCAAGATTACCTCGGGATGGTAGCCAAGTTTCTGGGCCTTGTGGGTCAGATAGTAGGGATCGACACCGATGCAGTGGCCACCGACCAAACCGGGGCGGAAGGGCAGGAAATTCCACTTCGTTCCGGCAGCCTGAAGAACCTCGAGCGTATCGATCCCGATCTTGTCGAAGATGATGGCCAGTTCGTTCATGAGGGCGATGTTGAGATCGCGCTGAGTGTTTTCGATGACCTTCGCGGCTTCCGCCACCTTTATGGAGGAAGCCGGGAAGACACCGGCCTTGATCACGTTTCCATAGATCTCGGTGACTGTTGCCAGCGTCTCGGGCGTGTCGCCCGAGACCACCTTGACGATCTTGGTGACGGTACGTTCCTTATCACCGGGATTGATGCGTTCCGGAGAATAGCCGACATAGAAGTCGGTTTTCCATTTTTTTCCAGAATATTGCTCAAGGATGGGAATGCAAACTTCCTCAGTGGCTCCCGGATACACCGTCGACTCGTATACGATGATTGCTCCCTCCTTCAGATTCTGGCCAACGGCGCGCGAGGAACTGACCAGCGGACTGAAATCGGGCTGATGTGCGTCGTCGACGGGAGTTGGCACCGCGACGATCACGAAATCGGCTTCTCTCAACGCACTTGGGTCGGTACCCATCTCGAGCAGGGTGGCAGCCTTGAGGTCTTCAGTGCTTACCTCACCGGTCGGGTCAAAATGCTGTTTGTAGCAAGCGACCTTCTCGACCGACAGGTCGACACCGATGGTACGGAATTTCTTGCCGAATTCGACCGCCAACGGAAGTCCCACATAACCCAGTCCGACAACAGCAATTGTTTTCATCATCTTTCTCGTCTTGTGTTGAAATGAATGCTAGAGCATCGCCTGCAAGCGCCTTACTTCAGCTTGTTCGGAAAACTTGTCGCCTAGCTTGGCGAGGGCATCGAGTTCCACTCGGGCGGCATCCTTGCGCCCAGCACGGATCAGGACCTTGGCCAGATTAAGACGAACTGTGGCAGCCTGCGGTGCGATCTCCAGCGCCTTGCGCAGGAGTGCGGTCGCGCCTTCGGTGTCCCCCTGCTCAGCCATCAGCATCGCCTGAGTGTCCATGAATGCTGGCTGATTAGGGGCAAGTCTGTTTGCTTTTTCTGCATAATCCAAAGCTTTCGCGGATTTCATCTGCCCTGAAACCCATGCCAGATTGTTGAGTGCGAGCGCGTTTTCGGGCTGTATGTCGACTGCTGCACGATAGTATTGCGCGGCAGCCGGGTAATCCCTGCGCCCTGTCGCCAGATCGCCCGAATAGAGACGGAATGCGACATCCTTCGGGTGGTCCTTCAGCCAGGAGTCGGCAGCCTTGTCAGCTTCGGCAGTTTTTCCTGCGGAAACCAGGGCTCTGTGCAGCTTTATGGCAAGCTCCGAAGCAGGTGCCTGGCGGATTCCATTCCTGTAGGCGGCCGCAGCATCTAGCCAGCGCTTTTCCGAGGCGTGGATATCGCCTTCAAGTATGTAACCGACCGCCTCGTTGGGACGCTGCCCTTCAACCTCCCGAGCGATTGCAATCGCGTCGATGGTCTTGCCTTCCCCTAGTAGTATCTGAACAAGCTTTCGCTGCGCCTCGAAAAGTTTGGGTCTGATCTCCAGTGCCTTGCGCAAGTTCTTGACAGCCTCATCTGTGTTCTTGTTGGCTAGCTGGATGTCCGCCATGCGCAGGTATGGAAGCGGTGACGATGGCTGCAAGGTGGCCAGTTTCCCATAGGTGGCCAGAGCCTTGTTGACTTCTCCGGCCCTTGCTTGGGCACGCCCGGCGGCATCCAGCAGTTCGGGTTTGTCAGGTATTGCGGCGAGCGCTTGCTGCGCGGCAGAATCGGCCTTCTTTGGTTCGTCGTTGGCCATGTAGAAGTCAATCAATGCCAGTCTCGGGGCCACTCCGTCGGGGTTGGCACTGACTGATTTCTTGATCAACATGAGAGATTCAGCGGCGGTGCCACCCATCACAGTGTTCAGTTTGGCCAATGAGAGCAACGCCGGCATATTCTTTGGGTCCACCGCCAGCACTTCCTCAAAGCGCGTGCGCGCCCGGGCGGGATTGCCTTCGGCCATGTCCATCGACGCCAGGCTCGCCACTGCCGGGATATATAAAGGATTCATTGCTACGGCCTTCTCGAAGCTCCGGCGAGCAGCCGCATTGTCCTTTTTGGCCAGCAGCACACGTCCCTGCAAGCTATAGGTCGCAGGATCGTCAGGCTGTTTCTCCTGGAGGATGTCTATGGCGCTCAGAGCCCTGTCCAGCTCATTGCGACGCAGATAGGAAGCAATGAGTGCCTGGTCCGCAGTGATGCCGTCATCGACACGTGATATTTGTTCAAATTCGCTTGCGGCTTCGGTGACCCTTCCTTGAGCCATATGGGCAACTGCCACGGCCGTTCGCTTCGTCAGATCATTCGGATCGAGCTTGCTGGCTCTGTTGAGATACTCCTCGGCTTTCTTTGGATCGCCGGCTTGCAAGTACACCTCCCCGACCAGCACCAGAAAGTCCGGATCCTCCTCGATCTTGCCCAGAACCGGTTGCAGGGTGGCGAGTGCTTTGGCGGGTTGACCGGCGCGCAGATAGTTCGTTATCAACAGACCGCGCGCTAGCCGCAGGTCTGGTGCCTGTTGCAGGGCCTTATTGAGATAGGACTCGGCCTGAAAGAATGCGCCAAGCTGATACTCGGCCGCTCCTGCAAGTTGCAGCGCAGTCGGGTTGTTCGGCGCGGTCTTTAACAGTTGTTGCGCCAGATCGCGCACGGTCCTGTACTCTTTGCGCTGGTATGCCATCTGCGCTTCGAGATAAATCGTCTGGGGATGATTGGGAGCGACCTTCTTTAGAGCTTCCAGTTGCTGTCCGGCATCGTCAGCGGCCCCTTTCTGCATCAGAGCAGAGATTATTGCCGAGTGCGCGGGAATGAAGTCCGGCCGGCTCTGAAGAGACTTCTTGTATAACTGGATGGCGCCGTCCTGGTCACCCGTGAGGGCGAGTAGAGAACCCTTGAGTACCAACGCTTCGTGATTTGCAGGTGCTTTCGCCAGTATGCGGTCGACGGTCGCCAAGGAGCCAGAAATGTCCCGGTCCGCTGCCTTGCCTCTGGCTTCGACAATGAGTGCGGGAGCAAAATCCGGCTGGATAGTCAGTGCGGCCGCAAGGGCGGCCTTGGACGCTTCAACGTTGCCCAGCGCCTGGTAGGCAAGACTCAGTGTCGTATTGAGATTCGCCTTTGCTTCGCCAGCCAGCTCCGTCCGGGAGAACTCGTCGACAATTTTTTTCGCCTGTCCATTGCCGAGGAGGGCCTGGGCCAGCAGGGGAATTGCCAACCCGGGGTCATACTTGAGGCCAAGTGCCCTTCTCAACTCGAGTTCCGCGCCTTGAGGATCGCCAGCCTCGAGCAACGCCTTGCCGAGAAGGAAGCGCGCCTCGCCAAGATTCGGATTCATTTGCAACGCATTCTTGAACTGGATGACGGCAGCTTTGCTGTCGTTCTTCGCGAGGTAGTCCTTTCCTGACGCAATGAGTGAATCGGGATTCTTGGCGCCACACCCAGCAAACAGGGTCGTCACAAGAAGTGCAGTGAGGGTGATGCGACGGTAAGTGGCTGGCTTTTTCAACATTCGTTTTCCGGTATGGTCGCGGGCTATTTGAGCCCCAGGCGATGCATCATGTCATAGAGGGTAGGGCGGCTGACTCCCAGCAATTCGGCGGCGCGCACCACGTTACCGTTGGCTCTGCCAAGTGCGGTGACAACGGCACCCCTCTCGGCCGCATCGCGAACGTGGCGTAGATCGATGTAGCCATCACCTTCATCGGCCGCCATGTCGAGGCCGAGATCTGCGCGGGTGATTTGCTGGCCTTCAGCCATGATAACCGCGCGCTTGATGCAGTTTTCCAGTTCGCGGACATTTCCTGGCCAGCCATAAGCTTCGCATGCCCGCACGGCATCTTCGGACAGGCTGATGTTTGCGCGATGATATTCGGCTGCGAAGCGGCGGACGAACCCGTGGGCGATAAGGGCCGGATCACCCTTTCGGGCACGTAGCGGGGGAATGGTAACGACGATCTCGGCCAGCCGAAAGTAGAGGTCTTCGCGAAAAAGCCCGTCCTTGATACGCGCTTTCAGATCCTGATGCGTGGCGCCGACAATGCGGACGTCTACCGGAATTTCCTGGCGTCCACCCAGTCGTTCGACGACTCTCTCCTGCAGGAAACGCAACAGTTTTGCCTGTAATGCCAAGGGCAGGTCGCCAATTTCATCCAACATCAATGTCCCGCCGCCTGCGGATTCAATCTTGCCTTGGGTCGTTTTGCCAGCACCGGTGAAGGCGCCTTTTTCGTAGCCGAACAATTCGCTTTCGAGAAGATTGTCGGGAATCGCAGCGCAGTTGATTGCCACAAAGCGCTCTCCCTTGCGGGTTGACGCTTCGTGCAGCCCGCGTGCGAGAACCTCCTTGCCGGTACCGCTCTCGCCTAGCAAGAGGACTGTTGCATTGGTATTTGCGACCTTTTCGATCATCCGGCAGGTACGCAGCATTTCACTGTCCCGGGTCAGCAGGCCGGCGAGCGCAGCCGGTTGCTGCAAGGCCTGGAGTCGCCGGTTTTCCTGTTGTAGGTCGAACAACCTGAAGGCGCGATCTATCGTCAGTATCATGAGCTGGGGTTCGAACGGCTTGGCGAAAAAGTCATAAGCGCCCAACGCAATTGCGCGTAGTGCGTTTGCCTGGTCGTTCTGGCCGGTAAGCACAATGACTTTCGTATCGGGGGCAATGGCAAGAATCTGTTCAAGCAAGAGAAAACCCTCGGAGACAGAATCCGCATGGGGTGGCAGGCCGAGGTCCATGGTCACGACCGCCGGGTTGTGACGATGAACCTGACTCAGGGCGCTCTCGCGATCGTTCGCGGTCAACGCCTCAAACTTGTCGAAAGACCAACGCAGTTGCTTCTGTAACGCCAAGTCGTCTTCGACAATCAGCAGGGTACGTGGTTTTTCGCCGGTCACGTTCGCTCCGTTTCCTGCAAATCGGACCTTGTTACTGCGTTGAACAAAGGAAGAATCAACGTTACCAGAGTCCCTTTACCTTCCTGGCTTGCAACCTGCAATTCGCCGCCCATTTCGCGTATGTACTGTGCGCTTTCATAGGCACCGATGCCCATCCCCGCCTGTTTTGTGCTCTGGAAGGGCTTGAAGAGGCGATCCCGAATGAATTCCTCGCTCATTCCCTGTCCCGTGTCGCCGACTTCAACGATCGCCCGGTCACCGTGGCGCTTCAGTGAAACCCAAACCCTGCCGTCTTCATCTGTGGCATCTAGCGCATTCTGAACCAGATGGCTGATGACACGCTCCAGTCTCTCCGCGTGGCCTCGCGTTGCCAAGTGTTCGCTTATGGTCATGTCAACAGTGCGTCCTTGTTTCATTTTACTCTGCCGAATGCGATCGATGATGTCGGTAAGTTGCACGCCGCATGCCGTTCCCGGCGGGGTAGCCCCTTCACGGAGTTGCATCATCAGCTGGCGCATGCGCTCGACTGAATGCTCCACCGTCATGAGCATGTCCTGTTGAAACTCGGGGTTGTCCCGGTGACGTTCGGCATTACGCAGCAACAGGGACAGTTGAGTAACGATGTTTTTGAGATCATGCACCACAAATGCTGACATCTTGTTGAACGCATCGAATTTCCGGGCTTCAAGGAGAGCTTCCGTGGCCTGCATCCGCGCCAGAAAACCTGCTGCCTGGCAGCCAGCGGTGCGAAGCACATCGTTTACCTCCCAATTGACATTGATGGGTGTCCGGGCACTGGTAAGAATCACGAAACCGGTCATTTCCTGATTGACAATCAGCGGGACAACAAGCCAGGCGTTTGGAATGCGATATACCCACTCAGGGATTTCCAGTTCGGCATAGCGCCCCGGCGCCGTCCGATACTCCTCGAGATTGATGACCCAGCCCCTGCTGACGAGAAAGCGGCAGAGGGACGACTCGCCATCTTCGGAGACTTCATTGGCCGGGATGTTCCATCTTCCGGCCATTCTGAAGGCATTATTCCCAGCTTCCCTGAGCCACAGACCGCCTGCCGGGCTCTCGACCAGATTGGCTAGGCCCCGGATAGTCTGCTGCCCAATGGCTTGGTGAGAGTCTTGTGATGACAGTGTCTGAGTAAAGCGCAACCATTCTTCACGGTAGTCGTAGCGATACCTGAAGAAATGCTTGCTTACAAGGACACGCAGTTTTGCCCGCACTGAACCTGAAAAAACCAGTACCCCGAGGAACAGTAGCGAGATGAATAGGAGTGAGAACTGCAATGCGCGTCCCCAGTCGCCCCCGAAGAAACGGACGTAATAGCCGAGGGAAGCCATGAGCAAAAGATAGATGGCGGCAAACACGAGCGTGGCCGTATGGAATGCGGCCTTCTGCGAAAGTTGGATCTTTGTCTTCCAGTCGCGGCTACGAACAGTGGCGACGAGAAGTAGCGGGATGACCAGAGCATGGACGAATCCGCGTATCGCATAGGTGTCGGCATCGATTCGGTTGAATAGAAGCCCGTCCGAATAGAGGTAGAGATCGAAGCCGAATTGCCCGAGCAGGGCTAGGCACAGCGGCTTGACATTCCAGCGCGCATCATCCGTTACATTCCGGAAAACCTGTTCCAAAAGGATCAGGGCGATGATGACCATTCCCAGCCCTAAGACGAGTTCCGTCCTAACCCATTGAAATTCTCTAAGAAAACCCATGGAAATCGCCAGATGCACACCGATACTGCAAGTCACCATTGCCCAGCTTGCAGGAATCAGCCAGACGGGCAGGATCCGATCAATGCGTCGATGTGTCTCGGGTGGAGAAAGGAGAAGGATCAGGAAGACATACCAAGCGCCATAGCGCAGGGTATCGAGAAGAACGCTCGATACAAGAAAAAGGCTCTTGCCGTTCAGAGCAAACAGAGTGCCAACGATTGCCCAAAGTGCTGCGAGAATTACTGCTGCCAGCATTGCCTGGACGCGCCGATTGTCACGCCAGTCTTGGCCGAGAGAAATGAGGCGGACAGCCAACAGTCCGTAGCTGACTGCTGCGGTGCCCATACTCCATGCGATCAGCGATGCAGTTTCGTGATTCATGGCTCAGTCAGCAAACGACACGATGAAACGCGCCATGGAACGACGGTCTATTGCGCACCTTTGCCCGTCAGTACAACGCCGACCGTTTCGAAGAGTACGACGAGATCAAGAAACAGGGAATGATTCTTCACATAGTAAAGATCGTATTGCAGCTTCGCCGCTGCGTCCTCGGCGGACGCACCATAGTGATAACAAACTTGGGCCCAGCCGGTCAACCCGGGCTTGACGCTGTGCCTGACCGCGTAAAACGGTATCTCCCGGGTCAGTTGATCGACAAAGAAGGGACGTTCCGGGCGCGGGCCAACAAGACTCATGTCACCCCTGAGGACGCAGTATAGTTGTGGCAGTTCGTCGATGCGCAGTTTGCGGATGATGCGTCCAACCTTGGTCACGCGATCATCGGATGATGTCGCCCAGACGGGTTTTCCATGCTTCTCGGCGTCTTGGCGCATGCTGCGGAATTTGATGACAGTGAATAAACGTCCGTTGTGCCCGACTCGTTCCTGCCGGTAGAGGAGCGGGAAGCCGGTTTCCAGTCCAATCATCAACGCGGTGACAACCATCACCGGCGCCGCGATGATTAGCAGAATTAGCGAGGCAATGATGTCAAAGGTTCGCTTTACGACTGAGCGAACGACGCCTTGACTGAAGCCCTCACCGAAAATGAGCCAGCCCGCGTAAAGTGAATCTAGGCGAATCTGGCCGAGCGTCCTCTCGAAATGACTGGCCAGGTCGAGGACGCGGATTCCATTCAGACGGCAATCCAGAAGTTCGCGCATTGGCATGGAACCCCCGCGTCGTTCAGACAAGGCGATGACAATTTCATCTGCTTCCAGTGCGATTGCGGTGTCGAGCAGATTCCCGCCCTGCGCAACCAAACGGCTCCCCTGAATGATCGAGTCGTTCTCATTGGGTCCGGCAAAAAAGCCAACGATAACGGCATTCTTATCCGCTTTCCTGAGTGCGTCCCTGACTTCAATTGCCTTGGAGCCTGTTCCGAAAACCAGTATTCGACGCTTCGTGAGTTCCGAATCGCGCGAGCCTGAACTTCCGATGCGTGAGACAAGTATCCCGAACACCGCTGCCATGATGGAAAGGTAGAGCAATTCACGATCGAACTTGACGAACAGCAGAACATCGATGAGATAGGCAATCGGAAATGAAAGATAGACCGAGAAGAGTATCTGGGTTCGCGGCCCAATGGCCGTCCGCGGGTTGATGCGCTGATTGATGCCCAGCAGCGCGGTAATCAACATGGCGACGGCCACATAGATCAGACCGAACAGAACGACCTGTTTTTGATTGATGGGCAAGCCGCTGCTGGCCCACCCCAAGGCAATGAGGGCACCGACAACGATGAACGCTGAATCAAGCAGTGCGTGTGCGAGAGGTCGCCAGTACAGCCAGTGACTGAACATTCGGTTCATCATTGTCCTCTAATGCCCTGTTGATTGTGCCGAACCCGAAACCCGTCCCTTGCTGCCGATGGCAACGGGGCATCTTCCCTGACAAGTTGGCTGGTAACGAGACTCCAGATTATCCGGAGGAACGTGCAGTTGGCCAAGTGGTCAAAGTGCTGATGGAATTTTATCCAGTTGTACTGACGCCGCGTGTGAACTAATTCACGGTCGTTGGCAGTTTGCTGACTGATGGAGGAGAACCACGAAATCGAGCCATCGGCCCGGGGTGACGCTCTTCAAGACACGATCGCTCGTTAGAAAGAGTGATAGCCTTGGCTAACTGACGGCCGCGCAGCGGCCCTGTAATGGAGCAAGAGCATGACCAGAAGGACGCGGCGGAATTACTCGCCGACATTCAAGGCGCAAGTAGCGATCGCTGCCCTCAAAGGCGAGGAGACGCTGGCGGTGCTGGCGCAACACTTTGACGTACATCCGAATCAGATCAGCGATTGGATGACGCAATATCAGGAAAAATCCTCGCAGGTTTTTGGCAACGCGCCAGCTATTGATCCGGCCCCTAAATAGGTTGTACTAGGCGATCATTCGCGCATGGAGAAGATTGA
>ERZ724526.384-NODE-384-length-26170-cov-10.775263_pt1 | contig 26170 bp, 29 predicted proteins | sample MGYA00376059_ERZ724526 | MGnify/ENA primary metagenome ERZ724526 (study PRJEB28724, sample SAMN07190883) | activated sludge metagenome | isolation source: activated sludge of sewage treatment plant in Hong Hong | place: Hong Kong | collected 2016-03-17 ...
GGGATGACCGAAGGTGTGATCAACCAGTATGAAGCCGTTTATGAAGCCTTTGCGGCTGTTTTGACTGACAAAGATCGGGTGAGCAGGGTTCCCCACGCGCCTTATACTGTCTCACCCAAACTTTTTGACCACCTAAGACAATCAAACCCTGCCAATTCCATTATCAGCATTCACAATCAGGAGACTCCGGCAGAAAATGAACTATTTGTTTCAGGCACAGGGGCATTCAGAGATTTTTATTCAGGCTTTGGCATCGACCTATCTTCTTTTCAGGCAAATGGCAAAACCAGCATCCATTACGCCCTTGAACACATGGACGCCAACCAAACCACCATTTTTGTACACAATACCACCACTACGGCCGAAGACATCAAAGCGGCCCATGAATGGGGTTCCAGGGTATTTTGGGCTACCTGCGCCAATGCCAATTTGTACATTGAAAACAGATTGCCACATTATCAGATTTTCAATGACAGTGGCCAAAAAATAACCATCGGTACAGATTCACTTACCTCCAATTGGCAGCTATCGGTCTGGGAAGAAATTCGCACCATAAAACGGTACAACTCGTGGCTGCCACTGGAAGAATTGGTAAAATGGGCTACGGCCAATGGTGCTGCAGCTCTGGGCATGGATGATACTTTGGGTCAGATCAAACCGGGGAAAAAGCCGGGCTTGGTTGTCGTTCCCGTTCATTTGACAGACAAAGGTGCCCAACTTTCAGAAGGACAAGTCCGCCGTTTGATCTAAAACCGCCCGGAGATGATGCAAATCGTCTGCACAGTCCATTTTTTAAGGTAAAAATTAGCTATTTTTGCCCTAAACAAACAGCATTTAGCATGAAATTCAAATTCTGGATGACCCTGAGCCTCTTTTTTATTGTGCTCACGGTCAATGCCCAAAAACAACAAGAACCCAATCCTTTCGATTTCGGAAAGATGTGGACATTCGAAAACCCACCCAAAGAATGGTTTGCCAAGGCTTACAATTTCAAACCTGAAGATCAATGGTGGGATGATGTGCGCAAATCTTCACTGAGGTTTGCAACATGGTGCAGCGCATCCTTTATCTCTCCCGATGGTTTGATCATGACCAATCACCACTGTTCAAGAGATGTGGTCGTTGATTTGCAAAAAGAAGGAGAAAATTTTGACAAACAGGGCTTTTACGCACCTACCCTTGCTGACGAAAGAAAAGCAGAAGGACTCTTTGTAGAGCAGTTGATTCAGGTAGCTGATATCAGCGCCGAGGTTCAAAAAATGACAGCAGGAGCTGAAAAAGGAAAAGAAACCGAAGCTGCCAACAAGGCGCTAAAAGACATTCAGGAAAAATACAGCAAAATGGCCGGCTGGGAAGGCTTGAGGTTACAGACCGTTACCTATTACAGCGGTGGAAAATACTCACTCTATGGCTATAAGAGGTTCAGCGACATCAGACTCGTGTGGATTCCAGAATTGGATTTGGGATTCTTTGGTGGCGATCCCGATAATTTTACCTATCCGCGATACAACCTTGATTGCACATTTTGGAGGGCATATGACGAAAATGGTTTACCGCTTAATACCAGCGGTCATTACTTCAAATTCAACAAAGATGGAGCCGTTGAGGGCGAGTCTGTATTTGTAGTGGGCAATCCGGGCAAAACAGAAAGGTACAGGACTGTTGCTCAACTTGAGTACGACAGAGATTTCAGATATCCTATGTTGCACAAATTTTTGAAGAACAGAAATGACCTGATGGTGGCAGAATACAATCAGATCAAAAATGATCCTGCCAAAGAATACGAAGCACAGGGCTTGCTCAATGAAATTGCCAACGTAGCCAATTCCATGAAAGCTTTTGGTGGTATTTTGGGTGGACTTAGAGACTCATCACTTTTCGGAAGAAAAGTTGCCATGGAAAATTTCATCCGCTCCAAATCTCCCGGAGTAACTTCATGGGATGAGATGAGAAAGGCATATCAGCCAATATTACCTCATGCCTGGGCTACGACCCATTTGAGTCCAAGTCCATACAGAGGTAAAATTTTCAACATGATGCACCAGTTGTATCAATACGAAACCCTTGTGAAAAACAAAGGTTCAGAAGAAGAAAAATCCAAGTTGTTGAAAGTAATAATGGAAGCAGTTCCAGGCATCGACAACGAGAAAGAAAAGACCCTATTCAAGACTTTGTTGACTGAAATTCAGCAGGACATCTATCCAGGAGATATGACGCTTAAAAAGGTATTGGATGGAAAGAATGTAGATGAGTACGTTGAAAAACTCGTAAAAAAGACACGGTTCAAGGATGCAGAAAAAGCAGAAAAATGCCTGACCAAAGATGACAACATCCTGAAAGATGATGATATGATGATGGAAGCTGCCCGCATATTTGTTCCGCGCTTCCAGGAAGCCATTGCAGCTGTCAATTCATCTGGTCCATTCAGAAAGTCATTGGAAACCAACATTGCCAATCAGGCATTTAAGGTATTTGGCACATCACTGCCTCCTGATGCAACCTTCACCCTTCGTATTTCCGATGGGGTGATCAAAGCTTACGACTACAATGGTACCACCGCTCCTACCAAAACCACATTTTTTGGTCTGTACGACAGGTATTATTCCTTCAACAAGACTTTTCCATGGGCTTTGCCGGCAAGATGGCAAAATCCTCCAATGGAATTGTTGATGTCGCCTATGAACTGTGTTTCTACCAATGACATCATTGGAGGAAATTCAGGAAGTCCATTGATCAATGCCAAAAAAGAAATCGTTGGACTGATATTTGATGGAAACATCGAATCATTGCCTGGCAATTTCATTTTTGATGAAACCAACAACCGCACCGTCTCTGTGCATGCTTCGGGCATTTATGCGGCCTTAAAGTATATCTTTAAAGCAGACAGGATTGTGAAAGAGCTTGATGGTAAATAATAAAAAAAAGGGGGCTTCGACAAGCTCAGCCCCCTTTTTTTTATGACATTTGGACTTAAAAAATACAATCGATGTTTTTTGAATTTACGTTGGCAAAGTGCTGATACCAATTTAACTGATCAATGGTTTTATTAAATGATAAGTTGATTTTAAGTTAGAAAATGACCATCGTATTTTACAAACCCTACCAGGTTTTGAGTCAATTTACCAGAGAGGCAGCCCACCACCAATGCCTTGCAGATTACCTGGATGTGCCCAAAACGGTTTATCCTATAGGAAGATTGGATTATGACTCGGAAGGCTTACTGTTGCTATCTGATCAGGCAGGACTCAATGCCGAATTGCTTCACCCGGAACAACACATTTCAAAAGTATATTATGTACAAATTGAGGGGGACATTACCGATCAGGCCATTAAACAATTAAGAGAAGGGGTCTCAATTACGCTGCCCAATAAGAAAAAATACCAAACTCAAGCTTGCAGGGTTAAAAAAATAACAGAGCCCAATTTGCCCGAAAGGAATCCTCCCATTCGGGTGAGAGCCAATATTCCAGACAGCTGGATATCGATAGAAATTAAAGAAGGTAAAAACAGACAAGTAAGAAAGATGTGCGCAGCGGTAGGTTTTCCGGTATTACGCCTTGTAAGGGTCCAAATGGGGTCATACCAATTGCACAATCTGCAACCCGGAAAATTCAGGCAAGTGGATTAGCCAATTACGCCAACCAAACGTTCCCATTCTTCCATAAGTTCATTTAGTTTCTCTTGCTTGTCCATCAGTTTGCGATTGACTTCTACCACCTTGTCGGTCTGATAAATGGCGGGGTCATGGAGTTGACCTGAGAGATCGGCAATTTCAGCTTCCAACTTTTCAATATCTCGCTCAACGTATTGCATGCGCCTTCGGGCTTTTTTTATTTCTTCATGGTCAACTTTTACTTCCTGTGCTGGTGCAGCCGTATCAGCCAACTTATCTTTTCGGGTGTCGATTTCACGTATATCAGCCATTTTCTTTTTCTCAAGAAAATAATTGATATCGCCGAGGTATTCTTTCACTGTATGGTTTGTAAACTCGTATACCTTCGTACAAAGGCCTTGCAAAAACTCTCTGTCGTGGCTTACAATGATAAGGGTACCTTCATAATCATCTAAAGCTTGTTTCAAAACTTCTTTTGACTGGATGTCAAGGTGGTTGGTAGGTTCGTCCATGATGATCAGGCTTGAAGGCCTCAGAATCATGCATGCCATGGCCAGTCTTGCTCTTTCACCTCCCGAAAGTACAGAGACCTTCTTTTCAACATCCTCTCCTGAAAATAAAAAAGAGCCGAGGATGTTTCTGATGTTGGTCCTTTGTTCGGCTGGAGCCTGATCTTCCATGACCTGCAATACGGTCTTTCTGACATCGATGAGTTCAGCCTGATTTTGAGCGTAGTAGCCCAGTGCTACATTCGACCCAAAATGAAGTGTACCATTGTCTGCCTGAAGTTGGCTGGTAATCATCTTTGCCATGGTAGTTTTGCCCATGCCATTTTGACCCACAAAGGCTATTTTTTCTCCCTTTTCCACGACGAAATTGACATCTTTGAGCACGAGCTTGGGTCCGAAACTTTTGGATATATTTTTCACTTCCAGCACTACCCTGCCCGTTCGTGGCGCTTCAGGAAAACGGAGCTTAAAGGCTTTGGTATCAAATTCAGGAATTTCAATTCTCTCAATTTTATCCAGTTGTTTTTGCATGCTTTGTGCCATGCTGGTCTTAGTAGCTTTGGCCATAAACCTGCTGATCGTCCGCTCTTTCTCGGCAATCATTTTTTGCTGATTGGTATAGGCAGAAGCCAAAATTTCACGCTGCTGCTCTTTCTCTACTATGTATTTATCGTAGTTGCCGGTATAAGCTGTCAACCTGCCCCACTCCAGTTCAAAAATCCTATTGCATACGTTATTCAAAAACTGTTTATCGTGCGAAATCAACAAGACAATACCGGGATAATTGCCCAAATACTCTTCCAGCCAAATAATGGATTCTATATCAAGGTGGTTGGTAGGTTCATCCAGCAGCAACAAATCGGGCTGGGTCAGCAGTAGTTTGGCCAGTTCAATGCGCATTTGCCAGCCACCGCTAAACTGGGATACTTTCTTAATAAAATCTTCTTCTTTGAAACCCAGTCCCTTTAATATCTTTTCACACTGTGCATCTATGGTACCGGGAGCCAGCAGGTCTAATCTTGCATTGAGATCGGTCAGTTCTTCTACCAATTCCATATACGAGGCAGATTCAAAATCTGTACGTTCCGCCAATTCAGCAGTGACTTCCACAATCTCTTTTTCTATGTGACCAACCTCTGCAAAACAGGATTTGGTTTCTTCCATAACGGTATGGTTGCCTTCAAAATGTAAGTCCTGCTTGAGAAAGCCCATGCTAAAATGTTTGGGATGTTCCACGGTTCCTTCATCTGCACTTTGCTGTTGTGAGATGATGCGAAACAACGTGGATTTGCCTGCCCCGTTTTTTCCAACCAGCCCAGCTCTTTCTTTTCTGTTGAGCATAAACGTTACACCGGAAAGTAACGTCCTTTCACCGAAGTGTAAAGCAATATTATTGAGCTGTATCATAAATACTTTTAGTTGAGCGACACGCTGTCGGCCATATCAGCGAGCACAGAAAAATGATCTCCCTTGTTGTGCAGACACTGTAACCACAAGCCAGCGTTGTCGTTGACAAACGGATGGTTGATGTCGATGTCGTCCAATACCCAGGAATGTATGTCCATTTCTTCTTCAAGTTGGCCAGCCGACCAGCCTGAGTAGCCTATGTAAAAACGAATGTCGAATGGTTTGATGACTTCGTTTTGAATTAAAAATTTGAGTTTATTGAAATCACCGCCCCAAAACAAACCGGGAATGATTTCTTTGCTTCCTTCTACCAGGTCGCCCACCCGATGGATATAGTGGATGGTGTCATTGGCTACCGGCCCTCCGTAATGGATCATAGAATCAAATTCAGGAAATTCATTCATCACTTCATCCATTCTAATATTGGTAGGCCTGTTGAGGATAAAACCTACGGAACCTTCATCCCGCGTATAATCGCAAAGGGCAACCACCGTTTTTTTAAACTGGGGGTCCTGCATAAAGGGCTCTGCAATGAGGATGCGTCCTTGTTGTAGGTCAAATCTCGACATTGATCAAAGGCTTTCGGTGATGGCTTCACCATTTACTTTTTTAATAAGCCCGCTTAGTACCTTGCCGGTACCTCCTGATTCTACAAAGCTAAGGATGCCATCTTTGATCATATTTTCCACCGTTTGTGTCCACCTCACTGGGCCCGTCAATTGGGCAATGAGATTGGCTTTGATCACATCGGGATCTGTTGCTGCCAACGCAGTATAATTCTGGTAAACCGGGCAAAGTCCCTTTCTAAATGTGGTGCCATTGATGGCTTCTTCCAATTCTTCCTGCGCGGGTTCCATCAAAGGAGAATGAAACGCACCTCCAACTGGCAACAATACGGCTCTTTTGGCACCGTTTTCTTTTAACTTTTCGATGGCGGCATTGACGGCATCCAGGGTACCGCTGATCACCAGCTGACCAGGACAATTGTAGTTGGCAGCTACCACAATGTCTTCCAAATCATCGCTTACTTCCTGACAAATACGCTCTACAATGCCATCTTCCAGTCCAAGAACGGCTGCCATCGTGCCGGGATCGGCATCACATGCATCCTGCATGGCCATTGCGCGCTCGTAAACAAGCCTGAGACCACTCTCGAAGGTAAGCACCTCTGCTGCCACCAGTGCCGAAAATTCGCCCAAAGAATGGCCGGCGGTAGCTACAGGTTTGAATTGATCTCTCAACATGCTGATTTTTGCCAATGCATGAATGAACAAAGCGGGCTGGGTAACCCTTGTTTCTTTCAGGTCATCAGCAGAACCTTCAAACATGATTTCAGAAATTTTATATCCCAGGATATCATCTGCGCGATCAAAGGTGTGCCTCGCAGCAGAATCACTCATGTAAATATCTTTCCCCATGCCCTCATACTGGGCACCCTGTCCGGGAAATACGTAGGCCTTAGACATTGGAATTTAAAGCTTGGATGTAGTTGGTTAGTTAATAAGGTTTTATAAGGAGCGAAACTATAAAAAATATTTCATTCCATAAACCCATTGGCTGTTGAATTTAATGTCTGGTATGTTATCAGACTTTTTCTTTTCTGCTTTGATTACAGGCAAATATTATTTGGTGGTCACTTCCACAAAAAATGCAATTTTAACCAAATATTATTCTGAAAAAATTGAATTTAGTTCAAAAGAAAACTTTTTTTTGATTTTATGGATAGAGAAACCAAATTTTGGTATCCACGGGTTATTTTTGTGCAAACAACAAATCATGGAGCAATTACAAGATACCATTGAAAAACTATGGGATCACCCGGAACTTGTCAATGAAAACCTATCCCGCGACGCCATCCGGGAAACCATTGCTTTTATAGATGAGGGAAGACTGCGCCCCGCAGAACCCACAGATGATGGCAACTGGAAGGTCAATGAATGGGTCAAAAAAGCAATTCTCCTCTATTTCAGAATCCAGGAAATGGTCACCTTTGAAGTAGGACCATTGGAATTTCACGACAAAATTCCTCTAAAAACCAATTATGCAGGCAAAGGAGTAAGGGTTGTGCCCCACGCCATTGCCAGATATGGAAGTTATATCGAACCTGGTGCCATCCTCATGCCTTCTTATGTAAACATTGGCGCGTGGGTAGGCAGCGGCTCCATGGTGGATACCTGGGCAACCGTGGGATCTTGTGCCCAGATCGGCAGGAACGTCCACCTCGCAGGAGGTGTAGGCATTGGAGGCGTCCTCGAACCACCACAGGCCAGCCCTACCATCATAGAAGACAACTGTTTCATCGGATCACGCTGCATCGTAGTGGAAGGCGTAAGAGTTAAAAAAGAAGCTGTACTCGGTGCCAACGTTGTGCTTACTCAGAGCACCCACATCATCGACGTTACAGGCAATGAAGCCGTGACCTACAAGGGAGAAATACCGGAGAGATCGGTGGTGATTCCGGGAAGTTACAGCAAATCCTTTCCAGCCGGTACTTACAATGTCAACTGCGCCCTTATCATAGGTACCCGCAAAGAAAGTACCGACAAAAAAGTTTCACTAAACGACGCCTTGCGTGATTACAACGTAGCAGTTTAACCGTATTCTTTGTTTACCGTTAAACCTTTGGATCCATTTTGGGTCACAGATGAATATTTTTGCTGAATGAGAATTACATCCATTTTTTTATTGACAGCTGCCGGCCTTGTCTTTTTGTCCAATAAAGGCGGCAGAAACCAGGCATGCACCGGTGCTCCCTTTGAAAACAATTCAAAAGCATGTGCAGAATGCCATTCGGGGGGCAACTTCTCACCTTCCATTTCTTATGTATTAAGAGACAGTATAGGCAATACCGTTGACAGTTATATTCCCGGCAGTACTTACAATCTTGAAATGACCATCGGAGCCTCTGTGGGTACGCCCAAAACGTACGGCTTCCAGGCTGTTTTGGTAGATGACAACAATGCACAAGCCGGTACTTTCGTGAGTCTTGGGGATAAAGTTAGGAAGTTGACCTTATCCGGCAGAACTTATCTCACACAAATCTCCCCACTGACATCGGGGCTATTTACTGCCAAATGGAAGGCACCTTCAGAGGCCAAAAATTTGCATCTTTATATCTCCGGACTTGCTGCCAATGGCAATAACAATACAAGCGGAGATAAGGCAACCACCGCGGCCTTTACGCTAGGTGCCAGCATTACCGCCACAAATAATGATGAAATTCAGAAGCCGGAAATAGCAGTCAATGGCAATACCATTCGTTGGAATGTAAACGCAGAAAAAGCCGAAGTTTTTGACATGACAGGTCGCTCCATCACAATTGGTAGTGGCGAAGAACTGACCATGCCATCCGTGATACCTGGCATCTACGTTCTGACCTTAAGTTTTGAGGGGCAAACCAAAACAATAAAATTCTTCCATTGATCAAGTTTCGACTCGTTTATCCGCAGAAATTGTGCTTTCATCTAAAAAACTCAACATTCCTGGCGCTTTGAGGTTTTTACATCATATAAGATAATTTCATGTCAGGCAGGATAATTGGATTTGCGATTTTTGTTGGTTTTTTTGTAGTGCTGGAGCTGTATACTTTCTCAGGCATCAGGTCATTAGCGGCAGGCCATAAGTTTGGCAAATACTTTATGTACTTGTTTTATGCCCAGATCGCCATTTTAGCGCTTGCACTGTTCAACCTGTTTTCAGGCATGCAATCAGGCTCTATGGTGAAATCGGCTTCCATGAATTTATGGCTGGGCATTGTACTTACCTCGGTGGTCACCAAACTGGTCTTTTGCAGCTTGCTTTTGATGCAGGATGGCGGCAGGTTGCTGGGAGGTGCTTATAATTTTGTACAGGCCAAATGGAATGGCAACACCCCTGAGGCTTACCTTCCTGGTCGGAGGCAATTTTTGAGTCAGACTGCATTGGCGGTGGCGGGTATTCCACTCGTTTCAATGTTTTACGGCATGATGGTGGGAAAATACCGCTATACCGTTAAAAACATTCAACTGGTTTTCAAAGACCTGCCCAAGGCATTTGACGGTTTTAAAATTGTACAAATTTCTGATGTACACAGCGGAAGTTTTGACGACAAGGAAGCGGTACGAAAGGGCATTGAAATGGTCAATGCACAGCAGCCCGACTTATTGCTTTTCACCGGTGATTTGGTCAATTCTGAAAAAGATGAGATCAATCCGTATATGGACATTTTTACACTGCTTGAAGCAAAACACGGCAAGTATGCCGTATTAGGCAATCACGACTACTATGGTTATTTTGGTGTCCCTGAGTCCGGCAAAAAAGCCTACTGGGATGATTTCATGGGCAAGTTTGAAAAAATGGGATTTCGACTCCTCAACAATGACCATACACGCATTGAAAAAGATGGCGAAAATTTTGTACTTGCAGGTGTGGAAAACTGGGGAGCAGGCAGGCATTTTCCAAAAATCGGTGATCTCAACAAGGCCATTCAGGGCGTAAAAAAAGATGATTTCACTGTGCTGATGAGCCACGATCCCTCACATTGGGATCACCATGTTTTGCCCCACGATCAACATGTGCATTTAACACTAAGCGGACACACACACGGCATGCAATTTGGCATTGATATGCCTGGATTCAAGTGGAGTCCGGTCAAATACAGATATCCAAGGTGGATGGGCTTATACGAAGAGAAAGGTCAATACCTTTATGTGAACAGGGGCTTTGGCTTCCTCGCTTTTCCCGGTCGTGTGGGCATGTGGCCCGAAATAACGGTCATCGAATTAAAGACAGCATAATGGGGCAAAAACCTATTTTCGGGATAGCTGGCGCACAGTAATAAAAGCACAAGTCATAGAGTCCAAAACACGGCTTCCTTTTCTTAATAAAACATCAGGATAACGTGTTGATGTAAAATTGATGCTATCCTTTGTCTGAAATTGATAGTCCTTGGTATTTATTAAATCCGCTTCAAACTGTTTGGCGCATTTAGAGCAGTGAATATTATATTCCTGATAAACACATTTATCATTCTTAAAGAGCCATAGCATTTCCATAGGAAGATTGGCGTGGTATCCTTTAAACATAATAGTGTCGCCACCAGCAGCTGTTATTAAGCCGGCGTGTGTGCTGCGGTGCATATTCATGATCATACGGGTATACGATTGTACTTTCTTGCGGCTGCTCCCAATATGAATCTGGGCAAGTTTCTCGTTGCATGAAGTTAGCATCACGATCAGGAAGAATAAGAAAACAGATGTTTTTAGCTTTTTCGACATTACTTTCACTTTATGAAGGAATTAGCGGGTCAAATTTTTCTCACCGAGATAGAGTTACACCTGAATGAGTCCTTATCCACACCTTCAGTCAATCTCAATATAATTTTAGGATTTATACCCGAAATGTAATTGACTTTATCAACAGCTTTGAATTCATAGTCCCTGTCTTTCACGATATCACCCATCATCTTATCGGTGCAGGGTCCACAATACAAAATCATTTCCTGATATCTGCAAGTGTCGTTTTTGAATAGATAAATCATTTCAAAGTGTTGGATGGGTGATATTGCAGAAAAAATAATGGTATCTTTTATGTAGAGTGCATCTACTTTAAAATCCTTTTTGCGAAGTTGTCCTTCAGCTGTGAAAAGGTAGTCTTTGACTTTAGTGTAATGGAAGTTTACAAAAACCGGCGCCCTCTTTGTATAGCAGGAACTGAAAGAAAGTAACGTTAGAAACAAAATAACCGGGATGAATACTCTCATTTCTTTTCACAATTTAGGGTACAAGCTTATTTTTCGGAGGTAAAAATAGAATAAAATCCTATTGTCCGCAAACTTCTTCCAACAAGGTTCGGAAAGCTGCAAACTTCCCCCCATACATTTGTTGCGTCTTTTGTTGCAGACCGGGGGCCCATTCATTTTGGTATTCCAGGTAAGTGGCCAGATCCGGTGCCGTATATTGAATGGCATAAGTGACCCCATCCGGATTATGGTCTTCCAATATTTTCAACATCTTCCACGAGGTAAATTTACCCGTTGCCATCACTTCGGGGATGTGGGTATTTTGCATCCAGTCCGTCCATTCGTCGTGTACGGTGTGATCAATGATGATGGTTACATTGTACAGTACCGGCATGATCAGGATTTTTCCATATTATCACCCCTCAATACGCGATATCGTTTTCGGGCATCAACTACAAACGTACTGCCTGTATATTCGGTAAATAATTTAAAATAAAGCTCCTGCGCTTTGGCAGAATCGTTGAGTTGATAATCGTACATACGTGCCATTTCATAAATGGCGTTGTCAGCCCGTATCTCGTCTTTGTATTTTTCTATGATCAGGTTGTACATTTCAATAGCCTTATCGGGTTGCTGCAGTTTTTTATAAATCTGTGCTTTGGTATAATAGATATCGTCGATCAAAGAATGTTCAGGGAATTTGGTTGCAACTGAATCAAGTTTAATAAAAGCTTCGTCAAACTTGTTCTGGAATACGAGCAATTCGGCAGTAGCAAACATGGCCAGGGTTACATCTGTAGTATCCAGGTTGAGGTTGTCCATAATAAATACCGACATATCGATGGCGTCATTGGCAATCAATCTTGTGGTTGCCGATTTCAAAATATCGAATTGCTGCTGGGCCCACTCGAAATCTCCCGTAAAATAAGAAAGCCTGGCGTTGCGATAACGGGCATCTTCTCCCAACACACCCTCTTTGAAGGCCTTATCTACCTGAGAATACAGCAAGGAAGCCTCCCATCGGTCGCTATCCATCAAATAATAATCGCCCAACTTCAATTTGGCAGCAGCCACATCGGTGGGCGCCACTCCTCCAAAGTCGATCACCTCCAGCAAAATTTCCTGCGCCTTTTTGAGGTTGTTCATATACAATGCTTCAAAATCCGCAAACTCAGTCATAAGGGCGGCGGTCTGTGTATTACGGCCATATTCATTTAAAAAGGATTCGTATTCCAACTGGAGTGAAATCAAATCTTCCTTTGTGTAGTTGAAGCTGGAAGTAATTTTTTGCTTTTTGCTGTTGAGCAATGCCCTTTTGGCGCTCAAATAATAACCCGAATTGATAGAATAATTCTCAATGATGTAGCCATAAGCTTCGATGGCTGTATTGTAGTCTGCATCATCATAGGCAATGTTACCAACCTGAAAAACGCGTTCGCCCATGCCATCAACTTTCAAATCTATGGCCCTGGCCTGCCTGAGTGCTTTTTTGTAATCCTTTTGCTGCAAGTATGACCATTCCAGTAATTCGGGATACAAAATTTCATCCGGTGCATTTTGCATCAGGGTGAAAATCTGGGCCTGCAATTCCTTGAGCTCATCTTCATTCAGATTTTTCTCAAAGGTCTGTTTGAGGTAGTCCATGTTGTTTCTAAACTGGTCAACCGACAACAGGTAATAATAAATCATCTTTTTAACATCACCCGTCCTGCGGTACAAATCGCCCAGACTGAAGGCATAAGGTTTTACATTGCCCCCTACTTTACCACCCCTTTCATACGCCTCAATGGCTTCAGGAAAAAGGGAGTAACCAATGAAAGCCCTTGCAAGTTCATCGGTACTTTGCGGCTGTTTATCCAGTCGGTTGATGGCTGTAGTATATTGCTTTTTGGCATCTTCGCCTTCATTCATGCGATCGTATAAGCTACCCAGGGTAACGAGCAATGAAATCACTTCGGGTTTCTTTTTGATCTCTGCCTGCACAAGGTCTTTGGCTTCATCGTATTTGTGCATGGTGATCAGACATTCGGTCACTCTTTGAAAATAGAACTCATTCATGGGTTCCTTTTCATACAGCTGTCTGTAAAGCGTTGCTGCTTTCTCATACTCGCCGTTGGCAAAATACTGGTTGGCCAGTCTCGACTGCTGGGCTGCCGCCAAAAAGGAAAGACATAAAAGAAAAATAAAAACGAAACTACGTTTCATATTAGGTAGAATATGCTGCAATAACGGAATGTAGTGCCGCTTAGTTTCCTGCTTTGTTGAAAAATCCTTCAAATTAGATCAGATTTGTACGCCTTCATCACTTTTTCCCAATATCTCCCAGGTATGATCGGCCAGTAACCTTGCCGTAGCTATCCATTCATAGGGCTTGTTTTTACCCCATTCTTCCGGAGCGATCATCGACAGTACCCACTGGCCGTTGGGTCTTTCGTACAAATGATACTCGTAGCCAATTACGGGTTTAAAACCCATATCAGCCCTGTATATTTTCTCCGATATGTCAATCCTGTCGTGCAAAGCCTGGGCCTGCCGAATCAGCGTTTCGACCTGTTCTTTGATTTGCTGCAACTGGTTGCCCGTTTGCTGGTACATGGCCGTCATGGCATTGCCTTTTGTACGCCCTTTGTCGAGGGGCCTGATAATGGCACTGCCCACATGGTGCGCATAAGGCAGCAAATTGGGAGCCTCGGCAGTTTTATCTTTGTCTATTGGGTTAAAAAAATCTTGCATATCCATTAAAGTGTAAAAATACCAAATAGTTCAGAATTAAAAATTTTTGTGAAACGGGAGCCAGCCATATAATATTTTTATCAGCTCCATTTTTTGCCATACTTACCAAATAATATTGCCTCATAGCTTACTTTTTGATCAATATTTTTGGGGAAATGGCTATTTTTGTGGTTACAACAGCGATCAATGGAATACAATCACCGGGCCATAGAGGCCAAATGGAAAAAAAACTGGGACCATCAACATACGTATAAGACCCTCAATGATACGGCAAAGCCAAAGTATTATGTGCTCGATATGTTTCCCTATCCATCCGGTTCCGGTCTTCACGTAGGTCATCCGCTGGGCTACATCGCATCCGATATAGTAGCCCGTTTCAAAAGACAACAGGGCTTTAATGTCTTGCATCCAATGGGCTACGATGCCTTCGGACTGCCCGCCGAACAATATGCCATCCAGACCGGTGTTCATCCGGCTGTTTCCACAGAACAAAACATCCAAACCTATCGCGCACAGCTCGACAACATAGGATTTTCATTTGACTGGTCAAGAGAGGTAAAAACGTCCGACCCCTCTTATTATAAGTGGACACAGTGGATCTTTCTTCAGTTGTTCGAACATTATTACGATCAAAACGCCAACAAGGCTAAGCCCGTTTCAGAATTGATACAACAATTTGAATCCGGGGGCAGCAGCGGTGTCAATGCATTCCACAGCCACGACGAACATTTTTCGGCTGAGGAGTGGCAAGCCATGAGCCCCTATCAAAAAGACCAGGTGCTCATGAACTTCAGACTGGCCTACCGCAAAACAGGATATGTCAACTGGTGTGAAGCATTGGGGACCGTTTTGGCCAACGATGAAGTGAAAGACGGCGTCTCAGAGAGGGGTGGACATCCGGTAGAAAGGAAGGCCATGATGCAATGGTTTTTGCGCATTACTGCTTATGCCCACCGTTTGCTGGATGATATGATCGGACTCGACTGGCCCGAAGCACTGAAAACCATGCAAAACAACTGGATCGGCCGCTCAGAGGGTGCCCAGCTGTTTTTTAAAATTGATGGTCACGATACAGAACTTGAAATCTTTACTACCCGACCCGATACCATCTTTGGGGCTACATTTATGGTATTGGCACCAGAGCACGATCTGGTAGGACAGCTTACCACGCCTGCTCAAAAACAAGCCGTTGAAGCCTGCATCCAGTATGTAAAAGGCAGATCAGAAAGAGAGCGTATGGCCGAGGTAAAAGAAATGAACGGTGCCTTTACCGGTTCCTATACCATCCATCCTTTCAGTGGTGAAAAAGTTCCCATTTGGATTGGGGATTACGTATTGAAGGACTATGGCACAGGAGCCATCATGGCCGTACCCAGCGATGATGAACGCGACAAAACTTTTGCGCAAAAATATAACCTGCCCATCGTAGATGTGGTGGATAAAACCAACTACCCGGGATCCACACTTCACGACAAAGAAGGCATCATCATCAACAGCGATTTTCTCAATGGCATGGAAGTACCCGATGCCATCCAGCTCATGTTTGAAAAAATTGAAGGCATGGGCATTGGCAAACGCAGGGTCAACTTTAAATTGAGAGATGCCAATTTTTCAAGACAACGTTACTGGGGAGAACCTTTTCCCATTGTGTATGATGCAGACGGTGTAGCCCATGCATTGCCAGAATCAGAACTTCCACTTACCCTTCCCGATCTCGAGGATTTTAAACCCACCGCAGATGGGCAATCGCCATTGGCAAAGGCCACAGACTGGGTGAAGTATGGAGCATTTACCAGAGAGACAGACACCATGCCGGGCTTTGCGGGATCCAGCTGGTATTTTTTGAGGTACATGGATGCCAACAATGACCAGGATTTTGCATCTACTGAAGCATTGGCCTACTGGCAGGATGTAGACTTTTACATCGGTGGTGCTGAGCACGCAGTGGGTCATTTGATGTATTCCAGATTCTGGCACAAGTTTTTGTACGACAAAGGCCTGGTACCGGGCAAAGAGCCATTCAAAAAATTGGTAAACCAGGGCATGATCCAGGGCGTGGTAGAATCCATCTACCTCTATAAAAGTCATGATGGCAGCCACCAGTTTTATACAGAAGAACTTGCCAAAGAACACAGCGATAAAGAGTTTGCGCTCCTTCCGGTGCATGTTGATTTTGTGACCGAATACGGCAGTCCCAGGAGCCACCTCACCAAAGCAGGTATTGCCCAATTTTTGGAGTGGAGGCCCGATTACAAGGGATCCGTTTTCCATTTGAGTGAAGGCGTATTTACCCTTGAAACCCTGCCCGAAAATGCACGGCTCACCACCAAATCAGAAGTGGGTAAGATGTCGAAAAGGTATTTCAACGTAGTAAACCCCGACGATATGGTCGACAAATACGGAGCCGATTGTTTCCGTATGTATGAAATGTTTTTGGGGCCAATCGAACAGTCCAAACCCTGGGATACCAAAGGCATAGAAGGCGTATCGAAGTTTATCAAAAAACTGTGGCAACTCATGCACAAAGGAGAGGCCTTCCTTGTTTCTGATGAAAAAGCCACAAAAGAAGAGCTCAAAGTATTACACACCGCCATCAAAAAAGTAAGCGGGGATATAGAAATACTTTCGCTCAATACCTCTGTGCCTGCCTTTATGGTTTGTGTCAATGAGCTGAAGCGACTGGAGTGCAACAAACGTGAAATCATGGAAGGCCTGGTAGCCCTCATTGCACCGTTTGCACCTTTCATTGCAGAAGAGTTGTGGAGCAAGTTGGGCAAGACCACCTCGGTGCACCATAGTACCTTTCCGGTATGTGACGAATCATATTTGGTAGAAGACAATGTAGTTTATCCCATTTGCATCAACGGCAAACGAAAAGGAGAACTAACCTTCCCCAATGGCGCCGATGCTGCTACCCTGGAGCAGATGGCCATGGAAAATGACTTTGTTCGAAAACTGCTCGAAGGCCAGGCTCCCAAAAAAGTGGTTGTAGTACCGGGAAGAATGATCAATTTTGTGATTTAAAGAGAAGAATATTTCATGCAAAATAATAAACCCAGCTTATTGGTTCTGGCTGCAGGAATGGGCAGCAGGTATGGCAGTCTCAAACAAATGGATGCCTTTGGACCCAACGGTGAATCCATCATCGATTACTCAATCTACGATGCCATCGAAGCCGGCTTTGGTAAGGTGGTATTTGTGGTGAGAGAATATTTCCTGGAAGAATTTAAGGCCATGTTTGATGCCCGTTTTGGTCATAAAATAGAACTGTGTTACGTAACCCAGGAATTGACTTCTATACCCGACGGTCTGGTGTTTAATCCTGAACGACAAAAACCCTGGGGTACAGCCCACGCGGTTTATGTTGCCTATGAAGCCATACAGGAGCCCTTTGCCGTGATCAATGCCGATGACTTTTATGGCAGAGATGCCTACAAAGTTTTGTACCAGTTCCTTACCCATGACCAGAGTGCCAATTATTGTGTGGTATCTTATTACCTGGATAATACCCTTTCAGAGCACGGCACCGTCAACAGAGGTGTTTGTACAGCCGATGATGAAGGCAACCTGATCAATGTGGTAGAATGCACAAAGATTGAAAAAGACCAGGCAGGAGTGATTAGTTATCCTACGGAAGAAGGTCGGACTGAATTGGAGCCAAACACCCTTGTATCGATGAATATGTGGGGCTTTAAACCCAGTTATTTTGAATACGCAGAAAGGCAATTGACCAACTTTATCATAGAAAAAGGGCATGAACTAAAATCAGAATTTTACATACCCAGCCTGGTTGACAAACTCATCCACGATGGCGACCTGAAGGTCAATGTACTCAAGACCACCAGTTCATGGTTTGGGGTGACCTACCCTGAAGACAAAGCGGCGGTGCAGGAACAACTCAAGGCACTCATCGACAAAGGAGAATACCCCCAAAATATTTGGGATTAATACATGACAGAAGCAGGAAGATGGCTGATCGTCATTGGACTTTTGGTGGTTATGTCAGGATTGCTGCTCTATTTTTGGGGCAATCATTTCCGTTGGATCGGCCACCTTCCCGGTGATATACGCATTGAGAAAGAAAACTTTAGGTTTTACTTTCCCTTAACTACCATGATTTTATTTTCAGTGCTGGTCAACATTGTTGTGAGACTGGCCCGATGGTTGTGGCAATGGTTGGCCTAATACCTAAGCAGCGCAACGAGTCCTGGCAGTGAGCCCAGCGTGTGTTGTTGCATAACAACGACCTCACCTTTGTGGTCATATACATCACACAATAGTTCATTGATGTCGTAATCGCGATTATGGTAGTTTTGTTCCATGAGCAGTGACCTTACCCTTCCTTCCCGTGCTGCTTTCACAATTTCGCGAATGTCCTGCATACCTTTGCCATAACCGATGGCTTCCGTAAAATCTTTGACCCTTTGTTCATTGAGCCGGGTTATGTGATCTACCATGTGTGGAAAACACAACTCACCCAATTCGCCCTCTGATTTGTGGGTATAATTGCCATGGATGTGTGCTACGATCCTTTCTTTGTGGTGGGTAACCTGATCGTAGATGCCCAACTCTTCGATGGGTGCCGCTACGATGATGGGGCTTTGGTCATGGCTTTCCTTGTGCAGGTGTTGGTCAACTACCCGAAAATAATCGTGGATACGAATCTCTTCCATCACAGATTTGTCTTTTTCAAAACCTTTGACATTGGCCTGGGGAGCATAAGACGAAGCGCGGCCGGGTTTGGCGTATTCATGGGTTTCTGCAAATACATCGGGAAAATCAGATGAGTGAACCTCTTTCAGTTGATTGAGTTGCCCGGAAAATAAGCGCACCTTTTTTTCACTCAACAAAAGCAGGTGGTAGGGCAGCGACAAGCCCACCAGGTAGGCCAGTTCACTCCATTCAAACTGATCGTCGATCACGATCTTTTCTTCCACTTCAAAAGGAAAAATCACTTTCACGGCGAGGCTTGGAGAAATGTACAAAGCCAGCCCTTTATCATTGTGCAGGTAATCTATGGTAGCGCTGAGTTCATCCAGTTTGTCCCACAAGTGTTTGTATTCACCGGCGTGGGTATGGAGGGCCAGCTTTTCTTTGGCCTTGTGGATGGCATTTTTGATCTCAATTTTATCGTTGCGTCGCTCTCTGGATACCTCATGGGTAGGTACTACTATGCTAAGGCAGGTTTCACCGCGTGTGCGCAGCAATTGTTGGAAAACATCTGTATTCATAATGTTAGATTTAATAAAGAATTGAACGCCACATCTTGCCTTTTGGCTGTAGTAGTAAGTTAGCCACAAAGAGCCATGATATGCCATGATGAAGAAGGCTGAAGGCAATGATCGTAATCAGAAAACGGGCATCGGGTGCAAACACATTATGATATTATATCATATATATAATTTTGATTTTCTGCATCTTAATTTTAAACCAAGCCCAAAATTTTCCTTTTAAATTGATAAAAAAGTATTATCTTTGCACCTCCTTGATCCGACCCCGTAGTTCAAGGGATAGAATAGAAGTTTCCTAAACTTTTGATCCAGGTTCGAGTCCTGGCGGGGTCACTTTCCCTTCTAAATTCCACACATCATGGCAGCTAAAGATTTCTTATCCAACTTATTTCAGAAAATTCTGGCTGTACTGTTCCGCAACCTCAAAAAAAACATGGCCGGACCCACCCATGTCCAGCATGTAGTTCCTTACGAAGGCGCCTGGGCCATCCGCGCTGAAGGCAGTGAAAAGGTCACCGCAACCTTCGACACCCAGGAAGAAGCCATCGAACGGGCCAAAGACATTGCCTACAATTACCGTTCTGCCGTGGTTATTCACCGGCAAGATGGATCCATCAGGGACCGGGTAAATTATTGACCGATCCCTAATCCTCTTTGGAGGTGTAGGGACAGGCCTATCATTTTTTGAAACACGTGTGGGGACGCAATGCATTGCGTCCCCACATTCATTTCATCCCCACATTCATTTCATCCCCACATGCATTTCATCCCCACATGCATTTCATCCCCACATGCATTTCATCCTCACATGCATTTTATCCCCATATGCATTGTACCACAAATGCATGACATACCATTCATTAAACCCAATTTGTTCATTTAATGAATGATTTTACATTCAAATGTATGATTTTTTGAATTAATTATACTATCTTTGCATGGTATACCATTCACTAATAGCTATATTTTAATATTATGACTGATAAATCATTCAAAGAATGGGCTTCTATGAGCGATAAGGTTTTGGCTGAAACCGTGGGCAGCTTTGTGAGGCACCACCGCATGGGACAAAACAAAACGCAAGATGAGCTGGCATCAGAAGCTGGGATTAGTAGATCTACGCTGAGTTTGCTGGAGCGGGGCGAAACCGTAACGGTCACCACACTGATACAGGTGCTGAGGGTTTTGGATCAACTGGCGGTTTTTAATGCTTTTGAGGTCAGAGAAACCATCAGTCCGCTGGCATTGGCAAAGCTGCAAAAAGAAAAACGCCAACGGGCACGGAAAAAAGCGGGGCAAGATCTCAACATAGAAGATACCAATTGGTAAACCATGCAGGTAGCAGAAGTAAAAATATGGGGTAAGCTGGTAGGTGCCGTGGCATGGGATCAAGACAACGGACTGGCTACTTTTGAATACGATCCCAAGTTTAAGTCGCTGGGCTGGGAATTGGCTCCCTTAAAAATGCCGGTTTCCGGTAATCAAAATCAGTTTTCATTTCCCGAACTTCGAAAGGATAAAAATGCTGCATACGACACTTTTAAGGGTCTGCCCGGCTTGTTGGCCGATGCCCTACCCGACAGATACGGCAACCAGTTGATCAATCTCTGGCTGGCACAACAGGGAAGGCCACAAGACAGCATGAACCCCATTGAAATGCTTTGTTTCATTGGTACACGGGGCATGGGCGCCCTCGAATTTGAACCGGTCATACTAAAAGAAAACAAAAGAACATTTTCCATTGAAATCGACAGTCTGGTCGCTACCGCACAACAGATGCTCGACAAAAAGAAAGCTTTTAGCACCCATCTCAGCAAAGACGAAGAACAGGCCGTCTTGGAGATCTTAAAGATCGGCACCTCAGCCGGTGGAGCCCGTCCCAAAGCCTTGATAGCGTGGAATGAAAAGACAGGAGAAGTAAAATCAGGTCAAACCAAAGCACCCAAAGGATTTGAACACTGGCTTATCAAACTGGATGGTGTAAGTGATGTACAGCTGGGCAGCAGTCAAGGCTATGGCAGAGTAGAAATGGCTTACTACCACATGGCCACTGCTTGTGGCATCCACATGATGCCTTGTCGATTGCTGGAAGAAAACGGCAGAGCCCATTTTATGACCCAACGTTTTGACCGCGAAGAAGGCGATGTCAAACTCCACGTCCAAACCTTTTGCGCCCTAAAACACTATGACTACACCCTGGTCAATAGTTTCAGCTACGAACAACTCTTTCAGTGCATGCGCGAGTTAAAACTGACCTATGCCGATGCAGAGCAAATGTTCAGAAGAATGGTATTTAACGTGATAGCCCGAAACTGTGATGACCACACCAAAAACTTTTCTTTTTTACTCCAGCAAGGTGGCAGATGGACCCTGGCCCCCGCCTACGATGTATGCCATGCCTACAGACCCGGCAGCGAATGGGTAAGTCAGCACGCATTGAGCATCAATGGCAAAAGAAAAAACATCACCTGCGAAGATTTACTGGTCATTGGCAAATCCATTGGTTGTAAGAAAGCACCAGATATTGTAGACGAAATCAATACCACCGTCAAATTATGGAAAAAATTTGCCGATGAAGTTCAGGTCCACCCCAGGTTGCGGGATGAAATTGGCAAAACACATTTGAATTTGTAAAAGCCTGCCCCTTCACCTTCATAGAGGTGTAGGGGCAAGCCCATCATTTTTGGAAACCATGTGGGGATGCAATGCATTGCATCCCCACAATGACAAAAAATTGCATATTATGTTGAAAAAGTTATTCAAAAAGTACTTATATTTGTACATAAATAGTAACTTATTTAAATCTTTCATTATGATAGCGGCGAACTTTACAGAGTTCAGGACGAATTTGAAACAGTATCTTGATGATGTTGAAAAGAACAACGAAACCCTGATAATAAAACGAGGATCGGGAAACGGTACGGTGCTCATTTCTTTGGATGAGTATAATTCTATCCTTGAAACGGTTCATTTATTAAGCTCAAAAGCCAATGCGGATCGTTTGTATGAATCCATTCAACAAATGAAGTCAGGCAAGTCGTTTCAAAAAGAATTAATTGAGTAATAATGAGAATTACTTTCTCACAAAATGCCTGGGAGGACTATATTTCCTGGCAAACTGATGATCGAAAAATTCTAAAAAAAATAAACGAACTCATCAGAGACATTATGAAAACACCCTACTCGGGCTTGGGCAAACCAGAAGCGCTAAAGTATGATTTATCCGGATATTGGTCCAGGAGAATAGATATGGAACACCGGTTGGTTTACAAAGTCATAGATGACGAAATATTAATTTATGCTTGCCGGTATCATTACGATCCCTAAACATCTGTGGAGGATTAGGCCCAGACCTCCCATTTTGAAACACCTGTGGGGACGCAATGCATTGCGTCCCCACATGCTTCCCCCCCCAACATGAATGACATACCATTCATTAAAATCATATTATTCATTTATTGAATGATTTTTAGTTCAATCATATCATTCTTGGAAACCTTGTAGCGCCACATTATTTTACGTCTGCCCTTCACACATCTTTCGAGGTGTACGGATCTATCGTTGGGCCAGAGGCCTAACATCTTCGTTACCCCTACACCTCCATAGAGGTGTAGGGGTGGCATCACAGGTTTTGGCGATATTTTTGTCCCTGCGTCTGCGAAGCAGAGGTAGGTTACAAAAATAGTGACAAAACCATACGACCCAACCCAAGGTGTCATCCTCCTTTAATTTCTTACATTTAACTTTATTTATTTACTTTGATTGACGAGACAAACAAATATGTCTGCCTCAATTTGACCAATAGAAAGTATAGTTTACAAAATGGAGGTAGAGGAATAATGAAAAATAACGCATTCTTAATTTTGACAATGCTTTTCACAGGGTTTACGATGTATGCCCAAAATCCCTCTGAAATTGTGACCGACAGACCGGATCAAACAGATGGTGCCTATGTCTTACTGAAAAATTACCTGCAAGTGGAAAATGGAGTGCTTTTTAATAATAAAGGAGTATTGAACAACTTCATGGTTAGATATGGATATTCTGGAAGTGGAGAAATCAGATGCTCAGTGGATTTAGGAAAAGTTAACAGTAATTTTTCAATATTCCCGGTTCAATTGAGCGCCAAACAAAGACTATTGAATCCATCTGGAGCCATACCTTTAATTACCCTCATTGGCTACCTAAATTTTGGACCCATAGCCAGTGCCAATGTAAAAAGCAATGAAATTGAAGGAGCACTGCTCTTAGCCTTTCAACATGACCTCAATGATGATATGGCCTTTGAATGGAATTTTGGTAGTCGGTCTTTTAAAAATGACCTGCACTTCACTTTGTTATATTCCTATAAAATTTTTCACAACACAACCGTGTTTGTAGAATATTTCTCGGACTATGAAAAAGCATCGAAACCGACCCACAACGCCGATTTAGGGATATTATATACTGCTTCCAACAATGTAAGTCTGGATATAGGCTTTGGCAGCACACTAGATTCAACTCTACCCAACTCAACTTTTTTTACATGTGGCGCATCGTATAGATTTCAACCTGCTGATTGATTTTGAGGAAAAGAGGGGCAAAGAGATGGGGCTGATGTGTATGGGGAAAACACCACGACAATGCACCAATTTCCCTCAACCTTTCCGCACAAGGAAAACTCATATTTTAAGAAAGGGACCATCCTCCTAAGAGATCAATAAAACATACCCGTCCCTACACCGGCAAGGCCTATGTAGGGACCAGCCCATCATTTTTGAAAACCCTGCTGCGATGCAAAATATTACGTCGCCCTTACCCCCTTTTCGAGATGTACGGATCCTTTGATGGGCCAGAGGCCTAACATCTTCGTAGCCCCTACACCGGCAAAGCCGGTGTAGGGGCGGGTTGTTTGGTATCACAGGTTTTGGCGATATTTTTGTCCCTACATCTGCGAAGCAGAGGTAGGTTACAAAAATGGTGACAAAACCCCATGACTCAACCCAAATACTCAACTCTATGGGAAAACCTTTATAAAAAACCCCGAAATCAAGTATGAAATCTACAGATGCCACCCATAAATCGTGTATCCCTTACCTACAATTTGCTATATTTGATTATAAGCTGAATAAAATCTTCAATTCAAAACCAACGTGCCTAAAAACCAAAAAATGAAAACCAAAAAATCTATTTTTGTGATACTTGCCCTCCCCCTGATCCTGGCATACACCCTCCCCCTTCTTGACCACTACCTCAATCCCATACCTGTTTATCACTATCAATCTACGGATGCCAAATTTGAATATATTTGTTACCCATCCAAAGGCAGAGATTATTTGGCCATGGAAAAGGCCCGGCAGGACTATGAAGAGAAAAACAAGGTCAAACTGACCCTCTGCAGGAAATTTAAAGCGAAACCCTTGCATTTTTGGGAATGGTATAAATATTTGAATAGTCCTTATTATGTAGGCTATGTGGTTTGTGAATAAATAATTTATGCGGGCACTGAAAAAAAAATACCCCAAAATATACCCAATATATAAAATTATATTATTGATATTCTGATACTTATATATATTTTAAAATATTTGGTGGGTGTGCAGGGTTATTGGTAAAAATAATAATAATGTTTTCAAAAAGACAACAATAAAATATTAAAACCATGAAAAATGTTGCACTTTCGGGCAACTTAATATAAATTTGTAACGTATGAGTGATATAAAGCTAAGAACTGTAACCTTGTATAAAAACTACTGTTCTGACTTCTTCCAAAAACAGAAGCAAAATGTTAAAGACAAAATTTTATGGACATTCAGACTTATTGAAACTCAAAAACAAATCCCTCCGAATATTTAAAACATCTGGAAGGTACAGATGGGCTATACGAAGTAAGAGTGCAGCATGGCAATAATGTATTTCGCATTTTCTGCTTCTTTGACGAGGGAAAACTGATTGTATTGGCTAATGGGTTTTATAAAAAAACACAAAAGACGCCCAAAATTGAAATCGAAAAAGCATTAAAAATTAAAAGAGAATATGAGCAAGAAAAATAACTTAAAGACACTTGACCTATTTGTGGATGAACAATACGGCGAAAAAGGCACACCCAAACGTGACAAGTTTGAAAAAGGCTACGAAGCATTTAAACTAGGCTTTCTTATACAACAAGCACGACTTAAAAAAGGAATGACACAAGAAGAACTTGCTGAAAAATGTGGGACAAACAAGGGATATATTTCCAAAATTGAAAACGACATTAAAGAAGTACGGATTTCAACACTACAAAAAATCGTGGAGTTAGGACTAGAAGGTCAACTGGAACTATCCATCAAACTCTGACAATAATTTGGACAACACAGCTTTTAAAGTTTTCGTATTACAGCACCTAAGGACTACCTAACTCATCAAAGATATTCAACAGCAACATTTAGCCAAACAGACGTTACGTGACAACACCTACAAAGACAAACTTAAGCGCCTTAAACGACCGACAACAGGAAGCGGTCGTAAGCGAAGACAAACGCCTTTTGGTTTTAGCAGGGGCGGGTTCCGGTAAGACCAAAACCCTTTTGCAAAAACTCATCTACCTGATAGAAGAAAAAGGAGTTAGCCCTTCCAGCATTTTAGCCATCACGTTCACTAAAAATGCGACCAATGAAATGATTGACCGTCTGATTATTTCAGCGGACCATTCAGGTACGTACGAAAAGCTGTTGTACGATAAAAAGGTAAGTCAAGCCGACAAGAGCAAAGAACGATACCTACAACAAAAAAAATACAAGTGGATAGACGGCTTAACCGTAAAGACCTTCCATTCCTTTTGCTACAGTGTTTTGAGAAGCTACGGCGTTAATGAGTTTGACAATAAATTCCGCATCATTGGAGACGAGAAAAGAGATGAAGAAGACGAACTTTCAAAACACGTTGCCCCCGAAACGGTCTTTGAGGTAATGCACAAACTCGTCATTGAAAAATGTGA
>ERZ724526.386-NODE-386-length-26168-cov-21.376403_pt1 | contig 26168 bp, 31 predicted proteins | sample MGYA00376059_ERZ724526 | MGnify/ENA primary metagenome ERZ724526 (study PRJEB28724, sample SAMN07190883) | activated sludge metagenome | isolation source: activated sludge of sewage treatment plant in Hong Hong | place: Hong Kong | collected 2016-03-17 ...
CCGCCACCGGTAGCGACTGGATCTGCACTGCGCTGTTTGCCGTCATAGCCGAATCTACATCCGACACGTTGAACTGACCCCACGTGAACACCACCGGCGTATCTTCGACACCGGTGGCTGAACCACCAGTAGAGATCGGCGCATCGTTGACCGCGGTCACCGTCAATGCAGCGGTATCACTCATCGTGCTGTAGGCAGTCGCGCCACCACCTGTGCCGGTCCCTGCAACCTGTATATTGTCGACATGCAGGCGGCCCATGGAGTCACTTCCGCTGACGATGAAGCGAATCTGCGTATTGGCGTTGGCATAGGCACTGATGTCGGCTTTGTAACTCTGTGCCTTCCCATCCGTCGCATCGATCGCAAAGGTCTGAAGCGTCGCCCAGGTCTTCCCGTCATACACCTCAACAGACACCGCGCCTTTGGTGCCGCCGCCAGGTTCACGGATGTAGTCGAACGACAGCGTGGCGGAGGTGACTGCGCTCAGATCGACCTGTCGGCTCGCGCCACGAGAGAGAAAATCGGTTTCAATCTGCAAGGAATTGTCGGTCAGCCCGGCATAACTATTCACCATGACCATGCCGCCGCCCGTCCCGTCAGCTTCTCCCAGCTCCTGCCAGGAGCCGCCCCACTTGACCGTTCCATCATTATTTGAATAGGACACCGTTGTGAACTGGTCGAGCACGGTTGAGGTAGTGATCAGACTGCCGGTGCCGCCGTTGATGCCGCTCGTCTGATCCCAGGCGTGAAAGGTAATGGCATCACTCATGGTGCCGTTGTAGTCGGCATTGGCCTGAAAATAGATCCGAGCGGTGCCGTCTCCGGCGAGGAGTCGCGCACTCGCGTCGCTGACGGCTCCCAACGTGCTCCATGTGGCACCGTCGTTCGTGCTAAACCACCAGGTGCCGTTACTCGTATTCGCACCGGTAATAGCAATGCCGAGCTTGGCACCGGCATCCCCATCCGTCACATTGTCGACCTGTCCGGAGGGGCTGGCGAAATCCACGAGCGACGAGACCAACGTTCCGACCGCGCCCGACGGAGCCCCGGCATCTTCGTTGAGCGCGGTGAGCGTAGGACTTTTCGACGCATCCAGAACCGGTGCGCCTAACAACCCGACCCAGTTCATCTGGGTTTGATCATCGATCGCAATCCTGGTTTCGATGGCGCCGGCCTTGACCTCCAGAACCCAGTCGCCGCCGAGGGAAGCATAGCCCGTCAGATCATCGCTCGCCTCCACATCTGCCCCGGTGAGTTCAGCGAGCCGAGCAACCGCCTCCTGGCCCACTTCACCCTCGGCGAAATTGCACCCGTACACGAGAATGTCCGCCTGCTCCGAGAGAGACTGCTGAATTGTCGCGAACGCATCCGCGTAACGAGTCGACATTGATTCGGCGTTCAACGTGCCGGTGCCCAATTGCAGTGTTCCTGCGTCACCGTGCGAAATGAGATGAATGGCGTCGATGCCCGATCGTCCGGCCAACGACTCGGCGATCTGCTCGACCCCGTCTCGAGAGGCATCCAACACCACAACATCCACATTGGGCCCCATACCCGCAACCAGGGTTTGATAGTCCGGAACCGTGGGATCGACGAAGACCACTTCTGTCGCAGACTCACCGGGACTGTAAGAAGCCATTGCGCTGAGAAGTTCCTGAGACGCCTGTTGCTCAGGCGTCGTACGATCGACAGCCCCCTCCGACGAGACCGCCGCCTCGGCCTGGTCCTGTGCCACTTGCTCGGATTTGACCTCGGCCGCGGTCGCCGCCGCCGCCGCATCAAACATCAACCGTTGCTCGAGGGATAGGAGAGATTGCTTGAAGGCAGACGGAGCCGCGAGGGGCGATGGCCGCTGGGACGGTTCATCCTCCCTGCGGAGATACTTTTTGAAAAAATTGAACATGCCGCTGCCTTAGTCTCGTGAAGACACAAGATCCCACATCTTTCTCGGTCGAATAGGGGGTAGCCTGAAGGGCTGCAGCAAGGAGACGTCCGATTGATCCGGGGTTGAAACTGCTCAGGCAGTAACGACTAATGACGGTGACGAATGGCCAGCGGCCGCCATCAGGGGGAAAGGGTGGATCCTCGCAGCGAAATCGATCCTCGCTCGGCACGCGACTCCGGCGATCGTGATCAGAGACCACTCTCGCGAATGATGACCGCCACGACTCGGTCCCATGCTCGAGCGACCAGGCTCTGGGGTTTTCCGGAGACGTGGAGCAGTCCGGTCACGACTTGGTCCGCCCGCACAACCTCATCCAGAACTTCAAGTTCAACACGGTAGACCGATTGCTCCGCCTGCAGTCGACCATGCGAATCCTTTCGTACCGGCACGGCACCGCCATAGATTGAAGCCAGGTAGGGCACGGAAACGTCCTGCTCGTCCACATCCCGAATTTCGATGACCCGGGCGCGAGAGGCCTGACGCGTCACATCGTTTGGAATGAACCGCGCTTCCTGCCCGACCGCCAACGCCTCCACATCTTCAACGGGTGCAAGGGCCGCAATCATGGCCGTGCGGGAATTCACCACGTACGCGACCGCCAGTTTCTCGTTGATCCACCGGCCGGGATACAGCGAATCGGCCTGGTCAACCACCACACCATCAATGGGTGCCTGCAGCACGAGGCGCTGCTGCTTCTCCGCAACCCCGTCCAACTCAACAAGTTTCGATCGCAACGACTCGGCGAGGACCTGACCTTGAATACGATCCTCTTCGTAGCCAGCCTGACGTTGAAGCCTGAAATCCAAGAGCTCCACCTGAGTCCGCGTCAACTGGGCATCCTTGGCCAATTTCGGATTTTCGAGGACGACCAACATGTCTCCGGCTCGCACCGACTGCCCCGCATGCACCGACACCGACACGATCCGTCCCGGTCCGGGGGGATAGACCGTCGCGTACGACCCGGCCTGTAACACCGCGGGAATGGCCACGCGACTGGCCCAGGGAAGACAGGCCAGCAACAGCATCGTGCACAAGACACTCATCGTCACCGCAAAACGACCGGTGCGGGCAAATGCGGCACGACGACTCCACCAGGCCTTGATTTCCCGCCAGACAGGCAGGCAAATGAAAAACAGGATCTCGACCAGAAACAGCAGGATCCCCAGAATCTTGAAAAAATAGTGATAGACCGTCAGGGCAATCCCGGTGAACAGGACAAGGCGATACAGCCAGATGCTCCAGGCATAGCCGACCAGCACTTGTCTGCTGGAGGGCCCAACGGCTTCGGGCGGAGGCACACCCGGCGCAAAGAGCAGCTCCCGCATCCGCCACTGGCCGAAGGCAAAGGCTCGATCCTAAAGATTAGGAATCCCAAGCCAGTCTGCGAGAAGGTAATATCCATCAAACCTCATCAAGGGGTTGAGGTTAATGGCGAGGCTCATCACCCAACTTGTCGTCGCCACGACGAACACAACACTCCGGAGCAGTCCGTCCGGCAGGAACCCCCACAACAACGTCGCAACCGCAGCGAGTCCAAGTTCGGCAACCACTCCGGCCGCAGCGATCCACAGCCGCTTCCGCCTCGAGTTGAGCCGATACGCATCACTGATGTCCGAATAGAGCACCGGCATCATCACCATCAAGGCCACACCAATCGTGGGCACTCGACACCCGAACCGGGTCGCCGTATACGCATGCCCCAATTCATGCACCACCTTGACGGCGCAGAAGACCGCGCCATACATCAAAGCTCCCTGCCAGTTGAAAAAATGCAGGAAGGTTGAACTGAAGGTGTCCCACTGCTGCCCCACCAGAAAAAGGCCGATGGCGCCAATCACTCCAAACACCCATGCCGCCATGGGTGTATAGAACGGCGCCACCATGGGCAGGGTGGCCTGTAGAAAACTGTGCGGGCGTACTAGGGGAATTTTGATGAACAGATAGTGATGCAGGAGCCACTGCCACCACACATGATGGCGTGCCGCTTCCTGCTCGACGAAGTCTTTGACTTGCCCGCTGGCCGATTGCTCCGTGAGGTTGTTCGCGTACAAAAACCTCACCAGGTCTTCGACATCCTCCGCACCAATGCGCGACGTGGTATCACGCCTGGTCACGGCGACGAGTTGCTCCACGGTTCCGGACGACCAGCGCTGCAAGAGCTGGTACACCAGCCACTCGATCTGAAAGTACTTGTTGCGGACGGGATCGACGATCGTCCAGGTCGGCACCCCTTCCGGCGTGGGCGCACCTCGGACAAACTGCAGATTCCTTCTCAGCGGAGGCAACTTGCGTGCTTGTGGTGGGGACACTGGCGCCGGGCCGGCCATCGGCTACACTCCGATCAGTTGGCGCAACGCCGTGAACGGACGGCGGAACAACAGAAATGCCAGCGGGCCACGCTCCCCGTACACCTTCGCCGACCCTTGCCAGCCAATCCGAATGCGGGGATCGGCCGTCGCCAATTCGGCCGTCACCCGATAGGCCAACACATCCCCGGGCAACACCTCCGCATGGTAACTGGCCCGGCTCACGGTCGCCGCGAACGATTCGAGCGGAAGCGCATCGAAAAAGGCCACGGCATCGGCCCCTTCCTTCAATAGCAGTGCGTCACTGACGGGCAAATCGATTCGCAGCTCTATGTGCCGCGGATCGGCAATTTCCATAATCCGCTCCCCGACGGCAACGGGTTTCCCGATCCAGTCGGCTTTGTCGGTATACAGGAGCAGTCCGGCCTGCGGCGCGCGGACCTCAACCTGATCGAGCATCTCTCGCGCGTAGGCTAATTCCGTCTCTTTCAACGCCGCTTCTGCGGCCTTGAGGGGGGCCTCGGCTTTTCGTTGTGGATCGGCAAACCCGCCCTGAATCGCCTGGGCATGTTCGGCCTCCGCCACGGCCAATTGTTTTTCCGCGACCTGGAACTGATTCCGAAGATTCGTGTCCTCATAGCGGAACAGTGGCCGAGCTTGCGCGACCACCGTATTCGGTGGCACCAGGACCTCGGCGATCACACCATCCATCGGCGCGCTCACAATCGTGGGCTCATTTGCCATCACCTTCACCGGCGCGACCGTGGAGACCCGGACCGGCACACAGAGTGCGGCCACAATCGCCGCGCCGATCAACCAGGCCGACGGTGTCTTGATCTTCGCCGGCCAGATCCGGCTTCGCTGCGCGACCGCTTTCCACGCATAGGCGAAACTTCCGGCGAGCCGATGCAGGATCGCCACGTCGTTTTCTTCCCACGAACTCTCACGCTCGAACCACCAGATACCCAGCACCGTATCGTCCGGATGCTGCAGGGGGCACCACAAGACATGGCCACGCACATATTCACGCCATCCTTCGCGGCAGGTTTCGGGGCAGGTCTCCTCTGTGAGAATTTTTGGTTCATTGCCAGGCTGCTCTTGCCTCAACGCGTGCGTCATCTGCTCCAGCCAGCGGATGACCGGTGCCTCGCGTTCAACGATGGCCACGCTGGACGCACAGACCACTCGATAGGCGTCGGAGTCTCCGCCGGCAGGACTCAGGAGATAGGCCTGATCGTAGGGCACCAGCCGACGGGTCTCATTGACGGAGAGAAACTGCAGTTCCGGGATGGTCTTCGCCACGCGGATCTGCCCCTCCAGGTGGGTGAGGGTCGCCAGATGGACCAGCGTCGCGAGTTCCTGAGCGCTTGGAGCAGTAGAGGTCGCCATGGTCTTACGGTTGTCCCGATGCGAACTGGGCCGTGCCGCTCATTCCTGCGAGCACATCAGCCGGAAGCGATCCGAAACTGCCGACCACTTTGACCGTCTGGCTTGCAGGATCGACATTCGCCCCGATTTCTTTCACCTTGGCCGGATATTCCCGGTGTGTTTCGTCGACCGTGAACGTGAACGCCGATTTCCGCTTCAGCCACGACAAGGTAGATGAAGGCAACACCAGTTCGATCTCAAGGCTCGAGTCATCGAGGACACTGAGCAGCTTGTCATTGGGAAAGACATTTTCATGTTCGTTGACCATCACCGCCACGACACGGCCGGAGAATGGCGCCGCGATATGACAACTGCGCACATTGATCTCTGCCAGGCGGATGGCCGCAACGGCTTTTTTTGCCTCGGCTTCAGAGATTTCGAGTTCCAACGTACTGACGGCGTTGAGCTTGGTGAGCTCTTTGTTGTTCCGAACAGTTTTGTCTTTGGCTTCGTGCTCGGCCATGGCACCCGCCAGTTCCGCGCGGTACTTGTCGCAGTCGATTTCGACCAGGGTCGCCCCCTTGTCGAACCGTTGCCCCTCCCTCACCGGCACCTGACTGACCCGGCCCTGAATCTGCGAGTAGAGCACCGCCTGTGTACTGGCTTTGACGATGCCGCGCAACGCCCCGTTCACACCCCGCAACACCATCGCCGATCGCTCATCTTTCGGCCAACTCACCTGGGGGGCGAAGAGCTCCATCCAGCAGACCATCAGCCCGACACTTGCATTAATTGGCCATCGGTATCGCATGGAGTTCCGGTCTCCTTCCTGTCTCGGACACCGCGCGCGTGGCAGGCGCCCACTGTTTCCGCAATGCGTCGGCGAGTTCCGTCACCGTCTGACCGTCGAGGCCGGTCGGCGCGGCATCCTCCCCCATCGACGCCATCAAGGTGGCGTAGGCCGATTCGACTCCCGACTGCGCGCTGTCCATCCGCACCTCAGCCAACACATCATTCACCCGTTCACGAATGAGGGTCAGGTCGGTGGTGCTCTTCGTGAGCCACAAATTCTTGGTATGGTCGGTGATCGCCAATTGCGTTTCGTGGTAACTCTTCGCCGTGAAGTATTCTTGACTCGCGTGGGCGAACTGCAACGCACCGACATGGACCTCCGTCAGAATCGTCAGGGTCAACGCCGTGCTTTGGGCATCCAGCACCTGACGATGCGCCTCCACCGCCTTCAATTTGGCCGGCATGCGAAAGGCCGAGACTAAGTTCCAACTGACCTGTGATGCGTATCCGAGCCAATTTTGATAGAGGAAGAAGCTGTTGCTGCTGTAATACCCGCCGAGGCTCAGCTTCAAATTGGGAAACAGTTCCAGAAACACCGCTCGCGCTTCCTTGGCATTGATTCGCTTTTGATAGTCGATGGACCGCAGTTCGGCGCGATAGAGCAGCGCCTGCTCTTCCATTCGCTCGGTGTTGAGATTCACCACCGGCAGCGTGCTCGTCCGCTGCGGCACTTCCAGTTCATATTCAGTCCCCGGCGGCAAGCCCATCATGGAAGCGAGCTGAACTCGTGCCGTACTGAGCTCGCGATAGAGGCGTTGAACCTCGCGCTGAATATTCAGCAAGTCGCGACGATAGTTCAGCGGCGTCAAGGGCGTCTGGAGCTTCTTGTCGACGATCTGCTGCGCCCGCTCCAACGCCGTGTTGACCGACTCATCGAGAAACTTCACCCGAGCGAGTACCCGTTCCGCACTGATGGCTCGCCAGTAGGCGCTGCGGACATCCTGGACAAGTCGAACAGCAATGCGTCGCCGTTCCTCCTCGGCAATCATCACGTTGTCCGCCGCCTGTTGGGCGCGAACGAATGACAGGCCGAAGTCCAACACATCCCAACTGAGCGCGAGATTCCCCGACACCACGTTTTTGTCGGATGAGGTAAAGGGTTCGAGGACAGGGCGACCGTCAAGCAACGATTGTGCACCGCCACCGCTATACGAGTTGCGGCCATCGAACCCCGCATTGGCGGACAACTGAGGCAGCAGCGTGTAGTGAGCCACGTTCAATTGCTGATGCGCCAACTGCGCCTGCATGGCTTTGACCTTGGCATCCAGGTTGTATTTCAGCGCCCGGGCAATCGCTTCATAGAGGTCGATCGGCCCGGACAGGGGTTCCTGGAGAGCGGACACGGTTTCAAGGTCCTTGGCGACACGAGTTTGCACATCGTCCTGGGTCAGGACATAGGGTTTGACCATGCATCCTGAGATGAACAGAACCGTCCCCAACAGACCGGCTATGCGAAACATTCCTCGTGTCATCGCTTCAGGACTCGGCACACCTTCCGTGCAGATGCTCTCCATGGGGAGACACGTCTGAGCCTCAGTTCACCTTTTCTGTAGGAATATCGGCTGAATAGATCGAGAACTTGACGCAACAGGAGGGATCAGACTCTCGCCGGGAAGAAGGGACGATGCGAGCGGCAGGCTGAACGGGTCAGCCTTGGGTAGGCGGCAACGCCTACACAAACCTATGAGAGCAGCTTACGTCGCCGAAACGGGCCATTGACACAGACAGCCCGAGCCCGCGACTCCTGCGGTTCACCACCGCCACATAATTCTTCAATGTATTGGGTGGTTGCCATGCAGAGAGCCGCGCTTCATGTCCGAATTCGATCCCGGCTCGAGCAGTCCTTCTTCCATCCATGGCTATTCCTGTTCTGACGTCCGATCTTGCGGCATTGGATGGGTAACTACTTCGGAGAGGCATGAAACGGAGAGCGGCATCATGTAATTGGGTGTTCAGCACTTGGAGGATGATGCCGGCAGATCGCACAGCGCAGGCAAGCCACTCACGAGGCAATAGGTGGCCGGACATGACAAAGCCAGCGGTCGACACCGCCGCCCAATAATGCCGTTCGTCCTTCAAAGACTCTCGCAGCTTACGCCACAAGGGAAGCGCACGATGGGTCTATGGGAGACTCGCGAGCCTTTCTTTCGAAATTTAACGAACAGCCAGATGGCTCATATCAATTTTGACGCTGATCGCCCCACCAAGCTCACCTTCTCTGCCGCCCTCTTTGGAATATCCTGAAATATCCCGTTCGCCTTTTGGTTCCCCATGGCAACTCAAACAGGCCTTTTCGTAATAAAGCGGGAGCATAACTCGCACGCTGTTTCCTCCGTCTATCTTGCTGACGACTGCTTCCTTCTCTCGTTGGACCGATGCCTGGCTCAGTTCCTTCATATGTTCCGCCTCAAAACTGTCGGGTTTATTGCTCATATTGCGGAGCAGGTGTTCAGGAGCCGTCTGCTTCAAATAGACACCGGACCATTTCTGAAATCGTGAAGCGGCTTCCGTGCTGAACGTGGCAGGAATAAGCCCCTTATACTTCAACCCCTTCATATTGAGCACAGGCTGATAACTCTCCACGGTCTTTTTACTCTCCATCAACAACCGGTCCAACAATCGTTTCGCCGAGGCCGGCACATTCGCGTTGGCGAGATCGTCCAGGTTATGTCCCGTACGCTCCTTAAAAATGGCTGTGGTCTGAGCGGCGAACAGATCCTGCGTAAAGGCCGTCTGCGCGCTTGAGGGGTCGTTGATGAGGGCCTGATTGCGTCCGATCGCAACTCGACCGGAATCAAGCAGAATGGCCAACAGCCGCGCGGTTTCCGACAAATCAGAATCGGTGTTGTCCGCAGCCACACTCTGTGGCACGCACCACAAAACAACAAAACACAATACGTATATGCGCATAGTGCCTTTCTTACGCCGTATAAGGCCCATTCGGGTAACCAGCCGGATCATAGAATCACCATTTCTCAACTCGGCAACAGGCAAAAGAGCGAAGCACATCCGCCGCATGGCGTGTAGAATCACCCTCAGCCATCATGCGACGTCAGTCACTTCTTCATCAGTCGCCCCCGCAGCAAGGCGTGGACTGAATCAGTTGCTGTTCGCCTTCGCAGAATATTGTGCAAAGAAAAACGGATTGGTACTCGCGGACATGATATTGATATTGCGCAGCCAGAACAATAGTGGAGCCGCACGGAATTTTTCGCTGATGGGAGACCAGTCTTCGCTCGGCTTGGGCAAATTACTCGACTGGTACTTGCCAGGTGCCTACTTGCGTCGTCCTCAGATAGGGCGAGCCTTAACGAGCGGAGCATCTGCCGAATATGGGGATGGATCGTTGAGCGGTGAGTCCGCACAATGAATGCTGCTGTACAGAAGGCGGCGGCTCGCGAGAACACGAGAGCGGTGATCGGCCGCACGTCGTATCCTTGGAGAGCACATGTGCGGCACGACCACGAATGTGAAACGTTCCGAGCGGGAGCAAACAATCCGTGCATGCTTCCGCTTAGCCGTGTGTCACGCCCAGAGTTACCTCACCCGCAACAACCGCTCTCAAACTGCCGACGTTGATAGGCGAAGACCAGACAACGAATACAAATTTCCCGCGTCGTCTTCGCCTGCTCGTCGCACAACGGTGTCCGCCGCATCACGAATTGCCCGCAGTCCGCACAACAACCGGCTGTCGCAGCCTCACTGTCAGAACAGACAGTGCTCATGGCGTTCAATCCTCCTGTTTTCCCGAACGGGATGCGCCGCAGGAACAACCGGCTTGATGCCTCCCCAAATGGCTCGCAGCCTGGAGCCACCACTCCACCCCAGGCCCGTCATCCCTTTGGTGAGTTTCAACTCCCGCTGCAATGCACCGATACGGCCGTTCAAGCGGACAATCATGCGCTCGAGTTCGTCAACCCGTTCCACCATCATCTGTTGCTGGCTGCTCATCATCCTGCCTCCTTGAATTACGCGTTGTCGCAGTGGCGAATCACACCGACGAGGATGCCTTCAATGGAAAATTCGTCTGCTGAGGTAATGACCAAAGGACGCATCGCGGCATTGGCGGGATGAAGTTCAATGGTGTCACCGCGCTTGAAATAAGTCTTGATCGTCGCCTCACGGTTGACCAATGCCACCACCGTCTGCCCGTTCCGCGCAGTGGCTTGCTTTCGGACGACCACCACATCACCGGGAAGAATGCCGTCCTCGATCATCGACTCCCCTTTGACACGCAAGGCGAACGTCTCACCGGGCCGTATCATGCTGGGGGGAACATCGACCCACTCCGACTGAGCGATCGGCTCAATGGGGAACCCCGCCGCTACCACCCCCGCCATGGGAACTTCCGTCCGTATCGCTAACTGCGTCAGCGCCACTTGAACCGCACCACTAATCCGGCGCATGCCGGACTCATAGCGGGCCACCGACACTCGGGTCGTGCGTAAGGCTTGGGCCAACTCTTCCTGAGTTAGCCCAAGCCGTTCCCGACATTGCTTGAATTCGCTCGCCGTCATCATGTAACCAATGGTTACACAAATTAAATCTTCTGTCAATGGCCTATCCGCTCTTCGTTCTTGACTATTCCCTCACCGCTTTCCAGAGCGGATTTTGCGGCGGGATTCGTCATTATTTTCACGAAAGGGAGTTTCTTCTGTGCATAAGTCAAGAGCCATTTGGGGAAGGACAGAAAATAAACATGAATTCACAGGTGACTGTCGGAAAGCATGACACGTTGTACAAATATGAATGCTAATACATACACTTCAAATGACGACCACAATATATTGTGGTCGAAGGAAGGTCTCGCTCTATGCCCAACAAATAGGCAAGTTGGTGCGTGGCGTGGACTACAGGCACTATTCGCGTTCGCTGGAAAGACTATCAACAGAGATATCCACAGATTTTGGGGAGAGGATTTTTTCGCAGGAACTCGGTTTTCTTGATTGAAACCTCTCCCCCATTCCAATAGAATCGCGCCGCGAATTCTTCTGACCGGGACACCGATTGTATTCGTTCTGGAGCGCGATCATGGGAAAAGGCTCCTTCGTCGGTCTTCTGGTCGGCCTGCTCCTCGCAAGCGGCTGCGCAGCCAATGTTCGGGATACGGACTTGCTGGCCAGTAACAGCGTCCTCCTCCCGCCTTCGGCGGCACGCTCGATCCTCCTGCAAGTCCGTAATGCATCAGACAACCAGGCTGTGTCCCTTGATGATCTCGGGAGTCGCCTCACCGCCAAAGGCTATCAGGTGGTGCAGGATCCACGGGGGGCCGCCTATGTGGTGCAGACGAGCATCGTCTACTGCAATCAGACAAAAGTGGATGTCCCTGTCGAGGAGATGGTGGCCGGCGGGTATGGGTCTGGTTTGGGGAGCTCCCTCATGGCCGGCCTGCAGGGGCTAGCCGGGATGGCAAGTATGGCAGGCCCCCAAGGGGCCATCGCCGGAGGCGCAGCCAGCATGGGGCTCAGTGCCGCCCACGGGATCGGTAATGCCGTGGGAAATATGTTCGGCGGCCCGTCGCGGCCCGATGCCAACGAGAACATTACCTACGCCTGCATCGCGGATCTTCAAATCACCGACCTCGCTCAAACAAGCGGGGCGATGCCCATCTCACAGCCCGGCGCGCCACCGCCCCGCGGGGTCTACCAGACCAGGCTGGCCGCCAGCGTGTATCAGAAAACACTGGATGAACAAGAAGCGACTCCGTTGGTGCAACAACGGCTCAGTGCCGCAGTAGCGGGGCATTTCTGATTGAGCCGGGCAGGTGATTCGACATGAAGACGACCCGATCCATTGACGCACCCCTCGTTTTCCTGCTCGGTTGGCTCATGCTGACCGGGTGCAGCAATGTGGTGCGATCAGGCCTGGTCAACGATCGGTCGATCTTGCTGCCGCCGAGTGTGGCACGGACCATTTACATCCAAATTCGAAATACCTCAGAAAACCAACTTGTGACACCCACGGCTATTCCCGCCAGGCTGACCACCAAGGGCTATCAGATCGTACAAGACCCGTCATCGGCCGCCTACTGGCTGCAAACGCAAATTGTGTATTGTCACAAAGCGGGAGATGGAGTCAGGCCTGAAGCCGTGGCCAAGGCCGGTTTCGGTGCGGGAATCGGCAGTGGAGGCGCTCCGCTGGCCGGGACAGGGGGCCTCGATCAGGATCTCACGGGAGCGTTGTTCGCGGGAATGCCCGGGAGCGACATGAATGCGCAGGCCCTACGCGCCATGGCAATGGGCACTGGGGGGACGCCGGACCTCAACGCGCTCATGCGCATGGCAGCAAGAGCACAAGGCGGCTATCCGGGCATGGCTCCACCGCCGTCGAGCGAAGGTAGCCTCTATCTCTGTGTTGCGGACGTGTTGGTCACGGATCGCGGGAACGCCGAACAGCCGCGCACCTTCACCATGCGGTCCGTCGCCCATGTGCTCCAGAAAACCTTGAAGATTGAGGAAGCCACTCCAATCCTGCGGGACAAGTTCGTCGCCAGCATGACCGGTGCGTTTTAGTCAGTGAGGATTGGGATGACGCCGAACGGCGAGTGGCACTGCCAGTAATGTTCCCGCACTAGACCTCCTGCCTCGACACCAAATGAACGGCTCCGGCCTTGATCGCCGCCGTGACGACGACCCCGGTAGCAAGCTGAAACTCCTCTGCGGTCGACCGTGTCACCATGGCCACGAGGGGAAATCCACAATCCAGCGTGACCCGTGCCAGCGCGCCCAGCATGGTGACTGCCTGCACCGTGCCCGTCAGGTGATTACGCGCACTGCTGCCGGAGGCGCGCCCTTGTTCCAACACAACATCCTCGGCCCGGATACAGGCGAACACGTCGGGACCGGCCGATTCACCTTCGACCGCCGTGAGTGTCGTCCCATTCACGCTCACCTGCACCATGCCGCCTGCCGATCCCACCACCCGCCCTTTGACCACCGTCTCCACCCCCACGACATGCGCGACATCCGCATTTTGCGGACGGCTGAACACGTCGATCGGCGCGCCGACTTGGAGCACGCTCCCGGCGCTGATGACGGCCATGACGTCGCCAAGCGTGAGGGCTTCCGTCCAGTCGTGCGTGACGATGATCGACGGCAGCGCGAGTTGCTTCAACAGCCCTCGCAATTCGTCTCTGAGGTGCACCCGCGTCGGCGCATCCAAGGCGGACAGCGGTTCATCCAGCAACAGCAGCAGCGGACGAGGGGCGACCGCGCGCGCCAGCGCCACACGCTGTTGTTGTCCACCGGACAATTCACGCGGCTTCGCCGCCTCCATCCCGCGCAGTTGGAACAATTCCACCATTTCGTCGACCCGTTTGTGACGATCCGAGGCCGAGAGATGGCCGAGTCCATAGGCAATGTTTCCGGCCACCGTGTAGCAGGGGAAGAGCGCGTAGTCCTGCGCCATGTAGCCGATGTGACGATCCTGCGGCGGTACCCTCACGCCTGAGGCGGTATCGAGCCAGGTGCGCGACACGAATTGTATGGTGCCCTCTTCCGGCCATTCCAATCCGGCCACCGAACGAAGGATCGTCGTCTTTCCTGACCCGGACGGACCGAAGAGGATCAAGACGGTCGACGCCTCCACGGGATACCGAATCCCCACCCGGATCGGCGCACGCCCGGGGAATGTTTTGACCAGGTGAATCCCTATTTCCGCGGCCATGCTGCCCACACATTTCGATTCAGCGCGTACACCCCCAGCAGCACGGCATAGGACACGACCAGCAGGAACAAGGCCGTCTGGGCCGCACCGGCATAGTTCAACGCTTGAACCTCATCATAAATGTCTATCGAGACCGTGCGGGTGGAGCCTTCGAGATTGCCGCCGATCATCAGCACCACGCCGAACTCCCCCATCGTATGAGCGAAACTTAATACCGCGCCGGTCACCAGCCCGGCTGTGGACAGCGGCACAATCAGTTTGAAGAAGGTCTTGAGTTTCGACACCCCCAACGTCCAGGACGCTTCGATCACCCGCCGGTCGACCTGATCAAACGCCGCCGCAAATGGCTGCACGGCAAAGGGCAGACTATAGAGAATCGACGCCAGGAGCAAACCTTCGAACGTGAACGGGAGGGGATGACCGACCACGTTTGTATAGAGCCGGCCGAACGGACTGTGGGGGCCGATGGCGATAAGAATGTAAAAACCCAGGACGGTCGGAGGAAGCACCAGCGGCAAGGCGACGACTGACTCGACCAGAAATTTCCATCGCCAACGGGAAAAACTGAGCCAATACGCGATGGGAAGGCCGATACACAACAACGCCAACGCCGTGAGACCGGCCAGTTTGCAGGTGACCCAAATCGCGACCCAGTTCACTCGCCAACCAGCCTCTCGGAGATCGTTCCCGACCGGCCCCATACTAGGGAGACCGGTCGGGAAGATCAACTCCCTTCGAGGCCTACTTCCCGATCATGACCTCGGTCGCTTTCACGGCCACGGTGACGGTGTCGTTGACCTTCAGACCCATGCTTTTGACGGACCCTTCCGTGATGGCTGCCACAAAATCAAGATTGCCCACCTTCACCGTGACTTCGGCCATCGCCGCCCCCTCGGTAATACGGGTGATCGTGCCCTGAAATTGGTTACGTGCGCTGAGTTTCATCATGTCCTCCTTAGTGCTTCACCACCATGACCTCGGTCGCCTTGACGAGGGCGACGGCGGAGTCCCCGATCCGCAGCCCCAGTTCTTCAAGCGCATCCCGTGTGATCACAGCCGTGATGATGTGTGGTCCGATGTCGATATCGACTTGTGCCATAATGGCATCTCGTTTGATCGCCGTGACTCGCCCGATCAGCTTGTTGCGGCCGCTCACGTCTTCCGGGCCGGACTTTTTGGTACCAAGCCACTCGTCGAGTAACGCCCGTTTAAAGCGGTACCGTCCGCCGATTTTCGGTGCCTGAATTTTGCCATCCCAGATGTACCGGTAAAACGTCGGGAGCGTGAGCCGCACATAACGGGCCGCTTCTCTGGCCGTGAATACGTCCCCTTTTCCTCGTGGCTGTTTAGGCATACTGGGATGTCCTTCGTTCAGCCTGACCACCACTCGGAAGTCGTGATCGGCTGATCATGTCCTCACCTCCTTTCATCCTGGCACCACGATCCAAAGAAGGTACCTGCGATCCACGCGTACCCTAGCAAGATCGATTGAGAATTGGAGGTGAGTGCTGTGAGAATTTATCGATAGTGACGGTATGCAGACACCGCTGGTGGAAGGTGCTGCAGCCATGTTCCTTCTCCGAAACGTCTCAACGAATCACAGGTCCTGGCGAGAAACCAGGTGCACCGCACCGGCCTTGATCACCGCAAGCACCGATTGACCGGGAATCAATTGCAGGTCTTCCACGGAAGAACGCGTTACCATGGCGACCAGCTGAAAACCACAATTCAGTGTCACTCGCGCCAACGCCCCCAACATGACAACCGCCGTCACCGTTCCGGCCAGCTGATTCCGCGCGCTGCTCACGGAGAGAGGACCGCGTTCCAAGGCGATGTCCTCCGCCCGGATACAGACGTACACATCAGGACCGCAGGCATCTCCCTCGATGGCATTCACCACAACACCGTTCACCTCCACACGGGACATCCCGGCAGCCGCCCACACCACCCGTCCTTTGACGACCGTTTCCACACCCACGACGAGTGCAACTTCGGCATTCCGGGGACGACTGAACACCTCCAACGGCGGACCGGTTTGCAGAACCTCGCCGCCGCTCACCACTGCCATCAGATCTCCGAGGGTCAACGCTTCGGCCCAGTCATGCGTGACGATGATGGACGGCAAGGCCAACTGCTTGAGCAGACGGCGCAGTTCGTCGCGAAGATAGGTTCTGGTCGGCCCATCCAGGGCAGACAACGGTTCGTCCAGCAACAGCAGGAGAGGGCGTGGGGCCACGGCTCGAGCCAGCGCCACACGTTGTTGCTGGCCACCGGACAGGTGTTGTGGCTTCGCGTGTTCCAGCCCACGCAATTGCAAGAGATCCAGGACTTCGGTCACCCGTGCCTTGCGTTCGTGCGACGACAGATGAGCAAGTCCGTACTCCACGTTCCCCGCCACCGTGTATGTGGGAAACAGGGCATAGTCCTGAGACATGTATCCGACATGTCGATCTTGAGGAGACACGCGAATGCCCGATCCCGTATCCAGCCAGGTACGCGAAACGAATCGAATCCTCCCCTCTTCCGGCCACTCCAAACCGGCCACGGATCGAAGAATCGTGCTCTTGCCGGCACCGGAGGGTCCGAACAGAATCAGGACGGTCGAGGCTTCGACGGGATAACGGAACCGCGCACGGATGGGCACGCGGCCGGAGTAGGTCTTGACGATGTCGAGCGCTAATTCTGCGGCCATGCTGCCCAGACGTTTCGATTGACCGCATAGACCAGGAGCAGCACGGCATAGGAGACCACAAAGAGAAACAACGCCGTCTCGGCCGCACCCGTATAATTCAACGCCTGTACCTCATCATAGATGTCGATCGAGACTGTGCGTGTCGTCCCCTCGAGGTTGCCCCCAACCATCAGGACCACCCCGAACTCTCCCATCGTATGGGCAAAGCTGAGCACCACACCGGTCACCAGACCAGCGCTGGACATGGGCAGGATCAACTTGAAGAAGGTCACGAGTTTGGACACGCCCAGTGTCCAGGAGGCTTCAATGAGTCGTCGATCAACCTGCTCAAACGCCGCCGCAAAGGGTTGAACCGCGAACGGCAAACTGTACAAAACGGAGGCCAGCAGGAGACCTTCGAAGGTAAATGGAAGCGGGTGGCCGACGAGATCGGCATACAGGCGGCCGAACGGACTATGGGGACCAATCGCCGACAGGATATAAAACCCGAGCACGGTCGGTGGCAGCACCAACGGGAGGGCTACCACCGACTCCACCATGAACTTCCACCGCCACCGAGAAAAACTCACCCAGTAGGCGATGGGCAACCCGACCAGCAGCAGAATGAGCGCGGTGAGACCAGCCAATTTTACGGTCACCCAAATCGCAATCCAGTTCACGCGTCCGTTCCAATATCTATCGGCGCCATGACATGAACACGGCGATCGGGTCAGGTCCCCGCCGAGTCTTATTTTCCGATCATGACCTCAGTGGCCTTTACGGCCACGATGACTGAATCATTGGTCTTCAACCCCATCTGCTTGACGGACCCCTCGGTGATGGCGGCCACAAATTCAAGGTTTCCGACCTTGACCGTCACCTCGGCCATCGCCTGACCTTCCGTGATCTTTGTCACTGTCCCCTGAAATTGATTTCTCGCGCTCAGTTTCATCGCCGTGCTCCTTTCCCATGAAGATGACGCGCCTCAACTCAATCGCCCTTCATCATTTGGTACGTCCCTGCACCTTCCCCTCAGGTTCGTTCTTGAGATCGGCGCCGCCAGGCTTGCATTCGAATTGAATCCCCCAGCGCCTGCCTCGTGATTCGTCTTCCGTACCTTCGATGATCCCCATCCCCGCGCTGGTATACCCCTTCACTTCTCCCTCGCGAATCATGCGCCACCCTTTCCCGCACTTGGCTTGAATCTCGTCCAGTGCGGGTTTTCGGTAAGGCGACCCCATCGGACCACCGCGATCTTCCTTGTAACTGTAGGTCATGACCCCGCCGTGGTCCGACTCCTGGCTCATCATGACCGCTTCGGAGCAGCCCGAGACAGCGGTCAGAAAGATCGCGCACACAGCGAGAGAGCGGCGATCAACTCGGCAACGTGAATCCATACCGGATCATGATCTCCTGTCCTCGTTCGCCCTTGATGAATTCCAGAAATTGTTTCGCGACATCCTGGTTCTTGGACTGCTTCATGATCACCGCGCCCTGCTCCAGTGGAGCATGGTGATCGGCCGGGATCTCCCAGTAGGTGCCGGCGCTTTTCATGGCAGGAGCCATAGCCAGCGACAGGGCAATGATGCCCACATCGCAGGCGCCGGACTCGATAAACTGTGCGGCCTGCGAAATATTCTCTCCGAGCACCAGCCGGTCTTTCACGTCGCCATAGACCTGCTCGTGCTCCATGGCGGCCACGGCCGCCCGGCCGTAGGGCGCATGTTTTGGGTTGGCGATGGCAATCTTCCTGATGGCCGACTCGCGCAACACCGTGAGTCCCTTGGTCACATCAAGAGGAGAGTTCTTGGGTGCCCATACCACCACCCGCCCAACCGCATACCGATAGAGGGACCCCGGCACGGTCAAACCCGCCTCCTCTAATTTTCTGGGGTAGCCGATGTCGGCTGAAAAATAGAGATCAAACGGCGCTCCCTGCTGCAACTGCGCAAAGAAATTGCCCGACGAACCTAACGACAGCTTCACCTTGTGTCCGCTCTGTTTCTCGTACTCCTCGATCACTTCCTTGATGGCGAAATTGAGATCGGAGGCGGCGGCAATGGTCACCTCGCCGGCTTGGGCAACAGTCGGCGCCATCGGCAGCACGAGCACAAGCGCAATCGCGAGCATGCAGCTCATCGCCCACAAGGGTCGCATATATTTCCAGATTGACACGGGTGAGCTCCTTTCATTCCAGCACATGTGACACATCGCATGGGAACGCGATACGCGGGCCCTTATCGTGCGCTGGCCAGAGATTGATGGTCAAGATACAACAAGCCGCACAACACCGGAGGACAATCAATCCCCCAAGGCTTCACCCAGACTTCGTACCGGCCGATATGAATGTCAATGCTCATGTTGGCTTCCCAGCGGGCAAAATGATCATCCTCCCGCCCCACGAGCACTGAGACACGAGCAGTCCCGACGAGCAGCGAGAGCAAACTTCCGTCTAGATCCCCATCTACTTCTGCAATGTTGGCTTTCAACCAGACGCGGGCATCCTGGCAGGAGCAACGCACCTCATTCTCAGAATCCTCGTTCGGCACTTCGTTCAGATGCAACGCACGATTAGGCCCGTCGTGACTCATCATGAGGAGATCTCGCGGTTGACGAGAGCCCCGGCAGGACATCATGGCCAAGGCTCTCGCGTCACGCTCGTCAGAAGAAGATTTGATATTGGACCCGGATCGCATGTTCGATCAGGGTTCCCTTCGTCACATCGAGCGGCACGGTTCCTGATCCCGGAGGCAGCGGCGCGCTACGGCCGATGGCATACCCGCCGGTTTCAAACTGCGTATTGCTGTAGGTCAACATGATTTGATGGTCATAGGTTCCGTTCAAGAACCAATTCAATGACGCATCGGTCTGTCTGATCAGGTCACCAGCTGAATTCGTATCCGGATCCCAGTAGGAAAACCGTCCCGCCAGCTCCAAGGTCCGAGGAATCAAATAGTAACCGGATTGCACATAAAATCCGGTGGCATTCCCGAAGTTGTTGGGTGCCGTGGCCGTACACGCCGCGTTCATACACGGCAACCCTTTATCGTGCCGGTTGACATTTTTGTAATAGAATTCTCCCTGCAATGAGAAGCCCCGATACTTGAACACACCGTCGACCGCCCAGGTGGAATAATCGACAATCCCAAGACCTAATTGTCGTCCGTTGCCAAAGGCTGCCAGCTGACGCCGGATATTCAAATTCGCGAGATCCAGACCGACAAACGCGTTGTCGGAACTCGTATTGATACCAGGGTTATAGGAATATCCACCGCCGATGGCCAATTGTGGCCGTTCGGAATACGCCAGGTCGCCTTCTCCATAGCCCGGCCTTCCCAAGATATTCCAATTCAAGCGAGCGACGTAGAGAAGACGGTCGACATCGAAACGTGTATTGGCATTCAGGTTGCGCTGGTTCACCGGACAGTTCGAGGGTGAAGGGAATGGATTGCCTCCGGTCTGTCCACCCGGACAGCCGATGGTCGCCTCTTCTGACGCAAACGATCCGAGTCGATTGAAACTCGGGCCGGCTCCGTTGAAGATTCCGAAATAGTAGTTGATCGGAAACAACTCTTCGTCGTTCATGATCGTGATACCGATATCCCGCCGATCCAATCCGCTGGCGGTAAACGCATCTTGAACTAACGATCGATCCGCAAACTGCATCGACGCGGTCGAATTGATCTGCGACCGATTGAAATAGACTTTATATTGTCCCAACTGCACGTTCGCCCATTTAAAATGCGTGGACGTGAAATTCATGTCCAACAGCGAAAGCGCTCCAGGAGTCTGCGCATTTTCGGCGGTCTCTGAGCGAAATTGAATGTAGTATTTGAAGTCCGGATCAAATAAGTGGCCCATGAAGTAAAACCGCAAGCGGCGCACATTGAACGATGTAGCGTTATTCTCTGAACGATTGGCCCGATAGTCTCCGAATACGCCGAGCAACTCCGGGAAGTTTTTCGCTTCTCCAGGATCTCGCCACGCATCGTTTCTGATCCGCTCAGTGAACCGAAGTTGACTCCTAAATCGAATCTTTAGAAAAAACGCGTTGTCGTTAAACGACAGGTTGAACCCGCGGTCATACCAGCCTTTAAAGCTCGGCGCCAACAACTGTGCGCGTTCCTCTGAATCCTGAACGACCTTGCTGTACTCATCCTGCGTAATCAGACCACCCTTCACCGACCGTTCGAGCAGCAGTCGCATGGCGGGGTCCATCCCCTCGACAAAGACGTACTTCCCTTCCTTCTCGACCAACTTGCCGGACTCAGCGGCGCCGGCAGCGGCCGAGAAGCCGATGACCAACCCCACCATAAGCATCACTGGGAGCAAGGCTCTCTTAGAGCCGGCTGCCGCGGACCGAAGACATACAGATCTCCATACTGCATTCATGAATGCATCTCCTCTTCGTACTCTACGAATCACTACCGAGTTATTAGATCTGCCAGACCATGGGGATCCTCACCCGCAGCCGTTTACCGTGGTGCCATGCCGCTGGATTGTGCAGACTTGAGAAATTGGCGAAACTCCACGCCCCTGACGCTCTTGTCGTCGGTCAACCAAAATCGGCCTGGCTCGAAATAGAGAATGTATTCCCCGGGCTTGGGAGGGGTCAGCGGATAGTTGTAATCGTAGTTGTCCGATTTTCTGATGGGAATCTGGTTATGGAAATAATCGACATTGAGATACAGATAGGGATCACGAACGGCCACCCACCCGCCGACCACATTCCGGCTGTAGCGAGGATTATTGCCGGGCCCGCGCACTTCGAAGTGCGCCCGCTCCGCCGGGCCCACGTATTGAAGTGCCTCCGCAAGGTACGGCGCCAGAGCCTGAATCTCGTCTTCCCGGAACAACGGCTTCGGCGGAACCTCTTCCGCGAACCATCGCAAGGGCAAGCGTTGCTGCTCACGAATCGAGAATCCCCTAAGCACACTGGCCAAATCCGTGGCGGTGAGTTGAGCCGGATGCGTGTACGAGCGAGCCTCTACTTCGTGTTGCACCGTGACAACTACGCGCTCATCCTCATGCACCGTCTTCGTGGTGTAGGGCAACCGTGCGCACCCCGTCACCATGAGTCCTGCCGCCAGAACCAGAACGGACCCCAGCCGTCCCTGGCGGCGCCAACTAATTGCGATGTTCCCGTGCCTCATCACTCCTCCTTGCAACATGTCTCGAAAAATCATGAGTAGATATAATAAGTAAATGTATACTTGCTCTCATGGCAAAAAAACTCACTACCTTTTTCCGGCGGGAATGGTATACCCGGCTTGCCGCACGATGGCTTGACCATCGGGGCCCTGAATGTAGGAGAGGAACTCCTCACAGAGCGTCCGGTTCGGGCAGTATCGCTCCATTGCCATGGAATGCACCGTCGGTTGGTATCCCTTCTCGACCACTCCGGCGACCCGCAAACGCTGTTGCTGCCTGACCGCCTCGTGCCCGTAGATGATGCCCACATCCGCCTGACCGCTTAAGACATGGTCAATGACCCCACGGGAATCCGTGGCCACATCCAGACGTCCCTTAAGTGATTCCTGAAGCTGCGAAGCCCGAAGCACCTCGTCCGTCTGGGCTCCGAGCCGCGTTCGCGACCGGTCAGCCACAGCCACGCGCGCGCCCTCTCGGCTGATCGCGTCGAGCGACCCCGGCGCCTCCACCAGCGATTCCGGGACCACGAGCACCAGCTGATCGGCGGCATAGGGCCGCTTTCCGTCCGGCAACACGTAATACTTCCCTTCAAGACGCGTGATCAGCTCATCCCCTCCGGGCGCGACGATATTGATGGGACCGCTTCCGACGAAGTAGCGCCCCACCATGCTGTTCTCCATGCCGGCGATGGTTTGCCGGAGACTCAATCCCGAATCAAAGAACAACCGCACCTTGACCCCGGTATGACTACGTTCAAAACCCTCCCCCAACCGTTCCAGAACGTCTCTCAAACTCGGGGAAGCAGCAATGACGAATGTTTCATCGGCGGACGCGGGAACAGCGTGCACGCCACCCCCGCACATGACGAACCCAACCAGGGCGAGCACCGTCCTGACAACCGTCCGAGCATACGCATAGTAACTCATGAATATCCTCGCCGTATAAAATGATGCCTGTTCACATGGATGCATGATGTCCCAACACCCTCGCTTACCCGACCCGCAAGCTCCGCACCTTGCCGGTCTCCGTCATGTCATAGCCGCCCAACGCTTCGACTTCGGTTCTGAACTGACGGCTGGCGATCGCGTCGAGCAGATGTGAAAGCCCGGGGTGACTGGAGAGATATCGCTTCGGCAGGACCAGATCGTAACGGGCCTGTTGCAAGGGAACGAAGTCGAGGCCGAAGATCTGCGCCGCGGATCGCACACCGATGCCGGCATCGCCTTGCCCGTCTGCAATATGCCGAGCCACCTCGAAATGCGAGCTGACCGCCATGCTGTAGCCCTTCACCGCATTGCCATCGATGCCCAATGCCTGCAGACGCTGGTCCAGCAACATCCTGGCTGCAGCGCCCTCTTCGCGATTCACCAGCGTCACGTTCGCACGAACCAGATCCTCCACCCCGCGGATACGCTTGGGATTCCCGGCTCGCACAATGAGTCCCTCTTCCCACGCCGCAAAGGTCACGACAATATAATCGTCGCCCTGCAGGTGCCGCCGGAGATAGGGCAGATTCGACTCTCCTGTTTTCGCATCGAGAATGTGCAAGCCCGCCATATGCACTTCTTTGCGCTTGAGCGCCTCCAGCGCCGCCGCACTCCCCATCGACCACCCCACGACCGTCGAGGTGTCCTTGTGGCGATGGAGATATTCGCTGGCCAGATTGATGGCCGGATCACAACCGGCCACCGCGATTTCCCGCTCGACGATCTGGCGCTCGCGCAGCAACCGGACGAGCACACGTCGATCAGATTTGGTCGAACGCGACCCCGCCCCGGCCTTGCCGATGATGAGACCATCCGCAGGCACGGTGTAATTGAGAATTTCCCCCAGCGCTGCAACGGGACGAACGACAAAGCGATCTTCGATCTTGGCAACCTTGACTCTGGTGCGGGGCTGAACGGCAGACACGGCCAACCCTGGCCAGACCCAATCTCCTTCGATCAACTCACCGGTGGTCTTGAGACTGAAGAGATCTTCGACGTGACAGCCCAACACACTGGCCAACCGGAGCGCCACCGCCGTAGTCGGAAGATATTGATCCGCCTCGATGGCGCAGACGGCTTGGCGGGTGATCAGGGCTCCGTCGGCGAGTTGGCCCTGAGAGAGGCCTTTTGCCATACGCAACGCGCGGAGCGAGTTCACCACATTGGAAGCCGGTTCTGCTTTGCTTTTTTCACTCATAGCGCCTCGGGGAATATCATGATAGATTAAATTGTGTCAACTATTATGATTATATAATTATCCATAATACTTGACAGGCAAGACCTACGGAACCGACCCGATACCCAGCAGGTATTTCTCCGGCTTCCCGCTGCAATCCGGCGCATCCACGTGATCCTTCCATGGAAAACCGGCAGGAAAAGCGACGGCATTTATGGCGCGGCGAGTTTGCCCGCCGGTGCTGTGGCTTGCCAACCGGTAATTGTGCCGTCAAGCTCCTGGTAATATCTCACGGTCACGTCCCCCAATCGCACCTCCTGTTCGGAGATATGAAACTGAACGGCGGCTCGCTTACGAAGCACCGTGTGGTAGGAAGAGGCAGGCGGAGCGGATGCTAGCGCCAGGGGCAGCTCTTGCCCTCCTTCTCCGTCGCGTGACGGACAATAGGCTCCCCGACAACCCTCGACCTCCCCGAGCACAATGACTCCCGCTTCGTACAAATCGGGTGTCGACGCGGTTCCCGGATAGGTCATAGGTTTCGAGAGGCCACAACCGCCTACGGTTATCAGGGCCGCAACAGCAACCGATCCTAGCACCTTCGCATTCATTCGGACGCTTCCTTTCTAAGGTGTACGATAGATCCAATGAGCAATGATCGCATCATGTGCGCGCGCTGTAGAAACACCTCGAGCGTTGCGCCACAAGCGGGCCGATTGATCATGACGTATTGACCGCACATGCAGTCGGTTGGTCATCTATCCTGTTCCTCACCGCACTGTCAACGACTGCACCACCGCGCCGAGCCGGCCCGGAAAGAACGGCGTTCTTCCCAAGACGAGAGGCGCGGACAGTCATGAGATAGGGGGAACGGCGGCGGCGCGGGGAGTTCGACGTGCGCCGATCATGAACCACGATTGGCAAAGCCCAAGGCATAGCGGTGAATCTGCTTCTACCGCAGTATGGTGGACGGAGAGGGCACCACATGGAATCACGAGACCCCGATACGTCCGCCAATTCTTCTCCTCTCACCATTGCGCCCACAGCGTCGCTCCTGCCTCGCCTGGCTGAACGCGTCGATCATACCGACATGACACCGATCGCTTACTCACCGGAACACGACTTTCCGCACCCCTGAAACCGGTAGGCGCACCTCGCCAAAATCCGACATACCGTTAAAGCTTCGCGCGATCACTGGATCCCATGCTGAATGAGTCGATGCCCCTCACGCGCCGCCCATCCGGCGGTCTCTTCATTGTAGGTGCCGATATACACGGGGGGATTGGGTTGTTGGACCGGTTTGGGTTGCACATCGAACGATCCGCCGTTCACCCGAATTTCTCCGGGCGCCCAGCATTGCAACATGGTAGCGAGGTCTCGCTGAAACTCCGCGCGCCCGGCATCGGGATCGATCTGAAACGCGCCTTCGAGTAGTCCCGATTGCCTCCTCGGGACACGCTGAAATTGATCCGCCCCCATTCATCACATCCAGCGTGGCGAGTTCTTCCGCGAGCCGGACAGGGTGATGAAGGGGGAGCAACAGCACGGAAAATCCGATACGAATGCGCTGCGTATGCGCCGCCAGGTGAGCCGCTGCGATAAGAGGCGAGAAACAGAATCGGCCGCGACCGTCATGGGGACGCTGGAAATGTTCTTCGTTGAGCCAGAGTGACTCGAAGCCGGCGGTTTCAGCCATCTGCGCGAACACCGGCCACTGCGTCGGCAGAAGCGATTCAAATCCGGCCCCGCATCCGGACAGTCCAAACTTTATGCTATGCCCCCTTTAGAATTGCGGTTCAGTGCGGCGGCATGAGCCTACACGGCTCTGATCCGGCGCACCTTGACCAGTGCGCACGCGCGCCCTGATGTGCATCAACTCTCAAGGTGAGGCGTAAGGCCCATAGAAGCGAATCCGTGAATGCTGGGCGCCTTGTTGCTGCTTACAGCAGCACGGGCTCCGCGTCGAGGAAGGACTCCCGCACGTCCGAGGCACGGCCTCTGGCCAGACGGGTGAGTCGAGGAAGATTGATCAAGGTGATCAGACGGCCTT
>ERZ724526.389-NODE-389-length-25983-cov-5.418428_pt1 | contig 25983 bp, 20 predicted proteins | sample MGYA00376059_ERZ724526 | MGnify/ENA primary metagenome ERZ724526 (study PRJEB28724, sample SAMN07190883) | activated sludge metagenome | isolation source: activated sludge of sewage treatment plant in Hong Hong | place: Hong Kong | collected 2016-03-17 ...
TCTCCCGCTTCTATGTTACCATCATGCCAGGATTCCACCCATTGCTGCAATTGAAGCGGACTGAGTGCCTTGATAAGTTCGTCGCGAATAGCAGCATCCTCGCGGGCGTACATGATAAAGATTCTGGCAGGTTTGGACATGAAAACAAAAGTATTGCACAATTCCGTTATTATCGTCATCGCTGGCATCCCCTCCTCAAAGACAATGAACAAATTTGTCGAATATCGATTATGACAAATGACGATAATGACGCTAACGCCGAACACTTTACCTTTGCACCATGCCTAAAAAGAAAAAAACCGACGAGGCTTTCGTCAACCCGATCGACAAGGACAAGGTTACCGATATGCCGGGACTGTTGCCCTATGCCCACCATGCCGGCAGCGCGATGATCAAGCCCGAAGACAAGGGCCGCATCAGGGGGAATGCCATGACGGCCATGTACGACCAGACGGACCGCCAGATGGAGCAGTTGCGCAGGCAAATGGAAACGCTGGTCGGTCAGGCAAAGTCCCTGAGCAGCAGAATGCAGGTGTCCGAAATGATCTATCAGGCTGACATTCCTTTCCAGCCGGTCATTCACCACATATACCATTTATATCGCCGCAAAACAGACGGCTCGAGCGTTCTATCCATGATCGCTCCGGCAGAATGGGGCAGAAAAGCACCGTATGAACACCTCGCCACCGTTCGCCTGCTCGGCGACCATACCTGGGAAGTACTGGAAGGCGACATCTGACCTATGCGCCGGAACTTGCAACTTTCAACCGCCATAAGGCGCCTTTCATCCAAATTTTTAGCGTTACCTGCTGAAACGGACCAACTTCGGGCGTTTTTTTGTCCATGTCTCGCCACGAATGACGATAATGACAAATTTCAATTTTCTAACCAATACAACAAGACGCATGAAACGACTTCTTTTGCTTACCCTCCTTTTAATGCCGTTGTCGCTGCTGGTTGCCCAGACTGACTACCCCGTCTACAACCCCGACGATATCGATATTGCCTACAAAAAATTCACCCTGCCCAACGGTCTCCAGTTGATCGTACATGAAGACCACAAGGCGCCCATCGTGGCAGTCAACGTGTGGTACCATGTCGGCTCCAAAAATGAAAAGCCCGGCAAAAGCGGCTTTGCGCACCTGTTCGAACACCTGATGTTCAACGGTTCCGAGAATTTCAATACCGATTATTTCCAGGCATTGGAAGCCATTGGCGGCACCGACCTGAATGGCACGACCAATGAAGACCGCACCAACTATTTCCAGAATATCCCGGTAGGCGCTGTCGACCAGGTGCTCTGGCTCGAGAGCGACCGCATGGGACACCTGCTGGGCGCCATCGATCAGGCCAAACTCGACGAACAGCGCGGCGTTGTGCAAAATGAAAAACGCCAGGGAGAAAACCAGCCCTATGCCAAAGGCTGGGATATCATGCAAAAAGAAATGTACCCGCCGTACCACCCCTACGGACACACCGTGATCGGCGAAATGGAAGACCTGAACGCCGCAAGCCTCGAGGATGTACACGAATGGTTTAAATCATACTATGGCGCTGCCAATGCCGTACTGGTCGTGGCAGGCGACATCACTGCCGATGTGGCGTACGAAAAAGTGCTCAAGTATTTCGGCAACATCCCTGCCGGACCAACCATTTCGCGCCCGGGCGTAAATATTCCGTTGCGCACCAGCGATACCCGCGCCACCTATCAGGACCGCGTACCCGAAGAGCGCATCAATATGGTATGGCACATGCCGCAATGGGGCTCCCAGGAACAGGTTTGGCTCGACCTGGCTTCCGACGTACTCGCTTCGGGCAAAAACAGCCGCCTCTACAAAAAACTGGTGTACGACAAACAGATATGCTCCTCGGCATTTGCCTTTATCAATGCTTCCGAAATATCCGGCGAGTTCATCATTCAGGCCAATGTAAAAAAAGGCAAAACACTCGAAGAAGTGGAAGCCGGCATCAACGAAGTGCTGAACGATTTTCTGACTAACGGCCCGACCGACGAAGAAGTGAAACGCGTCAAGGCAGCCTATTTTGCCAATTTCATTAAAGGCCTCGAACGTATCGGCGGCTTCGGTGGCAAAAGCGATATCCTGGCGCAAAATACCGTATACGGCAACAGCCCCGACTACTACAAAAAAGTGCTGCGTTGGTACAACGAAACCACCGCCAAAAACATCCACGAAGCAAGCAAAAAATGGCTCACCCGTGGCCGCTTTACCCTGACCTGCACGCCGTTCCCGGAATACAACGTGACCGGCACAGAAGCAGACCGCAGCAAGGCGCCCGAGGTGAACACCGCCGTAAACGCCCAGTTCCCCGATGTACAGCATGCCACGCTGGCCAACGGCATGAAAGTGGTGCTCACCCGCCGCACGGAAAGCCCGACCATGGTCATGAGCATGATGTTCGACGCAGGCTACTGCACAGACAAAATGGGTGGCAAGCCCGGTCTGGCCAACCTCTCCATGAACATGCTCGACGAAGGCACCAAGACGCTCAACAGCCTGCAAATCAATGAAAAACTGCAACTGCTCGGCGCCTCGCTGAATACTTTCAGCGACCTGGACTATTCCTACGTCTCCCTGAATGCGCTCAAACAGTCGATCGATCCGGGTCTCGACCTGATGGCCGATGTAGTGCTGAACCCGGCCTTCCCGGCTGCCGATTTCGATCGCCTGAAGAACCAGCAGATCAGCGGCATCCAGAATGAAAAGAAAAGCCCGCAGGGCATGATCATGCGCGTGATGCCCGAACTGCTCTACGGCAAAGACCACCCCTACGGCATGCCGATGAGCGGCACCGGCGAAGAAGACGCCGTCAGCAATATGACGCTCGACGACGTCCGTGGTTTCTACCAGCGCTGGCTGCGACCCAACAACGCCACGATCGTGGTAACAGGCGATATCACCATGCCCGAACTGGTGGAAAAACTGGAAAAACGCTTTGCCAAATGGAATAAAGGCGACGTTCCCAAAAAGGTGATCCCCGAAGTAAAATCCTCCAACAGCGGCAAGATATTCCTGGTCGACCGCCCGGAAAGCCAGCAAACATTCATCGTTTCCGGCTACCTCACCAAGCCCTACGGCCAACTCGACGAAACTGCCATCGAGCAAATGAACAATGTACTCGGCGGTGATTTCACCAGCCGGATCAACATGAACATACGGGAAGACAAGCACTGGGCCTATGGCGCCGGTTCCTTTATCTCCAACACCGCCGGACAACGGCCTTACCTGGTTTTTGCGCCGGTTCAAACCGACAAAACCAAGGAAAGTGTGCAGGAGATCATCAAAGAGGTCAACCAGTTTGTCGGCGACAAACCCATGACGCAGGCAGAATTCGACAAGACCAAACAAAACACGGTCATGGGCATGTCGGGTATGTGGGAAACCAATAATGCCGTCAACGCCAGCGCCCGCAACCTGGTAAAATACGGTTTGAAAGACGACTACTGGAAAACGTACAGCCAGCGCGTCCAGAACCTCAACCTGAAAGACGTGCAAAACGTAGCCAAAACCATCGTTCAACCCAACAACATGGGCTGGTTCATGGCCGGTGATGCAGAAAAGGTACTGCCCGGACTGAAAGAACTCGGCATGGAGGTCATCCAGATCGATGCCGACGGCAAGGTGGTAGGCAAGAAGGCCAAGCCGTAATATACCGAAACAACCATTTTTACGGGCCGTCCCTGCACATTTCAGGGACGGCCCTGTTTATTTCCAAAACTGCATTTGCAGTACATAAACGTCGGCTAAACGGTATACTATGACTGTCGTTTACCCGTTTTATCGGACGCAAATACCACATCACTGCCAACCCTTTGCACCATGCCTTTTTACCCGTCCCGTTTCAGGCGAAACGCGTTGATTACGCTGCTTTTGTTATTTGCCTTGCTCCAGACAACTTCAGGACAGGCGCCGGCTTCCAATGCCGGACAAGTCGACTCCACACGCCATATTCTGCTTGTTTTTTCTGGCTCCGACTGGTGCCTGCCCTGTATCAAACTGGAAAAACAGATCCTGTCAGACAGCAGTTTCCTGGACTTTGCCGCAACACATTTACAGGTGATAAAGGTCGATTTTCCCCAGCGCAAAAAACTCTCCGGGGAACAAATGAAGGAAAACGAAACCTGGGCCGAGCATTACAACCCGGAAGGCACTTTCCCCAAACTGCTGCTGCTGAACCCCGATCGTTCGGTCCGCGCCATACTGTCGTGGACAAACGAAAACACGGCATCCTTTATCGGACAGGTTGAACAACTGTTAAACACCAATTAATGGTTCGGGAATATCGCAGGACAGCCCGGCACATGGGTTCCGTTTTTGAATTTGCAGTTGTCGCCTCCGGTGGCCCGGCAGAAGGAGAAAACCTGCTTGATCTGTGTACCGCAGAGGTCAGGCGGATTGAAGCCCTGCTCACCGAGTTTGAATCTCGTTCGGATACCTGCCGCATCAACCAGTCCGCCGGGAAGGCTCCGGTGCGCGTTTCGGGAGAGACATATTCCCTGCTTCAGCGCTGTCTCGACATCTCCCGGATGACCGGTGGCGCGTTCGACATCAGCGCTGGCGCCTTGAAGAAACTGTACCGTTTTGACAACACCCCGGCGGCGTATCCGCCATCTGAAGAGATCGATGCTGCCTTGAAAAACTGCGGCTTTGGCAGGATACTGTTACTGCCCAATTATGAGGTGCTGCTGCCCGATCCCGGGATGCGGATCAACTTTGCAGCCATCGGGAAAGGTTATGCGGCCGACCGTGTCCGGAGCCTGTTGAAAAGCACCGGTGTCGTTGGCGCCGCCATCAATGCCAGCGGCGATCTGAGCGTGTGGGGCGCCCGGGCAGACGGGACGCCCTGGAAGATCGGGGTGGCCCATCCGGATCAACCCGACCGGATCATGATGTGGTTGCCTGCGGGAAAAGGGTTATGCCTGGCGACCTCCGGCAATTACGAACAATATTTCGAACACATGGGCGCCCGTTATGGCCACACCATCGATCCCCGCAGCGGCCGGCCGGTCACCGGCATAAAAAGCGTCACGGTGATCAGTCCCCGTGCAGAACTTTCCGACGCACTGGCCACTGCGGTTACCGTCATGGGCAGACAGGACGGCATCGAATTCATCAGCCGGCTTCCGGAAACCCATTGTATTATTGTGGACGAAAATAACCGGGTACACACTTCCCCAAACCTAGAGTATCATGGCAAATAAAACACTCTATTGCTGTATGCTGGCATTGTTGACAGCGCTCGCCTGCGCGGGCTGCCAACAGGTAAAGCCCTACCAGCGCGTCTACCTGAACGATCAGGCCATGCAGCCCGGGCACCGGCCCGGCTGCAAATTTGAACAAAATGTGCAAACCTACCGGGAAGGGGCTACCGGTGGCGGCAGCGGAAAACCCAGCGGCGGGTGCGGATGTAACTGAGCGGAAATGAAACTCAAACTACACTTCATGCTTGGCCTGCTGATGTCGTGGCTGTCGTCTTTCGGACAGCGCCAGGATAGCATTGGCAATAAACGCCGGTTGAATCAAACCGACATCTCTATCGTTTATGCCCATTATCTGCAAGACGGCGACCATTCGGCCGTAACAGGCGGCATCGGTACGGAAAAACTGCAGGTGTACGCACCCGAAATCTCCGTGACACACCGGCGCGATTCGATCCGGACCCTGTCGCTGCAGGCAGGTGTCGATATGATCACTTCCGCCTCGACCGACAAGATCAATTTTGTCACCTCATCGGCTTCGTACCGCGATATTCGGGGGCACGCCGTGGCAGGATATGAACGTCATCTTCCGCACAGCGGCTGGTCTGCCGGCGTTACCGGGGCTTTTTCCGTAGAATCCGATTACCTGTCCTTCGGTGGCGGGCTCCAGGCCCGGCACAGCAACCCTGCCCGAAACCGGGACATCGTGCTGCGGCTTGAAGCCTATTTCGACGATATGCGCTGGGCGCTTTTTCGCTCCGATAAAAAGGCGACACTGATTTATCCCGTCGAACTGCGCGGCACCAAATGGTTCGATGTTTACAAGCGCAATTCTTTCAACCTGGACCTTGGCCTGTACCAGGTACTCAACCGGCGCATGACGCTGGCTCTTTTTCCCGGAATCAGTTACCAGAAAGGCCTGCTATCGACGCCCTTCCACAGGGTGTACTTTACCGACGGCAGCAAACGCGTCGAGAACCTGCCGATGGAGCGGCTGCGCATCCCGTTCGGCATACAACTCAATACCTTTTTGTTCGACCGCTACATCATTCGCAGTTATTACCGCTTTTATTGGGACGATTTTGGCATAACAGCGCACACCGTCGACCTGGAAACCCCTGTAAAGTTCGGCCCGATGTGGACGGTGTCCCCCTTTTTCCGTTTTTACACACAGACACAGGCGCGCGATTTCAGGCCCTATGCTGGCCACGACCCCGGGCAGGCTTTTTATACCTCGGACTATGACCTGTCCGCATTTCAAAGTTACAAGACAGGGCTCGGGTTGCGTTTTGCCCCGTTCCGCCATGTGTATAAAAACTGGAATTTCAATGCCGCCGAATTGCGCTATGCATGGTATCGCCGCAGCGACGGGCTCTCCGCCCACATCATTTCGCTGCTGCTGGACATCAACAAATCATAGCAGTCAGAAAAAAACGGGCGCGTTGCCCAGTAGTTCCTGCCAGATCAGGGCAACCGTTGCCAATACCGGGTAAAACACTTTCCGGACATAAAATTTCAGGCGTTTCCGGTTTGGGCGAATACCCAGTTTTTCCAGGAGGTAGGAATAAAACGTAGCATCCTGGTCCTCCGTCATGTCGTGTTTTTCATTCATGAGGCATTTGCCGAAAAAAGCAAATTGAAGCATGACGGCAGCATAAACCGGAATCGACCATTTCCAACTGACCAGAAAAGGCGCAACCCAGGCCAACAGGGTTACGAACAGGTGGAACCAGAAGGCCAGGGAAGACAGGAGTAATTGTTTGGTCATCGTAAAAGTGTTACCTGGATGAATAAATGTGTTGAAGCAAAATGCGGCGAATGATTTAGGCCACCCGCTTTTTCATCAACCAGTCAGGCTGCGGATCGTCGCCTACCCAAAAGGTTTCGACGCCAAAAATAGAAAACCCGTTCTTTTCGTAGAAAGAGATCGTGCGCGACGATTTTTGCCATACGCTCAGCCATACCCATTCCGCCCCGGTTTCCCGTGCGCGGTCTTCGGTAAAGCCCAGCAACTTAGCCCCCAGGCCCTTGCTTTGGATGCCTTTCAAGACATAAATGCGTTCGAGTTGAAGGGCCGGGGAGCCATCCCAGTCGTGCAGGGGCCGGCAATTGATATTCAGTTTAAGGTAAGCCACTACCTGGCCTTCCAAATCAAACAGGTAGAATTCGGAACCGGGATGTTCCAGTTCTGCCGCCAGGTAATCTGCTGCAAAATGTTCCTGGCAGTACGCTTCGAAATCATCCGGATCGTTGTCGTACTGCCAGGCTTCACGGAACGTGCGTTCGGCGAACGTGCGCAAAACCTCCAGGCTCCCTAAATCGACCCGGCTGAAAGAAAGGCCATTCTTCATTGATCGTCATTCGTCATTTTCGGCATCATTCAAACTTGAATTACGCCCGGATTGAACTTCTCCACAGGCGCGTTATTGGCCGCTTCAATACCCATGCTGATCCACTGACGGGTGTCGCGGGGATCGATAATAGCATCCACCCAAAGCCGTGCGGCGGCATAGTAAGGGGTGGTTTGGGCATCGTAACGGGCCTTTATTTTTTCAAACAATTCACGTTCTGCATCCGGGTCGGGGGCTTCGCTTTTTCGCTTTAGCGATTCCACCTGTATCTGCGTCAGCACTTTTGCCGCCTGTTCGCCGCCCATCACGGCAATTTTGGCAGTCGGCCATGCGGCAATAAGCCGGGGGTCGTAGGCCTTGCCGCACATGGCGTAGTTGCCCGCCCCGTAGGAATTGCCGATGACAATGGTGAATTTGGGCACCGTGGAGTTCGCCACGGCATTCACCATTTTAGCGCCGTCTTTAATAATGCCCCCGTGCTCGGAACGGGTGCCGACCATAAACCCCGTGACGTCGTGCAAAAAGACGAGGGGTATCTTCTTCTGGTTACAGTTCAGGATAAAACGCGTGGCTTTGTCCGCAGAATCGGAATATATCACCCCGCCGAACTGAATTTCACCTTTGGCATTTTTCACCACCTGGCGGTTGTTCACCACAATGCCGACGGCCCAGCCGTCGATTCGCGCGTATGCGCAGATGATCGTCTTGCCGTAGTGTTCCTTGTATTGGGTCAGTTTGCCTTCATCCACCAGCCGGCTCAGAATTTCGAGCGTATCGTAGGGTTTGGTGGCGTGCTCGGGAAAAATATCGAAAATATCCAGCGGTTTTCCGGCGGCAGGCTTCGCTTCGGTCCGGTCAAAACCGGCGGTGTCGAAGCGCCCGAACTTATCAACCAGGTCCTTAATGGTGTCGAGGCAGGTTTTGTCGTCGGGCATTTTATAATCGGTAATTCCGGAAATCTCGGAATGGGTCGAAGCACCGCCCAGGGTCTCCTGGTCCACCTCCTCACCAATGGCGGCCTTTACCAGGTACGGACCAGCCAGAAACACGGAACCGGTTTTTTCCACGATCAGCGCCTCGTCGGACATGATAGGCAGGTAAGCGCCGCCGGCCACGCAACTGCCCATGATGGCGGCAATTTGTGGAATACCCGCCGAAGACAGCCTGGCATTGTTCCGGAAAATCCGCCCGAAGTGTTCCTTGTCGGGAAATATCTCGTCCTGCATAGGCAGGTACACCCCCGCCGAATCCACGAGGTAGATTATGGGCAGGCGGTTTTCCATGGCGATTTCCTGCGCGCGCAGGTTCTTTTTTCCGGTAATGGGAAACCATGCGCCCGCCTTCACCGTCGCATCATTGGCAACCACGATCACCTGCCGTCCGCGGACATAACCGATTACCACTACCACACCGCCCGCCGGACAGCCGCCGTGTTCGGTGTACATTTCATAACCTGCAAAGGCGCCGATCTCGATCTGCGGTTTACCTTCGTCCAGCAAATAGCCGATGCGTTCCCGGGCGGTCATTTTACCCTCCCGGTGCAGTTTCTCCATGCGTTTGGCGCCGCCACCCTCATATATTTTTTCCAGCCTGCGATTCATGTTGGAAATAGCCAGTTTCATTGCGTCCGCGTTTTTCTCGGTCTCAAGATTGATCTTTGTGTCGGGCATTTTATCGTAGTAAGTGGTGAGTTGGTAAGTAATGAGTGGTGGTAGATTGCTGCTGCAAAAATAGAAATGTACCCCGAAAGTTATCCATCCGGTAGAACCGGCCGCCGGGTCTATTGTTCATACGGGTTCAAATACATGTTGTTCTGCCCGTTTTTACACGGCGTGTGGCGCCGTCCATTGTCAGAAGATGAAAAAACAGACGCTTCGTTTTATTTCCAGACCGACCCCGTACCATCAGGAGAAAGAGCGGCTGTATCTGGAAGTGCGCCGCCGGGAGGGCCGGCTGCTTTCCGACGAGGACATGAAACATCTCCCGGAAGTGGACGCTTCAAACCCCAACAGCAGGGAGTGGCAGTGGCGCAGCCGGTCTTTCAGGCGTTTTCTATCCTGTTGTCGCCGGTTATCGGCAGGCCGGGAGCCATTCCGCCTGCTCGACCTGGGCTGCGGCAACGGGTGGATGGCCAACCGCCTGGCCGAAAACCCTGCCTGGGAAGTCTGGGCAACCGATCTCAACGTGCCCGAACTCGAACAGGGCGCCCGTCTTTTTGACCGGCAGAACCTTCACTTTGTGTATGCCGACGTCATGCAAGGCGAGTTGCCAGGGCAATACTTCGACGTTATCGTGTTGGCCGCATCAGTGCAATACTTTTCCGATTTTGCTGCCCTGATCAAAACACTCCGGAATCTTCTCAAACCAGGCGGAGAAATCCATATCCTCGACTCGCCTTTTTACAAAAATGAGGTGGAACGGGACGCTGCACGGCAGCGCACGGCAGCGTACTACGACCGCGTTGGTGTGCCGGAAATGGCGACATATTACCACCACCATATCCATCAGGATGCCAAAGCAGCCGGGGCGGTCGACCTGAACGGGCATTTTGGGGCTGCTATTTTACGAAAAATAAAATGGCTGCCGCCATTCCCGTGGTACCGGATCAGGGGCGCCTAATCCAGGTATCGCTTATCCAGGTCACGATAAAAATCAATCCGGCGGTCGCGAAAAAAAGGCCATATCCGGCGGACGTCTTCCGTACGCTGTTTATCGATGTCGATCACGATATTCTCTTCTTTGTCCGGGCTGGAACAATGCAATACCTCTCCCTGCGGACCGGCCACGAAGCTCTGTCCCCAGAACTGTATCCCGCCGGTCACACCCGACCAGTCCGGCTCATGCCCCACCCTGTTTACCGTAATGACCGGCAATCCGTTGGCAACGGCATGACCGCGCTGGATGGTAAACCAGGCGCCGTGCTGTCGCTCCTTTTCGGCCTGCGTATCGCTGCTTTCCCAGCCTATGGCTGTTGGGTAGATCAACATCTCCGCGCCGGCCAGGGCCATCAACCTGGCCGCTTCCGGATACCATTGGTCCCAGCACACCAGCACCCCCAGTTTTCCAACGGAAGTCGGGATCGGGTTGAACCCCAGATCGCCGGGCGTGAAATAGAACTTCTCGTAATAGGCCGGGTCATCGGGGATGTGCATTTTCCGGTAAATGCCTGCGATAGAGCCGTCTTTCTCGAACACCACGGCAGTATTGTGGTACAAACCCGGCGCGCGCTTTTCAAACAGCGAGGTAACCAGCACGACGCCGTGTCGCTTTGCAGCTGCGGAAAACACTTCCGTATCCGGCCCCGGGATGGGTGATGCCAGGTCGAACATGCGGGTGTCTTCGGCCTGACAGAAGTAGATGCCGCAGTGCAGCTCCTGCAGGATGACGAGTTGAGCGCCCTTGGCGGCACAATCGGCGATTCCTGCCAGCGATTTTTCAATATTGTGCTGCTTGTCGTTGGTGCAGCTTTGTTGAACGAAACCTGTTCTTAACACGAGCGATTTACTTTGTACGACGGTCCCCGGTACCGTCAAATGGTGATTGTTTTTTTGCAAATCCGGGGTTTGCAGTCATTTACCGGCGTAACTGCTATTCCAGCGGTCGGGTGGTGGCCAGTTCAACCAGCCTGGCCTGCAGCATCAATTTTTCACCGGAATAGCCCGGCGCCTTATATTCCCCGGATTCGATCAATCCAAGCAGTTTTTCTGCCGCAAGTCGGCCCACTTCAAAACCGTCGTGCAGCAAAAAGGTTACCTGCGGCTGCAGGCAATAGGGTAAAAATCCGTCGCTGATACATATCACCGCGCAGTCGCCGGGAATATTCCCGACCGAACTGGCAATAGCAGGCAACGCACCGATGAGCACCTCATCCGTCATGGCAAAAATACCGTCGGGAGGCGTTGGCGCCGACAATAATTTCCGGGCGCATGTCTCCGCCTGCCGGGCATCGTCGGAAAAACATTCGAATTCGGGCAGGCAACGGAGGCCATGATCGAGGAGCGCTTTGCGATAACCTTTCAGGCGGAGTTGGGTAATACTCATGGCGGGATTGCCAAAAATACCCGCAATATTGCGGCAGCCCGTTTCAATCAGGTGGCTGACGGCGGTATATGCCGAATCGAAGTCTTCGAGCAGCACGGCATCGAAGGGCAGCCCTTCCAGTGTTTTATCAAACTGGACGACCGGTGCAGGCATATCGGACAGCAGGCTGAATTGATCCGGCACCCGGGAGTCGCGCGATACAGAGAGCAGTATCCCGGCAACGCCGTTTTCGGCGCAGATGCGGATATTTTCAATCTCCCGTTCCGGCGATTCGTTCGACGGCAGCATCATCAGGTTGTAACCCCGTTCGTGCAATACATGCTGAATGCCCTTGATCACGGAGGGATAAAAAAACATGGTTACTTCGGGGGTGATCAAGCCGATCAGCCGGCTGCTGCGCTGGCGCAGGTGAACAGCCATCTGGTTTGGCCGGTAGTGGAGTTTGTCGGCCAGTTGCTTTATTTCTGTCCGAAGCGCCAGTCCGATATCCGGGTTGTCGTTCAACGCACGGGAGACCGTAGACGGATTGACGCCCAATTGTCGCGCGATATCCTTAATGGTTACTCGCTTCATGCGGTGGTGGTTAGGTTAGGCAATAGCAGGTTAGAGGATCATATCTTCAAACGCGCCTGAAACGCTTAGGCGTACCGGACCACAGCCTCCGGATATTGCATGGTGATGCAGTGCAGGGAGCCGTGCTGCAATATAAGGGCTCTGCAGTCGACAGGAATTATTTTTCGCCCGGGGAAAAGCAGGTGCATGATCCCGACTGCTTCGTCATCCTGTTCGACTCCATACACCGGTACCAGTACGGCGCCGTTGATGATCAGAAAATTGGCATAAGTAGCAGGCAGGCGTTCACACTGTTCGTCGTAACAGGCGTCCGGCCAGGGCAGTCCAACCAGGCGATACGGCGTGCCGTCCTTTTTCCGAAAGGCCTTCAATTCCGACTCCATTTGCTGTAAGGCGCCGAAATGTTCGTCGGCAGGGTCGGTACACCGGACGTATGCAATGGTGTCCGGATCACAAAAGCGGGCCAGGGTATCGATATGGGAATCCGTATCGTCGCCCGCCAGGTAGCCGTGGTGGAGCCACAGTATGCGGTCGAGCCCGAAGGATTTTTTCAGGTGGTCTTCGATCTGCTGTTGGTCGAGGTGCGGATTCCTGTTTGGCGACAACAGGCATTCCGAAGTGGTCAGCAGGGTGCCTTGTCCGTCGCTTTCGATCGCGCCGCCTTCCAGCACGATTCCACCGTGCTGACAGGCGGCTGAAAACACACCTTTATTATATAGACAGCCGGTAATGAGGTTATCCTTGTCTGCCGGGAATTTGAGCCCCCAGCCATTGAACACGAAGTCCAGGATCACAGGTTTCCCTTCTTCCAGTACCGTGATGCCACCGTGATCGCGCGCCCAGGTATCATTGGAATCGCATTCTGCAAAAATCAGATTCTGCTGCACTGCATTTTTGAGCAATTTTTTGCCGTTTGCCGTATCCCGGCATACGACCAGCACCTTCTGAAAACGGCTGATCGACTCGACTACTTCCACAAAGCAGGGCATTACAATATCGAGCGCGTCGGCCCAATCGGTCTCTTTGTGCGGCAGGGTAAGCTGGACGGCGCTTTGCGGCTCCCACTCTGCGGGCAAGCGGCGGGTTTGAATGGCGTTGTTCATCGGCGTAAAAATAGTGGAAATGCAAAAGAAAACATTATTTTGAACAGGCCGAACGAACTTAATTCTTCAGCAGACGAGGCGCAGATAGCAAATTCATAATAAAATTTCGAATCAAGTAAAATGTAAAAAATATGAAAAAAGTCTTTGTGGGTATTTCCGATGAATCACTACCTTAGCCCCGCTTTAGTGTACACCACACACTTAAATCCTCCCACTACAAGCCTTTGTCCTACCAAATAAAATCCTGTTTTTGTGCACGTTGATTACGCGCTTCCAGGTTAATCCCGTTTGATTTTACGCCCAAATTCCAGGAACGGCTTTCACTTTTGTGTGGAATATATTCATTCACTAAAACTAAACTCATTTTCGTATGAAGTTTTTGCACACCTTTACCAAAGGCGGAATGCTGGCAGTTATGTTATTGCTGCTCGGCAATTTTGCATTGGCCCAACGCACAGTTACCGGAAAGGTCACCGACGCAGAGAACGGTGAAGCCTTGATCGGCGCTACTGTCAGTGTGGTAGGCACGACGCGCGGCGCCGTGACAGACATTGACGGCAACTACTCTGTAGAAGTGCCCGAAGGTAGCACGCAATTGCGCTTTGCGTACACCGGCTACGCCGAAGAAGTCGTTCCGTTGGGAGCATCCAATTCGGTTGATATAGCCATGAAACCGGGTTCCGTACTCGACGAAGTCGTGGTAGTTGGTTATGGAACCGTAAAGTCCAAAGAGGTAACGAGCGCCGTAGCATCGCTCAAGCCCAAGGACTTTAACAAAGGTAACATCTCCGACCCGGCCCAGTTGCTGCAGGGCAAGATCGCCGGCGTAACCATCTCTCGTCCGGGTTCCGACCCGAACGGTGAATTCACCATCCGCCTCCGCGGCCTGTCCTCCCTTTCTTCCGGCGTTTCGCCGCTGATCGTGGTAGACGGTATCCCGGGTGTAAACCTCAACCTTGTCGACCCGAACGATATCGAGTCGATCGACGTATTGAAGGACGGATCTGCTGCGGCTATTTACGGCACACGTGCATCGGCAGGTGTGGTGCTGATCACCACGAAAAAAGGCTCTGCAGGCCGCACCACAGCGACCTACAACGGCTTTATTGCTTTCGACCAGGTATCGCGCCGTTACAAAACGCTGGATGCCTCGACGTTTGTAGCACTCGGCGGAAACGACCTGTCTCCTGAAGACGGTCCCGGCGACACCAACACGGACTGGTTTGACGAAGTAACCACCACGGGCAAATCCAACGTACACAACCTGAGCCTCGCAGGCGGTATCGCCAACGGTTCTTACCGTGTATCGTTCAACTACCGCAACGTAGAAGGTATTCTGCGTGAAAGCGGATTCAAACAGTACAACTCAAGCCTCAGCTTTACCCAAAAGGTGCTCAACAACCGCCTCACCATCGACGGTGGCCTGTTGATGACCTCCCGCAACCAGACTTTCGGTTTTCTTGATGCCTTCCGCTACGCTATCGTAGCCAACCCGACGGCTAAGGTTACCGACCCGGGCAATCCGGAGTACACGCGCTACGGCGGTTACGTGGAAAAAGACCTGTTCGACTATTTCAACCCGGTTGCCATCATCGAGCAAAACCAGCAGAATGCCAAAGGCAACCGCCTGATGGGTAATGCACGGGCCACCTACCAGGTGATTCCGAACCTGACGGCAACCCTTTCACTTGCACAGGAGCGTTTCAACTACGACTACGGCGAGTACTACAGCAAACAGAGCAAATGGCGCGGTATCGGCCGCAATGGTCTGGGTATCCAGGGCACCAATTTCTATGTAAGCAACCTGTTGGAGGCTACCAGCGAATACACGGTGAAATTCCAGGAATCCAGCAACCTGAAAATCCTGGGTGGCTATTCCTGGCAGCAGTTCGACTACAACGGTCTGCAGGCAACTGCCGGCAACATCATTTCGAATGAGTTTGCCAACAACAACCTCGGCGCATTCCTCGATTTCGGTCGCGGTCTGGGTACCGTTTCCAGCTACAGGGGCCGCAACCGCCTGATCGCTTTCTTCGGTCGCGCAAGCCTGAACATCAACGACACGTATTTCGGTTCTTTGGGTGTACGCCGCGAGGGCTCTTCCCGCTTCGGTCCCGACAACCGCTGGGGCGTGTTCCCCTTCGTAAGCGGTGGTGTTAACCTGGAAAAACTGCTTAGCCTGAACAATGTCGAGCAGCTCAAACTCCGCGCCGGTTACGGTGTAACGGGTAACCAACCCAACCAGAACTCGCTCTACCGCGAGGTGTACTCGCAGGGTCCGCTGTTCTATTACAACGGCAACTACGTACCCAGCTTCGGTCCGACGCAAAACGCCAACCCCGGCCTGAAATGGGAAGAAAAAGGCGAATTCAACGTTGGTCTTGACTTCGCATTCTTCAACTACAAACTGACCGGTTCGTTGGACTACTACAACCGTCTGACGAAAGACCTTATCATCGCTCTGGCTGTTCCGGTACCGCCGAACTTCGCTCCGACGACGTTTGACAACGTAGCATCCATCCGCAACAAAGGTTTTGAAGCAGTGGTCAACTACACGAACCTGGTTGAGACGGAAAACTTTACCTGGTCGCCCGGTATCGTATTCTCGAAATACTCTATTACGCTTGAAGACTTCGGCCGTGAAGACACCCTCCGTATCGCCGAGGTTGGCGCGCCCGGTCAGAACGGCGTATTCTATACCATCGCCTATAACAACGCACCGCTGGGTCAACTTTGGGGCCCTGTGCGTACCGGTGTAAATGACGACGGCTCCATCGCTTATGAAGATATCAACGGCGACGGCAAACTCGATATCGACGACTTTAACCGCGACCAGAAGAAGATCGGCAACGGCGTTCCTTCATTTGAGCTTGGTTTTAACAACACCGTCACTTTGGGCAACTTCGAATTGAACTTCTTCCTGCGCGGGGTGTTCGGTCATGACCTGGCTAACGAATACCGCGTATTCTATGAAAATCTCGATCCGACTGCCGCCACCTGGAACAAAGTCGATACCAAGTATTTCGACGAGAGCGCAACGGGTAAAAACCGTTTCAACAGCACACACATTGAAAAGGCCACGTTCCTGCGTCTGGACAATGCTTCGCTGGGTTACAACTTCAAGCTCCCGACGGACAGCTGGTTCACCAACGCTCGCGTATACCTCAGCGGTCAGAACCTGTTCACGATCACCGGTTACACGGGTGTTGATCCGGAACCGCGTCTTGGTGACACCGGCGCTTCTGACAACGGTGGTCGTTTCAGCACAGCCCTCAACCCATTGGCGCCCGGTATCGACCGTCGTAGCACATACTTCCTGGCTCGTACCTACTCCTTTGGTGTAAACTTTGGCTTCTAAGTAGCAACTCAAACAATTCAAAAGTTTTTACTCTTATGAAAAAATTTCCCATACTTGGAAAATTGCTGCTACCGGCGCTTTTCCTGTTAACGTTCAACAACTCCTGCACCAACCTGGATGAGGCGTTGTTTGACACCGTGACTTCCGACAACTTCCTGCGCACGGAAGAGGAGTTTATCGCAGCGCTTGGCGCCGCATACACGGGCCTTTATGCCCTGGGCAACCACGGCTCGTACTTCTCCGTTCAGGAATGTTCTTCCGACGAAACCATGATCCCCACACGTGGCGGTGACTGGGGCGACGGCGGCCAGTGGATCAATGCACACTTCCACCAGTTGAAGCCGACCGATCCAAACGTCAACAACGCATGGAACTTCCTCTATGGTGGCGTGAATACCTGCAACCGTCTTATTGCCCAGTTCACAACGCTGAAAGAATCCGGCAGTGTGGATGGAGCGCTTGCTGACAAATTTATTTCAGAACTGCGCGTACTGCGTGCCATGTACTATTTCTGGATCATGGATACGTTTGGTAACGCCCCGCTGGTTACACGTTTCGACGTACCGGAAGGCTTCCTGCCCGCAACTGCTCCCCGTGCCGATATCTTCAAGTTCGTTACGGATGAATTGACCGATGCCGTGCCGCTCCTCGATAAAAAGAATGACGGTACAACCTATGCGCGTATGAACTACTACGCCGGTAAAGCACTCGAGGCGAAAGTTTACCTGAATGCCAAAGTGTACACCGGTACTGCCAAATGGAATGAGTGCATCGCTGCATGCAATGAGGTTATCAACTCTAACCTGTTCGCACTGGAATCCACCTACCGCAACAACTTCATCACCAACAACTCTTCGAGCAAAGAATTCATCTTTGCCGTACCGTTCGACGAGGTGTTTGCTCAAGGATTTAACCTGCACCAAATGACGCTGCACTACGGCTCACAGGCTACTTACAACCTGAAAGAGCAGCCGTGGAACGGCTGGTGCTCGCTGCAGGACTTCTATGAAATGCACGACGACGCAGATGCCCGTAAAAACAACTTCATCCGTGGCCCGCAGTTTGCATCCGACGGTGTAACGCCGATCATCGATGCCGGTGCAGAGCCGAACGACCCGGATGGTCCGCAGGTGAACTTCACGCCGGAGATCAATGAAGCATTCCCGAATGCACTCCGTCAGGCAGGCGTACGTATCGGCAAATACGAGTTCAAGTCCGGCGCTACCGCCAACCTGAGCAATGATATGCCGCTCTTCCGCTATGCCGACGTGCTGCTGATGAAAGCCGAAGCGCTCTATCGCCTGGATCCGTCGAGCGCAGAAGCGCTTACGCTCGTCAACACGGTGCGCAACCGCTCGTATGAGCCCGACCAGCCGCTGGCAGCGCTGACCGATGCAGACCTGCTCGCAGAGCGTGGCCGCGAAATGTTCTACGAAGGCGTTCGCCGTCAGGACGAAATTCGTTTTGGCGTCTATGGCAACCCGACGGAATTCATGCCGGGTTCGGCAGCTTGTAAAGAACTGTGGCCTATTCCGCTGCCGCAGATCAACGTAAACCCGAACTTGCAGCAGAACCCCTGCTATTAATTCTTTTTCGGTGTAAATAATAAGGAGCAAGTGGCGCTGTGCGCCATTTGCTCTTTTTCTTTGTATAACCGTTTTAACTGGTTAGTACCATCTGTTTTAAGGTTGCAAAAGCAATCCAATTGATTACCAATACTATACAAAAGACACAAAACGGACTATTTCATGGGGAAAAGACATTCTTTGTTGCTGCCGGTCATTGCTGTGATCCTTCTGGCAGCGGCTTCCTGCAAAAGCGACTACGAGAAAATGGTAGACCGTGAACTCGGCAGCGGCATCCGCCAGGACAGTATTTTCTTCGGCCTATACCTCGGCATGAGCATACCCGACTTCTACAAACATTGCTTCGAACTGAACAGGCAGGGGCTGGTAACCAACGGCCCGGAAAACAACACCGTGTTGTATTCTTTCTACAACTACCAGTACCCGCTCGACATGAATTTTTATCCCGCTTTTGAAAACGACCGGATATGGAAAATGGGTATTGTTTTCAACTATCAGGGCTGGGCGCCGTGGAATAAAATCCTGTATTCAGACAAACTGGTCGTCGATGTACTCGACATTCTCGAAAAATGGTACGGAGGCGGTTTCCTTAATCTCAAAGCCCCCAATGGGAAACCCGTTTGGGTCAAGGTGACAGGCAACCGCCAAATACTCGTAACACTTCAGAATGAACGCAATGTACGCGTGGAGATCACCGACCTGACCGTACCACCACCCAAGAAACCGCAACCGGTTCAAGACAATAATCGCCCGATCTGGGAAAAATACGCCCGGTAATGCTGAAAAAAATGAAGTTGTTGGCCCTGCCCATATTGGCGTTGCTGCTTGTTTTAATGTCTGCGTGCAACCGCAGTAAGCCGGACGCAGCAACGGCAAAACGATTCACGCTGCTACATTCAGAACAAACCGGGATCGATTTTCGCAACGATATTCCCTATAACGACTCGGTCAACTGTTACTTGTTCCGAAATTTTTATAACGGCGGCGGAGTAGCCATCGGCGACGTCAACAACGATGGCTTGCCCGACATCTTTTTCTGTGGCAACATGCGGTCCAACCGGCTGTACCTCAACAAGGGCAACTTCAGGTTTGAAGACATCACTGAAAAATCCGGACTTGCCACAGACCACGTTTGGACCGCCGGGGTTGCCCTGGCCGATGTGAACGGCGACGGCTGGCTGGATATCTATACCTGCAAATCCGGTCCCCCCGGCGGCGCCAGGCGACATAACGAGTTGTTCATCAATCGGGGCGCTGCCGAAGGAAAGGACTGGTCAGGCACATTTATCGAACAATCAGGCGCCTGGGGCCTTGATTTTACCGGCCTCAGCACGCACGCGGCATTTTTCGATTACGACCGCGACGGCGACCTCGACTGCTATCTGCTCAACAATTCAATCAGAAGCGTCGGCGGATACGATTACCGTCCCGGTCAGCGCGATATTCCCGACCCCAACGGCGGCAACAAACTCCTGAAAAACAACAGCATTAACCCCGGCGGCAAGGCAGAAAACCGCTTCGTCGATGTTACCCTGACATCAGGGATTTATGCCTCTGCCATCGGTTTCGGCCTCGGGGTGACAGTCGGCGACTACAACCGCGACGGCTGGCAGGACCTGTTTATCTCCAACGATTTCTTTGAGCGCGACTACCTGTATCGCAACAAGGGCGACGGCACGTTTGAAGAGGTGCTGGTGAAAGCCATACCCGAGATCAGCAAGGGTTCCATGGGCGCCGACATGGCTGACCTGAACAACGATGGCTTCCCGGAGATATTCGTGACAGAAATGGTTCCACCCGACGATGCACGGTACAAAACCAAGGCGGCTTTCGATTCCTGGGAAACCTACCAACTGGGCCTGCATTCGGGCTACCACCGGCAGTTCGGACGCAATGTGCTGCAACTCAACAACGGCGACGGCACCTTTTCCGAGGTGGGAAGACAGGCGGGAGTCTGGGCTACCGACTGGAGCTGGGGCGCCCTGCTCGCCGATTTCGACAACGACGGTTATAAAGATATTTTCGTGGCAAACGGCATCGGCAAAGACCTGCTCGACCAGGACTACCTGAATTTTTACTCCGACCCGGCAGCCATTTCAAAAGTGCTTAAGGCAAATCCCGGGCAGGGGATCAAAATGCTTATCGACGCCATGCCTTCGCAGGCATTATCGAATTATCTTTTCAAAAACAAGGCAGATTCAACCGGGCTCGTATTCCAGAATGTCGCAGAGGATTGGGGACTCTCCCAACCGTCGTTTTCCAACGGCTCGGCCTACGGCGACCTTGACAACGACGGCGACCTCGATCTGGTCGTCAATAACGTGAACATGCCTTGTTTTGTGTACCGGAATGAAACCGTCGACGGCGTTGCAAAACCCGGCGCCAACTGGCTGAAAGTCCGTTTTTCGGGTGAAACTGGGCTCAACACGCGCTGTCTGGGCGCACAGGTGACCGTGAAAGCCGGGAACAAGACTTTCTACCAGGAATTATCACCCATGCGGGGCTTTGAATCGGGAGTCGACTACCGGCTGCACTTTGGATTGGGCGACGTCACCATCATCGACACATTCCGGGTACAGTTTCTGTCCGGAAGGGTTTGGACCAGCTACGGATTGCCCGTAAATGAAGAAATAGATATTCAGGAAGGCGACACTCCTGAACCGGCCGCTATAACCCGCCCCAAAAACGATCCGGGAAAAACACTTTTCGGGATTTCCGCACAACAGCCGGCTTTTGCGCACCGCGAATCGGACTATTCCGACTTCAACCGGGAGGCGCTGCTGTTTCGCATGTATTCCGCCGAAGGGCCGGCGCTGGCAACCGGGGACGTGAACGGGGATGGGCTGGACGATTTCTTCGCCGGCGGAGCAGTCGGGCAGCCGGGAGCCGTTTTTATTCAAAACACTACGGGTGCTTTCCTACGCACGCAACAACCGGACCTCGATCGGGACCTGGCAGGTGAAGATGTCACAGCAGTGTTCTTCGATGCAGACGGCGACGGGGACCCGGACCTTTATGCAGGCAGCGGCAGCAATGAGTTCGAGCCCGGTGAGCCGGCGTTGCAGGACAGGCTGTATCTCAACGACGGGCGCGGCCATTTTAAACGGAAAGCAGACGCCCTGCCCGCTTCCAAACCGTTCAGCACCGGATGCGTTCGACCGGCAGATATCGACAATGACGGCGACACGGACCTTTTTGTCGGCATGCGCCTCATACCCGGCCGTTACGGCCAGTCGCCGACGTCTTTTGTGATGCTCAACGACGGCTCCGGGCGCTTTACTCCGATTCCGTTGAAGGACGATCAGGGGCACGACCTGGGCATGGTCACAGACGCCGTCTGGTCGGATATCGACGGGGACAAAGACCCGGACCTGATCATTGTAGGGGAATGGGAGCCTGTAAAAATATTTCAAAACAACGGCGGCAAACTAAGGCTGCTGAAAGGCCTTTTGCCCAAATCAAACGGCTGGTGGAACTGCATCAGGGCCGCCGACCTTGACGGCGACGGCGACGAGGACTTTGTTCTGGGCAACTGGGGCCTGAATACGCGTTTCAAGGCATCTTCGGAAAAGCCGCTTTCGGTGTATGTTGCCGATTTTGACGCCAATGGCCGCGAAGAGTCCATTTTGTGTCAGTACAACGGCGACCGCTCTTACCCGCTCGTTCAGCGGAACGACCTGGTCAGGCAGTTGCCCATGTTGAAAAAGCGATTCCTGAAGTTCGACGACTATAAAAACCGGACAATAGATGACATGTTTACCCCGGAGCAAATGGCGGGTGCGATTCAAAAAGAGGCATTTGAACTACAGACCTGTGTCTTGTGGAATCGCGGCGGCGGGAAATTCGAGTTAACAGCCCTGCCCTTGCCCGCCCAGCAAACACCCGTTTTCGCCATTGAATTGCATGACATTACCGGTGACGGGAAAGCGGATATACTGCTTGCCGGGAACCACGAGCGCTGCAAGCCTGAAACCGGACAATGCCTCGGGTCGTACGGTTGTGTGCTGGTAAATGACGGAAATGGCTCTTTCCGTCAGATTCCCCAGCGCAAAAGCGGGTTGCATCTGGAAGGCTCGACGCGGGGACTGGCTGTATTGAACGGCCCAAACCGGAACAGGCTACTGGTCGCCCGAAACAACGCAACGATGCTGTTGTACGACATGCCACCCGACAAAAGGCCTGCGCAATAAAAAAAAGCCGATGGTCAGTCACGCAGAAACTCCAGTTCCTGATGCCGGTCCAGTCTGGCAATGGACGACGGTTCGTGCGGAGTCTTGTCGTCTTGCCGGTATTTCACCACGTAATCGACGCCTCCCAGTATCTCGCTGCTGATGGCGCCATAAGAGCCCGGAAAAGGTTCATTGCTCTTGTTGGCCGAGGTGCTGACCAGCGGTTTGTCCAGAGCCCTGATCAGTTCCTGACAAAACTCATCCTGTGCCACACGGATGGCTACCGAACCGTTGGGCGCCTTCACTATATCGGGAAGGCCGGTATTTTTTTCGTAGATCACCGTCAAAGGACGCTGATGGAAGGCGAGAAGCGTTTCAAGTCGGGGATGTATCTTCGGAACGTATCGTTTCAACATATCGATGTCAGACACCAGCAGGATGTAGCCCTTATCGGGGGCTCTGCCTTTAAGCTCCGAAACACGGGCTACAGCCGCTTCGTTGGTTGCGTCGCAACCTATTCCCCACACAGTATCCGTGGGATAACAAATAATGCCTCCGTTCTGAATGAGGCGAACAATCTCTGAAATGTCGTCGCGTAGCAGGAACATACCCAACATTTAGTGGTTAAAAATCGTTTACGAATGTACTTTTGGGAAGGCAAAAATCTGATTTTTGCGCAACAATCCCCATATACTTATAAACACCTTGCATACTATGGTCAAGAGAGGGACAATAACGCTCATTGCAATACTTTCATTGGTTTGTTTGCCCGCCATTTTACCGGCAATGCACATAATTGGTGGTGAAATCACTTACGAGTGCCTTGGCGACGCTCCAAATAATCAGCGACAGTACCGGTTTACGATGAAAATCTACCGGGATTGCCAGGGAAACGGCGCTGCGTTTGATAACCCTGCGGAAATGGCCATCTATCAAGGTACCCTCGGCAATAACAACCTGTTTGTCACTTTCAATGTCAGCACCATGGGCATCAAGCCGCTGGAGGCCGACACGCCGGCCTGTGTGGACAAGTTTCCGTCGAACGTCTGTGTTGAGCAAGCCACCTATGTATTTACCCGCACGTTGCCCATTTTGCAAACGGGTAGTTATTTCATTGTTTACCAGCGCTGCTGCCGCAATACTTCCATTACAAACATCCTCACACCGGGAGACGTCGGCGCCACTTACATGGTGGAACTGACCGCCGCCGCACAACAACAGTGCAACAACAGCCCCGTTTTCAACAACTTTCCGCCCATTGTGATCTGCAAGGATTTCGACATTGGATTCGACCATTCTGCAACGGATCCGGAAGGCGATCAGTTGGTGTACAGTTTTTGCGCGCCTTTTACCGGAGGCGGCCCCCTGCTGAACCAACCGGCACTTTTTGATTGCGATGGCGCAAAACCTACGCCGCCCTGCGCACCACCCTTTGGTACCGTAACATTTATCCCGCCACTTACGCCGGGCAATCCGATGGGCGGAGCGCCCCTGATTGATATCAACTCCATGACCGGACTGATCACCGGGAAGCCCAATATGCTCGGCCAGTTTGTGGTAGGGGTCTGCGTCCAGGAGTTCCGGAACGGGGTACTGCTATCTACCGTCAAACGCGACTTCCAGTTCAATGTCGCCGACTGCGAGCCGACGGTGTTGGCCAGCATAACCACCGATTCTTCCAAAATTGTCGGCCCCAACCAGTACGTCATAAAATCGTGCGGCAGGAACAACATATTTTTTAACAACGAAAGCGTCGATCAGGCCAAAATTGACTCTTTTGAGTGGCGCTTTACCTTTTCTCCGGATTCCATTTTCAGCGATAGAAAGAACTGGGACGCGAACGTTACGTTCCCGGGTGTCGGCAGTTATTTCGGCTCGCTCATGCTGAACCCCGGTTCGGAATGCGGCGACACCGCCTATATCAACATTGAAATTTATCCGGAGGTTACTGCCAGTTTTACCTACGACTATGACACCTGTGTAGCCGGGCCTGTGGTCTTCACCGATCAGTCGTTCGGCGATGGCGTTGTCGATCGATGGGATTGGGATTTCGGCGTGCCCGGAGGAAAATCCAGCGATCAAAACCCTGATTATCAGTACACTTCGCCCGGCAACCACCCGGTGCGGTTGTTCGTAGTGGATAAAAATATTTGTACGGACGATACGACCCAGGTGATCAACTGGTTTCCCGTTCCGCCGCTGATTATTATCCAGCCCAGCAGTTACCTGGGCTGCTCTCCGGCTGATATATTTTTTAACAACCTCTCGACACCCATCGACGAGACCTATCATATTGTCTGGGATTTCGGCGATGGCAAAACGGTTGAAGACATCATCAGTCCGACACACACCTACACGGAACCGGGTATCTATAATGTGACCGTAGCCATTACCTCCCCGATCGGCTGTTTTACCTCCGATGATTTCCCCAACCTGATCAAGATCGAGCCCTCCCCGGTCGCCAACTTTGAATGCGATCCCGACACCGACCTGTCCAACTTTAACAACACGGTACAATTTACCGATTTGTCTACAGGTGCAGTGCACTGGAACTGGCAACTGGGCAATTCCAAAACAACTATAGAACAAAACCCGGTCTATACCTTTCCGGACACCGGGCTGGTAAAGGTGCGCCTCATTGTCACGCACCCCGCCGGATGCAAGGATTCCATGATCAAGTATCTGGATATCCGTCCCATTGTTTTGTGGAACATGCCCAACGCCTTCACGCCCAACGGCGACGGCCTCAACGACGGTTTCCTCGGAAAAGGCTACCTCGAAGGCGCCACCAATTTCCGTATGACCATCTGGAACCGCTGGGGAGAGCTGGTGTATGAGACCTCGAACCCCAACGACGAGTGGAACGGCAGGGCGCAAAACACCGGCGGTATGTCGCCGGCAGGCGTTTATGTATACCTCGTTTCGTTTACCGGGCCACGCGGCGAGCCGTTTGAGTTTAAGGGATTCGCCACTTTGTTGCGATGATATGATTGCCATAGAACCGGTATACGGATGGCCCGGTCAGGAAAGGTCGGATACCATTTTCGCTATTTGCAACGCCGTTTTCGGTCAAATGGACCACTCGAAGTTTTACAGCCGGATGCGTGAAAAGCATGCACTTTTCACGCTTTTAGCCGTAGAAAACGGAGCGATAGCGGGATTTAAAACGGGCTACGACCTGGGCGACGGCGTCTTTTACAGCTGGATAGGCGGGGTTTTGGAGGCATACAGGCGACAAGGCATCGCCCGAATGTTGATGCTGGAACAGCATGCCTGGTGCCGGGAAAACGGGTACCGGCTGATCCGGACCAAAACCTACAACCAATGGAAAGGCATGCTGATCCTCAACCTGCAATGCGGCTTCGACATTACCGGAACTGCCCAAAAAGACAATGGCAGGCTCCAGATATTACTCGAAAAGCAACTGGTCTGAGGGCTACCGCAACAGCGTGACGTTGCCTTTTTCCTCGTATTCCGTTCCACCAATACAGCGCACTTTCAGGTAGTAGCCATAGGTCTCTGCCGGCTGCGGGTCGCCGCGGAAGGTTCCGTCCCAGGCATCGTCCAGCGCATTGGCTTCAAAC
>ERZ724526.392-NODE-392-length-25860-cov-11.630033_pt1 | contig 25860 bp, 25 predicted proteins | sample MGYA00376059_ERZ724526 | MGnify/ENA primary metagenome ERZ724526 (study PRJEB28724, sample SAMN07190883) | activated sludge metagenome | isolation source: activated sludge of sewage treatment plant in Hong Hong | place: Hong Kong | collected 2016-03-17 ...
AGCAAGGACCGGTTGGCGCGCTATTCGTTCACGTTTTTACACAGTCTGGGCCGCATCCAGCCATAAACTAACTCAACTGCCGCCGAACCGCCTCGAACAGGCAAACCGCGGCAGCGGCGGCGACGTTCAGCGACTCGACCGCACCGGGCATCGGAATCCGTATCCTCAGTCTGGCAGCAGCCACCAGATCGCGGTGAACACCCTGGCCTTCGGAGCCGAAAACCCACGCCAAAGGGCCTTTCCAGCGCGCGTCGTAGAGCGGGGTCGCATCATCCAGGCAGGTGACCGCCGTCGTCCCCCGGTAGCCGGCCATGAAGGCGCCGAGATCGGCATCCTCGTGAATAGTCAACGCGAAATGCGCGCCCTGCCCGGCCCGCAGTACTTTGGGCGACCAAGCTGCGGCGCAGCCCGGCCCGAGCAAGGCCTGCCCGACGCCCGCCGCGGCTGCGGTGCGTAGGATCGCGCCGACGTTCCCCGGATCCTGGACACCGTCGAGCAAAATGGCGTCCTTTTCGAGGTTGACCGCAACCGTTGCGGTCGGAATGGCCACGACTGCCAGCAGACCGCTCGGTGTCTCGACCAGCCCGAGATCACGCAGCAGGCTGTCAGCCAGAACGACCATCGCGCGTCCGCCAACGAAATCGGCAATTTCGCCGCCGGCCAGCGCCGTTTCGCTGACGACCAGCGTCTCGACGGGGCCATTCACCGCTTCGTACGCTGCGACCAGATGGACTCCATCGAGCAGGGTGCGCCCGGTCTTGCGGCGCTCGCGGCCGGATTCGGCGAGACACTTGAGGCTCCTGAAGAACGGGTTGGCGCGCGACCGGATCAGTTGCATGGCAGCGCAAGCATTCTGGCCACCGGGCCGAAGCTGCGGCGATGCACCGGCGATACGCCATGCGCTTCCAGCGCCCGGAGATGTGTGGCCGTCGGGTAACCCATGTGGCTGGCGAACCCATACTGCGGATACCGCGCATGCAGCATGCGCATCGCGGCGTCGCGAACCGTCTTGGCGAGAATCGATGCCGCGGCGATCGACGCAATCTTGCCGTCACCCTTGATCACTGCCGTGACCGGGATAGCGAGTTGCGGGCAGCGATTGCCGTCCACCAGGGCACTGGTCGGGCGGATGCCTAATCCCGCCACGGCGCGCTGCATGGCAAGGAAGGTCGCCTGCAGGATATTGAGGCGGTCGATTTCCTCGACCGTCGCCTCGGCGACCGCCCAAGCCACCGCCCGTTCGCGGATCAGCAGCGCCAGCGCCTCGCGTTTCCTATCGCCAAGCTTCTTCGAGTCGTCGAGCCCGGCAATCGGTCGTTCCGCATCGAGGATCACCGCCGCCGCCACCACCGGCCCGGCCAGCGGCCCGCGCCCGGCCTCGTCGATGCCACAGACAAGGCCGGACGGGATGATCAGTTCAGGCATTCGATGACCGCCGCAGCGGCCTTCTCGGCGTTGTTTTGGCGCAGTTGCAGGTGGATGTCGGTAAACGCCTCGGCCACCGACTTGGCATTTTCCTTGTCCTCGTAGAGCTTGACCAGCGCCTCGGCGAGATTTTCCGGGGTCGCCGCATCCTGCAGGATCTCCGGCACCACGAAGCGCCCGGCGAGGATGTTGGGCAGGCCAACGTAGGGCAACTTGACCAGGCGCTTGCCGATCCACCAGGAAGAAGGCGCCATCTTGTACGTGATGACCATCGGCCGCTTGATCAGCGCCGCTTCGAGCGTCGCCGTGCCGCTCGCCACCAGCGACACGTCGGCGGCGCCGAGTGCATCCTGCGCATGTCCGAACAGCAGGCGGAATGGCACGTCGGCGGCCTGCTGCGCATGGATCGCCGTTTCGAACAGCAGGCGCGTCTCGCGGGTGGTCAGCGGCACGACGAACTGCGCATCGGGCAGGAAAAGCTCGCGGATGAGCCTGGCCGTCTGCACGAAAGTGTCGGCCATCCTTTCCAGTTCCCCCTTGCGGCTGCCGGGAAGGAGAGCAAAAACGGGCACGTCATGGGCGATCGCGAGCTTTTCGCGCACCACAAACCTGCTGGTTTCCAGCGGGATGATGTCGGCCAGCGGATGCCCGACGAAGGTCACCGGAATGTTTTCCCTTTCGTAGAGCGGCGGCTCCATCGGAAAGAGCGCCAGCAGGCGATTGACGGCGCGCCCGATTTTCTTGATCCGCCCGCTGCGCCAGGCCCAGATCGACGGACTGACGTAATGGATGGTCTTGACTCCGGCCGCCTTCAGTTCCCTTTCGAGTCCGAGATTGAAATCGGGCGCGTCGACGCCGATGAAGATGTCCGGCCGCGTCTCGAGCAGTCGCTTCTTCAACTGGCGCCGGATGCCGGCGATCTCCCGGTAATTCTTCAGCGCGTCGACATAGCCCATGACCGACAGCTTGTCGAGCGGCCACCAGGCGTCGAAGCCCTGGGCCTGCATCCTGGGCCCGCCGATCCCGTGGAACACGGCCTGCGGGAGTTTTTTCTTCAGCGCGCCGATCAGGAGACTGGCCAGAAGGTCCCCGGAGGCCTCGCCTGCGACGATGGCAATCCGGAGCGCATTGCCCATCAGCGAATGATGCCGCGCTTGGACGCTTCGAGGAAATCGACCATGAGTTGAACATCCGGCTGCGCTTTCGCCTGCTCGGCCAGCTTGCCCTTGGCCTCCTCGAGCAGTAGTCCGGATTTGTAAAGGGTGCGGTAAGCGCGCTTGAGCTCGCTGATGGCCTCGCTGGTGAAGCCGCGGCGCTTGAGCCCCTCGACGTGGATACCATAGGGCTGCGCGGTGTTGCCGGCAACCATGAGATAGGGTGGCACATCCTGGAGTACGAGGGATGATGCGGCGGTAATCACGTGTGCGCCGATCCGGCAGAACTGGTGCACACCGGTAAACCCGCCAAAGATGACCAGGTCGCCGACCGTGACATGCCCGGCCAGCGAAGCACCGTTGGCGAATATGGTCTTGTTGGCGACGTGGCAGTCATGCGCGATGTGCACGTAAGCCATGATCCAGTTGTCGTCGCCGACGCTGGTCACGCCGCCGCCCTGAACGGTGCCCAGATTGAAGGTGCAGAACTCGCGGATCGTGTTGCGATCGCCGATTTCAAGTCGCGTCGGCTCTCCGGCGTATTTCTTGTCCTGCGGCATCTCGCCCAGCGAACAGAACTGGAAAATGCGGTTCTCGCGACCGATCCGCGTATGCCCCTTGATCACGACATGCGGACCGACCTCGGTATCGTCACCGATTTCGACATCGGGACCGATGATCGAATAGGGGCCGACATCGACGTTGGCGCCTATCCTGGCAGCGGAATCGACGATGGCTGCGGGATGGATCATTTCAGATGTCCCGCTTGGCCGACATCAGCCTTGCTTCGGCCACCAGTTGACCATCGACGCGAGCCTCGGCCTTGAACTTCCAGACACCGCGCATGTGGCGCTCGATCTCGACGTGCAGGTGCAACTGGTCACCGGGCATCACCGGCTTCTTGAAGCGCGCCTCGTCGATGCCGGCGAAGAAGAAAAGACTGTTCGGCGTCGGTTTCTCGCCCGCAGTCTTGAACGCCAGGATACCCGCGGCCTGGGCCAGCGCTTCCATGATCAGCACCCCCGGCATGACCGGATACCCGGGGAAATGGCCGACGAAGTGCGGCTCGTTGATGCTAACGTTCTTGTAGGCGTGGATCGACTTGCCCGGTTCGATGGCGACAACGCGGTCGACAAGCAGGAAAGGATAGCGCTGCGGCAGGTGCTCAATAACTTCCATTATATCCATTTAATCAATCCTTTGTTTTATCTTGTTTAAGTAAATTCTCAATATTTGAGACGCGCTCCGCAAGACGCGACAGGCGCCGGATATGTGCTGCGTTGCGCACCCATTCGTCGTGGGTATCGAGGGGAAAAACGCTGGTGTACAACCCGGGCCGGGCAATGCTTTTCATGACCAGCGAACCGCCGGAAATCGTCGTTCCGGAGGCCAGCGTGACGTGACCCGAAATCATCCCTGCCCCGCCGACGATGCAGTGCTCGCCCAGGGTCACGCTGCCGGCGATCCCGGTACAGCCGGCGAGCACGCTGTGCGGCCCGATGTTGCAGTTATGCGCAACCTGCACCAGGTTGTCGATCTTGCAACCGTCACCGATCACGGTATCGTCGAGAGCACCGCGGTCGACCGTCGTATTGGCGCCGATTTCAACATCGTCGCCGATGGTGACGCCACCGACTTGCGGGATCTTGATCCACTGCCTGCCCTCCGGCGCAAACCCGAAGCCATCGGCACCGATCACCGCGCCGGAATGCAGGATCGCACGCCTGCCGATGCGGCAGCCGTGGTAGATGGTGACATTCGGATAAAGGTGACTACCATCGCCGATGCTGACGTCGTCACCGATGACGCAGCCGGGGTGAATCACCACGTCCTCGCCCAGCACCACGCCGCGGCCGATGCTCACGTGCGGACCGACGGCTGCGCTGGCCGGCAGCGGCGACCCGCTCGCCACCGAGGGATGGACACCGCTGAAGCCTGTCCGGTCCGGGTTGAGCAGGCCGGCAACCCGTGCGTAGTAGGCATAGGGATCGCCGGTGACGATGCGCGGACCGGCACAATCATCGGCGAAGGCGGGGGCGACGATGACTGCGGCTGCCCTGGTCATCTGCAACTGATTCCGGTATTTCCGGTTGGACAGGAAGGCAATATCCCCGGTACCCGCGGATGCCAGGGTGGCAACACGCCGGATCTCGGTTTGCCCGTCCCCAAGCACATCGCCGCCCAATTGGGCGGCGATGTCGGAGAGCTTCAGAATAACCCCGCCCTGCCGGGTCATTACTTGCCTTCGGCCAGCGCCTTGATCACACGATCGGTGATGTCGAGTCGCGGACTCACCCAGACCACGTCCTGCAGAATCAGGTCGAACTTTTCCGCGTCGGCGATCTGCTTGATCGCCTTGTTGGCCTTTTCGATCACGGCCGCGTTCTCCTCGTTCTGGCGCAGGTTCAGGTCTTCGCGGAATTCACGCTGGCGGCGCTGGAACTCGCGGGACAGATCGGCGAACTCCTTCTCCTTCGCCCGGCGTTCCGATTCACTCATCGTCACGGCGTTCTTCTCGAGGCCTTCCTGCAGATCCTTGAGCTGCTTGGCCATACGCTGCAGATCCTGATCGCGCTTGCCGAACTCGCCTTCGAGCTTCTTGCCGGCCTTCTGCGCAGCCGGGGCATCACGGAAGATGCGCTGCGTATTGACGTAGCCAATCTTCAGTTCGGCCACAGCCTCGCCGGCAAAGAACACGGCAGCGATGAATGATGCGACTACTAGCGACTTAGCTTTCAACATGACACTCCTGAATCAAAAATTTGTACCCAACTGGAACTGGAAGCGCTCGATCTTGTCGTAAGGCCCCTCGTTGAACGGAACGGCGTAACTAAACTTGAGCGGTCCCATCGGCGAAATCCAGGCGAACGAGAGGCCGGTGGAATAGCGCAATCCAAGGTCGACGGACGCATTTATGACCGGGTCTCCCTTCGAAGATCCGCTTTCGTAAACCTGGCCGAAATCGAAGAACAATCCCAGTCTGACGCTCCTTTCCAGGCCCGGAACGCCCCACAGCAGTTCGGCCTGGCCGACGACGCGCTCGTTGCCGCCAATCGCGTAGGTCTGGGTACTCACCAAGGGGTTCCAGGTTTGCGGTCCCAGACTTCCCGCCTTGAAACCGCGAACCGTATTGACGCCGCCGGCATAGAAATTCTTGTAGAACGGCAGGTTTTCAGTGCTCCCGTAGCTGTCGGCATAACCGACCTCGCCATTCAGCATCAGCGTGAACGACTTGGACAGCGCGAAGTAGCGCTGCAACTGATACGAAGCCCGGTAGAAGGTCAGGTCGCCACCGGGAACCGCCACTTCCAGAGCGGCCTTCTGATACCAGCCGGTCGTCGGGAACAGGAAGCTGTCCTTGCCGTCGCTCACCCAGGCTGCGGTAACCGGAATGGTCCAGTTGCTCGCGGTCGGGTTGCCCAAGGTACCACCCGATTGCTCGACAAATTGAATAATCTGGGGAGAACTGGTGGAGAAAGCGGTGATTTCCGTATTGTCGACGCCGAATCCAAAACTCAGGGCCTGCTTCTCGCCGATCGGAAAGCCGAACCGCACCGCCCCGCCGTACGACGCGGACTTGTATGGGGTAACCGACGTCGAAGTCGAATCCACCTTGCGGTAATAGAGGTCGAATCCCTGGCTTATCCCGTCCACCGTGAAATACGGGTTGGTATAGGAAAACGAATACAGGGTGTTGATCTTGCCCGTATTGACGGCAACCGCGACATTGTTGCCGCTGCCCAGGAAGTTGTTCTGCGATATCGAGGCGGACAGCACCAGACCTTCGGTGCTGGAATAGCCGGCACCCGCCATCAGGTTGCCGGTCGGCTTCTCGACAACATTTACATTGACGTCCACCTGATCCGCCGTACCTGGCACCGCCGGAGTTTCCGTCGTCGTCGATTCGAAATAGCCAAGTCTGTCCAGACGGGTTTTCGAGAGGGTAACCCGCTCGGCGTCATACCAGCCGCCTTCCATCTGGCGCAGTTCGCGGCGGATGACTTCGTCCCGCGTCCTCGTGTTGCCGGTCACGTTGATCCGCCTGACGTAGACCCGCTTGCCCGGATCGATGAAGATGGTGAACGCGACCTGGTGCTTTTCCTTGTCGATTTCGGGAGCCGCGTTGACGTTGGCGAAGGCGTACCCCTCTTTCCCGAGCCGTTCGCCGATGGCCTTGGTCGTATCGTTGAGCCGCCCGCGGGAAAACGCGTCGCCTGCCTTGACGAGGACCAGTTTGTCGAGTTCCTCCTCGCTGATCGAGAAATCGCCGGCCAGCTTGACCGAGGAAACCTGATACCGCTCCCCCTCACTCACGTTGATCGTGATGAAGACATCGGTTTTCTCAGGGGAGATCGAAACCTGGGTCGATTCGATCGCAAACTCGAGGAAACCGCGGTCCATGTAGAACGACTTCAGCTTCTCGAGGTCGGCCCCCAACTTCTGCCGGGAATACTGGTCGTTCTTCGTGTACCAGGTGATCCAGCCGGGCGTCGTGAGCGTGAACTGGCTGAGCAGTTCCTTCTCACTGAATTCCTTGGCGCCGACGATGTTGATCTGCCTGATCTTGGCAGAATCACCTTCCTCGACATTGAAGTTGATGCCGACCCGGTTGCGCTCGAGCGGCGTCACCGTCGTCGTGATATTCACCGCATACTTGCCGCGGGTCAGGTACTGGCGCTTCAACTCCTGCTCGGCCTTGTCGAGTTGTGAACGATCGAAGATCCGCCCGTCGGCAATGCCGATCTCCTTGAGCGCCTTGAGAATGACCTCCTTGTCGAACTCCTTCATCCCGACGAAATCGATCTGTGCGATCGCCGGGCGCTCCTGGACCACGACGACCATGACGTTGCCTTCGGCCTCTATGCGGACATCCTTGAAGAATCCCGTCGCATACAGTGCCTTGATCGCCTGGGCGGCCTTTTCCTCGGTCAGCGTGTCACCGACCTTGAGCGGAAGATAGCTGAAGATCGTTCCCGCCTCGGTGCGCTGAATCCCCTCGACGCGAATGTCCTGCACGGTGAAGGATTCGAATGCCGTCGCGGGCAGCGAGAACAGTCCGGCGACCAGAAGGGAGAGCAGGGATTTCTTCATCATTCAGCCGGAAAACAGGCGGTTCATGTCGTTGAAAAAGGCGAAAGCCATCAAGACAAAAAGAATGGAGAGACCGATCTGCTGGGCAATCTCCATGGCCCGCTCGGAAAGGGGCCTCCGTCTGACGACTTCAATCATATGATACATCAAATGCCCCCCGTCCAGAACCGGGATCGGGAGCAGATTGAGAACCCCGAGACTGATGCTGATCAGGGCCATGAACTTCAGGTAATAATCGACTCCCAGGCGCGCCGACTGGCCCGCGTAGTCGGCGATCGTCACCGGCCCCGAGAGATTGCGCCACGAAACCTCGCCGGTAACCATCTTGCCCAGCATCACCAGGCTGAACACCGACTTGTCCCAGGTTTCCGCCAGCGCCTTGCTACCCGCCGCCAGGAATCCGTAGCGCACGAATACCCTGACCTCACGGCTCGCATTATGATTCTCCGCAACCGCTACGCCAATCCGGCCGATCCGCTTGCCACGCTCGAAATTGGCCTCCGGGACCACGTCGACCGCAACAGCCGTCCCGTTCCGCGACAAGTCGATGCGCACCGGGCGTTCGGCAGCGCCACGCACCTGCAGCACGAATTCATGCCAGTTGCCCACCTCCGCTCCGTCAACCGCGAGTATCGTGTCGCCGCTGCGGATTCCGGCGGACTCGCCCCGGCCGCCCGGCATCACCTTGCCGACCACCGGCGGCAGGTTCGGGCGGAAAAACCTGATCCCCAGACGGTCCAGCGCGTCGCCTTCCCATCCCTCGTCACCCGCAGCCTGCAACGGCAAGCGGCGGACCGCGATCTCGCGTTGCTCGTTGATCACTTCCAGATCGGCGCTTTCCTGACTGGCAGCCTTCTGCAGCAAGGTCCAGCGCAGGTCATTCCAGGTAGCCACCGCCTGTCCATCAACCGCCCGCACCTGTTCGCCATTGACGACGCCGGCGATGGCGGCCGGCGACGCAACTGGCGGCGTCCCAAGAATCGGCAGCAATTCGTCGCTACCGTACATGAAGACAGCCCAGTACAGAAAAATTGCCAGGACGAAATTGGCAGCCGGTCCCGCGGCAACGATCAGGCTGCGCCTGGAAACTGACTGGCGATTGAACGCGCGCTCGCGTTCTTCGGGCGCAACGTCGCCCTCGCGCTCGTCAAGCATCTTGACATAGCCGCCCAGCGGAAAGATCCCGATTGCCCACTCGGTGCCGTCCTTCCCGAGACGGCGCTGCCACAACGCATGACCGAAACCGATGGAGAAGCGCAGGACCCGGACGCCGCACCAGCGAGCCGCGACATAGTGGCCGAACTCGTGCACCACGATCAGCACGCCGAGAACGACAATGAAAGCCAGCAGATAGAACGGAATTTCGCTCACGCGGCACCGGCTTCCATGACCAGGCTTGCGGCAATCCGGCGCGCTTCGGCATCCGCCGCCAGCACGTCGTCCAGGCTACCCTCGGGACCCACCGGCAAGGCCGCCAGCGTCGCCTCGATCAGCCGGTGAATGCCGAGAAACGGCAGGCGCTGGTCGAGAAAGGATTCAACCGCGACCTCGTTCGCGGCATTGAGGATGGCCGGAGCCGTTCCACCCGCGCACAACGCAGCATAGGCCAGCGGCAGGCAGGGGAAGCGGTCGAGGTCAGGGGCTTCGAAGTCCAGTCTTGCCACCGTGAGCAAGTCGAGCGCCGGCACGCCGGCGTCGATGCGCTCGGGATAGGCCAGCGCGTAAGCGATCGGCGTCCGCATGTCGGGATTCCCCAACTGAGCAAGGACCGAGCCATCGACGTATTCCACCAGCGAGTGAATCACGCTCTGCGGATGCACGACCACCTGAATCTGCTCGGGCGGGCAGTCAAACAGCCAGTGCGCCTCGATCACCTCAAGGCCCTTGTTCATCATCGTCGCAGAGTCGACCGAAATCTTCCGCCCCATCACCCAGTTCGGATGCGCACATGCCGCCTCCGGCGTCACCGCTTCCAGATCGGCCCGCGCCAGGGTGCGGAACGGCCCGCCCGACGCCGTCAACAGTATCCGGCGCACTCCACAATCTGTGATTCCACGTGAAATATCGGATGGGAGTGATTGAAATATTGCATTATGTTCACTGTCAACAGGCAGCAGAAGTGCCCCATGCTCGCGTACCGCCCGCATGAATAGCTCGCCCGCCATGACCAAGACTTCCTTGTTGGCCAAGAGGATCTTCTTGCCCGCCCGCGCCGCGGCCAGTGTCGGCTCCAGTCCGGCGGCGCCGACAATGGCCGCCATCACCGTATCGACCTCGGGGTGGGCCGCCATTTCGCCCAGTGCCTCAACACCGTGGCGCACCGTAGTAGACAAGCCGGCGTTACGGCAGCGCAGCGCGAGTTCATCGGCCAGCGCCGCATCCCGCACGACGGCAAACTTCGGGGCAAACTCGCGAACCTGCTCGAACAGCCTTTCGACCTGGCTGTTCGCGCACAGCGCAAAGACGCCAAAGCGCTCGGGATGACGACGAATCACGTCGAGAGTATTGACCCCGATTGAACCGGTCGCGCCAAGAACCGTGACGTTCTGGCGGTTCACCCTTGACCCCGCAGCAGCAGCCAGAGAAGCGCCACCACGGGCAGCGTCGAGGTCAGGCTATCGATCCGGTCGAGCACGCCACCGTGTCCGGGCAGCACATTGCTGCTGTCCTTGATGCCGGCCTGCCGCTTGAGCATTGACTCGAACAGGTCGCCGACGACGCTGATCGCCGTGACACCCAGCAAGCAAAGCACCCATAACGGCAAACTGACCGGCACAAAGCCAAAGGCGAGGCGCAGGGCGGTCCCGTAGAACACGACGCCAACAGCGGCGCCGATGGCGCCTTCCCAGGTCTTGCCGGGACTGATTGCGGGCGCCAGCTTGTGCTTGCCGAAGGTTCTTCCGGAAAAATAGGCCGCCACGTCTGCCATCCAGACCACGGCAAGCACAGCCAGCAGGACACCAGGGCCAGGGATTCTGAGCTGAACCAGAGCGAGCCAGGTCGGGAAGAGGACCACGAAGCCCGTCAGGATACCCGGCAGGCCGTGGGGCAAGCGCCATTTCGCGCGCAGCCAGAAAGGCGCGAGCGCGCCCCAGAAACCCGCCGCCACCAGGTAGATGGCAACGACCCACGCCGATGGCGCCTCACTCCCCGATCCAGCGACTCCCACGGCCACCGGCGCCAGCAGCGAAACCGCCGCGCAGAGAGCCGTGAGCGTCGCTCCGAGAAAGAGGCGCCGCAGATCGCCCAGACCAAGGAGGCCACCCCATTCCCAGCCCGCGACACCGATAAACAGGGCCGCCAGCAAAGCCCACCAGGTCTGGGGCAGCAGGAAGAGGCTGGGCAGCAGCAACGCTACCAGGATCAGCGCCGTAATGACGCGGGTCCTAAGCATTGGAATCTTCGCCAACAAGTTGCTCGCCGGTCCGCCCGAAGCGGCGCTCGCGTTTCTGGAAAGAGGCGATCGCCCGGTCGAATTCGGCACGTTCGAATTCCGGCCACAGCGTTCCGGTGAAATAAAGTTCGGTATAGGCAAGTTGCCAGAGCAGGAAGTTGCTGATCCGCTCTTCGCCGCCGGTGCGAATGAAAAGGTCGGGTTCGGGAGCGAAACTCATCGACAGGAAGGACTCGAGATCGGCTTCGGACCAGCCGGACTGCTTTCCCGGTTGCGCGCGCAGCATGGCGTTAACTGCCTGCATGATGTCCCAGCGGCCTCCGTAATTCGCCGCGATGGTCAGTTGCAGACGCGTATTGCCGGCGGTTCGCGCCTCGGCGGCGACGATGAGTTCCTGCAGGCCCTTTTCGAAACGCGAGAGGTCGCCGATGATCCGCAGACGCACGCCGTTGCGGTCAAGCTTGTCAACTTCCTGCTCCAATGCCTTGACGAACAGTTGCATCAGGAGACCGACTTCCTCTGGCGGGCGGCGCCAGTTCTCGGAACTGAAGGCGAACAAGGTCAGGAATTCCACACCGCGCTCGAGACAGGAACGCACGGTTTCGCGCACCATCTCGACACCTTTGGCATGGCCGGAAAAACGCGGCATGTAGCGCTTTCTGGCCCAGCGGCCATTGCCATCCATGATGATGGCGACGTGCCGGGGCACCGCTACCGCCGTCGGAACCTGCTGCGTCGAACTGGTGAAGAGCGCCATGCGGCCTGCGGTCAACCTGAACCGTCAGTCAAACCTGCATCAGCTCGGCCTCTTTCTGGCCAAGCATCTTGTCGACATCGGCAATGTACCGGTCGGTTAGCTTCTGGATATCATCCTGTGCCCGGTGCTCGTCATCCTCGGGAATCTCTCCCTTCTTCAGCCCATCCTTGAGGTGAGTGATGGCATCACGGCGCAGATTGCGGATCGCCACCCGTGCGTTTTCGCCTTCGTGCTTGACGACCTTGATCATTTCCTTGCGCCGCTCTTCGGTCAGCGCCGGCATCGGCACCCGTATCAGTTCGCCCTGGGAAGCCGGGTTGAGGCCGAGATCGGAGTCGCGAATCGCCTTTTCGACCTTCTGCACCATGTTTTTCTCCCAGGGTTGCACGCCTATCGTGCGAGCATCGACCAGGGTGATGTTGGCAACCTGGTTGACCGGCATCAGCGAGCCGTAATAGTCAACCAGGACATGATCGAGCAGCCCGGTGTGGGCGCGACCGGTACGAATCTTCAGCAGATCGCCGCGCAACGACTCCACCGTCTTCTGCATCTTGCTCTCGGCATTCTTCTTGAGTTCAGGAATCATCGGTTTCTCCCTCAACAATAGACCAGCGTACCCTCATCCTCCCCGCAAACCACGCGCTTCAGCGCACCAGCCTTGAAGATGGAGAACACGTTGATCGGCAATTTCTGGTCGCGGCATAGCGCAAACGCGGTGGCATCCATGACCGCGAGGTTCCTGGCGATCGCGTCGTTGAAACTGATCCTGTCGAAGCGGGTGGCGGCAGGATCCTTTTTCGGGTCGGCGGAATAAATGCCGTCCACCTTGGTCGCCTTGAGCACGATTTCCGCACCGATTTCCGATCCGCGCAATGCGGCGGCCGTGTCGGTGGTGAAGAAGGGATTGCCGGTTCCGGCGCCGAAGATGACCAGCCTGCCTTCTTCCAGATAGCGGATGGCCTTGCCACGAATGTATGGCTCGACGACCTGCTCGATACGCAGGGCCGACTGCACCCGTGCATTCAAGCCCGCCTGACGCATCGCGTCTGAGAGCGCCATGGCGTTCATCACCGTGGCCAGCATCCCCATGTAATCCGCGGTGGCCCTGTCCATGCCGGTGGCCGTACCGGCCATGCCGCGGAAGATGTTGCCACCGCCGATCACCACGCCGATTTCCACACCCAGGTCGGCAACCGCCTTGATCTCGGCAACAATCCCGGCGATGGTCTGCGGGTTGATGCCGTAGGCGTCATCGCCCATCAGGGCTTCGCCGGAGAGCTTGAGGAGGATGCGTTTGTACCTGGGAGCGGACATGGCGTTTCCTTGAGAGTTACACCTTGGTGGCAGCCGCGGCAGCCTGCGCGGCCACTTCGGCGGCGAAGTCGTCCACCTTCTTCTCGATGCCCTCGCCGACCACGAACAAGGTGAACCCGGTCACGGAAGCACCCTTGGCCTTCAAAAGTTGCTCGATGGTCTGCTTGCCGTCCTCAGCCTTGACGAAGACTTGGCCAAGAAGCGTCACGTCCTTGAGATACTTCTGGACGGTGCCTTCGGCGATCTTCTCGAGCATCGCTTCCGGCTTGCCCGCTTCGCGGGCCTTTTCGACAGCAATCCGGCGCTCGGTTTCGAGCAGTCCGGCTGGCACCCCCGAAGCATCCAGCGACTTCGGCTTGGATGCAGCAATGTGCATCGCCAGGTCCTTGCCCAGTTGGTCGTCACCACCGATGACGTCGACCAGCACACCGATCTTCGAGCCCCCATGAACATAGGAAATCAGTTTGCCGCTGGCCTCCATGCGGGCGAAGCGGCGGAGCGCCATGTTCTCGCCAATCTTGCCGACCAGCGCGGTGCGCGTGGTCTCCACCGAGCCGTCGCCCATTGGCAACGCCGACAGCGCCGCCACGTCGGCCGGGTTGCGGGTCGCCACCAGTTCGGCGCAACCTTTCGCCAGGGCAATGAATTCGTCGTTCTTGGCGACGAAATCGGTTTCGCTGTTCAGCTCGACAAGCGCGCCGAGTTTGCCGTCAGCGGAAAGATAAAGGCCTACCATGCCTTCTGCAGCAATGCGAGTCGCCGCTTTGGTTGCCTTGTTGCCGAGCTTGACGCGGAGGATCTCCTCCGCCTTGGCCATGTCGCCGTCAGCCTCGGTGAGGGCCTTCTTGCATTCCATCATGGGCGCGTCGGTCTTGCCGCGCAGTTCGGACACCATGCTTGCGGTAATTGCCGCCATACTTGTTCTCCTGATCTTTTCAAACTGGCGGGGCTGCGTGCCCCGCCCCTGCAGACTTACTCCGCCACTTCGTCCTGGACTTCGACGAACTCGTCATCGCCGCCGGCGGCGACGATTTCCTGGACGACCTGGCTGCGCCCTTCGAGGATCGCATCGGCGACACCGCGGGCGTACAACTGGATGGCTCGGGATGAGTCATCGTTACCGGGGATGACATAGTTGACCCCGACCGGCGAATGATTGGTATCGACGACACCGATGATCGGGACGCCGAGCTTGCTGGCTTCGGTGATCGCAATCTTGTGGTAGCCGACGTCGATGACGAAGATGGCATCGGGCAGGCCGGGCATGTCCTTGATGCCACCGATGGATTTCTGGAGCTTTTCCAGTTCGCGCCGGAAGTTCAGTGCTTCCTTCTTGGGCATGCGCTCCAGGTCGCCGGCCTCGACCGCCAGTTCCATGTCCTTCAGGCGCTTGATCGAGGTCTTGACCGTCTTGAAGTTGGTCAGCATGCCGCCCAGCCAGCGCTGGTCAACGTAGGGGGCACCGGCGCGTTGCGCTTCCTCGGCAATGATTTCGCGGGCCTGGCGCTTGGTGCCGACGAACAGAATGGTGCCGCGGTTGGCGGAAAGCTTCCTGACGAAGCCCATGGCTTCGTTGTACTTGGCCAGGGTCTGTTCGAGGTTGACGATGTGAATCTTGTTACGGGCACCGAAGATGTACGGAGCCATCTTGGGGGACCAGAAACGGGTCTGGTGACCGAAGTGAACACCGGCCTCCAGCATTTGACGCATGGTTACGGACATACGAGAACTCCTTTAAGGGTTGAACCGCCACCCGCCTGAAACGCCCGCCATTCCTGAGATCTGGCAGACACCCTTAATCGGCGGATGTGTGGATTGATTGCACGCAGCTTGCGCACAACCGATTCTTCGAGACTTTCGTCGCGAAAAAACTTTTGAATTGTAGCATTGCCAAGCCGTGCAGAGAAAGCTCAATAGCCTTTCAGATCAATAGCCGTTCTGTTTCAGTGCAAGCAGTTGCAGCATGCGCACGAGATAGGGTTGCCAGTCCGGCATCTGCAAGCCGAACTCCTTCTCCAGACGCCCGCAGTCGAGCCGGGAATTGGCCGGGCGCGCAGCGGTGGTCGGATACTCGCTGCTCGGAATGGCAATTATCGCCTCCGGCTTCAGGCGCAGGTCGAACCCCGGCGTTGCCCTCGCCAAATCGACGATGGCGTGGGCAAATTGGTGCCAACTGACCGGTCGACCGCAACAGAGGTGGTAGCGGCGCTGCGTTTCGCGGTTCATCGCGTGACCCTGACGCAGCATGGCGAGCACGATGCCGGTCACGGTCGCGATCAACGCCGCCGGCGTCGGCGAGCCGACCTGATCGCTGACCACATTCAGTATCCGCTTCTCGCGCGCCAGGCGCAGGATGGTCTTGACGAAATTCCCGCCGCGCGCGCCGAACACCCAACTCGTCCTGAAAATTACAGACTTGCATCCCGCAGCGCGGATCGCCTCCTCCCCAGCCAGCTTGCTGCAGCCATAGACGCTCAGCGGAGCGGCCGGGTCACTCTCGACGTATGGCGCCGGCTTCTTGCCGTCAAAGACATAATCGGTCGAGTAATGGATCAGCAGCGCGCCGAGCCTTGCTGCCTCCTGCGCCAGGACACCCGGCGCCTCGCCGTTGATGCGCATGGCCAGTTCCGGTTCGGCTTCGGCCCGATCGACCGCCGTGTAGGCCGCCGCGTTTACGATGACCGATGGGCCGATCTGCCTGACGAGCAAACGCAGTCGATCGAGATCGGTCAGGTCGCAGTCGGCATGGCCGCAGGTGATGACTGGACCATGCGGCGCCAGGGAGCGCTGCAGCTGCCAGCCAACCTGACCGTCCTTGCCGAGAAGAAGAATGCTCATCGTTTCCCAACCGGAAATCGCAAACACATGATTATGCCACCCGCGCCGCCAGCTTTGAGAATGACTTCCAATCCTTTATGCTTGGCCCTCTCACAACCGTTCCGCCAGCCCCCAACAATGAGCATTTCCATCAAGACGCCGCAGGAAATCGAAAAGATGCGCGTTGCCGGGCGCCTTGCCTCCGAGGTGCTCGACTACATCGAACCCTTCGTCAGGGCTGGCGTGACAACCAATGAACTGGATCGCCTCTGCCACGACTACACGGTCAACGTGCAGGGCGCCATTCCCGCGCCGCTGGATTACGCGCCCAAGGGCTACAACCCCTACCCGAAATCGATCTGCGCCTCGGTCAATCATCAGGTCTGCCACGGTGTGCCCGGCGACCGCGTGCTCAAGAACGGCGACATCGTCAATCTCGACGTCACTCCGATCAAGGATGGCTATCACGGGGACACCAGCCGCATGTACCTGATCGGCGATGCCTCGATCCAGGCAAGACGACTCTGCGAAATCACCTTCGAATGCCTTTGGCTCGGTATCTCAGTGGTCCGACCCGGCGGACGCATCGGCGACATCGGCGCCATCATCCAGAAACACGCGGAAAGGAATGGCTACTCGGTTGTCCGAGAATATTGCGGTCACGGGATCGGTGCCAAGTTCCATGAGGATCCGCAGGTGACCCACTACGGCAAGGCCGGTACCGGCGCACTGATGGAACCCGGCATGATCTTCACCATCGAGCCGATGATCAACGCCGGCAAGGCCGGCATCCGCGAGATGGCCGACGGCTGGACCATAGTCACCAAGGACCACAGCCTTTCCGCGCAATGGGAACATACGGTTCTCGTCACCGAAACCGGCCACGAGGTCCTGACGCTCTCGGCCGGCGCCCGACCGAAACCCGACTGGATCACCTGATGAGCATCGATGTTGCGGCGCTGCGCAACGAGGTCAAGGTCGGGCAGGAAGCCCTGCACAAGGATTATGTACAGACCAACGATGCCGCAGCCCTGCTCGCGAATCGGTGCCGGATGGTCGACGGCGTCCTTACCCGCCTGTGGTCCAGCCTCGATTTTCCCGCCTCGCTTACGCTGGCTGCAGTCGGCGGCTATGGGCGCGGAGAACTCTACCCCGCTTCCGACATCGACCTGCTGATCCTCCTGCCGCAGGAACCCGGTGCCGCGGTGCAGGAAAGGCTGGAGACGCTGGTGGGCAACTTCTGGGACATCGGGCTTGAAATCGGGCACAGCGTGCGCACGATCCAGGAATGCCTCGACACGGCAGCCGGCGACATCACCGTCCAGACAGCCCTGCTCGAGTCCCGTCTGCTGACCGGCAACCAGGACCTGTTCACCGTCTTCGAGAAACGGTTGCGCGGCAACCTCGACCCGCTCGTCTTTTTCGAGCGCAAGCGACTCGAGCAGCAGGAACGACACCTGCGCTACAACGAGACGCCGTACAGCCTGGAACCCAATTTCAAGGAAGCGCCGGGCGGCCTGCGCGACCTGCAGGCCATTTACTGGACGGCGAATGCCGCCGGTTACGGCAGGACCTGGGCCGACCTCGAACGACACGGTTTCCTGACCACCGAGGAATGCCGGCTTGCCCGACGCTGCGAGGAGTACCTGCAACACCTGCGCATCCGGCTGCACCTGATGACCGGGCGGCGCGAGGACCGGCTGCTGTTCGATTATCAGAACGCGCTGGCGATACAGTACGGCCTCGAATCGACCCCGGCCAAGCGCGCCTCGGAACGGCTGATGCAGGGCTACTACCGCAATGCCAAGGGAATCACCCTGGCCAACACCATCTTGCTGCAGAACATCGGCGCGGCACTGGCGCCCGAAAGCGAGCAGCTACCACAGCCGATCGACGAAAATTTCCAGGCGGTCGGCGGGCTGCTCGACATCCGCGACGATGCTGTCTTCGATGGCAATCCAGCGCTGATCCTCGACACTTTCCTGGTCATGCAGGAAAACTCCGATCTCCACGGCTTGACCGCCCGCACCCTGCGCGCCCTGTGGCGAGCACGTGAGCTGATCACCCCGGAGTTTCGGGCGAACCCCGCGCACCGCAGGGCATTCCTCAAGCTCTTGCAAAGCCGGCGCGGCGTCGTGCATGAATTTCGCCGGATGAACCAACTCGACATCCTCGGCGCCTATCTGCCGGTCTTCGGGCGCATCGTCGGCCAGATGCAGCACGACCTGTTCCACGTTTACACGGTCGACCAGCACATCCTGCAGGTTTTCCGGAACATCCGGCGCTTCGCGATGAGCGAATTTGCCCACGAGTACCCGATCTGCTCGCGCGCGATCGCCGGGTTCGACCGTCCCTGGCTGCTCTACGTGGCGGCGATCTTTCACGACATCGCCAAGGGGCGCGGCGGCAATCACTCGGAACTCGGCACCGTCGATGCGCAAGCCTTCTGCCAAGATCACGAATTGTCCGCCGCGGACACCGAACTGGTCGTCTGGCTGGTTCGCCATCACCTGATCATGTCGCAGGTCGCCCAGAAGGAAGATCTCTCCAATCCCGACGTGATTGCCAACTTCGGCCGACTGGTCGGCGACGCCCGCCACCTGACCGCCCTCTACCTGCTGACGCACGCCGACATTCGCGGCACCAGCCCGAAGGTGTGGAACAACTGGAAAGGCAAGTTGCTGGCCGACCTCTACTGTCTGACGCTGGACTATCTCGGCCGCGACAGCCAACCGGCGGCACAGGGCATCATCGCCGAACGGCAGGCCGAGGCCATGCGCCTGCTGCGCTTCTTCGCGCTATCCGACACGGTGCACCAGCGCCTGTGGAAAGAACTGGACACCGTCTATTTTCTGCGCCATTCGGCCGAGGAAATCGCCTGGCATACGCGGTCGCTGCATTACCGCATCTTCATCGACAAGCCGGTCGTGCGCGCCCGCCTCCATCAGGATGGCGACGGCCTCCAGGTCTTTGTCTACACCAGGGACCAGCCCGACCTGTTCGTCCGCATCGTTGCCTTCTTCGCCCGCTCCGGTTACAGCATCGTCGACGCCAAGATTCACACCACGTCCCACGGCTATGCGCTCGATAGCTTTGTCCTGCTCGATGTCGCGGAACAACACAGCGACCGCGAGATGATTTCCTACATCGAGCACGAACTCACCGATCGCCTGTACCGTCAGACTCCGCCGGAAGCCCCGTCGGCAGGCCGTCTGTCGCGTCAGGTCAGGAATTTTCCGATGAAGGCCGAGGCCAGCATCGAGCCCGACGACAGGGGCACCAACTTTGTCCTGACGCTGACCGCCGCCGACCGCCCCGGACTCCTCTACACGGTCGCGACGACCCTCGCCGAGCATGGGGCCAACCTGCATACCGCCAAGATTTCGACGCTCGGCGAGCGTGTGGAGGACGTCTTCCTGATCAGCGGCGGCGATCTCCGCCTGAGCAGCCGCCGTATCCAGCTCGAAACCGAGTTGATGGAACGTCTGAAGGTCTAGCCGGGAATTTCGCTCGGCGATCGGCCACTCCGGCGGCCCACCAGTTCCTCGATCACCGCCCGGACACGGCCCATGGCCTCCTGCAGGACGCTGTCGAGGCTCTCGAAGTGGATGCCATTGGCGCTGCTGCCGCGTCCCGCTGCGTGGTTGGCAACGACACTGATCGCCGCGTACGGCAATCCGAGTTCGCGGGCCAGCACGGCCTCCGGCATTCCGGTCATGCCGACCAGGTCGCAGCCGTCGCGCTCGAGCCGGTTGATCTCGGCGGCGGTTTCCAGGCGCGGACCCTGCGTCGCCGCATAGACGCCGCCGATCTTCATCGCAATGCCCAGCGCCACACCGGCCTCGCCGATCTGTCTTCGCAGGTCATGGTCATAGGGTTCGGTGAAATCGACATGGGTCACTGCCGACCCGTTGCCCTCGAAGAAGGTTCCCTTGCGCCCCGACGTGTAGTCGATGATCTGGTCGGGAATGACGATTTCGCCCGGCTGCAGGTCGGCACGGATACCGCCAACCGAGGCCACCGAAATGATGCCCGTCGCCCGGTGGTGATGCAGCGCCCACAGGTTGGCCCGGTAATTGACCATGTGGGGCGGGATCGTATGTCCGTAGCCATGACGCGGCAGGAACATTGCCGGCTGCCCGCAGATTTGGCCGAACACCACTGCCCCGGAGGGTTCGCCATAAGGCGTGCGCACCACCTCGCGATGCGAGACGTCGAGGTTCGCCAGCATGGTCAGCCCGCTGCCGCCGATGATTGCCAGCATTCAGCCCTTCCTTTCGGCCAGCAGCGAGGCCAGGGCCGGCACGACGCCTTTCAGCCCCGGATAGGCGCGGCGGATGCGGGCGCCATCCAGCGCGTCGCCTTCGAGTTTCCGGTACAGCGCGTTGCGCCGTTCGCCAACGAACGGCAGGTCGCGCAACGTCGTTCCCAGATGATAGTGCAGCAGCGTGTCACGACCGATGTCCTTGGCCTGCCAGGGCATTGCCGTGCGGTCGACAAGATGCAGGGCGCGCACCGTAAGCAGCTTCGCCGCCAACTCCGCGACATGGCGATGAACGGCCTCACGATAGGCCGCCACCGCCTTTCCTCCGTCGCTCGCTGCCGCCCCCGTTATCAAAGCCGGCGCGCCCATCAGCCAGCAGACGACCACATCGGGGGCAAATGCCTCGATCGTCGCCAGTTGTTCAGTCGTCAGCGCCGCCGCATCAGCCTGCATCAGGGTGACCCCGTCGGCCACCTCGCCCAGGCGCGCCGCGCTGGCTGCAAGGCATTCCGGCAGCGTGTCGATCGCCAATACCGCCAATCCACGCGCGACCAGCGCCGCAGTCCCGAAACCGAGCCCGCAGCCGATTTCGAGCACGCGCCGGCCGGGAACCAGTCTGGCCATCCACGCATAATCACCGCGCCGCGCATAAGCTTCGCCCTCATTCCGCCAGTAGTCGAGAAATTCGCCGACCGTGGCGCCGCTCATCCCGCCTTCTCCCTGACCGCGTAGATGGCTGGCAGATTGCGCCAGGCGCCATGGATATCCATGCCGAAGCCGAAGACGAAGCGGTCGGGTACGGTCAACCCGACGAAATCGGCAGAAACCGGCTTGCTCTTGCCGTTCAGCTTGTCGGCAAACACCGCCAGCAGGACTTCGGCGGCGCCGAGTCGCTTGAGGCTCTCCTTGACCGCCGCCAGCGTGACCCCCTCGTCGAGGATGTCGTCGACGACAAGGACCGTCCGGTCCTTCACCGGAATCCACGGCGCGCTACGCCAGGAAATTTTGCCACCCTGCGTCTCCGGGCCGTAACGAGTGGCGTGGAGATAGTCGAAGTCGAGCGGAAAATCGAGCTTGGGCAGGAGTTGACCGCAGAAGACCACGCCCCCGGTCATCACGCACAGCACCAGCGGATTCCGCTCGGCCAGTTGCATGCGGATCCGCGCCGCCACCTCATCCAGGGCTGTCTGGATCGTTGCAACGGAGTGGACCAGTTCGGCATCCGCCAGCAGTGCGCGCGCTTCTTTGCTATCCACTCAGGTCTCCAGTGACTTCAGGTAGGCGGCGAAAGCGGCACCGATCTCGGGATGACGGCAGCCAAAAACAACACTCGCCTGCAGATAGCCGAGCTTCGAACCACAGTCGTAGCGGGTGCCGGAATAACGATAGGCGAGAACCTGCTCCTCGCTGAGCAGCGAGGCGATGCCGTCGGTCAACTGGATCTCGCCTCCGGAACCGGCCCTGATCGTTTCGAGATGATGGAAAATGCGCGGGGTCAGGATGTAGCGGCCGACGACGGCCAGCGTCGAGGGCGCTTCCTCCGGCTTCGGCTTTTCGACGATGGCACTGATCTGCTCCAACCGCTCCGCGACGCGCCGGGCATCGACGATGCCATAGCTCCCGGTGTCGGCGCGCGGCACGTCCTGCACGCCGAGCACCGAACAGCGGTAGTAATCATAGGTGTCGGTCATCTGCTTCATCACCGCCGGCTGGCCATCGAGCAGGTCGTCGGCAAGCAGTACGGCAAACGGCTCGTCGCCGATCACCGGCTTGGCGCAGAGCACAGCATGGCCGAGGCCGAGCGCTTCCGCCTGACGGATGTAGATGCAGTTAATGCCCTTCGGAATCATGTCGCGCACGAACTCAAGAGTTTCGCGCTTGCCACGCATTTCCAACTCCGATTCCAGCTCGTAGGCCTTGTCGAAGTGATCCTCGATCGCCCGCTTGGAACGGCCGGTGACGAAGATCATTTCGGTGATGCCGGCCGCCACCGCTTCCTCGACCGCGTACTGGATCAGCGGCTTGTCGACGATCGGCAGCATTTCCTTCGGGCTGGCCTTAGTCGCCGGCAGGAAGCGGGTGCCCAAACCAGCCACCGGAAAAACCGCTTTTCTGACTTTCTTCATTTCATTCCTCCCTAAAAGCCGTTTTCGGCGCAGGCTAACCCGGCGCAGCCCGCGTTAAGCTATGCGCCAGCATGGTGGCCGTAGCCAAAGACCGCTTTCCCGACTTTTTTCATTCTTCTACTCCCTCTTCAAGCAATTTCAGCAATTCTGCCTCATCGATGACGCGAATGCCCAGTTGCCTGGCACTTTCCAGCTTGGAGCCGGCGTCCTCGCCGGCGACCACATAATCCGTCTTCTTCGATACCGAACCGGCTACCTTGCCGCCGGCAGCCTCGATCAGCGCCTTGGCCTGGTCACGCCTGAGCGCTGGCAGCGTGCCGGTCAGCACCAGCGTCTTGCCCGTGAAAACACGTGTCCCCGACTCTGCCGGCGGCCCTTCCGTCCAAACCAGGCCTGCTGCCCGCAGGCGGCCGATGATTTCGCGGTTGTGCGGCTCGGCCAGGAAGGCGACGATGCTCGCTGCCACGACCGGCCCAACGTCCAGCACCTGTTGCAAGGCGACATGATCGGCGGCGAGGAACGCCTCGAGGCTGCCGAAATGGCGGGCCAGATCGCGCGCCGTCGCTTCACCGACATTGCGGATGCCAAGCGCGAAGATGAAGCGTGCCAGCGTCGTCTGCCGGCTCTTCGCGATCGCCGCCACCAGATTCTGTGCCGACTTGTCGCCCATGCGCTCGAGGCCGGCCAGCGTCTCGCACGTCAGCCCGTAGATGTCGGCCGGCGAATGGACCAGACCGGCGTCGACAAGCTGGTCGACCAGCTTGTCGCCGAAGCCCTCGATGTCCAACGCGCGCCGCGCGGCGAAATGCAGCAGGGCCTGCTTGCGCTGCGCCGGACAGTAGAGCCCGCCGCTGCAGCGGGCAATCGCTTCGTCCGCGCCCCTGATCACGGTCGACCCGCATTCCGGGCAGATTTTCGGCAAACCGAAAGGCGGATGCAGCGGCTCGCCGCCGAACAGGTCGCGCCTCGGCCGGCGTTCGGGAACAATCGCCACCACTTCCGGGATCACATCGCCCGCCCGGCGCACGATCACCGTGTCGCCGACCCGCACATCCTTGCGCCTCACCTCATCCTCGTTGTGCAGCGTCGCGTTGGTCACCGTCACACCGCCGACGAATACCGGGCTGAGGCGGGCCACCGGCGTGATCGCCCCGGTGCGACCGACCTGGACGTCGATGCCGAGCACCTCGGTCAATGCCTCCTCGGCGGGAAATTTATGGGCGATGGCAAAGCGCGGGGCACGCGAGACGAAACCCAGTTGCGCCTGGGCCGCCAATCGATCGACCTTGTACACCACGCCGTCGATGTCATACGGCAGAGCAGGCCGCTTCTCGCCCATCTCGGAAAAGTAGGCGAGCAAGCCCTCGGCACCCCGCACCACCCGGCGTTCCGCCGCCACCGGAAAGCCCCAGGTGGCGAGCAGGTCGAGCAGTTCGCCATGGGTCGTCACCGCCAAGGTCTCACCCCCGGCCCCGACTCCGTAAGCGAAGAACGACAGCGGGCGGGCGGCGGTGATCCGCGAATCGAGTTGGCGCAGGCTGCCGGCGGCCGCATTGCGGGGATTGGCGAATTCCTTATCGCCGCGCTCACGCTGGCGGGCGTTGAGTTCCGCGAAGGCCTGGCGGTACATCAGCACCTCGCCGCGAATCTCGATCAATGCCGGCCATCCCTCGCCCGGCAAGCGCAGCGGAATGCAGCGCAAGGTTCGCAGATTGCGGGTCACGTCCTCGCCGGTCGTCCCGTCGCCGCGCGTCGCACCGCGGGTGAACAACCCCTTCTCGTAGGTCAGGCTGATCGCTAGCCCGTCGAATTTTGGCTCAACGGCGTAGTCGACCGCAGCAGTCGCGCCGAGGCCGTCGCGGACACGCTGGTCGAATGCTTGGACCTCGGCGGGGTCAAAGGCGTTGTTTAGCGACAGCATCGGCACGCCGTGCGCGTACGCCGGAAACTCCTTCTGCGGCACGCCGCCGACACGGCCGGTCGGCGAATCAGGCGTCAGCAGTTCCGGGTATTGCTGCTCGAAATCCTGCAGTTCGCGAAACAACCGGTCGTACTCGGCGTCGGGAACGGTCGGCGTGTCCAAGACGTAGTAAGCGTGGTTGTAGCGCTCGATCTCGGCGCGCAGTTCGCGCACGCGCTCGGCAGCGAGTGCCGGCGCGGCCATCAGGAAAACAGACGCAGTGCCTGTGCCGATCCGGCCGGCAGGCCGTAGCTGGCCATTGTCGCTTGCGGCTTGCCGATGAATTCGCGCCGGATGTGATCGAGCTGAACATCGTTCAGCGGCTGCCGGTTGTCGTCGACGAGTGTGCCCTGCAGCGTCTCGGCAAAGCGCTTGGCGAGGTCGGCCATCTGCTGGAAGACCCGCTCGCCATGGGCAACGCGTGGCACATCGAGAACGAAGGTCAGGCCATGCGTCGTCATGTTGCGGAGCGATTCGACCGAGAAGCGGGTCGTCTCGAAGTTCTGCAATGTAAACTGGGTGCGTCCGTCATCGTCGCGCCGTGTGAATACGCCATCGTCGCCCAGCACCATTCCCGCCGCCTCGGCGAGCGCACGAATCTTGGTACCGGAAAACGGCGTCCCGCGGCTGACCAGATTGACCCCGATCTCGAGGTCGACCGCAGCGCAGAAGCGGTCGACCTCGGCCGCCTGATCGAGCAACCGACTGGCCGGCATGTCGGCCACGGCAAGCAATTCGTCGGCCAGCTGGTGCATGGCGCCGGTGAAGGTCACCACATCGGCTTCGGAAACCGGTCCCATGCGGTCGACCAGTTGCAGCCCGACCCGCAGGCGCCTCACCGGCAAATCGCTGTCGGCCACGATGCGCTCCCACTCCCGGTTGCGTTCGTTGAAGTGCACCCAGTGGATCGGCTTGCTCACGCGCTGCAAGGTCCGGTACTGCGAATCGATGATCTGTGACGCCGGCACCGGATCGACCAGTTCCATCGCCACAATGAACTCCAGGCGCGGATCGAGCAGGCTCCCGGGAACCAGGCCGACAGGAAGCTCGGGAACATCTGCTTCGTCCTGCGTCGCCACGGTGGCAACGGATTCCGGCCGGCCGGCCGCGACGTCGCCTCCGGCACCACCATCGCGGGACACCGGCTCACCGGAGTCACCGGCCGGTGGCATGTTCGCCAGCACCGGTTCCCGGCGTTCCGGCGTCGCGACCGGCGCCGCCGCCCGCACTTCCCGCTCGCCGCGGACGCCCGAAGCGGCGTTTGCGGTGCCCAACAGGACATCATCGTGACCCCGCTTGAGCATCGCCTCCGCCAGCTTGCGCTGACGATATTCCTGCCACTTGTTGTAGCCGAGAACGCCGACCACCGCTGCCGCGCCCAAGCCAATCAATCCCATCTGGAGTTCGGTCATCTAAGCCGCATCCCTCATCTTCAAGGCTTCTTCGATATCCACTTCGACGACGCGCGAAACGCCCGATTCCTGCATGGTAACGCCAACGAGCTGCTCGGCCATTTCCATCGAGATTTTATTATGGGAAATAAACAGGAACTGCGTGT
>ERZ724526.393-NODE-393-length-25858-cov-6.806960_pt1 | contig 25858 bp, 17 predicted proteins | sample MGYA00376059_ERZ724526 | MGnify/ENA primary metagenome ERZ724526 (study PRJEB28724, sample SAMN07190883) | activated sludge metagenome | isolation source: activated sludge of sewage treatment plant in Hong Hong | place: Hong Kong | collected 2016-03-17 ...
CTGTGTTCTGGGTCTCGTGCTTTCCGGCTGCGCTGCACCCAAACCCATTCTATATCCCAATGCTCACTACCAGCAGGTCGGGGCCGATGCCGCGCAGGCTGATATCCAGGATTGCATGGCGCTGGCGAAGGAGGCCGGGGCGTCTTCCAGTGAAGGGAAGACGGCCCAGGTCGCGACGGGGACAGTGGGAGGCGGCGCTGTCGGTTCTGCGGCCGGAGCGGTGGGCGGAGCCATTCTCGGACACCCGGGACGGGGTGCAATGGTCGGCGCAGCCAGCGGCGCTACCGCAGGGTTTTTGCGAGGACTGTTCAAACGGTCTCCGCCCGGCGCGGCGTTTACGAATTATGTCGATCGGTGCTTACGAGACCGGGGCTATGACCCGACAGGCTGGCAATAATCTTATGCGGCCGGTTCGACCACTGCTGACGCATTCTTTCTGATATACACTTCCCCCGCTTTCATCCCCAGGTATGCGCCCAAGACATTGTCCAGCAGGTCGAGCAGCGACGTGCTGCGGTTATGACAATAGACCTGGTAGTACTCGATGCTGAAGGACAGCGCAAAGGCCATCAACAACAGATGGCGCGGAGAAAGAGGTTTGCCTTCCAGGCCGCGAAGCGCGTAGAGCAGGCCGAAGGGAACGAAGAGCAGGATATTGGCGACCGCATCGAAGGCAAGATCCAGCAGGATCGCCGGGGAACTCAATTGATCCGGCGTCGGCACCCAACGAATATATTGCCAATGCGCATGGCCGACGAAGTTATGGAGAGGCAGGATGCCCACGAGCACAATCAGCATGCTCCAGGCACACCAGAGACGCCATGCGCGAGTGGGGGTTAGAAACACGAGAACCTGGCTGTGGGGGTCTGCTGCACGGTGAATTCTTGCAGAAGCAGCGGCGGTGATTCCAGTAGTTTTTCCCGGGAGTGACGAGTGCGTCAGGTGAGCCGGCGGATTGGCCGGTGCGAGGTTATTTCTGCGCCAGCTCCGCTTCCACGGCGTTCAGCATTTCCTTCAAGTCGAAGGGCTTTTCGAAAGTTCGGTGCGCGCCGAAGAGCCGGGCGATATCGAGAAAATTCCGATCCCCCTGAGCGCCGGTCATGGCAATGATTTTCGTGTCCATATATTCGCGGGTGAGCTGCAACGTGGCTTCCAATCCATCCACTTCCGGCATCAACAAGTCCATGATGAGCAGATCGGCCTTATGCTTCTGGTAGAGATCCAACGCTTCACGCCCATCCTTGGCTTCGACAACCTTGTGTCCTGATCGTTCCAGGACCTCGCGCAGGAGGCCGCGGATGGAAGGTTCGTCGTCGATCACCATGATGGTCGCCATAAACTACTCCTCGGGAAAATGGGCCGGTTATGAATTCGTTTGAGCGGCTGCGCAGGCCCCTGGCTTGCGTGCAGACACTTCGCCTTGTAGAGGAAAGCTTACCGCCGGGATGAAAGTCTGTCCAGAAAAGAGTCGGAAGCGGCGCCGTATCGCGTGCGGCTGGTGGTCGATTTCTCGTGATGCCACGGGGGGTTACACCTGAATGGCGCTATCGTCCGCCTGTACAGCTGCCGGATGGGGCCGGGACGCAGCCTGCGGGACCAGGCGCGAGTACAGCGCAGGAATCACCAGCAGAGTCAGGGCTGTCGATGTCAGCAATCCCCCGATCACCACGGTGGCTAGCGGCCGTTGGACTTCGGCTCCCATACTGGTGGCCAAGGCCATGGGCAGAAAGCCCAGGCTTGCCACCAGGGCCGTCATCAACACGGGCCGCAAACGATCCATCGCTCCGTGCAGGACCGCTTCCCGAGTGGAAACCCCTTCCGCCTCCAGCTGGCGGATGTGGCTGACCAGGACGACCGCATTGAGGACGGCAATGCCGAACAGGGCGATGAACCCGATAATGGCTGAGATGCTGAGCGGCAATCCCCGCAGCCACAGCGCCAGGATGCCGCCTGACAGGGCAAGTGGGACATTCAGGAAAATGAGGAGGGCGGGGCGTAGTGTGCCGAAGATGACGGATAGCATGCCGAGAATCAGCATCAGTGTGACCGGCACGACCATGGCCAGACGTTTGCCCGCCTCCTGCAAATGTTCGTATTGTCCTCCCCAGATCAACTCATACCCTGGTGGCAGCGTGACTGCCTGGGCCACGGCCTGTTGAGCCTCCGATACAAATCCGCCGAGATCGCGTCCGCGAATGTTGGTCTCGACCACAATCCGCCGCTGTACATGCTCCCGGCTCACCTGTGCCGGACCTGAATCGACGAGGATGCTGGTCACGCGCGAAAGCGGAACCAGTTCTCCATGCATGGTCGGTATGAGCAGACTGCCCAATGAACCAGGATCACGCGAGACCCGGTCCGCCAATCGCACCACTAATTCGAACCTCCGGGAACCCTGCACGACCGTCCCGACAATCGTTCCGACCCGGGCCGATTGAACAAGCGTGAGCACCTCTTCAGCCGTGAGCCCGTAACGGGCGATCTCAGCGCGATCGACAACGACGCGCAGTAAGGGTAAGCCGGCGACCTGCTCCACTTTGACATCAGCCGCTCCCGGTACATGTTGAAGCGCCCGCGCCGCCCGTTCAGCCTGCTGCTTCAAGATATCGAGATCGGGACCGAAGATTTTGACCGCCAGGTCTGAGCGCACGCCGGCAATCAATTCATTGAAGCGCATTTCAATCGGTTGGGTGAATCCAAGTCCGACCCCCGGTACCTGGTCCGTGATCTGTCGTTTCATCGCCTCGATCAATTCGTTGCGGCTGTGTGCCGTGACCCAATCGCGCTGGGGTTTCAGGATGACGAAGACATCGGACATCTCAACGCCCATGACGTCCGTGGCCACTTCAGGGCTGCCGGTGCGCGTGACGACCCGCGTGACTTCAGGAAAACGCCTCAGGACCCGTTCGATATCCAACGCGGTGGTGACCGATTCGCTCAACGAGATGCTCGGGAGCCGCCATACCTGCACCGCGAGGTCCCCCTCTTCCAAACGCGGGACAAATTCGATTCCTAACCTGCTTCCGGCCACGAGGCTGACGGCAAAAAGCCCCACCGCAATCGACACGGGCCAGATTGGGCGGGCCACGGCCCGCTGCAACCATGGGGCATAGACTCTTCTCACGCCCCGTATGACCGCCGTCGTTTCGCTGCCGGGAGTGGCGCGTAAAAACCAAAAGGACAGCAACGGGGTGACCGTCAGGGCGAGGAAGAGGGAACCGGTCAAGGCCATGATGACGGTCACCGCCATCGGGCGGAACATCTTGCCTTCGATGCCGGTCAGCGCGAGGATCGGGACGTACACCAGAATGATGATCGTCACGGCCAGCGTCATGGGGCGCAACACCTCCTGCCCGGCGGCCAGCACTTCCTTCAAGCGGGCTTCCCTGGTTGGTGGCGGCTTCTCGCCCAGTCGTCGCAGGATGTTGTCGATCATCACGACGGAGCCATCGACTAGAAGGCCGAAGTCGATCGCACCCAGGCTCATGAGATTGCCGGAGAGCCCGGCCTGCATCATGCCGATGAAGGCGATCAGCATGGCGAGGGGAATCGCGGAGGCGACGATGAGCCCTGCGCGGAGGTCGCCGAGAAAGAGAAACAAGACAGCGATGACGAGCAGACCACCCTCCAGGAGGTTGTTGCGGACGGTCTGCATGACCTTCGAGACGAAGATCGTGCGATCATAATAGGGTTCGATGGTGACGCCGGCGGGGAGGGTGGCCTGAATGTCCTGCACCCGCGCCTTCACGCGAGTGACCACCTCCTGCGCATTTTCTCCGGCCAGCATCTGCACCATGCCGATGACGGTCTCGCCCTCACCCATGGCCGTGGCGGCTCCGATCCTGAGCGCTGATCCTTCTTTCACTTCGGCCAGGTCAGCAATATAAATGGGGACGCCGCCAGGCCCGTGGGCTACCACGATCTGGGCCAGATCGCTGAGCTGTGTTGCCAGTGCTTCGCCGCGGATCGACAGTTGTTCGCGCTGGTGTTCGATATACCCGCCGCCGGCGATGGCGTTGTTGCGCTGCAACGCATCGAACACCTGCTTCATGGACAATTTGAATGACAACAATTTCGAGGGATCGACGATGACGTGGAACTGCTGCGGATCGCCTCCCCATATATTCACCTCGACTACGCCGGGCACGGCGCGCAACTTCATGCCGATGTCCCACTGAAGCAGCGTTCTCAGGGCCATCGGACTAAAGCCTTCGCCTTTCACCGTGAATTGATAGACCTCGCCCAGTCCGGTCGTGAGGGGGCCCATCACCGGGCGGCCGTATTCCGCCGGGATGCGTTCCATGGCCTGAGCCAATCGTTCGGCAACGAACTGCCTGGCTCGATAGATGTCGGTGCGATCATCGAAGATCGCGGTAACTGCGGAAAGGCCGTACCGCGAAATGGATCGCAGCTCGCGCAGAGCCGGCAACCCGTTCAAGGAGGCTTCGATGGGAAACGTCACGAATTGTTCCACCTCGACCGGCCCCAGCGCCGGGGCGCGTGTGAGAATTTGCACCTGCACTGGGGTCAGGTCGGGGACGGCATCGATCGTCAGGTGTGCGAACGACCACAGGCCGGAGGCAATCACGACGACGATGGCCACGAGCGTAAAGAATCGATAGCGGAGTGAAAACGTCAGTAGCTGTTGCATGCGCGCCTCATTCGCCCGAGCCGATGTGTTCCTTCAGCAGCACATTTTTCAGATCGAACACGCCGTCGGTCACGATCCGGTCGCCTTCCTTCACACCCCGACGGATTTCCACCCACCCGCCGCCTTCGCGGCCTGCGTCGACCGGCACGAACGTGTAGCCATCCGCGGTGTCGAGAAACAGGCCGCGTGTTTTGTCGATCGTGGTGATGGCGGTCATGGGAACGGTGATCACTGGGGCCCCGGACCAGCCGAGTGCCACTTCGACATACTCGCGTGGTTTCAACTGTCCTTGGAGATTGGCTACCTCGAACCGCACGCGAATGGTGCGGGTGGTCTCGTCCGCCACCGGCGACAGGTAGGTGAGCGGCGCGACGATGGCTTCGCCCCCTTTCGGCGTGATGGTACCGGAGTCGCCCTCCTTGAATTGCCTGGCCTGCTCGATGGGAAGATTGGCAAAGACCCAGACACGGCTGGTATCGACGATCTCAAACAATTCATCACCGGGGCCGACTCCCTGTCCGCGCACCGCGTTCTGGATGACGACGGTCCCTGCGATCGGAGCGGTGAGGGTGTAAAGATGGCTCTTCTCATGGGGGCCTTGTTTCAAGTCATCCGTCGAGATGCCCATGTTCGACAGTCGTTCGCGGATGTGTTGATAACGCGCCTGCGTCTCGAGATAGAGCCCCTTGTCTTCGATCAGCTTGCGCTCCGTGACGATGTCGTCGGCGCGCAGTTTCTCGGTCCGGCGAAAACTGTTTTCCGCCACGTCGGCTTGGGCCTTTCCGACGAGATATTCCTCGATCAACTGATCGAGTTGCAGGCTGCCGATGGCGACCAGCGCCTGGCCTTTCTTGACTCGATCTCCCAATTGCACATGGATACGCTCAACCTGTCCGCCGATGCGGGACGTGATTTTGGCGACCTGCTTCAGGTCGAGGGCCACCTCACCGGGAGCTGTGATCAGTGTGGGTACCGCACGCAGGGCGGCAGGTTCGCTTCGAAGGCGAGCCTGGACTGCCGGCGGCGGGTGGATGGCTTTACTGCTACCGGTAATTGTCTGGGCTTCGCCGGTCGTGGCAGGTTTTGGTGGCGGCGTTCCCTGGTCGCTGCAACCAGACAGAAGCCAGAGCAGCGCGGGCACCATGCCGATCGTCATCAGTCGTCTCGTCATCGCGGCACTCCAATAGTCCATCCACTGCGGTCGGCGTTCATAATGATGTTCCCAGCGCGCGTTCGAGCCGGGCCAGTGCGATGGAGAGATCCGCTCGCACCTGGGCATATTCGAGTTGAGTCTGGCGGTACACCCGTTGCGCATCGAGGACATCCAGAAGACTGGCTGCGCCGTGCCGGAAACTCGTTCGTGCCACGGTGAGGGTCTGCTCCGCCTGTTTCAGCAACCCCGTTTCGAAGACCTGCAGTTGCTCCTGGGCCGTCCGCACTTCCTGGGCATGTTGGGTGATGGCCTGCTCCAATTCCTGCTGAGCCCGCAGGCGCTCCGCATCGGCACGGTGTTTGGCGCCCAATGCGGACTGAATCTCGCCTTGCCGCCGGTACCACAGCGGGAGCGGCACGGCCAGGCCGGCCGTGAGAGATTCGTCGCCCGCCTCGCGATGGTAACTTCCGATCACACTGACGTTGGGAACGCGGGCCTCTCGCTCAAAACGCAGCGTATGGTCGGCCTGCTCCGCCAGTTTGCTCAAGCGTCGAACGGCGGGGTGTTGCTCCAAGGCCTGCGCGGTCAGACCATCTGCATTGAGGCTCTGCTTCGGCCGGTCGAAATCGCCTTGCACGGAAAACTCCTTGCCGAGTGTCCCGGCAGTGAGGGTATTCAGCCGTGCCCTGGCCACCAGCAGCGCGTTGTTGGCGCGAGCCACTTCCTTCTTCGCCTTTTGCACCTCGACTCCGGCTTTCAGACTGTCGAAAGATGTCGCTTCACCGGCCGTCACGCGTGCCTGCACCGTTCGCAAGACCTCTTCCACATTCGTGACATTTTGAGCGGACAGTTCGACATCGCGTTGGCCGAACAGGAGGTGATAGAACGCAATCTTGACATCAGCGAGCAATGAAAGCCGGGCGTCCTCCAGAGCGGCGTTCGCGCCGGCGAGGCCGGCATCCGCCGCTTCCTGGCGGGCCTGCCGTTTGCCGGTCCATTCAAGGGGTTGTTCCACGGTCAACGTCCGCTCGGTGACGTGGGTTCCGGTACTGGGGTCACGGATCGCGCCGCGCCCGGCAATCCCGGTGATGGAAGGATTCGGATAGGCGCCGGCAGCAATCTGTTGCCCCTGGCTTTGTTTCACCAGTCCCTCAGCTCCCGCGAGCACGGGATTGTGTTGCGCCGCGAACGTCAGAACGTCCGACAGCGAATAGGCGCGAGGCCGTTCTTCTCCAGCCCAGGACAAGGCGCCCGATTGGCTGAAGACGCAGGCCATCAGCAGGGAAAGGACCATACGAGGCATCATCGGAAACCTCCTCCATTCCGCACGGATCGTCGGGCGGGAGCCGGAACAGGCCTCGCGGAGACGTGCGTGCGATCAGAATGTCTGCGGTGAAAACGGGTGATACTTAGCTGAAGAACGGGGAGGGCGGAGCACGGGCCGGCACATCCCTGGTGAAGAGCATGGTGACGGTGGAGGACAATGGCTCACCGTGCGGACCGTCCTGCTGGTCAACGAGGGGTACCAGATGATGGGCGACAAACAGGAGATGCGTCAGCAGCGGTTTGGGTAGCTTACGGTCGGTGGCGTCATTGAGTAGAGACAGGTTGAGTTCCGGATCGGAACTCCAGGCATGCGCACCTTCGGCTGAAACCGCCGGCCCTTCACCTGGATGAGGTCTTACAGAGGCCGTCTCTTGATGTTCGCCGAATTCGCCTTCAAGGTCACCGGAGAAGACCGTATGCACTGCGGCGGCATGGACATGACCGGCCTCCCCATGATGTGGGTCTGTTTCGGGATGGATGTGGAACAACGGCAAGGCGAGCAGCCACAGGATCATCCAGCCGCGCAAGACGTGTGCAATCCGACGGCGTTCACTGGTGCGAATTTGTCCTGCAGACAGCATGCATTGCAAACGCTATCATAGGCCGGTTATCACATCAAGCCACGGTCCGAATCGAAGGACGTGTGACGGGGTGTAAAGCCTCGCCGCAGCTGGGGAACCAATGGCAGGGGGAAAGGCGCGTCGGTACGCAGCATGCCCCGCTGCCGAGTCCCACATCAGTGTAAGCCTGACTTGCACTTAACTTCCTGATTGTGCGCATATGCACAGCTGTGCGTCCGCGCACAATACTTAAGCGTTGAGGCACCCGTGGCTGCAGCGGACATCCTCTACAGGCACGCATTTTCCGGATTCATTCGGAGTCTGATGCACGTCTGAATCAGGCCCTGTTCTTGCTGTAGAGGAAGCATGATGATTCATTTGGAGAGCCACCTATGATGGAAGCAATCTTTCCATTGGTAACGATTCTGGCGCCACTCTTCGGCACGCTATCAATCGCCCTCTTCTGGCGAGAGATGGGCGAACGAGTGTCACGGCTGGGGATAGGAGCGTTATGGGCCTCCGCGCTGACATCGCTGGTCACGCTGGCGCTGGTCTCCTATGGGGATCCCATCCGCCTCACGCTCGCCGGCGCTCCCTCAGGAGCGTGGTCGTATACCATTCTCGTCGATCGGTTGGCTGCAGTCATGATGGTGCTCATCAGTTCCGTGAGCTTGGTCATTCATGTGTACTCTGAGCGGTACATGGTCGGCGATGCGGGGTATACCCGCTTCTTCGCTCTGCTCGGCAGCCTCACGTTTGTGTTATTAAGCCTCGTCAGCAGCGGCAATCTGTTATGGATGTTTGCCTGCTGGCATCTGGTGACGTGGTTGCTCGCGACCTTGTTGGTGTGCAACCCGGCGAGCCTCGCGGCGAGGGACGCCGGGCAGAAGACGTTCTGGGTGCAAAGTCTGGGTGACGCCGCCTTTGCCCTGGTCTTGCTCATCCTCTATGGTTCGTATGGCACGTTGGACGTGACCGAGCTGTTTCCGCGAGTGCAGGCGGCACCGGTGACGAGCTGGTCCGGTCTCGCGCTCGAACTGAACGTCCCTCTTGTCACGACGCTCCTCCTGGTTCTGTCGGTCATGACCAAGTCGGCACAATTTCCGTTCCACTTCTGGTTGATCGGCACCATCGAAGCGCCCACGCCCGTATCAGCACTGATGCATGCCGGAATCGTAAACGCGGGGGGATTTCTGGTCAACCGAATGGCGCCGCTGTTCGGTCTCGCTCCCACCACGCTTCACCTGTTGTTCGTCATCGGCGGCCTGACGGCGTTAATCGGCGCGAGCGCCATGCTGACCCAGTCCAGCGTCAAGCGCACACTGGTCTATTCCACCATGGGGCAGATGGGCTATATGGTCATGGAATGTGGACTAGGGGCCTTCGCGCTGGCAGTGTTCCATCTCTGCGCCCATGGCCTGTTCAAAGCGACGCTGTTTCTCAACTCCGGCGCGCAGATTCATAAGGCCAGGACGGAATTCAAACTGCCTCCTGGCAACCGGGTGGAGGAGAGCCGCGCCTTTTCACCGATGACCTGGACCACAGGCCTCGCCGTGACGCTGGTGTTGCCGTTGATTATTCTGCTGGTGGCGCATGGCGTCGTGAGTATTCCTTTGCAGGAGTCGCAAGGTACGGTCATTTTCCTGTTCTTCGGTTGGGTGACGACCTCGCAGGCCATGTTCAGCCTGTATCGCCTGCACGCCGGAGCGTCTTGGAATGTCTCCCTGACCATGCTCGGCGCGCTGGCTCTCATCGGTTTGACGTATCTCTGGGCCGGTGAAGCCTTCACGCATTTCCTCTATCCCGCTCACGGCATTGCCGCGTCGTACGTGCAGGCTGCGGAATGGAATCGTGCCCTGTTCGATGCGGTGGTGGGAGTCTCCGCTATCATGATCGTCGGAGCCTGGGGACTGATCTACGGAAAAGCGAAGGGCATCAAAGTACTCATGCCGGGGTGGATGGAGTCCTTGCGCACTCGTGCCTACGTCGCCTTCCTGAACGGCCTCTATATCGAGGACATGGTGCGCATGATCGGCCGCGCCGGATCGCGCCGGTGAGATGCCCCGCAATGGAATCGAAGTCGGAGTCACTGAATGGCCATTGAAACACGTGCCTTCACAGAAGCCCAGCGCATGGAATTGCGCTCGCATGTCGAGCTGGCGGGAGAAGCGATTGCCCAGTACTGGCCCATGCGGACCTTCATTCACCATAACCCGTTGCATGGAATGGAGGATATGCCTTTCCCCCAGGCCATCAAACGCGGAGAGCATTTGTTGGGTGGAAAGGGCTATCTGTCGAATGCCATCTACCGCCGTTTCTTCGAGCAAGGCCGCATCGGCCTGAATGACGTGTCCTGCGTGCTGGCGCCTCTGGCCAGCGACCGGTGCGTGACCTTTGCGGGGCGCGAATTGACACATCTGGAGCTGATGCGCGTTTCTATGGTGCATGGCCTGGTCGATTTACCGGCGAAACTGCAGGACTCTGGGGCGGCCGGGGATACCGCTCTCGATGATCTACTGGCCTGGCTCGGTACCGCCGTGGCCGGGACGCGGATTCGTCAGCCGGAGCCATTGGTGCCCTGGGAGTCGCTTGACCTCTTGTCCCATGAGACGCTCTCGGCCTGGTGCGACCAGACCTTGGGAACCTGCATCGTGTCGGACATCAATGAGCAGATGATCAAGTGGTGCAGCGTCTTTCTGGACGAAGGCGAAGCGTCCTGGGTCATGCCCAACCGGGAGCAGACGTTTTATCGCGCCTGGAAACGCTTGGCCCGTTACGATGCCGGCTTGGGGCTGCTGGGGATTCAGGATGCGGCTACAAAGATTGATGCTTTAGGCGAGCGTCCGGAAGAAGCGGTCCTCTCTTGCCTGGTGGATCTGGGAATACCGAAGTCTGCCTGGGAAGCCTACTTCGCCTTGCACCTCTCCGCCTTGCCTGGCTGGGCAGGATATATCAAATGGAGAGCGGAGGAGCAGCACCATCCGTGGCAGGTGCGGTACCCGATCGACCTCGTGAAGTACTTGGCGGTCCGGCTCTTTTACGAGCGCGAATTTGTCGAGTATCACTGCAGGCGCGCGTTAAATCGGCCGGGACAGTACGATGCCATTCGCGCCATCCTTGATCAGGCCCCCTATGCCCATTGGTTACGGCGCCAGCTGACGGCCAGAACCATCCCACCATGGGCGATCCGGGAAGCCGAAGAGTGGCGTCGGTCCCACCAGGCTGCCACGCTCGATGAATGGAACCAGGTCGGCAGCCGTCTCTATGAGCAAACGTCCGAGTGGCGTGGCACTGAAGCGATGAAGCGGGACGCCCGCCGGTTGCTTGCTCTGGCCGCGGCGCTCGGCACTGATCCGGCGCTGATCAGTCAGACCTCAGTGGCGGATGCGGCGACCGTGTTGAATTGGCTGGATGGATTTCCCGCCGGCCAACAAGGCCAGCGTTGGCTGGAAGCCCTCGAAGCCAAGCATCGCCGCGACGTAGTTGACGAATTGCGGGCCGTGACGAAACAACTTCGCGCCACCGATGATCGAGCTGCACCAGCCGGATCGGCGCGCCCGCTCGCGCAAATGGTGTTTTGTATCGACGTCCGTTCCGAGGTGTTCCGAAGGCATCTGGAGCAGTTGGGAGGTTATGAGACTTTTGGGGTGGCGGGGTTCTTCGGCATACCGGTGAAGTATCAGGCGTTCGGAGAAGAGCATCCGGTCACCCATGCGCCGGTGTTGTTAAAACCCAAGAACCACATCCGCGAGATTCCACGCAGTTACCATGGCGCGGCGGCAAGTCGACATCGGTTGTTTGCCCAGCTCAGCCACGTGGCGCATACGCTCCTGCACGATCTGAAAGAAAACGTCATTACCCCCTATGTCATGGTGGAAGCACTGGGATGGTTTTTCAGTCTGCCGTTTTTCGGCAAAACCCTGTGCCCCCTTGCCTACCAACGTCTCACGTCTTCGTTAAAGAGCCTGTGGGTTCCGCCCCTGGCCACCACGCTCACGATCGATAAGCTCACGAGAGAAGAGGCGGAGGAGATGGTTGCGGTGGAGCAGCGCGCGGTCATTCGTGCGGCGTTGCGGCAGGAATTTCCTGCCCTCGGTTCCGCCATCACCCCGGCGCTGATCGATGCGATCCGTGTCGGCGTGATGGAAGATGCGGAAGGACAAAGGGGCGGGGACGTGGCGCACATCCTCGGCATCTCCCCTGTGGAAGTCGCTGCGCTGTACGAGCGATTCCGGCGCGATTTCAACCTCACGCCGCGTGGTATGTCGTCGCGACTCCAGCGGATCACCCAGCATGGCTTTTCCGTCTCCGAACAGGCGTACGGCGTCGAGGCGGCCCTTCGTCTCATGGGATTCACGTCGGGATTTTCGCGTCTCGTGGTGATCTGTTCCCATGGGAGCACCTCGGACAATAACCCCTACGAATCCGCCTTGGATTGCGGCGCGTGCGGAGGCAACAGCGGCCTGCCCAATGCGCGTGCCTTTGCGTCGATGGCAAATAATGCGGCCGTCCGGAAGGTATTGGAAACGCGGGGCATCAGAATCCCCGGCGATACGCATTTCCTGGCTGGGCTTCATGATACGACGCGGAACGATGTCCGGATCGTGGACATGGAAGATATTCCTGCGACTCATCGGAAAGACCTGGTACGGCTCCTGGAGGATCTCCGCGAAGCGGGCGCCCAGGCGGCACAGGAACGGGGCCTGGCGTTAGGGGGACCCGTCGCCACGTGGTCGCGAAAGGATCCCCATACCAAAGCGGCCAGACGAAGCGTGGACTGGGCTCAGGTGCGCCCGGAATGGGGCTTGTCGAGGAACAACCTGCTCATCGTCGGGCGGCGTGAACTCACCCGGCCGCTGAATTTGCAGGGGCGCGCCTTTCTCCATTCCTACGATCACCGGCAGGACAGTTCCGGGAAGCTGCTGGAAGCCATCATGACCGCGCCTCTCATCGTCGCGCAGTGGATCAACATGGAGCATTATTTCTCCACCGTCGACAACGAGGTCTATGGCAGCGGCAGCAAGGTCTATCACAATATCGTCGGTCGGGTGGGCGTCATGAGTGGAGCCAATAGTGATCTTCGCCTGGGACTTCCCGCGCAGACCGTGCTCGACGGCTCAATGCCGTACCACGAGCCCATGCGGCTGTTGACCATCATTGAAGCGCCGAGAACCCGTGTCGAATCCGTCATTGCCACCCATCCGGGACTGGAGCGGTTGTTCCACAACGAATGGGTGTTGCTGGTCGTGTGCGAGGCGAGCGAAGGCGCCTTTTATCATTATGACATCATGCGGGGCTGGCAGCCGGTGTCCGGCTTGCCGGAGCAGTCGTCCGCTGCTGCTCCCCGCTTCGTTCGCGAATCAGCGCCGTTTCTGCACCAGAAGGATGGTGAAACGGTGGGGTCGGTTCAGGAAGCAACGGCATTCGAGCAAAAGAGGATGAATCCATAGAGGAAGGGAGACGGAGTATGCTGACGCTGCATCCGATGAAAGAGATTCGCATTGTCGTGGAGGGGGAACATTTGAAAATCGTCACCAGCCTGCTCGACCGGGTGGGCGCGACCGGGTACACCATCATCAACAATGTGTCGGGCAAAGGCCATCATGGATTCCATGAGGGGCATCTGCTGTTCAATGATACGAGCAGCCAGGTGATCGTCTTCACCGTTGTGCCTGAGGAACGGATCGAGCCCATCCTGGCGGGGCTTGGCCCGTTGTTTCACAAACATTCCGGTGCGATGTTCGTCAGCGACGTAGCCGTGACGCGTCGAGACCATTTCGTCACCCCCTAGATTGCTAGGGGGTGCACAGCGGATTTTCAATGTCGCAGGCGCCCCGTTTCCGCGTGCGCGACTGTGAGCGCTGAATGAAATCATCCGCCCAACCCGATAGAGACGAAACCTGATGGCGTCATCCCGCCGCAGCCGCACCACGCGTTCCCGGCCAGTCCAGTCTGAAATCGCCGCGGCCGAAGTACTGGCCTGGCTGAGCGATTGCATCCAGGGAGGACTATCGTTTGTCTGCAAAGGCATTCTCATCTTCGAAAATTCTCAATTTGCGGAATTGGTCGAGAGCGGGCTTCCGAGGGTCGAGGGCCATGAGCATGCCCTGCGCAAACGGCTCCTCGACGATGCCATTGCGTGGAACAATCGGCCGCTTGGCGAACGCAAGAGCGTGGAATACCAGCTCGAAGGCCGGGACGGCGGGCGTCTCTACTACGTCTGCCGATTCAATGTCGTGCCCTATCGTGGTGAGCGGGGCGTACTTATGGTGCTGGAGGATGTGACCGAACGCGTTATGCTCGCACAGGATGCGTCCCACGTAGCCCGGTTTCAATCGGTGTTGGCTCGCATCGGCACGCTCGCCGTCAGCGGTGTGTCGGCTCAAGAGCTCATGAATGAGGCGGTGAAAGAGACCGCCGCCGCGCTGGAAGTGGAGCTGTGTAAAATCCTGGTCCCGCGCGCCCACGATGGTCAGCTGTACATCATGGCCGGATCAGGCTTGCAAAGCGAACTGATCGGAAAACTGACCATCGAGGGCGGCACGCATTCTCAAGCCGGGTATGCGATTGCCAAGCGTCTTCCGGTTGTCGTGGACGACCTACGCCGCGAGACGCGCTTCTCGCCTTCGCGGTTGTTGACCGAACATGGAGCCGTGTCGGGCATGTGTGTGCCCATGCTAGTCGAGGACAGGGTCTACGGGGTCATGACGGCCCACTCCAAGCGGGTGCGTAAGTTCAGCCAGCAGGAGCAGGAGTTTCTCTGCACCATGGCCAACACCATCGGGACGGTCCTCGAGCGCCGGTGGCATGAGGAAACGCAGATGGACTTCTATCATCGCCTGTTCCTGTCCGCACAGGACGGCGTCATGATGACCGATACGACCGGCCGGATTCTGGAATGGAATCCGGCTCTGGAGCGGATGACCGGATGGACGAGAGAAGAGGCTCTGGGGCAGCGCCCGGCGATTCTGAAATCCGGAAAGCATCCGCCGGAATTCTATGATCGTTTGTGGGCTTCCATTCGCGCTGGGCAGCCCTTTGTCGAACGGTTCGTGAATCGGCGGAAAGACGGATCGGAATTCCTCGTCTGGGAGAGTGTCAACCCCGTCAAGGCCTCCGACGGGACGACCCAGTATTTCATGGCGATTCTGACCGATCTGAGCGAGCGCGAGCAGATGATGGAGGCCCTTCGCCATACCGAGCAGGTGAAACTGGTCGGCCAGCTCGCGGGAGGCATTCTGCACGAGGTGAGGAATCCCCTCATCGGGTTGGGCAGTCTGGCCACCCATCTCGCGGACCAGGCCTCGCTTCCTCAGGAAGCGCGCGACCGGTGCCGGCTGATTGCGCGGGAGGCCGCACGGATCGATGAACTCCTGGAGTCCCACTTGGGCCAATTGCGCCCCCGCCCGTTTGATATCACGTCCTGCGACCTCGCTTCGGTATTGGACGATATGTTGACTCTGCTGCGGCCGAACATCGTGAAGAATCAGATCCTGATCAAGACCTCCGTCGCGCCGGACCTTCCCTCTGTCGATGCTTCCAAAGCCCACATTCTGCAGGTCTGCTTGAACATCGTGCTCAACGCTATCGATGCGATGCCGGGCGGCGGCCACTTGCATGTCACACTTGTGCCGGAAGCCCGACGGGTTCCCGGGGTGTTGATGCGATTTGCGGATACCGGGAAGGGCATACCGGCGGACGATCTGGAGCGGATCTATGAGCCATTCTTCACCAAGGGAAAAGCCAAGGGCGTCGGGCTCGGGCTGACCATCACCCGCGATATGGTTGAGCGGCACCACGGCCAGCTGGTGATCCAGAGCCCTCCGGGGAGGGGAGCAGTCGTCGATGTGTGGCTTCCTCTCAAACACGAGGCGTAGCAGCATGCTGAACGTAGCGTTTTTCGGTGATGGCCTATCGATGATGCGGACGGACCACCGTCCATATGGAGGCGCCTGACATGGCGTGGCATTTGTTGTTGTTGGAAGACGAGGCGTCGGTTCGCGAGGCCTTTGCATTACGTTTGCGGGACAAGGGCTATGTGGTGCAGACGGCGGAGACCGGCGAGGAGGCGCTTGGACTGCTGCGTTCCTTCGAGCCGGATGTCCTCATAGTCGATTTGGTGATGCCGAATCTATCCGGCCTCGATGTGCTTGCGCGGGTGAAGCAGATGTCGCCCGCTCTGCCGGTCATCGTGCTGACGGCCAGAGGAACGGTCAAAGATGCGGTGGAAGCCATGCGGCTCGGCGCGTTCGATTTCGTGGCCAAGTCCATTGATATGGACGATCTGCTCCACACCCTGCGCAGGGTGACCGATTTCTTGACCCTTCAGCGTCAGGTGCAGTTGCATAGCGGTCAGGATGCCGCCCGGTACGCGTTGGATCGCGTGATCGCCAAGAGTCCGGTCACCAAAAGTTTTCTGGCCCAGGTCCAGGAACTCGTGCGCAACGACCGCGTCACGGTGCTGTTGCAAGGTGAAACGGGAACCGGCAAGCAGTACATGGGCCGGGTGATCCACTACAACAGTGCGCGTGGCAGCAAGCCCTGCGTCGAGGTCGACTGCCCGTCGATTCCACGAGACCTCTTCGAGAGCGAACTCTTCGGCCATGAGAAGGGCGCATTCACGGGCGCCGCAGGCCGTAAATGCGGGCTGATCGAGATGGCTGAAGGCGGGACGGTCTTTTTTGACGAGATCGGAGATCTTCCCTTGGCGCTGCAAGCCAAGCTGTTGCGGGTGATCGAGGAGCGGTCGCTGCGACGGGTCGGAGGAATGAATACCGTGCCGGTCGATGTGCGGTTCATGGCGGCGACGAACCGCGATCTGAAGGCGGCTGTCGCGAAGGGAGAATTCCGAGAAGATCTCTATTTCCGGCTGAACGTCGTCATGCTCACGGTTCCGCCCTTGCGAGCGCGGCCGGAAGACATCATTCCGCTGGCCGAACACTGCCTTCTCCGGTCGGCGCTGGCCCTCAAGAAGCCGGTTCGCGAACTGACCGAGTCTGCGAGACAATTACTGCAAGCCTATCACTTCCCCGGGAACGTCCGGGAGCTGGGCAATCTCATCGAACGGGCGGTGATCTTTTGCAATGGTCCGTCACTCGATGCGGCTCATTTTCCGGCGGACCTGGCTGCGGCGGTGGCGCCCGCCTCACTCCCCGGACTCCCCGGAGCCGTTCAGCCTACGGCGGCCCCTGCTGAAGCCGACCCGCTCATGGTCAGCCTGTCTTTCAAGGTCGGCGAGCGGTCGCTGAGCGACCTCGAGGATGCCATCATTCAGGCCGTCCTCGAACGAAGCGACGGCAACAAAACCCTGGCGGCAAAGCACCTGGGGATCACGCGCTGGATGCTCGATCGGCGCCGCAAGGCATACTAGCAGTCCAGATTCCCACCCCCCACCTGTCTTCCGCACAAGACTGCGACGGCGCGCTGCGCCCCGGTGCGCAGGCACACACCTGTGCGCGGGAAGGTCTGTCCGCGCACAACCAGCGCATCTATCCACTCATCCGTTCCAGACCCGTTCGTTGCCGGACAGTGTCTCTGCCGTCCCCTGCCGGCATATGGCCCTCCCGCAGGAAGCCAGGGGTGGTCGTTGTTAACGGGACCTCATATTGCAAGGACGGTTTGATAGTCGATCCGGCCACGAGCGGGTCGTGAGGCTAACGACTGGAAAACCTGCGCGGATGGAATTCATCTAGTGCCTGGGAGATGCTATGCGACACCTGCGAGAGCTTGAAGATCAGAGCGTTTATATCTTGCGCGAAGCCTATAAGCATTTTGACGGCTTGGCGATGTTATGGTCGATGGGGAAGGATTCGACGGTGCTGTTATGGCTGGCCCGCAAGGCATTTTTCGGCCACGTGCCTTTTCCGCTGGTGCACATCGATACGGGGTACGAAATGCCGGAACTGATCGAATATCGGGATCGCATATGCCGCGACTGGAGGTTGAATCTCATCGTGGGCCAGAACAAGGCGGCGCTGGCCGACGGCATGGGACCGGACCGCGGCCGGGTTGTGTGCTGCACGGCCATGAAAATCGATGCCCTTAACCAGACCATCGCCCAGCACGGCTGGTCGGCCATTATCCTCGGCATTCGAGCGGACGAGGAGGGCACGCGTGCCAAGGAACGATACTTCTCTTTGCGGGGCAAGGAGGGCGAGTGGAATTTTCGCGACCAGCCGCCGGAGCTCTGGGAACAATTTCAGACGAAGTTTCCGCCCGGTTCCCACATTCGCGTGCATCCTCTTCTCGATTGGACCGAGCTGAACATCTGGGAATATCTCGAACAGGAACGAATTGAGCTGCCGACCCCATATTTCGACAGGGGAGCCGGCACACGATATCGGAGCTTAGGTTGTGTCCCCTGCACCGGCACAGTTGATTCCTGCGCCTCCACCATACCTCAAATCATCACCGAACTGCGCCGCACGACGACAGCCGAACGAGCCGGCCGCGCACAAGACGAAGGACGCGGCATGGAAACCCTCCGGAAGCTCGGCCATATGTAGCTCCTCCTATGCACCCGCATTGATGGCCCACGTTCCCTGTTCAACGGGTTGCGCTCTGCACGGACGTGCATGGTTGCACGTTCGTGTACCCTTGCACGCCTCGACCTTGCCGACCGGCTTCCGCCGCGTCGCGAGGCAGATATTGAATCGCGACCTTCCGAACAAATCAGAGCCAGCCGCATCTGTGGTGGTGCGGGAGACGGTTGGCCCCGTTCTTGCTGTGACACAGGGACAAAGTGAGGGACGGCATGCATACAACGAATGGTTCGGACCAGCGTCATCGCGACGCACAACGAATGGAGTTGCGGTCTTATGTGAGCCTCGCCGGAGAGACCATCGCCAAGGTGTGGCCGATGACGTCAGTGATCGCCCGAAACCCCCTGCAGGGATTCGAGCATCTCCGTTTCGATGAGGCGGTCGAACGGGCTGAGCAGCTGTTCGGCGGATCGGGCACCCTCTCGGGGGAAGCCTTCCGGGAAGCATTTCGTCGAGGCCGCATTCAAGAGAAACATTTCGAAGAGGCCTTGCGAGGGCAGGCGGGCGATCGGCAGATCACGTTTGGCGATCGCCAGGTTACTCACCTGGATGTCCTCAGAGCCATCATGGTGGCAGTGGGCCGCGACCCCGATCGGGTAGGCACAGCAGCGACGGCCCCGCCTACGCCCACAGGAGACTCCGTGACCGTCCCTCACCTGGCGGCGTGGTTGGGGCGCATGCTTCCCCGCGAGACACTAGAGACGGAGAGGGCGGCGGGTTTGCAGTACGTCCCCGGGGAATGGCCTTGTGAAAGCACGATGGCCGACTGGTGCGATCGAACGCTCGGCGTCACCATCACGGATGAAATCAACCGCCAGATGATCAAGTGGTGCGCGGCGTTTTGCGACGAAGGGGAGGCGGCGTGGCCCATGCCGAAGCGGGAAGAGACATTTTTCCGCGCATGGAAAGCTGCCGCGCGATACGATTTCAGTCTCAGGTGTGCGGGGGTGGAACGGGCGGCATCGAAAATTGCGGCGCTGGCCGACCGCCCTGAAGACGTCCTGTTGGAGTCGCTGGAGATGCTCCACATCCCCCACGCAATCTGGCAATCGTATTTGTCGCGCCACCTGGCCGCCTTGCCAGGCTGGGCGGGATTTATCAAGTGGCGGGAAGACCAGGATGCGCACGTCTGGCAGTCGGTCTATCGCATCGATCTTGTGAAGTATCTTGCCGTCCGGCTGTTTTATGAACGCGAGCTTGTCGCGACCGCGTGCCGTGCCTCGCTGGGGTGCGAGGGAACGGCCAGCGCAGTGCTGGAGTATGGGAAACGGTATCCATACACGCTCTGGTTCAGGAGAGCTTCGATGTCCGGGGATCTTCCTTCAGCTTTGCTGCCTGAAGCCTCCCGCCTCCAGCGAGCGGGCCGGTCATACGATCCAGCCGCCTGGGAACAGGATTGCCGGCGGTGGTTTGAGGAACAGCCTGCCGGTGAGCGAACCTACAGGCTGGAAGCTCAGAATCTCGTGAGCCTGTCGGGCGCGCTCGCCGTGCCGGTCCACGAGATCACGTCTACTTCGCCAGGCGACCTCGCTATGTTGTTACGATGGATGCGGGAGTTTACTCCGGCTAAACAGCGTGTGGCATGGCTGGAAGCATTCGAACGCAGTCATCAATGCGAGGTGCTGCGCAAACTCGAGCTGCCAGCAGGCGAGGACGCGCGGATCGCCGCGCCGGGCGCGATGACGGCGCGACCAGTCGCCCAGTTCGTGTTCTGCATCGATGTACGGTCCGAGGTGTTTCGGAGGCATCTCGAGAATCGCGGGGGGTATGAAACGTACGGATTCGCGGGGTTCTTTGGCGTGCCGTTCTCCTATCGTTCGTTGGACGAGCAGCGGGAACTGCCGCTCTGCCCGGTCCTGTTGAAACCGAAACACCTCATCAGGGAGGTGCCGAGGACGTATCAGGACGCAATGGCCGAACGCCGCAAGCACAGCAGCCATCTCGTCAAGGCAGGCCACGAACTGCTCCACGACTTGAAGCACAACGTCGTCACGCCCTACGTCATGGTCGAGGCACTCGGCTGGTTTTTCCTGTTGCCCTTCCTCGGGAAAACGCTCTGCCCCCGCTGGTACCATCGATTTGCCGCCTGGGTCAAATCCTGGGTCGTGCCGCCGGTCGCCACCACCTTGACGGTCGATAAGTTTTCGACCGCCGACGCGGAGAACATGCTTGCCGCCGAACAACGTCTGCAGATTGCCTGGTGGTTAAGGAAACATGGCCAACGGGCTGGAAGCCTGGTCACAGGAGCTGTGTTGGATGAGGTCCGGCGTCAAGCACTCGAGGAAGATGAGGAATCCGCCTCGCATCCCGGGGCCCTCGGCCGGCTCTTGGGTGTCTCCTCCACAGAGGAAACGGATGCACTGGTCACGCTGCGCCGCGAATGCCGGCTGACGTATCGAGGGACTCGCTCCCGACTCGATCGCATTACCCGGACCGGGTTTACCGTCAATGAGCAGGCGTACTACGTCGAGACATCGCTGCGACTGATGGGCCTCACCGGATCCTTCGCTCGATTGGTCGTGCTATGCGGTCACGGCAGCACCTCGCAAAATAATCCGTATGAGTCGTCTTTGGATTGCGGGGCTTGCGGTGGAGGACAGGGACTTCCCAACGCGCGCGCATTTGCCATGATGGCCAATCGCCCGCAGGTTCGCGAGATTTTGGCCTCGAGAGGGTTGACGATCCCTCCGGATACACAGTTTGTCGCCGCCCTCCACGATACGACGACCGACCGGGTTCAGGTCGCCGATCTCGAAGATGTCCCCTCAACTCATCGAAAGGAACTTGCCCAAATCCTGGACGATGTTCATGAGGCCGGCGGGGAAGCGGCGGCCGAACGCTGGGTGGCCTTGACGGCCGCCGAATCGCATGAGGGAACGCGCGCGGCTCGGCAGGAACTCGAACGGCGCAGCGTGGATTGGGCGCAGGTGCGTCCCGAATGGGGCTTGTCGCGCAATAGTGTCTTTATCGTAGGCAGCAGGCGATTGACGCGGGAGGCCGATCTGAACGGCCGCTCGTTCCTGCACTCATACGACCATGCCATGGATGGTGACGGCAAGCTGCTCGAAATCATCATGACCGCGCCCTTGATCGTCGCGCAGTGGATCAATATGGAATACTATTTTTCCGCCGTATCCCCCGAGGTCTTCGGCAGCGGGAGCAAGATTTATCATAACGTGACCGGCGGGATCGGCGTGATGACGGGCAGTCAGAGCGACCTTCGGATGGGCTTGCCGACTCAGACGGTCATGTGTGGAGAGGCCCCTTACCACGAGCCGATGCGCCTCACGGCCATCATCGAGGCGCCGAGGGAACGCCTCAGCGCCATCATCGAACGGCAGCCGCTCCTGGAGAAACTGTTCAACAACCGGTGGCTGCTACTCATCGCCTGCGAGCCGGCCGAGGCCAAATATTACCGTTATGATGGCGGCAAATGGTTTGTCGTCGCGGATATGGCTGAACAGGTGGGTGAAGCGCCAGTCCCGCAGGCCTGATCAGCGGCATTGAACTGTCCCCAGCCAGGGAGGTGTGTATGCGGGGTAGACGAACGAAGACCTGTCCTCCGTCTTGGACCGTGCCGTTCTCGTCCTATGCCGAAGTGACCGAATTTTTGCGAGGCGTTGAAGTCGATTGCATCCTGCGGGGGCAGCCGTCCGACGGCACCGTCAGCCTGGGAGCGGTCGCTCGCTGCCTGCATGAACTCAAGCGGCCGGATTTGGCCTATCGCTCGATCCACGTGACCGGCACGAATGGAAAGACGACGGTCAGCCGCATGATCGGTGCGCTGATACGGGCGACCGGATTGACGGTGGGCGTCTATACGAGCCCGCATGTCACGAATTTCCGGGAACGCATTGCGATCAACGGTGAGCCCATCGGCGAAGATGAGCTGGTCGATGCCTGTAACCACGTCAAGGCGTTTCTGGACGTGCACGGCCTTCAACTGGCTCCGTTCGAATTCCTGACCGCGGCGGCCTTTTTCGCGTTCAGGGCGGCCAAAGTGGACTATGCGGTGATCGAGGTCGGCATCGGCGGGCGGCAGGATGCCACCAACGTCATCGCGCCTGAGCTCGCGGTCATTACGACCGTCGAATATGACCACGCAGACATGCTCGGGGACACGCTCGAGCAGATTGCCGGCCAAAAGGCGGGCATCATCAAACCCTTTACGCCGGTGCTGTGCGGCCCGATGCCGGAGGGGCCGCGGGCCGTGGTCCTGTCTCGAGCCGCGGCGCTCAAGGCACCCGTGCTACTCAGCGGGCAGGATTATGAAGTCACCGAGTTCATCCGTGACGGCTATGCGGGACTTTGTACGGTAAGGGTCGGCGCGTCCACGCATCCACAGCTGCGACTACGGTCGCCTGCGGCATTCATGGCCGCCAATGCCGCTCATGCCCTCATGGCTTATGACGTGTTACGCAAGCGAGGACTGCTTCCGGAGATCGATCCGGACGAGATCGGCCGGGTATTCGAGAAGACGGAATGGCCAGCCTGCTGTGAAGTGCTGTCCGGCACGCCCGCGGTGCTTCTGGATGGCGCGCACAACGCCCCGGCGGCAATGCGGCTCGCGACTATTCTCCGCACGACCTTCGAGGGCCGCCGCAGTGTCTTGCTCGTATCCCTGGCGCGGGATGCACAATGGGAACAGGTGTTGCGCGCTCTTGCCGGAACGGGAGCCGACCGGCTCATCGTGACCGGCGGTCCTCAAGATAGGGCCGTGCCGCCCGACGCGATTGCCGAACAATGGCGAACCTGCTCTTCGGTCGCCGCTGAGGTGGTAGACAGTACGGAAGCCGCATTCAGGCGTGCGGTCCAGGCTGCCGGGCCCCATGGGGTGGTGGCCGTGACTGGATCTCCCCAACTGGCCGGTTACTGCCGGCCTCTGGCAAAAACGTTTCCCGCCCAGGCACTTGTCCAACCGTAGTGTCCGCTTATCCTGCTGAGCACAGATGCACAGGCACACAGCGTACAGTGTGTGTCTGTGCACGATCGCACCGTTCCCATACCAAGGGACCGACCTGCACGGACGCCGGAGACGGGAATTGTACTGAAAAATGCGGCAGACACCGCCGCACGGGCAAGACTACGCCGTGGAATCGCCTTTGCACATGATGTCTGTGCGAGCGGGGGAACGGATGGTCCGGTTACCCCCTGGTGACGCAAGGAGGTTCTCTGATGGCACAACATGTAGTCACGATGCTTCCGGGAGAAGGGACCGGCCCTGAAATCTGCGAAGCGGTGCGACTGGTGATTGACGCGAGCGGTGTCGATATCAAATGGGAATACGAAGAGATCGGATTGGGATGTTTGGAGAAGTACGGCACCTTGCTTCCGGATAAGACCATCAAGAACATTGCCAAAAACAAGGTGGCGCTTAAAGGCCCGACGACGACGCCCGTCGGGACGGGGCACAAAAGCGCGAACGTGACGTTGCGTAAGGTGTTCGACCTGTTTGCCAATGTCCGGCCGGCTAAGCTGATTCCGGTGTTGAAGCGCCCCTGGGACAAGATCGACATCATTAACTTCCGGGAAAACACGGAAGATTCCTATGCGGCCATCGAGCATATGGTGTCCGACGAAGTGGCGCAATGCCTGAAGGTCATCACCTGGCCAGGCTCTTACCGCATTGCCGACTTTGCGTTTCAGTGGGCGAGAGCCAATGGTCGGAAGAAGGTGTACTGTGTGCACAAAGCCAACATTATGAAAATGACGGACGGGCTGTTTCTGGATGCGTTTCGCGAGGCCGCGAAGAAGTATCCTGAAATCGAAACCGGGGACGTCATCGTAGACAACTGCTGCATGCAGCTCGTGAGGAATCCCGCTCAGTTCGACTGTCTGGTGCTGCCAAACTTGTACGGGGATATTCTGACGGATCTCTGCGCGGGGCTGGTGGGAGGGTTGGGTTTCGCGCCGGGCGCCAATATCGGGGACAACTGTTCGATCTTCGAGGCGGTGCACGGGTCAGCGCCGAAGTATGCGGGGATGAAAAAGGTGAACCCTTCGGCGGTGTTGGTGTCCGGCATCATGATGCTGCGCTGGTTGAAGGAGACTGCGGCGGCTGATCGTATCGAAAAAGCCATGTTCGCGGTCCTCCATGAAGGCAAACATGTCACCTACGACGTAGGCGGAACCGCCACCACCGACGAATATGCTCAAGCCATCGTCGACAAGATGCAGGGGAAAGCCTGAGAATCCCGCCATTGATAAAGAAAGGGGAAGCGCCCATGGCAACAACGTTTTCTGAAGCAGCGAAAGCGACGCGGAAGAAGAAAGTTATCAAGCTCGTCGGTGTGGACATGTACATCGTCACCGAAGAAGGCATTCCGAAATTTCCGGACGGCGAGTTCGGGCCGTTTAAATGCGAGTTCATCTCCAATCGGGGAACCAAGGTCTGGCCGGGGTTCGTCAGTCCCGATCTGATGATGGTGAACTGGTATCGTTGTCGGTTCATGGCGACAGGGGATGTGACCGATGCTGACGTCGATACATTCCTGGCGGTCTTGACTAAGAAGGGCTGGTGGTGGTCCGCAGCGCAAAAGCTCTGGACTCATGATGGTGAACCGGCCTTCAGCAAGGCCTATTAGCCTCACGGAAGCCTCGGGGCCCCATGTGCCCCGAGGCTTCATCATGTCTGGCGACTTCATAGGCCGGCATGTCCCACGCGTGTCGTTTCACCGTGCATCGGCCGGGATGCGATTTCATGGTACAGTGTGAAGCGAGTGGTCACTGTCCGGTTTGACAGCCTCCGCACGTAAGCGGCATCGGCAGGTTGCGATTCGTCTTCAGACTATCGGGGAGCAGAGCATGGCACAAAGAAGCACCAATAAAGCCGATCTCGAGTATGCGCTCATGATGACGATCCTGAACTTTCACACTGAGTTCATGCGATCCAACTATGCCAATGTCCAGGTGCATCTGTCTCAGGATGAAATCGAAGTGACGTTGACGAGGCAGGGATCGGTACCGGCTGAGAGGCGATTGGCCGAATCACCGGAAGGACGCTCATTGTTACGGCAGGTTCACGAGGCGATGTTTCTTTCCTGTGAACGGATTCTTCGTGAGCGAATCGAGCCGGTGGTGGAGCGCAAGGTGAGAGAGATGGTGACGAGCTTGGACCCCGTTTCCGGGCGAAGCAGCATCACGATTCGTTTGTAAACAGTGTGGTCGCGACACCCTTGTTGTTAATCAACAACGACAACTCGCCGTGCGCGCCCCGCATCGGCACATCCCCCCGTACCCCACAACGTTTCGAGACCCGAGGGCCGGGCCTGGCCCCTATCTGATGAGAGACACCAGCAGCACGAGCGGCGTGAAAATGGGGAAGGAGGATCCAATGGGTCCCCCTTCCCTGCGCAGGAGGGAGTCCCCCGGATCAGCGAGTGGTGCCATCCATCGCGTTGCTGTTCCGGTTGCCGGGCTGGCCCTGATTTAACGGCTGGTTGTCGCAGCCGGCACCGAGACAGTTTTCCTGCCTGTTCCCGGTTGCCGGTACGAAGTCAGTCGGCGCAGTCGTACGCGTCACGTCAACCGGCATGCCGTCATTGATGGCCACGCGGTTGGCCCAGAGGACAGGGTAGTTGCCCACCTGAACCACCGGCCCCTGGGCCACCATCCGGTCGCCGGCGGC
>ERZ724526.396-NODE-396-length-25735-cov-5.832555_pt1 | contig 25735 bp, 17 predicted proteins | sample MGYA00376059_ERZ724526 | MGnify/ENA primary metagenome ERZ724526 (study PRJEB28724, sample SAMN07190883) | activated sludge metagenome | isolation source: activated sludge of sewage treatment plant in Hong Hong | place: Hong Kong | collected 2016-03-17 ...
GAAGGTATTGGTCCAGGACAGCATAAAAGTGCGCTCGGCTATCTGATAGTCAGACTTTACCAGCAGGTTGATCTCGGGTTGCCGGGTTTCGCCGTACCAGTTGGTTGACAGGAACAGATCGCTGACATTAAAGCGAAGTTTGCCCCATTGCTCGCCGAAATCCTTTTCGAGGCCTATATTGACGGAGCCGGTAGCATTCCAGTAAGCAATGCCCCAGTAACCGGCAGAATTGTAATCACCCGAAACTTCGAGCGTAAAACGCTGCGGCAACTTGAAGGTCTGCGTCGTATTGAAACCGTAATCCGTATTTCGGATTTGAAAATCCTGCCCGTCCAGTTTAAAATTAATTTCCCTCGAATTGGCAAATACGTTGTATTGCATATCCCACCATCCGGTCGGATGCAGCGGGAGAGACAGGTTGGCGCTCGCCACTTTTTCATTGTCGAGGTTTTCGTGTCTGTTCACTTGCCGGTTGGTCACGGGGTCTACCATCGGCACAAAACGCATGGGGCCCTGTTCAATGCTGTAGGTCACGCCAAGGTTGAGGGTTTTGAAACTGTAATTCAGTTTCATGGCGTCGGTGAACGAGGCCTGCAAGGCAGGGTTGCCGCCTTCCAGTGTAGTCGGGTCACTGAAGATCAGCCAGGGGGCAAGCCGCCGGATAGACGGGCGGGTGATGCGGCGGCTGTACGAAAGGTTGAGGTTTTGGGTCTCCGTCAGTTTTCGTCCGATAAAAACAGAAGGAAACAAAGAGCCATACTGGCGGTCGACTACGTTCGGTTGCTCCACCGAGCCGAGATTGGTATTGGTGTACTCGTACCGCAATCCCGCTTTTATATCCGTCTTTTCATCGATTTTTGTAGAAAAGGTCGCGTACGTCCCGATCACATGTTCGTTGAGTTTGAACAGCGAAGTGAGGTCGGAAATAACGGACCAGTCCTGTTGGTTTTCCCGGCTTTCTACACGTACATCGTTGGTGAAGCGCATGGACGTAAACTTGCCGCCGGTTTCCAGTTTTCCGTTTTCCCCGATATTAAGGGTGTAGTCGGCTTTGCCCACGGCGACTTTGATCGGCGTTTTTTTGTTGATACGAAGTTCGCTCTGCGAGGTAAGGTTACCTTCCGCATCCTGGTTCAGCAACTCATAGTAACTGGGGTTATTGATGTCGTACTGAATATAATCGGCATCCACATTCAGGGTCTGGTTTTTTGCAAACGTGTGCGCCAGGTTGATGTTGCCCGCGAACGACTGGTTATGGTTGGTTTCCGAGTTGGGCATGCGCAACCTGCTTTCGACAAGGTTGTTTTTGGAATAGATCACGCCATTTTCCGCCTCCATATACCAGTCCCGGTCAAAAAAAGTACCCAAAACGCCGATCACTGTTTTGGGGGAAACCTGGAAATCGACGCCGAACCGTGCGTTTTGCACAGACGTCGGGGTGTGCGGCCGGTTGCTGTACGTTTCCGTTTCCAGAAAATCGTTGCCCTGTTGCACGCCCCGGTAATTGGTAAATACCTGCGGGTTCAAATCGAAATCATAGCCGTAGTTGCCAAAGAAATTGACCTTCTTGTGGCGGTAGTTGAAGTACAGCCCCGCCCCGTATTTTTCACCCCTGCCATAGCCGCCCTTGGCCGAATAGCCGCCGTTAAGCCCCTCGTCGCCGGTATTTTTAAGCACGATGTTGATAATACCCGCGTTGCCTTCCGCTTCAAAATTGGCGGGCGGCGTGTGGATGAGTTCGATGCGGTCGATGTTGTCGGCATTCATCCCGGCGAGCATTTGCACCACCGCCTCGGAGGGCATCCGCGCTATTTTGCCGTTGATCATCACCACTACGCCTTCTTTACCGGTAAGGGAAATGGAATTGGTCAGTTGATTGACCTGTACGCCCGGCGACCGTTGCAGCACTTCGAGGGCGGTTCCGCCTGCACTGGTAATACTGTTGGCGACGTTGACCACCATGCGGTCGATCTGCTGCTCGAAAAGCGGCTTTTTGGCGATGATGTTTATCTCGTCGAGCTGGGCGGTGTTTTCCTCCAGCATGATGCGTCCAAGATCCTTTTGCCCCAAGCCGGGGTCGATGACAAAGGCTTCCGAGCGGTAGTTGGTAAAGCCCAGCATATTCACGCCGATGCAGTAGGAGCCCGGCGCAACCTTGTCGAACTGGTAGGAGCCGTTGTTCTCGCTGAGCATACCTTTGACGAGGCTGGAATCGGTGCTGTTTAGCAGGAGTATTGTTGCAGCGGGGAGGCCGCTGTTTTTGGCGTCGGTAACCAGGCCGCGTATCGAGGTTTGGGCAAGAAGTGTGGATTGGAAAGCAGCACAGATCAACAGTGCGGGGATTAAAATGCTTTTTAAGATGATTTTCATGTTGGATGTTTTGTTCGGATGAAAACAAGGGCATTGCACTGCCGTTCCCGGAAGGAAATGGAGCGCAATGCCCACTGTGTAAATTGACTTCAAAAAGCAACAGGATAGACCATTTGATTGGGGTCGTGGTTGCACCGCCCGGGCGAACAACCGGTTTTAACTGTTAATTGGCCCAAAAACCTATTTTTTTACAGGTCTGGGTGCGGTGCCGTCAATAAAACGCCACTCTTCGAGGCTTACCAATTCCACCGTGTCGTCGAACAACTGGTCTCTGGTTTTCAGATCGGCTTCCGACAAGACTTTTTCGTTCAGTCCTTTGGGTCTGGGTTTCATGTACTGTTTAAAGTCTTTGTAAAAATCGACGGCTACGAATTGGTAATCCTGGCCCATGCCAAAGGGGCGAATGAGTTGGTAGCCGTCCCAGCCCGAGCGACAGCCGACTTCCATTTCGGCCTTGTGGGTAGGCAGGAAATATTTCCGCTCCATTTCCCGGTAAGTATCCCAGTTCTTCATTGGAATTTTGAAATAGACGACTGTCAGGTAGGTGTCGGGGCCTGCCTGCGTGGTGTCGTGGTAACTTTCCCAGTTGTAGAGCATGTGGGTTTTCACCAGGTCGCGGCTGGCAAGGGTGCGATCGAATGCCTTGTCGGCATCCATACCCGGATGCACCTTTTTGAACACGGCATCCATATTATTCATGGTGTTTTCCAGTTGACTGTCGTCGGTATAGATGCGCACCGTGGCGTAGTGGTATTCGGCATCGGTACCGCCGGGGTAGGGAATGCTCCACAGCGACCAGCTGTCCAGGTTTCCCGTGTTCACCCATTCCTGGTGCATGGGTTTCCACATTTCCTGTTCGACCTTGAGGTATTCCCCGTCGCCACCTTCCGGGACTTTCATGAAATCGACCACGGCATAAATTTGGGCCTGCGAAGTGGTGCTCAACAGCATGGCTGTCAGCACAAACATGGACAAAAAGAACTTCATTTTTTTCATTGGAATTGATGGTTTAGTACACGTTAAAAGATTTGGATTTTGCCGAAAAGGCACAAAGGCACTTTTCAAAAATAGGGCCTGCCCGGGGTGGACGCAGTCTTGAAAACGTGTATGACAATTTTCGCGATCAACCTTTGAATAGTCGCGCGCGAAGGAAAAATCTCAACAGGAAACGAAGATTGATGAAAATGAAGCGCAATGGTCATTGCGAACAACAGGCTGGAGGGCGGGACAGATTATCAGCCTGTACGGAGTACCCCGATGGACCCAAAGATAACTGATTGTCTTCGGATTCCTGCGCAATTCGAAGACTAATTCGTACCCGGTATTGTATCGCGCTCGTTTCGGCACCTGATGCCGCAGGATAAGCAACATTGCCGCAGAATCAACGGATTTGGCTGCGGCTACCCGATGCCCCCACTTTTGTTTCATCGAACGGGGTAAAAAGGGAAAGCACAGCCATGAAAACAATTCGCAGATCATTTTTCAAAAACCCGGTACGGGATAAAGCCTGGTTTGAGCAGTGGGTGGCCACACTCGAAATGCACAACGGCAGAACCTATGAACGAATCGAAGTAGAAAGCGCCCTGGGCAAAACGCATATCTGGGGACTGAATACCCGGGATGAAACACTGGAACCGCTGGTCATTTTTCCCGGTGCGCGCACCACGGCCCTGTTCTGGGATTTCGACAGGGGGCTGGATCAACTGGGCCGGAATTTTCGGGTGTTTCTGGTTGAAACCAACGGCCTGCCGAACCTGAGCGACGGCAAAACGCCCGATATCGCATCGCGCGATTACGGAATCTGGGCTGCCGGTCTGCTGGATCAGTTAAACCTTCCCAGCGCCTTTGTTGCGGGCGCCTCGTTCGGCGGACTGATCTGTATGAAACTCTGCATTGTTGCACCGAAGCGGGTACGGGCTGCCTTCCTGCTCAATCCGGGTTGTCTGCAGCCGTTTTCTATGACCTTTAAAAACCTGTATTACAACTTGTTACCCATTTTGGTGCCCACGCGAAACAACGTGATCAAATTTCTGGACAAGGCGGTGTTTTGCAAACCCCACCACGCGCTCACCGCCATAAGCGAGCGACTGGTCATTGAGTACGAACTTTTTGCGCTGAATCGCTTCAGAGACAACACCCAAAAACCCTACTACCTCCACCGGGAACTGGAGCAGGTGACAGTGGATACCTACCTGCTGGTGGGCGGTAAAGACCTGCTTTTCCCGCCCGGCACCTCCATCATAAACGCCCAGAACAAAATCCGGACATTGAAAGAAGTGATGCTTTTCGAGCATGTCGGACATGGAATAGAAACCTATGGGAAGGCAATCCGGACCATAGGCCGGAAGATCAGCAACCAATAGTACCACATTTTAAAGCTATAAAACAATGACGATGAACAACTGCCTGCAGCACCTGCTGCGGATTATCCTGCTCAGCCTGCCCCTGTGCCTGGCGGCCCAGAAAAACACGGTCAGCGGCAATGTCAGGGATGCCGCCAATGGCGAGGACCTTATCGGCGCCACTATTACGGTGCCGGAACTTCCCGGAACGGGCATCACTTCCAATGCATACGGTTTTTACGCCCTTTCCCTGCCCCCCGGCAACTACACGCTGCGGGTGAGTTACATGGGCTATTCCACTTTGGAAAAGCCGGCCGACCTCACAAAAGGGAACCAGACCCTGCACTTGCAGATGAACGCCAGTGCCGCACAACTGGCCGAAGTGGAGATCAAGGCCGTTAAGGACGACCAGAACATCTCGCGAAACGAGATGGGTGTGGTGCGGCTCTCTCCCAAAGACATCAAATCGGTGCCCGTGCTGTTTGGCGAATCGGACATCCTGAAAACGATCCAGTTGCTGCCGGGCGTCCAGTCGGCCGGTGAAGGCAACGCCGGGTTTTATGTGCGCGGCGGCGCTGCCGACCAGAACCTCATCCTCCTCGACGAGGCGCCGGTGTACAATGCCTCGCACCTGCTGGGCTTCTTTTCGGTGTTCAATTCCGACGCGCTCAAGGATGTGACGCTGTACAAAGGCAATATGCCGGCGGAATACGGCGGTCGCGCCTCCTCGGTACTCGACATCCGTATGAAAGAGGGCAACAACAAAAAGTTCGGCGTGTCGGGCGGTCTGGGGCTTATCGCTTCGCGCCTGACCATAGAAGGCCCTATCGTACCCGAAAAAGGGTCGTTTATGCTGTCGGGCCGCCGCACCTATGCCGATATGTTCCTGAAACTTTCGAAAGAGGAAAGCGTGCGCAAAAGCAGCCTGTATTTCTACGATTTTAATCTCAAGACCAATTACCAGTTGGGTGAACGCGACCGCGTGTTCCTGTCCGGCTATTTCGGGCGCGACAATTTCGGCCTGCGCGACCTGTTCGGCTTCGACTGGGGCAATGCCACGGCGACCCTGCGCTGGAACCACGTGTTTGGTGAAAAACTGTTTTCCAACACTTCGGCTATTTTCAGCGACTACAGCTACGACATTCACCTGCAAGCCGATTCGAGTTCGACGCTGTCGATCAATTCGGGTATCCGCGACCTCAATTTCAAGCAGGATTTCGGCTGGTTTGTGGACGAAAACAATACCGTCAAATTCGGCGGCAACCTGATCCACCACCGGTTTACACCCGGGAAGATCGAGACGGGCGAGGGGAGCAGTTTCAATTCGATGGTGCTTGAAGACAAGTACGCCCTCGAAGGCAGCGCCTATCTTCAGAACGAGTGGGCCGTCGATCGTCACCTGAATATCGAAATCGGCATACGCTATTCCCGGTTTCATTACCTGGGCCCCGGCACTGCCTATACTTTCGACGACGACGGCGAAGTGGCCGAAGAAAAGGAATACGGCGACTGGGAAAGTATCCAGCAGTACAACGGCTGGGAGCCGCGCCTGTCGGTCCGGTACCAGTTGAATCCCGTCAGTTCGGTCAAGGCATCGCTCAACCGCAACTACCAGTATATGCACCTGCTGTCGAATTCGACCACCGGCACGCCGACGGATATCTGGGTGCCTAGCACCAACAACATCAAGCCGCAGATCGCCGACCAGGTGGCAGTGGGGTACTTCCGCAATTTTGCCGACAACGCGTTCGAGTTTTCCGCCGAGGCCTATTACAAGCGTTTGGACAACCTGATCGATTACCGCAACGGCGCGGACCTGTTTTTTAACAAAACCGTCGAGCACGAACTGGTGTATGGAACGGGCAAGGCCTACGGCGTGGAGGTGCTGCTGCGCAAAACCCGCGGCCGCCTGACCGGCTGGGTCAGTTATACCCTTTCCCGCACCCTGCGCGATTTCGAGGCCATCAACGAAGGGGCAACGTATCCGGCGCGGCACGACCGCATCCACGACCTGGCATTTGTCGGCATGTACGAACTTACCCCGCGCTGGCAGTTATCGGCCACCTGGGTGTTCAACACCGGCGATGCGGCGACCTTCCCGTCCGGAACCTATGATTTTGAAGGCAAACGCGTGCCGTATTACACAGAGCGCAACGGGTATCGCTTCCCCAGTTACCATCGCCTCGACCTTGGCGCAACCTTTATCGCGCGCAAAACCAAACGCTACGAATCGAGCTGGAACTTTTCGGTGTACAACACCTACGGCCGTCAGAATGTCTATGCCATCAGTTTTGCTGCAAAAGACGATAACCCCGAGCAAAATGAAGCCACCCAGATCGCGCTGTTCCGCTGGATACCGTCCGCAACCTGGAATTTCAAATTTTGATGCGCGACACAACACACCACTATAAAAAAATTAAAAGCAATGTCACCTAAATCAATATCACTGCCTGTCATTTTTGCCCTGCTGGGCCTGCTGCTGTCGTCGTGCGAAAAAGTAATCGACGTCGACCTGAACAGCGCTGACCCGAAAACCGTCATTGAAGCGAACCTGGCAGAGGGCCAGCACACCTTCCACGTTCGGGTGTATCAAACCAAGGATTACTTCAGCGACGCCCCGACCGTTTACTTTGACAATGCCTCCGTAACCCTGTCCGACGAAGAAGGAGTGTCCATTAGCCTGACCCCTGTGGGTGAAGGCCGGTATGAAGCGCCGGTGAACGCCGTAGCCGGCAAAACCTACACCCTACAGGTGATCAACGACGGGGAGACCTTCACGGCAAAGAGCATGTTGCCAGAGGTTGTCGAACTGAAACAGTTGAGTTACAAGGAAATCGACCTGCCGGGAGAGGAAAATAATCAGGAAGTATATCTCCATTTCGACGACAAGGCCGATGTGCACAATTACTACCGCGTTCTTGTCATGTCCAACGACTCCCTGGAGCAGGACCTGCAGTATTTTGACGATAAATACATCGACGGCAATGACGTGCAATGGTCGCTGATCAACCTGTACAACAAAGGCATTCACCTGGATGTGGAACTGCGCAGCATCGATGCTGCGGCATACCGGTACTACCATACGCTGGCGCCCATCCTTTCCGGCAATACCGATACGGCGCCGGGCAACCCCGACGGCAACTGGTCGGGCGGTGCGCTGGGTTATTTTATCGCCTACAGTTCAAGCCGGATGGGCGGGGTAGTGGAGTAGCGGAAACGGTAAATCATTCAGGATAAACAATGATCCCGGGGCTGCGTGTAAATCAGTATTTACGTACAACTCCGGGATCGAAATTATGTCGGGCCGTCAGATCCGGCGATACGCGGCGCCACCCGACGGATTGTACACGAGGGTATAGCCCCGGCGTGAGCAAATCCTAAACGAGCGGAAATAACCGAAAATCAGGTTATCTTACCTGTGTGCCTTTCCAGATAACCTGACCTCCTCCATTGACAACGACTAACCCTCCCTGAGGTGTCACGGCTAAAAAACCGGAAGGGTCGGTCGTTTGCGTGCCCCATATCCATTTGCCGTCAGCGTTGTGGATAACGAGGTTGCCATCATCTTGCATTATCGATGCTTTGCCCCCTAATGGTGCACCTGCCTGATAACTTCCCCAGGTAAATGACTCATTGCCGGCACGACGGACACAGAGATTGCCATCTTCTCCAAAAGACAAGAAATATTTTTTATCCGGCGTGAAGAATTTTTTTCCAACCGCCAGGTTGGTACCGGCCGGGATGGGCAATTTGGAATAATCTGCGTTGGCAGGCGGTTCGGTAGTAACAGATGTGGCAGCCGGGGCAGCCTGCTGCTGATTAGGGGCACTGCTTGTCGATTCGGCAGGATTGGATCCGGCAGGCGGTTGGGTTGTACCTGTCTTATCCGATTGGTTGAGGGCGACAGCAGGCTCATTTTGGGCAGCCGGCTTGCTACTGCTGTCGCTCATAAGCGACCAGACAACTATGATCACGGCAATAAGGCCAAGCACGCCGCCAATAATGGGCGCCATTTTTTTGATGGAGGAGTCGCCGGAACTATGTTTGACGGAAGGAGCGGATATGGGGGCTGTGGCCGTGCCGGTTGGGCTCTTTTCATCCATTACGCTGCCTTTTAAAATAGTAAGAATGCTCATTTCAATCCGCCGCAGCTCACTACTGGACTGCTCGACACCCAGCATATTTTCCCGCTTCCACTGCCTGAATTGACCCGATAACAAAAGTGCATCTTCGTGTTGGGGGGAGTCAGTGATTTTGGTATACTCCATTAAGGCATGAATAGCTTCCTCGGTCTGCCCTTCAGCGATCAAGTCCTGAACTTTTTTTGCGACTTCATTAAATTCCATTTGTTCTGAAAGTTGGTTCGTGGTAAAGATATTGGTTGGTTTATTTTTTAAGAAATCTTTTTCTGTTTTACAGTGCTCTGAGCAATTATTATTTACTATTTGGTTTAAAATAATGCACTGGTCAATTACTTGCAGTACCATCCATCAAAATAGAGGTAGATTGTAAAGAAGGCTGAAAGCAGAAAGTCATCCCCCCAACATCTCCGAGGGCGGCTTCCCAAACCGCTGCTTGAAACTCCTGGAAAAGGCGCGGGCATCCTCGTAGCCCACTTTCGAGGCCACTTGTGCGACGGAATCGTATCTGCGGTTTTCCAGCAGTTGGCGGGCTTCGCTCAGGCGTACCTCCTGCAGGTACTGGATCGGCGAAAGCCCGGTCAGGCGTTTCAACTGGCGGAGCAGGGTGGATTCGCTCATGGTAAATTCATGGGCCAGCCCCGATACGCTGAGCAAGTCGTCGGAAAGGTGCTTTTGAACGTATGCCTCAAAGGCTTCGAGCCATGTACGGTCCGTTTCCGAAATATCGGGTGCACTCTCGCCCGGTTCGGCTTCGGCCGGGGCCGCTTCGTGCCGGGCGGCCTGGTTTTTCAACAGGTTGTCGATGCGCACCAGCAGTTCTTCCTCGTCGAAGGGCTTCAGCAGGTAGTCGTCGACTCCGATGCGCAGGGCTTTCAGTTTGTCCCGGAGATCGGCCCGCGCCGTGAGCATGATGACGGGTATGTGCAGGGTAGCGTCGTCCGACTTCAGTTTTTCGAGCAGCTGGTAGCCGTCCATGACGGGCATCATAAGGTCGGAGAGTATAAGGTTCACCTTTGCCGCGTTTTTTGACACCCGGTATAGCGTCTCCAGGGCCACCGACCCGTTTTCGGCAAGGAGGACGTGGTATTTTTCGGACAGGATCAGCCGAAGATACTCCTGCAGTTCGGGGTTGTCTTCCACGACGAGTATGGTTTGCCGGGGGCTGTCGACGGGTGCTTCCGGACGCGTTTGGGTGGGCTCGTGTTTCAGGGGCGGCGGTTGAATAATTCCGCTGTTTTCCGAAGGTTCAAAGCCGCTGTCGCGAAGCCCCCAGGTATACTCTGTCTCACTGTTTATGCCAACTGTCGTCTGGTGGTCCGAAACCGGCACGGGGCTGCCAACCAAGATAACCGGAAAGGCCACCCGAAAGGTTGACCCTTTGCCAAGGGTGCTTTCCACTTTTATGGTCCCGCCCAAAAGCCCGGCGTACTCCTTACAAAGGTTAAGCCCGATGCCCGTGCCGCCTTCGACGGGTTTGTCGGGCCGTGTAGTCTGGAAAAAGCGGTCGAACACATGGGGGAGGTCGTCAGGATGGATGCCGGGGCCGGAGTCGGCAACGGTCATACGGAGCATATTGTCGTTTAACGATACTTCTGCCGTAATGCGCCCGCCTTCCGGGGTGAATTTGAAGGCGTTGGATAGCAGGTTGTACAGGATCTGGCGGCATTTGGACTGGTCTATCTTCGCTGTCAAATGGCTTTCTATCTTCGTCTCAAACAAAAAATCAATCCCCTGGCGGTGCGCTAAAGACTCAAACTGCATGAAGTAGGCCCGAAAAAAGGGCACCAGTTCTGTCGGTTTTTCATCCAGGGTCATTTTGCCCATTTCCAGTTTCCGAAGATCGAGTATCTCGGCAACCAGTTGCTCCAGTTGCTTCCCGCTTTGGCTGGCCATTTGCAGCAGGCGGGTCTGTTTTTCAGTCAGTTTGTTTTCTTTCAGGAGGGAATGGACGGGGCCGAGCATCAGCGTGAGTGGGGTGCGCAGTTCATGGCTTACGTTGGCAAAGAAGCGGGATTTGGCTGCATCGAGCGATTCCAGGCGTTTGGCCTGCTGTTGGATCAAGGTGTTTTGAGCGGACAATCCCTTTTTTTGTCTCCGCAGGTTGATAGATGCCCAGGCAAGTATAATAATAATAAACAGGGTGAAAAGGGTGATGATCAGCAGATAGCGAAGGTTTGCCGCTCTTTCTAATTGCTCCTCTTCCAGGGCTTCTTTTTCCACTTCGAGGTAATAGTTCTGCGCGTTTGAACCCGCTCCGCGTTTCATCAGATCGTCCCTGTGCGCATGCATTTTTTTCGTGAATTCCAGCGCCTCGGCAAAACGCTCTTCCGCCTCGGCAAAACCGGCTTTTACCTGGAAACAATAGGCCAGCATATCGTCCAGTTTCAATGCTTCTGCACTTGCGTACGCCCGGTTGATGTACGACTTTGCGGAGGGGCGGTTCCCAAGCGCCCATTCCGTTTCGGCCAGCGACTGGAGACAACGAATTTCAAGCCATCGGTCAGCAACGTCTGTGCTCAACCACAGGGCATCGGCATAAAATGATCTGGCTTTTTCAAACGCATTCTCTTCCCTGCATATATCCCCGCGGCCCATTAAAATCCGTATCCAAAACCCTTTTTCGGTACGTGTCAAAGGATTGGGCGTTGCCACGGCTTCCAGTGCATCGAGGTGCATTGCCATTTTTCCGTATGCTCCCGCTTGTTGCGTCAGGTTCACCAGATCCTTATGCAGCCTGATGATCATTCCCGAATCGCCTCGTGCTATGGCTTCGCCCAGCAAGGCTTCCATGGCAGGCAGTACCTCTTCAATTTTGCGGTGCTTCAGGCTGCTGTTCAATTTCCACAATTTGCACAGCGCGATCCGGCTCTGGTTGCCCGTTCGCTCGTAAAGACGCAGGGCCTTTTCGATATGGCGTGCTGCCAGGCGGCCATTGCTGAGTGCATCGTGGTAGCGATACAGGTCAAGATGTGCCTCGGCTTCGGACTCCCGGGCATCTCGCTTGTGGGCGATTTTCACTATTTCATCGCCCACAAAAATGGCTGCCGGGAGGTTGAAACGGCGCTCCAGGTTTATCATCACGGAATAATAGGTCCGGTAAAGGCAGTCATAATCCTGGCCGCAATGCCCGCGCACCAGCAGCAGAATAAACTGTAGGGAAGTGTCGGATGATTTATGCTCCAGTTGGGTTTCGATAAGAGGCCAGAGTGCCTCGGAAGTCGAGTCGGGATATGTATTATTCTGGGCGGACAGATTTCCTGCGATGCCTCCCAAAGACAGGAGTAAAAAAAACATACAGAGAAAGCGTGTCCCCCTTTTGGCCAAAACTTGCATGGGTCGAAAAAGCACAGTTTTAATTTTATAAAAGGGCTTTTGGTCCCGTACAGCCGGGCTATACAGATATTAGTCGGAGGATTAAATAAAAGATGAATAAAACCGGGTAACCAATTTCCGGCGAGAAGGTATAGCGCAGCGTTCTCTATTTTGATTGTATCATATCATTTTTTTCGATATACATATGTTTGTCAAAAATATCCGCCGTGCCTAATCCGGGGTTTTCCCGTTCCACCACTTTTCCTGTATTTGCGACGAAGTTTGAAACTGCTGGCCTATTTGGGGTAAATGGATGGGCAGGTTTTTCCTGCCGGCCTCTTCGACAAATCTTTCCGCCGGTTCGGTCCACGTATGCGGCGCAAGGGAAAATCCCGCCCAGTGAACGGGCATTACACGCCCTGCTCCTGCGTCGATCGCCGCTTGCACGCTCTCCTCGGGGAACATGTGTATCTGGCTCCAGTTTTCATTGTATTGACCGCACTCCATGAAGGCAAAATCGAAAGGCCCGAGCCGCCGGCCAATCTCCGTAAAATGGCTGCCATAACCGCTGTCGCCGCTGAACCATACGTTTTCGCCGGGCGTCTTGAATGCCCATCCGCCCCACAGCGATTTGGCTCTGTCCGTCAGCCCTCTGCCGGAAAAATGGCGTGTGGGGGTAAAGGTGACGTTGATATTTCCGAAAGACCGAGCGTCCCACCAGTCAAATTCTGTGATGCTGTCAGCCGCAATTCCCCAGTGGACCAGATGCCTTTTGACACCCAGCGCCACAAAGTACTGTTTTGTTTTGTGCCGGAGTTTTTCGATGCTGGCCAGGTCCAGATGATCGTAATGGTCGTGTGTGAGCAGCATCAGATCAATTTCGGGGAATTCGTCGATCAGGTTCAGGGTGTTTTCAGAAAAGCGCCTGGTGGTAACGGGCGCGATCGGCGATGCGTTGGGCCCGAGCATTGGGTCAATCAAAAGCGTTTTATTGTCCATTCGCATCAATACGACAGAATGCCCGTACCAGATAAATGTCGGCGATTCCGAAGTGTCTAAAAACGCGGAGCGGTTAAAAGGCACGACGGGTAACGGGCGCCCGGGTTCCCTGCCTGCCTTGTTGGCAATTTGCTTGTAAAGAATGCCGGGTATTTTGTTGATCGGAATACTGAGTTCCGTATGCTCCAGGTTTTGAAATTTACCTTCCCGCCAGTTCGGCGAATGTTGATATCCTGCAATAAGGCTTTTGGTCAGCCTGGCTCCAAACTGTTTGTGGCGCATGGTCTACGGATTTTCTGAAGTTAGTGCGTAATGCGGCTATTTTGAATTTTTATGCTTTTCAAATTCCGATTTCAGCAATGCCTCAAGTTTCTCAAAATCATATTCAAGCGTGGACGAGGTTATTGTTACAGGCGTCCCGTACATTTTCAGATTCATTTTCATGGATAATGCCTTTATACTGCCTTTTGCTTTTGCAATATAAAATTCAGGATTAGTCACAGTGATCAAAAGAAATCTCGTCTGCATGACTTGTTTCATTTTTATGTCTGAAATATCTTTCCATTCAATTAACCCTATACTCATGGCATTGGAGTTGTCTGTTATTCCCTTTGAATCAATGGTCAGACCGGGGTTTTTATCAATTAGTTTGACTAGTCCATTACTCCCTGTCGCTCCGAAAAACAAAATGCCAAGTATTCCAATGCCTTTCATTAACAGTGGAGCGCTGTGTGCAGCGTCCTGATTGGCATTAATGAATAGCCAATAACTTAAAATTACAAACAGGATCGAGCCGCCAATTCCTAGATATAATTTGACCTTGCTAAAGGGCACTTCAATTTTTTCACCCATTTTTCAGAACAGTTTTCAGTGAAAAGTAACCCGGGTTGGCATGCTCCTGCAACCGGCAGAACATGACCCTGTTATATGAATCGCATTTGTCCGCTCGCCGGATGACTGACATGCCCGGTTTTGTATGCATGGCAACAACCACAAATATAACAGGGACATCCCAAAACACAAGTTTGTCAAGAGCGTTTTATACACCCGACAAGCCAATTTAGAGCAGGTCGATAATTGATGATATACCCTTGACACAAGATCAAAATTGCAATAAGCATGCTGTTTATTATACCCGGCTCCTGTACAAAAATCCTTGATATTTGACCCCTCAAGCAACACACCCGGTGCATAAGAACACTTCACCCCAGGCTATCGAATCGGAACGCGGGCGCGTAGTAAGGTCCTTCCGGCCGTCGCGCATCATCCTGCCCGTTTTGCTCGGTGTGGCTGCCGTGGCATATTTGTTTTACTGGCAGTTTGACTCCCGGCAGTTCCGGGCGATTGAGTGGACCTGGAGAACCTTCGCCTGGATCGGTTTGGCGGTACTGGTGCTTCTTTTGCGGCACCTGTTTTACACCCTGCGGCTGCACACCATTACGGGCAGCGTTTTTTCCTGGCGCAAATGCCTCAAATTCATTGTGTTCTGGGAGTTTAGCGCGGCACTCACGCCTACAAGCAAGGGCGGGCCTTTTGTAATGTTGTTTGTGCTCACCCGCGAAAACCTCAGCGCTGGACGCACGGCGGCGGCCATCTTTTACACCATGGCCCTCGATTCCGCTTTTTTCATCATCACCCTGCCTTTGCTGCTGTCTGTCTATGGTCCGCCGATGCTGTACCCCGGTATGAAGCGTTTTGGCGATGTAGGGCTGGCCAGCGGCACCTTTTTCGTCACCTACGGATTGATGGCCAGTTACCTGCTGGTGCTCGTGTTTTTTTTGCTGATCCGGCCGCGCTATGCAAAGACGGCCCTCGGCTGGCTCGCCGCCCGCCCGGTATTGAAGCGATGGTCGCCGCGGCTCCTCCTGCTCGGTGAAGAGTTCGAACTGGCGGCGAGGGAAATGCGCCTGCGCGACTGGCGCTACCACCTTAAAGTTGTCATCGGAACGGTGGGCGCCTGGACATGTAAATTTGTCATGATCAACTGCCTGATCATTGCAGTGGTGCCTTCCATACCGGTAGACGGCGCCACACAGGCGTTTATTTATGCACGGCTGGTCGCCATGTTCACCATCATGGCCTTCAGCCCGACCCCCGGCGGTGCAGGGCTGGCCGAACTGGCATTGGTCGGGTTTATCTCCGACTATGTTCCCAGGGGGGTTGGACTGGTTGTGGCGCTGCTGTGGCGCGGCATGGCCTACTACGGCTACCTGCTGACGGGCGCTATCATTGTGCCGGGCTGGGTTGCTGCCAAACTGGGTAAGCGAGAGGAACTGCCGGCGGAAGCGCCCGGCGGCGGTACAGGTGTTTGATAAGGGGTTATAGCAATTTTTGCTCGGCTGCTGCCCGGTTCAGGGCGCCAAAATCTGCAGCATTAATTTGTTGGAAGCAGCAGAACCCTTGCACACGACCTGCCGTCCGTGGGACAGGCCGTGTGCAAGGATGCTGCTACAATTTACCGCACTACTCCGACTTTGCGCGCAATCGCTCCATCTTTCGTGCTGAGCCGCAGCATATACATGCCCGGCGCCAGGTTCGAAACGTCGACGGAAATGCCGGCGGAGTGGGGGTATTGGGTGTCGAGCACTGTGCGGCCGGTTGCGTCGCAAAGGGCGAGGCGCACAGGACCCGTCGCGGCCTGAAGGAAATCGATATTCAGCCTGTCGGCGGCGGGGTTGGGGAACACCCGTACGGCAAAGGCGTCTTTCGGATCATGCGCAGCCGTCAGGCCAACGGTGACCATAATCTCATAGGTGCTGCTGCCGCAACTGTTGGCAACGGTAAGCCCTACGGTGTAGGTGCCCGGGGAAGCGTAAACGTGTTGCGGGTTTTGTTCGTTCGATACCGGCGACCCGTCGCCGAAATCCCACGACACGGACGTGATGCTGCCATTCGAAGTATTCGTGAACGAGGATACCAGACCGTTGGTGGCCGCAGTGAAGCCGGCTACCGGCTCGGCGTCGGGATGCACGGTGATCGTGGCCGACTCGCCGATGCAGGGTTTTTCCTGTACCTGCCAGTTGTAGAAATAGTAATAAAATCCCAGCGGATTTGTCGTGGCATTGGAACTGTATATCCGCACGATGTTGTCGAGTACGTAGGGGTATGCTACACCCGCGTTGTTTCGGTAGAGGTTCTGGCTTACATTGCCGAGGCTGTAGTTCCCCGCTTGCGGAATATCCATGTTGAGCACCACCGTGTTGAAACCGCTCTGCAGGGTTGTTGTCACGGTTTGTAGGACATTATTGGAGGCGTCGTACAGGCGGATGGTGCGGTTGCCCGCGCCCTGTGCGTAGACGTTTACGCTGATGAGGCGGAAGGGCGCCAGGGCCTCGAACAGTAAACGACCGTCGAAGCCGCTGTTGTGGTTGCCGCCGCCGCCGAAGGTGTTGTCGACCGGGCCGACCTGACCCACAGGTTTTTCTTCCAGTTGTTGCACGGTGTAGATGGTGGGGGAGGTCACTCCGGTTGCCGTGTACGAAGTGCCCGTAAACACGAGGTTTCCGTCGACGAACCAGTTCGCCGTGTTGCCTGCGGCCACACCTGCATTCAGCGTCACGGAATCTGCATCACAGAAGAACACATCGGGAACGACGTCGGGCGCCGGCGGTACCTGGTAATTTACGGTCAGGGTATGGGTATCTTCACCCAAAGTGTTGGTTACGGTAAGCGTGACGAGATAAGTCCCCGGTTCAGCGTAGCTGTGCGTCGGACTGATGGCTGTGCTCGTCTCGCCGTCGCCGAAGTCCCAGAGCCAGCCCTGGGGGATATTCGTCGACTGGTCGGTGAACTTGAAAACGCCGAAGCAGTTGACTTCGACATCGGCGATAAAGCTGGCGGTAGGCGGCTGCACGGCCGTCTGGCAATACGTAGGCAGGGTAAAATCTTCCGTTTCGTCGCCGGCCTCGTTGGCGCTGCCCTGGCTGGCATTGACCCCCATACCCCTTCCGGCAAAGGCTTCCCAGATCAGGCAGCGGTGTGCGCTTGCGTATAACATTTCATCGGCGGCGAGAATGGCGTCGCGCGCATCGAGGAAACCGGGGCCGCAGGGCTGGAGCCTCATGCCTTCGAGTACGAGGCGCAGGGCGGTGTTGTTGCCGCCAATGCCGTTATACCAGTCGGGGTCGAAGCCTTCCAGATCGATCAGTTTCCAGGTCATATCCCAGAGCGTCTGGCTCCATATTTCGCCGATGTTGTGTTCTTCCGAACTCAGTGACAGGTCGCCGTAGGTTTGACTGTTGATACTCATGTCGGTGGAGTAGGGGTACCGGCGGATACCGTTGCCTGATGTATCGTTTATTGCGAAAGTGCCGATGCCGCGTGAATCCGCGCCGGCATCGCCGGGTTCGATGGTCAGGATAAGTCCCAGCCAGTCGCTCCAGCCTTCACCGCCCTGTTCGCCGTTGAACAGGCAGCCGGTATTGGACGGACCGCCGGTCATGCGGTTGGAAACGCCGTGACCGTACTCGTGTATCACGATGCCGTTATCGAACGACCCGTCGCGGTCGGCACCGGCGGCACCTGCCGTACCAAGCGTTGCATTGACGGTCTGGCCGTTGTTGAGTTTTGCCTTGATCAAATCGCCGTCGGCCTGGGAAATCATGACGGCAGGGATGCTGAACAGGCCATTGCCGCCCATCGAAAAGGGAGCGCCACCGGTGTTGTTGATCACAATGACCGCCAGTGCGCCGGCGTCTTCCGCGAGCTGGACCTTGTCGACAAAGGGACAGTTGCCGCGGTCGACCACGACAATTTTTCCTTCTATGTCAAAGGCATTCAGGGCTGGGTCACAGGCGTCGGTCGCCGGGGCATTGGCATCTTCATACAGGACCAGATCGGAGGTGATAGGCGCCGTCAGTCCCGGGCCGAAACTTGCTTCCACTGCGTCGTAGTTGGCTGCAATATCGGCCGGGGTATTGACCGTAAGGGTGGAGGGCGCGCCGGAAAGCCACAGGTACATTTGCATACGGCCGCTGGTGCCGTCGCCGGGTGTGGAAAAGTTGGCATTGTTGGTGCCGCCGCCGTCCAGGGCTTCTGCCATCACGTTGTCGTTGCCTTCGCCGTCGTTGCCGTAGTTGTTTTCCTGGAAATTACCGGCCGCCTCGGTAAATCCGTGGCGGTACAGGATATCATGCACCATGTTGTTTATATAGAACAGGTTGGTGATCGCGGCGTCCCGGTTGGATTCGGGATTCTGGCCCAGATCGAGCGGAAAGTCGAACAGGAGCCCGGCGCCGCCGTCCGGTGAGTAGCCGGGCTGGTTGTCCCCGTCCTCGTCCTCGTAAGCGTACACATTGTTGCCACGGGTAATGGTGTATTCTGCCCCGTCGGCGCCGTCGGTATCGTGCCAGCCAAAGGGCGAGGCGAGGGCCAGTTCGGGATCGGATACCAGGCTTCTGGGGCCGAAATTGGGCGCTTCAAGCGGCAAGGCAAATACGTTGTACGCGCCGGCATTACCGCCTGCGGCATTGGCTGCAGACGTTTCGCCGGACCTGTTTGCCGCAATGTTTCGCCGCCCTTCATCCGAATGGCCGGGGCCGAAGTCGCAACTCAGGGTCCAGTTGTTTTTTTCCAGGTAGGCGCCCGTCTGTGCGTCGATGCGGACGTTCCACCAGTCGGCGCTTGCCCGCATGGCGATATTGACGTTCCAGGCCAGGCGAATGGCATCACCGGTGCTGACATAAACGAGATCGACCCGGATGGGGTTTTTCGCCATACCGCAATCGGTAAAGGTGAATTGCTTGCGGCTGTTGTCTTCCGTCAGGAGCACGGGTGTTTCGTCAAGTGCAATATCAAGATGCGACGCTGCCGCCGTGACGGCGTTTTCAGCCTTGATCGCGGGTGTTGCAGCGTTGGCCTGTTGTGCAGCGTTCGGGATAAAACGACTGGTAAAATAAATCACCTCGCCGTTGCGGATCGCCATGGTGCTTACGGCGTTGAAAATATTTACACCGGAAATCTGCTGTTGCAGATAAGTGTAGGTGATACCGGTTTCCCGGTCGGTGTACTGATCGGAGACCGTCCTGTTGCTCACATCTTCATCTGTGAGGGCCCATTTGGACTTTTCGGTTTGCAGGTACGTTGTTATTTCGGTCTGAAACTGTTGTGCGTTCGCCAATGAAAATACAGCGAGCAGGGCAATTGAGGCAATTGCCCTGGCAAGGAAGAAAAATTTGGTCATGACAAAATAAGGTGGATTGATTTGGAAGACAATAGGTAGTCCTGAGGATTATTGCAGCTAATGTATTGGCGCTGTCAGACCTTTTTCCATTATTCAGAATTTTCCTGCAGTAACGTATGATATTGGCAAATCGGCAGACACTTCACTCCGCCAATACGGCACTTCAGTCAGGTAAATCTGTTTCCTGGCCGGCGCAGGGCCAATTTTACGCCCCGGAACAAACGGTACTTCCCATGCGCAAATCTGTCCTGCTTTTTCTTTCCCTGACCTTTCTGGCCGCCGCCGCCGGCGCCCAAACCCGTATCGACGGGTATGTGCTTACCACAGGCGGCGATACGCTCACCGGCGCCAATATCTGGCTGCCGGGCACCTACGACGGCGCTACCAGCGACGCGCACGGCTACTTTTCTTTTAAATCGACAGAAAAGGGGATGTGGTCATTACAGGTCACCTACATCGGCTGCGATACATTCCGCCAACAGGTGAACCTCGAGGGCAGCAACGTCACGGTTCAGGTGCGCATGAAGGGAGACAATTCGGCCCTGCAGGAGGTGGTCATTTCGGCAGGCTCCTTCGAAGCCGCCAGCGACCGCCGCCGCGCAGTTGTGCTGACGCCGGTCGACATTGCGCTCACGGCCAGCGCTACCGCCGATATTGCCGGGGCCATCGCCACCCTGCCCGGCACCACACGCAACGGCGAATCGGGCCAGATACTTGTACGCGGTGGCGCGGCCTACGAAACCCGCACCTTTATTGACGGATTGTATGTTCAAAATCCGTACAACAGCTCGGTGCCCAATGTGCCTGCGCGCAACCGTTTCTCGCCTTTTCTCTTCAAAGGCACGCAGTTCTCAACCGGGGGCTATTCTGCCGAATACGGCCAGGCCCTGTCGTCGGCGCTTATTCTGAATACCGAAGACCTCGCTCCGGAAACGACCACCGGGCTGTCGCTGATGTCGGTTGGGCTGGGGTTGTCGCATACCCGGCGCTGGGAAACCCGTTCGCTGTCGGTATCGGGCAGTTACACCAACCTGGCGCCGTATACCGCGCTGGTGCCGCAGCGCATCGACTGGATTGCGCCACCGCAGTCGGGTGGGGGAGAACTGACGTACCGGCAAAAGACAGGAGGCGACGGCATGTTTAAAATATACACTTCCGTCAACCGCTCCCGGATGGAGATGCGATACCCCGACCCGTTCGAACCGCAGGTCACCGTGCCGCTCCGGCTTCAGGCCGACAATGTGTACGCCAATATGTCGTACCGGGGAATCCTGAAAGAGAAATGGGCCCTGTTTGCCGGCGGCGCCTATACGTTCAACCGCGATGTGGTCGAATCGACGTTTTCCAACGACCAGGCGCAGCAGTCGGGGCAGCTCCGCTTCACGCTGGCGCGCCCGTTCGGCGATTACCTCAAGTTCAAATTCGGAGCAGAGTACCTGCACGGGCGCTTCGATGAGGTTTATCGGCCATCTGACAGTTTGATATTCAATACCTTGCGCAATGAGCGCTATGCCGCAGGATTTGCCGAAACCGATATCTTTTTCACCCGGAAAATCGTCGCGCGTGCCGGGCTCCGCGGTGAATACTCCGCCCTTCTTGGTCGCGCCAACCTTGCGCCACGCCTGTCGGCAGCCTATGTGCTGGGCAAGGATGAGCAGATTGCCCTGGCGGTGGGACAATTTTATCAAACCCCCGAATACGAGCAACTGCGCTACCACACCGAACTGCGCTTCGAGCGCGCCACCCATTACATGCTGAACTATCAGCGCATCCGCGACAAGTTTACTTTCCGGGTGGAAGGGTACTATAAACGATACGCACATCTGGTGAAATCGGACCCGGAAACGGGACTGCCAGTCAGCCGGGGAAGCGGTTATGCCAGGGGTGTGGATGTGTTCTTCCGCGACCAGAAAACGATCAAGCGCGGCGATTACTGGATTTCCTATGCATACCTGGATACCAAACGCGACTACCGCGATTTCCCGGAAACGGCAGTGCCGGTTTTTGCCGCTGCCCACAACGTCTCGGTGGTGTACAAACACTGGTTTCCGGGCATCAACACGGCTTTCGGTGCAACGTATGCGTTTCAGTCGCCGCGTCCCTACAACGACCCCAACCGGCCGGGCTTCAACAAGGGTCGAACGCCGTCGTACCACGACCTGAGTGTGAATGCCAGTTATCTCACCAACCTGTGGGGCAACTTTACGATCCTGTACGTGTCGGCCACAAATATTCCGGGATTTGAGCAGACTTTCGGTTACCAGTTCAGCGCCACACCGGATGCCGACGGGCAGTTTCCGTCCAGGGCGATTACCCCGCCGGCAAAGCATTTTTTGTTTGTGGGGCTGTTCGTCAACTTCGGGAAACGGTATAACGCGGGTAAAACGACGAAGGATGATATTTAGGCCAAGTACTGAAAGCATTTGGCGCAGTTCATTCATGCTCTACCAAATTTCCTTATTTTTGTGCAACACAATTCCGCAGTTATTCATGAAAAAAGCAAAAGTAATAGAAGCAGTAAATGGCCTTCCCGACGAGTTTTCGCTGGAAGAGGTCATTGAGCGTCTCATCATAATGGAAAAAATTGAGAATGGGATGCAACAGGTTCGCCAGGGGCAGGTTGTGGCTACGCCGGAAGCCAAAAAGCATGTACAAAAATGGCTCAAGTAACCTGGACGTTGCAATCTCTGGATGATCTTACCTCTATCGCAGCATACCACGAAACCAGTTCTCCGAATTATACGGCTATGTTGCTGGAGGAGATTTTTGCTGTTGAAAAACAGTTGGCAGCCTTTCCCGCTTCGGGGCGTATTGTACCTGAGGCTAATGTCTCTACTTTCCGGGAAGTTATGGTGAGGGGCTATCGCATAATTTACGCACATATCGACTATGAACACGTCCATATACTCGCTGTGCGAAGCAGCAAAATTCCTTTAGACAACTTGAGTACTTAAAAAATTATCCCCAAGGCATAACACTTCACTCCCCATATTCGACACTTCGGTCAACTCCGTTTTATTTGTGTCGAATTTCCTGTCACCTTTGTCGTAACAATTTAACAATCAACACAATACTAATTGTTACGCGATGAAAAACTTCTTTTTTGCATTTGCCCTCACCCTGACAACCTTCGCTCTTGCCGCACAGGACAGCCGCTACACTGCCGCCATGACCGACGCTGTGGCGCAACTGGACACCACCAAAACCATGGCCGATTACCAGGCTGTCGCCAACACATTTTCGCGCATTGCCGCCGCCGAGCCCAAGGAATGGCTGCCGCTGTACTATGCTTCCTTCAGCCAGTTGAACGCGGCGTTTTCCCTGATCAAACAGGACGTGGCCGCTGCGTTGCTCACCATTGATCTCGCGCAGGCCAATCTCGACAAAGCCCTCGCCCTCGCGCCGCAGGAGTCCGAATTGTACGTATTACAGGCCTATATCCTTATCGGCCGGCTGATGGAAAACCCTATGGCCAAAGGCGCGGAAATATCGCCCAAAGTATTCGCCCAACTGGGCAAAGCCTCGGCCCTGAACCCCGACAACCCGCGCGCGCCATTCCTGCAGGGCACCTATACGCTGAACATGCCCGAGTTCTACGGCGGCGGCGCGGCAAAGGCCAAACCGCTCTTTGAAAAAGCCTCCGGGCTGTTTGAAAAAGAAACCGACCGCGGACTGCTGCCGCACTGGGGTAAAAAAGGCAACGCCCGGTACCTCGAACAGGTCAGTACAACAGAAAAAGGAAACTAACTTTGACGCCGAATGAACCAGTCCTTTAAAAAATTCATCCGGGATTTCGTTGTTATTGCGGCCATCAGCGGCGTATTCATCCTCTTCCTTTTCGCCAATCCGTTGCGGCTGTACGAACGCGGCGGGTGGCCGTTACTCTGGGCCTATTACTGGAGGGCAGGCATGGCCACATCGATCCTGTGGCTCGGCAACGCGCACCTGAGCAGTATCCCCGACCGCTGGTACACTTGGGTGGAAGCGCCGGTCAGGCGTCTGCTGGTGTCCATCTTGCTGACGGTGACTTTTACCTGTGCCGCCTGGATATTGCTCACATGGTCCTTAAAGATATCGTCGTACGGCTGGAACCTGTGGCTGGTGGTCAGCAACATGACCCTGTCGGATTTTATCCCGACCCTGGCCATCACGTTCCTTATTTCCATCTTCATGCACGGCAGGGCTTTTCTGCTGGGCTGGAAAGAAACCCTGGTCGAAGCCGAACGCCTGAAAAGGGAGCAGATATCAGCGCGTTATGAAGCCCTGAAGAGCCAGGTAAACCCGCACTTTTTGTTCAACAGCCTGAACGTGTTGTCGTCGCTGGTACACAAGGATGCGGACCAGGCCGAGCGCTTCATTCACCAATTGTCGGCGGTGTACCGGTATATCCTCGACAGCCGCGACAAAGAGGTGGTGTCTTTGGAAGAAGAGATCCGTATCCTGCGCGCCTATCTGTTTCTGATGGGGATACGTTTTGGCGCCGGGCTTAAGGTAGATATCCGCTTGCCCGACCCGCCGCCCGGCCAGGTAGCGCCGCTTACCCTGCAGATGTTGGTGGAAAATGCGCTGAAACACAATGAAGCGTCGAAAAACAAACCCTTGCGGATCGAAATCTTTCAGGAAAACGGCTACCTCGTGGTCTGCAACAACGTACAGGGAAAAAACGCCCTGCCCGAATCCACCGGTGTAGGCTTGCCCAATATTCAGGCGCGCTACCGCCTGTTATCGGGTAAAGAGGTGCTGATAAGCAACAAAAACGGATATTTCGCCGTCAAAATACCTGTATTGTAACACCGGGATTACCAGCATGAATATTCTCATCATTGAAGACGAAGAACTGGCCGCCTGGGGGCTGATCTCCAAACTACAGCAGCGCGACCCTGCCGCCCGGATTGTGGCAACACTCGATTCGGTGCAGTCGGCAGTCGAGTGGTTTGGCGCAAACCCGGCCCCCGACATTGCCTTTTTCGATATCCAACTGGCCGACGGCCTGAGTTTTGAAATATTCGAACGGGCGGAGGTGCCTTGCCCCGTGGTGTTTACGACAGCATACGACGCCTACGCCTTGCGCGCGTTCAAGGTCAACAGCGTCGACTATCTCCTCAAACCTGTTTCCGGGGAAGAACTCGAACGGGCCTTCGCCAAGTTGGACCAACTGCGCGGCCCCGTGTCACTGGATGCCGGGGCCATCCGGCAAATGATGCAGATGCTGCAACCCCGCCAGTTCAAAACGCGGTTCATGGTTAAAATCGGCGATCACCTGAGTGCCGTCGATGCCGGCGAGATCGATTTCTTCTTCGGCGAGAACAAGATCGTGTGGCTGCGCCACCAAAACGGCCGCAAATATCCGGTTGAATACACCCTGGAACAGTTGGAAGAATTGCTCGATACTCAACATTTCTTCCGGCTCAACCGGCAATACATTGCCACACTTGGCGCCATCCGCGACGTGGTGGCCTATTCCAACAGCCGCCTGAAGGTCGTGCTGAAAGACCCCCTGGGCGACGGCGACGTGCTCATCAGCCGGGAAAAAGTAGACGCTTTTAAACACTGGCTGGGCAAATAATGGAACTGTACCTGCTGTGCCTTTTCGCATTCCTGGCCGGGTTTATCGACAGTATCGTTGGTGGCGGGGGCCTGGTGCAGGTGCCGGCCTTTTTTGTGTTGTACCCCCAGTTGTCGGTTCCCAATGTGGTCGGTTCCAATCGCCTTGCCTCGGCCGTGGGCACCTCCGTAGCGGCCTGGAATTACGCCCGAAACGTTCGTATCCCCTGGGAAACAGTGCTTTATGCAGGCGTCAGCGCGGCAATTTTCTCCTATCTCGGCGCGACGGTACAAAGCCTGCTGCCCTCTACGGTGCTCAAACCCGTTATTCTGCTGCTCATTGTTGCCATTGCCGTATACACCTACCGCAAGAAGGATTTTGGCAGTGCCGACCGGTTCCGTATCCCGGAGGCGCATATACCCCGCTGGTCGGTGGGCCTGGGCGTCGTGCTGGGGTTTTACAACGGCTTTGTCGGCCCCGGCACGGGCAGCCTGCTGGTCTTCGGCTTTGTCAGCGTGATCGGGTACAGTTTTCTCAAGGCCTCCGCGATCTCCAAAGTGGTGAATGTTGTGTCCGACGTGTCGTCGCTGGTATTTTTTATCAGCCACAAATACGTTCTTTTTCACCTGGCCCTGCCCATGATGGTATTCAATGTGGCGGGTTCCTATGCCGGCAGCCGGATGGCGGTGTTGCGCGGCAACCAATTCATCAGAAAGGTGTTTCTGGTGGTAGTGGTGGGTATTGTGCTGCGGTTTGCCTGGGATGTGTTCAGGATGAAGGGGTGATTGAGGCCTAGTGGTGGCACATGGGTAATACCTGCCGGCTTTCTGCAGAAAGCCGGCAG
>ERZ724526.397-NODE-397-length-25720-cov-5.920592_pt1 | contig 25720 bp, 31 predicted proteins | sample MGYA00376059_ERZ724526 | MGnify/ENA primary metagenome ERZ724526 (study PRJEB28724, sample SAMN07190883) | activated sludge metagenome | isolation source: activated sludge of sewage treatment plant in Hong Hong | place: Hong Kong | collected 2016-03-17 ...
ACGTCTCACTGATCCGAAGCAGCATAGCGCCGTGAAGACATTGCGACTCGCGGGTGTGCCCGTCCGGATCAACCGGCATGATGCGTTGATGCATCTCAAGCAGGTGGTGATCGACGACGAGATCAATACCTCCGGGTCGGCGAACCACACGACGAGCGGCAACCGGTACAATGATGAGCGACTCGATGTCATCACCGATGCCCGGTTGACGGCCAGAGCGCGCGAGAAATTTTTGGCCATGTGGAATGACCGCGAGCGATTCGTCGTCTGGACAGAGTAAGGAGTGGCATGGCACGTGCCAGCATAGAGACAGATGTAGCGATTGTCGGCGCGGGCGGCGGAGGCGCCGTGTTGGCATTGATGCTCGCGCAACAGGGGGTACGCTCCGTGGTGTTGGAACGGGCTTCTGGTCCGCCGCAAGGTCTGCGCGGGGAAATTCTGCAGCCCAATGGCCAGCGGGTGCTCGATCGTCTAGGGTTGCTCGACAAGCTGCCGGCGCATGCCGTGCGATCGGTGCATCGATTCAACTTCTGTCGATCCGGCGGCGAACGGCTGTGCACGGTCGATTACAGTGACCTTCCGGCTCCTTACAATCGCGCTGTGGTGACGCTGCCCAATGTCGCGCATCATGCGATCCTCGATGCGTTGGAAAAGCAGAATCCCGGCGGGCTCTGGTACGATGCCACCTTTACCGGGCTTCGTTTCGACGGCAGCCGTGTCGTCGGTCTGCAGGCGACCCGTCATGGGGAGCCGGTTGAGGTGTCTTCGCGTTTGGTAGTCGGGGCCGACGGTGCATTCTCCAAGGTTCGCGAGTCACTCGGTATCTCGGCGGACATTCATCGGTATCCGGAAAGTTATCTCATTGCCATACTCAAAGCTCCGACGGGGTTCGATGAGGCACGGTATCTGGTGGGCAAACGTGAAATTCTGGGACTATTTCCCGCTGCCGGCCAACAGGTCTACGCATTCTATATGATCAAGGCCGGATCGTATGACGCCGTGAAGGCTCAAGGACTTGAGTCGTTACGACGGGCTTGGGTCCGGATCGACCCTGCCATGGAATCCATCGTCTCAGGTTTGGTCGATTGGAATCAGACCGGCTATATGCCGACCGGGCGTGTTCGAACCGATCGGTGGGTGGCAGATGGCGCGGTGCTCATCGGCGATGCGGCTCATGCCATGAATCCCCATGCATCTCAAGGCCGCATGCAGGCGATGGTGGATGCGGTGACGGTGGCCGATCTCATTCCCGGCTGGCTCAAGAACAATACGTTTTCGAGTGAAGCGTTGCGCGCCTTCGAAGTTGCCCGGCGGCCGCAGGTGAGCATGTTGCAACGTCTGGCAGACGAGCAGTGTCGATTCTGGAACACCGGGAACCCGCTGCTTGCCTTCCTGCGCGATCGAGTGTTTCGTACGCTCGACCGTAATGCGCGCCTCCGGTATCGTGTGCTGACGACCACCGCCGGACTGCGAAGCCAGCCTCCGTTTTCGATGCTCGATCGCGTGATGGCTGCGGGGTTGTTGCCAGACCCCTCTGCGGATCGGAAATCATCGGTCGGAACATAGAAGAAGATGGTCCTTGTAGGCCACGAGAGTTTCATCAGAGTAAGAATGAATTGTCCCGGGGCATGTTCAAAAAGTCGTCCAGCAAGGCCGCAGCCAAGCGAAGAGCTGAGGCGTACCCTTGTGGTACGTTGAGGCTCCGAACGAGGCGAGAACGCCACTGGAAGACTTTTCAGCATCCTACCCAACTACAGCCGAGGTGTTTGTGACTCAACCGACCGCGCTCGATGTCCCCTCCGAGGTGCAACAACTCCTGCAGCGATACGTCAAGGAAACGACCACTCTGCTCGGTCCGCAACTGGAGGGGATTCTCCTGTACGGGAGCGCGGTAGGCGGGGAGTTTTTGCCGGGTCGTTCAAATCTCAATCTTTTGCTGATGCTTTCCGGCTATGACCGGGAAGGGATGAAACGGTACGCCAAAGCCCATAAGCGCTGGAGCCGTGAACAATTCGTCGTGCCGCTCCTGGTGACGGAGACCGAATTGACCAAACCCGGCACCGTTTTCCCACTCGAATATCTGGAAATACAGGAGCAACATCGCGTGCTCTGGGGGAAGGATCCGTTTATCGGCCTCCATATCGATCGCACACATTTAGCGTATCAGGTACAGCAGGGTATTCAGGGCAATCTGGTGCGATTGCGGCAGCGGTTTATCGAGGGCGGCGGGACGGAGGAAGCGACGACGATGTTATTGCCGCTGTCGTTGACGGCCTTATTGCCCTGTTTGCGCGGGTTGCAGCGCCTGGCCGGACACCCGGCGTTATTTCAATCTGACGCGTTGCTCACGGCCATTCGCCACATGACGGGGCTCGATTTAGCAGGACTCGGTGATGTGTTGGAATTGAAGCGCGGGATCATTTCGCCCGGACCGGTGGAAGTCCCGCGCTTATACGAGCGCTATGCCGGAAATCTCGAAGCCTTGATCGCCTTGATCAGGCCGGATGGCACGGTGGCGCCGCGATGAAGAAGCGCTCACTCACGATCAACGGACTCATCCCGGCGCTCTGGCTGCTGTGTGTAGTGATGGCGGCACCGTTGGGCCATGCGCGGGAACCGGTTCCGAACTATGACCCCCAAGGGTATGTCAGTGACCATGCCGGCGTTATCGAAGCGGACTGGCGCGCCAGAATTCGGTCCGTCTGCCAGGACCTTGAACGAAAGACCGGCGTGGAAATGGTGGTGGTGACTGTCCCGACGCTGAAGCCCTATCCCTCAGCCAACGATTATGCGATGGGCCTCTATCAAAAATGGGGCATCGGCTCCGCCCAGGATGAACATGGGGTGTTGATCCTGTTGGCCGTGCAGGAACGCCAGGCGGCCGTGACCATGGGGCGGCGCATGATCCCGGTGATGGGCGGGGAGGTGGTCGGCAAGGTCGGACATGAGTATCTCGACCCCGCGATTAAGAACGGGCATTTCGACGAAGGGCTGTATCGCACGGTAGTCGCCTTGGCCTCTGTCTCGCAGGAGATCCGCGTCGGCTCCACGAAGAAGGCGCATTTTCGCGGACTGGGCTTCTGGATCACCGTCACCACGGCGAGCGGAGCCCTCTGGTTTTTGTGGTGGCTGAGCCGCCCGGATTTGCGGCACCCCTTTGGCCGCATCCGAAAGGGACAATACTGGGGGACCGGACAGGGTGGATTCGGCGGCAACTTCGGCGGCATGGGTGGCGGAATGAGCGGGGAGGGATGGAAGTAGGGAGGAGGGTGGCCCGTTGGTCTCCCTTGCTCGCGCAACGCGCGGTCGAAGACTCCCCTCGTCCGACGCGCGCAGTGGGAGCCCAATCCAGTCCACCTCAGGCTTGATGCGACATGAACGAAGAGACGGCTGGCTGTCGCTTTATCCCTGCAGTTGCGTCATCATGGTGGCTGGATTCCAGTAGCCCCACATGGTTTGGATTTTTCCTTCCTGATTAATCTCGAACACATCGATACCCTCGAAGAAAACCGGCCGACCGTTTTTGCCGGTACCCCGTCCCGTGAATTTAACGGCGACTCTGTTCGCAGACTGGAATACGTGGTCAGCTGTCATGCTGATGGTTTCAAAGGCACCGAGCACCCCGACTAGAAATTGTCGCAACGCCGCACGTCCCTTTAGCGGAGCCGGCGCTCCTGGTTCATAACTGATACCTTCCTCGGCGAAGCAGCTGACCCACGAATCTGCATCCATCTTCCCAATGGCCTCAAAGTATTGCCGCACCGCCGCAGGAATCGTCTCGTCCTTCATCGTTTTTTCTCCTCTCCCTCATAGGCCCGGTCATATCCGGCGAATTTTCAAGCGCTGTTCATACTACGAAGGAATTCGCCCGTTGGATTGAAATCGATGAGTGCAAATGGACGGGGTGTGACGAACGACAAGGCGGGAACCAGTTGGTTCCGCCACCTGGATTGTGGCGTGGCTCGCTTGGCGGTCTGAGCCTATTCCATGACCCAGAGTGCGATGCCGGAGAGTTCCCGAGAGAGACGCTCTGCGACGTTGTTACTGAAGAGGTGCGCGGCATCCGGTTGGCTGTGCTTCGTGATCACGAGGGTGCCATAGCCGCCCGCTCGTACTTCATCGAGAATGGTGTCGACGAGATCACCTGCGTATCCCAATTTGAGCATCACCCGCTCGGTGGGAAAGCCTGTGTCCTTGAGTCGCTCGAGCGCTCTCTCAAGGATGGGATATTCAAGGGTCTCCTCCATCTGCATCCATTCTTGCTGATCTTTGCGCAGTTGTTCGCCGAGCTGATGTTCCATGTCGGGATTTTCCGATCCCCCGTGTTCCATCAACTCCCGCGGCATGGGGTTCAACACATGAAACAAGGTGATGGCCACGGACGGCGTCTCGCGGAGCAATGCTCCGACGTAATGGAGGACACGGATGGTGGCGTTTGAATCGTCGACGGCGATGAGGATGTTTTTGGGAGAGACGGAGCGGTTCGAAGTGTGGCCCGGGGCGAAGCGGGATTGGTCATGCGGCGCAGTTGTGGTCATGATGTCACCATACCTGGGTTGGTGCGTGCCGGTCCTGTGGCTGTGACCATCTTTGAGGGAGAGGCTGGTTCTGTGGCCCGAAGAGGCTTCATGGTGCCCTCAGAGAGACGGGCTGGAGCGCGAACCGTACGGCACCTGCTGGGGATGCACAGGGTCCGCATAGGCATAAGCCTATGCTTCTCCTGCCAACAAATCAATCACGAGCGCGGAGTGAGAGAAAGCGGGAGATCCGCGCTCCTGCGTGATCGCGTGCGTCCCATGAAGCCGGGGAATTGGCTTCATGGGACGGGAACGAGGGATGGAATCAGGACTTCTTCTTGGCTCGAGGCGTTTTGACAGTCCTGGCCGATTTTCCACGGGCAACGACACCGACGGGCATGACGCGATTGCGTATCAGGTATGACGCGATTTCAGGCGCCCGGTTGCCGGCAGGTCCTGCCGGATTGCTGTCCGCATAGGAGCTCGTAGGATTATGTTTGAACAGCCAGAGTTGTACGACGCTCATGGGCGTCATCGGTGCGGGGATACCGGTTCCACGAAACTTCATCATCCCCTGCGTTTGAACGAGGACTGATCCGCTGGCGACCGACGGATACAGCGCGACGCCGCCCATGAGTTCAATGAGGGTTTCCATCGCGACATGATTGCTCTGCGGAAAGGGCACAACTTGCGTGAGGCCAAATTTCGTAATGCCGGCATGCTGGTGAAGCAGGCTGATTTCTTGTCCCGTGGCATAACGAAAGCCGTAGGTGGTGGTGTACCCACCGGCGCCGCCCAAGACGTCCAGGTAGGACAAATTGGCGGTCGCGTTTAAGCTGAGCCATTCGAGGTTCGTGTCGGTGTCGAGCGTGATCAAGTGATCGCCGGTGCCGGGAACCAGGTTCTGTTGAACGAGAGCCATCTACGTACCTCCTGGCCGATGGTTGGAATAATCGGGTATCGCGATTCATACACGTGTCATGCCATTCGCGTGCCAGAATGGATTCGTGCGAATGCGCCCTGAGCAGACCCCCTTGGGATGGTGATGCCAGTACGAAGTGGCACGTATAGCCGTGCACTCGCCTCACATACAGAACCATAGCGTATCATGAGGGATACAGTGAGGAATCTATTCGGATACGATTCGGAGTTCGGTGCCAAAGAAGGCAAGGGTATGGGAGGAGATCAATCCATGCGTGGTGATCGATTGACTGATCAAGGCACTATCCTCTGCGAGGAACGGGCCTGCCTTCCTCCAAGTCTTGAAGATCAGACCAGGCCGTAATGTCAGTCCGCGAAGGATCTATCGCGTCGCGGTACTTGGCAAATTTCGCAGCACTTTCCGGCGAACTCGGACCGCGCCCAAGCAACTTCCCGTTCCAGTCCTCAAGATCCGCTGCTCGATGCGGAGTGGCGGTGCGTCGAAACCACTCCGCCACCCCGTCATCGGTCACATTGGTCTTCACGGCAGCCGTGAACTGCTCGGCCGTAATGCCCGCATATTCCAGCAGCCGTTCATCCATCGGGCAGGGATAAATGTACTCCCCTTCAGTGCCGGCCAGCACCGCGCGGCACTTGTCGATCATCCGCGCCAGGTGGACATAGCCAGCCAGCCTGGTTTTCATGCTACGGGGGAATGTCTTCCGCAAATCCATCAGGCCAGCAATTTGTGGTTGGTGAATGTCAGGGTTCGGACAAGGACCGCGCCGTTTTCATACGAAATGATGCGCCGTGCCGCTGGAAGATCAGACGCGCCGATGCGCACATGTGTATCCGTAAAGCTTTCGACATTGCGCAATGTGCTGTCCTTCGGTGCGAAATAATATACGGTGTACTTCGTGGTCAGTTGCTTCTGGTCCTGGGTGGTGCTGCTCTCTTCCACATTGATGGTGAAGGCCACGTGCGGCATCTTCCGGTTGATCTGGGTAATCCGGTTATCCTTGATGCGATAGAAGGACTGCATGCCGTCGCCGTGAATGTCGAGCCGGCGGCCCAGCGGATGTCCCTCGCCGCTCTCCATCGTCAGCCGGTGTTTTCCGTCTGATTCCTCGAACTTGCGGGGTGCGCGGTGCACGGCGATCATGCCGATCTGCTCCTGCGCCCATTTCTGAATCGCTTCATCGGGGAGTTGGACGCTCACCTCCCGCGGTCCCTTGACCACGACGGTTCCGCTCACGACCTGCCCATTGGTGTTGACGCTGAGGTCGGCCGAAAAACCTCGAAAATCCGGTTGCCACCGGGCCGTATTCTCGAAGGCGCGTTGAAGAATGGCACGTGCCTGAGGATCATCGGCAACGGTCGGTTGTGTATCAACAGCGGCGACATGTTCCATCGGAGGCTCCTTTGTGTCGTGGAAGGGATAAAAAATAATTATAGAGACGTTGATCGATCATCTACAACTGTGGAGGACATGATCTTGCGCAAGAATCCCGTTTTGCCGGCCGGCAAAATTTCTCTCATTTGACCAAGGTTTGTGTAGTACTGGCTAGGCCGAATCTGTTATACTGCGGGGCATTTCATCCGGCAATTTGACGAATGTGTGACAGAAGTTTCGGCATTCCTTGAAAGGAGCGCTATGGAGCGGCGAGCGGCGTCTCATACTGAAGAAGAAGAAATGAACCAACGGCGGAGGCTGTTGGGACTGGCTCGCAAGGGCGACCCCAAAGCCATCAGCAAGTTGTTCGAGCTATACCAAGTGCGCGTGCTGAACGGCGATATGCTGAGTAAGCTCAATAAATCCTACTACAAGGCGGCGGCTGCGCAGGAGCAAAAGGCCGCACAGACTCCGGCCAAGTCCGCAAAGGGCTCGCAAGCGACTCACGGCAGCGCCAAAGGGAGTGCCAAGAAGTCTGCCGCGGCGGCTGCGCCGGCAACCAAAGCGAAACCTACGAAAGCCGCCACACCGAAAAAACGAGCGAAGTAATTTATCTGTGTCGAGAGGGTCGGCGAAGACCGCCGGCCCTCTTCTCGAATCATCTTACTGAACACCCACCCGCAATCCTCCGGCCGCAAGTTTGGTTCCGATTTCTTCAGCCACCTTCCGGGCTCCTGAATAGACCGTGGCCTGGCCTTCATGGTCGATGCGCCATGCCAATTCGAAGGCCCGGGAAGAGTTCATTCCTGGAATACACTTGCAGAACAGGGCAATGACCTGCTGGTAGGTGTGGCATTCGCAATTAAACACGATCACGCGGGCTTCCAGATCGTCGCCCGTGCCCACGTCGGTGGTGTCGAGGGCGTCGGGGGTCATGACGGGGGTGAGGGTACTCATGCGGTCGTCTCGTTCGGCGCCGAGTGTACCAGGTGACACGGGGGCGAGTGCAACAGGTTGTCAGCCTCTCTTGACCTTCGCTGCCGCAGACGTCGGACAAATATCTTACTTGGATAGCGTGACGTCGTCATGGGGCTGCGGGGCTCTGGGATGGCACGACATACTCGTTAGGCAGATCGATGCCCTCCCGGGCCATGGTGTGGCTCAGTAACCGATAGTGGGTCTTGGAATCCGTCACCGGAACCAACCCATGCGCGCGGGCCAGGCGAAAGGTGTAGACCTGCGCGGCGGCGGTTTTCACGAGCGCGAGACCATATTCAAATTGGTAGGCGTCCTCCAGCGTTGCGGACGAACGTGCCAAGTGTTTCACCAGCCCCACGGTACACACTTCGGTAGCGCGTTGCGGTTCGAGAAGCCGAAGCAGGGCGGCCGGCCCCGGCACGAGAGTTGATCCAATCCGCATGGCATGGGTCAGATCAAACAGGCCACGTTGAAACCGTCGATCTGCCTGCAATCCGGCATGGAATAGCCCTCTCCAAGCAGGATCAGAAAAATCACGATCGATCTCGGCTACGGCGGTGTCATCCAGGGGGCCGCTGACCGCATAGCCCTGTACGATGCGACCGTTGCTGACGAGGTCCGGATGCTCGTCTCCCATGCGATCCTGATAGGCTGTGGTTCCCATGAATGGTGTAAGCCGGAGCGCCATGTAGTCGCGAAAGTGGAGCGATCCATAGTGCTCGAGCAGGTATTCCAGCGTGCCCGGGGCGCAGAGATGAAACGGATAAAACAGGGCGTGACGACGGGGCAAGGAAGTCATACGATGGGCTTATCCAGTGACTGGGATATCGACTCGGAGAGAGGCCTGCAAATGAAGATCGAAGCGATGATTTGTGCGAAGAAGGTTACCAGCTATCCATATCGATGACTTCGGTCGCGTCCCACAAATTTTTCAACTCAGCTTCCGCGATCGCTTTTTCGCGATCCGCTTCCGTGTCCTCACCGAATCGTTTGGGCTGAGTCGTCTCTGAATCGGCGGCGGATGCAGTGGATTCAACCGGCTGGCGACGGCGGCGTTTACTGGGATCCATATTGACGGGCATGGGAAGAAGTCTCCTTTTTCATTTCAGTCTCCCCTGTGTCGGGGAGGGAAGTCAATGGGATAGGCGAGGCTCACTACTCATCCAGGCTCGTCAGAAGAGACACCGCCACCGTATCGGCATACCGTCTGCCCCTTGTGGTGAGGCGAACCAGGTCGCCCTTGCGTTCGAGTAACTCGTCCGCCAGCAATTTGTCCACTTCCCGTGAGAGCTCAGGAAATGAGAGGGCTCCGGTCTGTGTAAGGGAAATGCCATCAACGAGGCGCAACCCAAAGATGAGTCGTTCGCAGCTTTCGCCCGCCTGCGTCAGCTGATCGGATTCCGACACAGGGAGACGACCATTCCTCAGGGCTGCCTTGTAGGCTGTCAGATCGCTCACATTGCCGAATCGCCGACCTCCAATATAGGACTGCGCACTGGGGCCGACGCCAAGGTAATGCCCGCCGGTCCAGTGCAGGCGGTTGTGTCTGCTGGCACATCCAGGTCGGCAATAGTTGGAAATTTCGTAGCGATCGTAACCGGCTCGTCCCAAAATTTCTTCGGCGAGGTCCTCCATTCGGTTTTGAAGCTCTTCGTCGGGGGCGGGGAGGAGGCCGCGCTGAATAGATGACTTGAGGTGAGTGCCTTCCTCAATGGTTAGGGCGTAACACGACAGGTGTTCAGGCGCCAGCTCGATAGTCTGCCGTAACGAGGTGGCCCAACTCTCCAGCGTCTGGCCCGGGAGTCCGTACATGAGATCGAGATTGATGTTGGTGAAGCCGGCTTCGCGAGCCATGGCCATGACATGGAGAGTGGTGCTGGGAGAGCCCGGGCGTCCGACGCGATCGAGCTCCGTTTGATCCATCGATTCGGCTCCAAAGCTCAGGCGTGTGCATCCGGCTTCCCTGAGGTGCGCCAGGCTGTCCCGTGAAACCGATCCGGGATGGGCTTCAATGGTGACCTCGGCGTCCGGAGCCAGTCCGAACACTTGCGCACTTGTTGCGAGGAGTGTCGCGAGTTGCTGGGAGGAGAGCGTTGTGGGCGTCCCGCCGCCGAAATAGATGGAATCCAGTGGATCCTGTCTCAATACGCCGCTCTCGCCGTACACACGCACTTCCGTCAACAGCGCCGAGACAAATTCTTCCGCAGCGCGCGCCTGGTGAATTTCCAGGTAAAAAGCGCAGAAATGACAGCGCTGGTGACAGAAGGGAATGTGAATGTAGAGACCCTGAGCGGTCGCCTGGGACATAGCCGGCTCGTGTGCCTATGGAGTTGGTGAAAAGTCGCGGATCATGGCGACTTCAATTTCTTCCGTCGGGGATTTTCCCCGGTTTCTGACATGCGATTTCCAGGCGGGGTATTCCCGCAGCGTGTCAAACAGGTTCTTGATCAGGACCGGCTTGATCTGCAGTTCCCACTCACGCAGCCAGGCCTGCTCATCGAGTGGGCCATCGTAGTCGTCGGGGAATTGCGCTTCCAGGCTGATGCGAAATACAAAGGATTTATCTTCTGACCACATGTGTGGACTCCTGTCCGCTGATGATTGCGAAAGTGAATTGGCCTTACTTATAATATTTCAAAATCCAAGGAGTACAGCCCATGCCCATCTTCGAATACGTCTGCCAGGAATGCAACCACCGCTTCGAGCTCATCGTGCAGGGACAGACGGTGCCGGCCTGCCCTTCCTGCAAGGGGACCACGTTGGATAAACAATTTTCGGCATTCGGGGTCGGGGCCACAGGTGGATGGCCGGTCGTCTCGAATTCCGGCGGCGGCTGCGGCTCCTGCGGAGATCCGCGGGGTCCCGGCGCCTGCTCCATGAATTAGCACGACGCGACCTCATTCGAGTTATTCATGATGAACGATCAAGAAGAACAATTGCGTCGCGCGATCGGTACGCTGCTCCAGTCAGACCCGTTGATCAAATTGTTGCAGGAAGTCCGGCTGGGGCGGATGAAAGCGACAGACGCCGGATTACGGGCGGTCGTTGAATCCTGGATCGGGACCTACGCGCAGGTCTTGAAGTCTCAATCTCTCAATGCCGAACTGCTGGCTCGACTCGATCCGGTGCCCCGCCTTCAAGTGCTGGTGGATGCCGGGGTATTGTCTTGGGAGCATTCTGCCACATGCGAGCTCAGGGACTTATTTCGCGGCCTGCTGGTCCCTGCTGCCTGACGTGAGCAGTACGCTCCAGGTGCGGACCCACCTTGCCATGGCCTTGCTGGTGCTGGCCTGGTTGATGCCGGCTACTGTTTCGGCCGAAATACCCTCTCCGCTGCGTCCGTTACATACGACCCTGTCCGCAGCGCTGGCGACCCTTCCTTCTGACAGCCATCTCCTTCTCGATCGTGAACCCATCGAACAGTTTCTCGCGGCGCTGGACGGGTCGCCTCCCGACTGGCCTCAGATCTACGGTCAGGGGCATCATGATCCCGGTCACGACGAACGGCTGTTTGCTTTAAACCGTGAACGTGATGCCCGGCGCGAAGGCAAGGAACCCTTGCAATGGCTAGTGACCGTGGTTTGGCTTGGCGAAGTATCACGGTTTGACGAAGAAGAGGGAGGATTCCGTGTCGCGCTGGGGCCGAAGTTTAATCGGACGGCATGGGGCGAGGTACGTTTCAAACATGAAGATCTTCCTGCCACACTGATCGCCTCGGCGGGTGGGGCGACGGATGATCTCAAGGCCAGGATGCAGCGGGGCGAGCGTATCGACATTGACGTGGTGATGTGCGGCAGGCTGATTCCTGAGGAGTCACTCGTCTACGATTTTTCTCACGAGGTCGACGGCCTCGGCCTCATCATGCCGGTTGTGCGTATCGAAGCGGTGGCATTTGTCCTGGCGGACGGCTCGCGATAATGGCTGGAATATCGTCTGGTAGTTGAGACGTGGAACGGCTAGGGTATTCGCTTTAGGTGGGGATAGGCCTGATGCATGCAGGATTCACAGACAGCTTCCTTGACCGTGAAGCGCGCCAGACGGCGTAAGTAGTCCTCGATCCGTTGCCAATAGGATCCATCCGTCTTCACACGCTTACACTTGGCGCAAATGTGCAGAGTGCCATGGAGCGTGGTCATTTGCTCGAAGGCATGGTCGAGTTCTTTGGTCCGTTCAAGCAGTTCCTGTTCACGTAATTTCCGCGCATCAATTTCCTGCTTCAGGCTCAATGCCGTGGCGGCTCGTGCCAGCAACTCGACCGGAATCACAGGCTTGCGGATATAGTCCGTGGCGCCGGCCGTATACGCGGCCTGAATATCTTTCTCCGCCGTATGAGCGGTAATGATGATGATGGGCAAACCCTGAAGCTGTTCCTCCATCCTGATTTTCTCGCAGGCCTCCAATCCATTGATCCCGGGCATTTCGAGGTCCATGAGGACGAGATCGATCCCGTTTCCGGGCTTTCCACGTTTGCCGATTCCTAAGAGGGTGAGTCCTTCTTGTGCCGTCGCGACCGGAAGGAGTGGGCCGAATCCGGCACGATGCAGGATAGCGTGGAGGAGGTCTCGTTCCTCCTGAAAATCGTCGATGATAAGAATGCTCATGCTGGCAAGCTTTCTCTACGGCATCGCTTAAACGGCCTGCCTGGCTTGAGTAAGAAGCGTAGTCAGGCGGTCGATCGTTCGGCGCATAGCGGCGATGTCCTGCTCCCTCGCTGCCTGTTCCAGCTGGGCTCCCGCCAGCCCGATGTCGTGGAATCCGTACGAGCCGGCCAGACCTTTGATGCGGTGTCCCATGATCCGGATGGCGTCGAAGTCTCCTTGCTCGATAGCCTCCTGCATGCGTTTCAGGTCCTGCCGGCGATGATCGAGGAAGAGGGGACGGCGTCGCGTAATTTCTTCGTCGATCAACGCTGCCATGCCCGCGGGCGAGTTGTTCTGTGTCACGACTGGTTTCTTTGGAGAAGGTCTTGCGCCAAACCTCCGGAATGCGTCCAGGAGCTGTTCTTTGACAATGGGCTTGGCCAAGCATGCCGTGCACCCGGCTGCTTGGGCCTGTGTCTTCACGTCGACCAGTGAGTCGGCGGTCAAGGTCAGAATAGGGACTGGCGCCCGTTCATTGGATGCTTCCCACTCCCGCATCACGCGCGCGGCGGTAAAACCGTCCATGACCGGCATGTGTTGATCCAGAAGGACAAGATCAAACTGTTGGCTCTGGAACATCGCGACCGCTTCTTTTCCATTCCCTACCACGTCAAGCTGATAGGGGAGGCCCCGAAGATACAGTTGGATCAAAGCCTGTGATTCCCGCGAGTCATCGGCCAGCAAGACCCGGCATATCGGTTCAGAGCCGGTGTCTGAGGCACGAGAAAGCTGGGATGCCATAGCCGACGCTCGACGGATCAACGTGATGCGGACGTGACAGTACTTAGAAGTAGTATAGCGGGTGAAGCCTGGACGACCTAGGATCTCCTGAAAACCCGGCAGGTATGAGGAATCGATCGCTCAGAGACCTCGGGCAGGGGCGAGGCTGGAGAAACAGCCCTTCGATTAGTAGCTATCCCTGGCGCAACGGAATCCCGTCCCGGAAGGGCGGCTGTCCATCGTCCCCCAATCACGATCGGAGGTACGCAGGCTGATTGCCGGTTTGAGCCAGGATCCGCCGCGCATAGCTTTAATCGCGCCACGCTCTGGTCCTTGGGGATTCGTGAGCGATGCGGAGCGGTAATGGTTGGGGTTATACCAGTCCTGCACCCATTCGGCGGCATTGCCTGCCATGTCCAGCGCTCCATACGGGCTGGCGCCGCCAGGAAAACTCCCGACCGGCAGCGTGAGGATTTCCCCCTTCAGACCCTTCGCTTTGGAGAGTTCTGCGCCCAGGCCTTTGATCCAGAACGCTTCCCACTCCCTGCTATCCGCAAACTCTACGGTTTTCCCGGCCCAGTAGCTCGCACTGTTCGCCTTGTCGAGGCTCCAGTCGTTGCCCCAGGGGTAGGTCCGTCCGTCGGTCCCCCGGGCGGCCTTTTCCCATTCCGCTTCGGTTGGCAACCGTTTGTTCGCCCAGCGGCAGAATGCGACGGCATCAAGCCAACTCACATTCACGACCGGATGCTGCTCAATCCCGGGAAGTGGCCGGTTCTGTTCCCATAGAGTCAAGCGATCGGCGGCATTGGCGGGGGCCTGATAGTTTGTGGCCTGGACGAATTGCAGATAGGCGGCGTTCGTGACCTCGTACCGATCGATCAAGAACGACCCGAGATAGACCAGGCGTATCGGTTGCTCATCCGGGAGGCCGCCCCGGTCAACGGAAGCTCCCATCGTGAATTCGCCGGCGGGAACCAGCACCATGTCGTCGGATGAAAGGGATGCCCAGGCTGCCTGATACAGACTGAGCATGACGAGCAGGCAGAGCAGAAACCACCGAGGGGTAGCCTTCAGCCTCCTCATGGCTTCGTCAGTTTGCAGGCTTTTGCGATGCTGTCGCGATAGGCCGCCCACAGCGTGAGCCCTTGCCTCACGCAAGCCAGCACGGCATTCTGCTGGCTCCTCGTTTCGGCATAGTTGACGACCATGGTGTACGCGTCCTGGCGATGCCCCGCCTCAACCTTCTGATGCGCGCGGATGAGATCCATGTGCTCCCGCTCGATCTTGTGATGACGAATGAGAGGATGGGCGTCGATATAGGCTTCGATCTCGGCTTCGGTTTTCGGCTTCGAGGGCTCCTGAATTTCCTGACGGTCTTTGATACTGCCCTCGACAAACACCGCAAGGGCGGCGGCGCCGACCACCCAGTCCCGGCTGGCCGTGACCTTTTCCAGCCACCGCCGATAGCGGAGGCTGGCTGGAAGGAGGGTGGCTCGCAGGAAGACCCGGCTGTCGAACCCCAGCCCGCGCATCATTTCGTTAAATAGCTCGGGATGAGATCGCCCGAAGGACAGGCCCCCGGTATCTTCTTCGTAAATGTTCTCGGCCAACATGCGCCGGACGTCGGGGGGCGGATTCTGCCCATGCACTCGAGCGAGCAGGACAGGGAAATCCCGCACGTAGACCAGGTATTCCTGTTGATAGTGGAGCTTTAGCTGGGCCTTAGTGATCCCGGGTCCCATGATGATCGGCCAGGCCCAATGGTGTTTGCGATCCATGATGGACAGGAGCCGCTCGAGGAATTGCGCACGGGTCAATCTCTTCTGTGCCATGCCTTGCCTTCCTTCGTTCCCACTGGCTACAATCAGCCACCGGTCAGATGAAGCCTATCACGATTCAGGATTCCGACGAGATTCTCAACTTCCTTGCCGAGGTATCCCTGCATGGAAAAGGGTTTACCACGGACTGTCTGTTGGACTATGTGCTGGAAGAAGGGTTTACGGAGCCGATTTACCTCAATGCCTCCGGTGAAGACCCGGACGCATTCTATAAGAATCAGCCGCAGGCCTGGGCCATTTACCAAGTTCGTGAATGGAAACGTGTTCTGACCGTGTCGGGCGGGCCCGGGAAGGAACGGCGCGTTCAGATTACCGAGACCCCGTAAGTTGTCCGTTGCCCCCCTTCGGCCAGGACATCAACGCCGATCTCCGCGCAGTCATTGCTCCATATCCAAGGCCAGCTTCTGCTTCCGGACGCGGTGTGCGCTTCCGTGAGTGTATTGACCATCCGAAGGAATTGCAACGAATCACGCGCTGTTCGCAGTCCGGGGCGCCTGGTCCTGTCCATTCCGTTTGGTAAATGTGCAAGGGTGTCTGGCGAGAGGCCATTGTGACATTACGGCATCATCCTAGGAATCTTCAGCCTCTGGTGAGCCTCTGCGAACCGGCAGATGTGGGTGAATTGGCCCTGATCCGGAGCCTGCTCGACGGCAATGGCATTCCCTACGCCATTCAGCATGAACACATCGGCGCACTCTATCCCGGGGTGGCGCTCTTGGGCAGCCGCGTTATGGTGTCGGAATGTGACCGGCAACGGGCGGAGATTCTGTTGAGCCGCCTGGCCTTGCAGGTCCGTGAGGCCACCAGCGAGACGGATTGAAACGGGATCAGGTGGTCCTGGCCCGGAGTGGTCGTTAGGTGAGGCTTACGGGTGGCCTTTGGGTTTGACCGGTTCTGGAGTGGTGGGCAGGGGCAGGCGCACGTCGGATCCTGAAAAATGGCCGCCGATCAACTTGCCCTCTTCAAAGTAGAGATAGCGGTGCTTGACGACCGCCGGGCTTTCCCAATCTTCAAAGATCCATTCTTCGCGCCGTAGCCCATCGCTGGTATGGGTGACGTTCATCGTGTTCGGCGACCCCCACGAATCCAGGACCTGTTTGCGATCCATCCCCACCATCACGCGATGGCTTTCGATATGTTTGGAGAAATCCGGGTCCAGCCACCCGGGCACGAAGCGAAACGCGATCAAGGCGACCACGAACAACGCCAGGAACGAATTAATGATGATCCTGACCGGCCGCTGGCGGATAAACGGTGTTGGCTCCGCTGTCGGGGGTAGGGAGGAAACGGGGTCTGCCGAAGTCGTCTGATCGGTCACAAATATCCTTCCATCAACGAGTGGGCGAGTGCGAAATGCCTGCTGCATGCTAAACAATAGGTTTTCGGTCCGTCAAGGGAGGGAATCACCCTCAAGAAAGGGCATTTCGCCGCCTGTACCCCGGTTTCGACCTGCTATGCTTAACGGAGGACCGAAGGAGGGCGAAAAATGGGGCGTGGCGGCTGGAGGCGGGACCGGGTGTGGGCGTGGGTGACTGCACTGGGCCTTTGTTTCCTGGGTTATGCAGGGGTTGATGCCGAGGCGGGCTCTCTCTACGTCTATACTGATGCCCAGGGCCAAGCCGTCTTGACCGACAATCTCGAGCAGATACCGGCCGCCTATCGGGGCCGGGTGCGTACGATGACTGGTCCGGACTCCTCGGCTCCTGCTCCTGGACCCGCACCAGCAATCGCCGGGAATAAGACATCTACGTCTACGTCCTCCGGCGTGATTGGGGATATCCTCAGTGCCGTGGCGGCAAAAGTTGGCGCGCGAACGATCAAAGGGCTGACGGCCTATCAAACGGCCGTCGTGATTGTGGCAGGCGCTTCTTCCCTGATCCTGCTCTTGTTTATTTTTTTGAGTGCCAATCCTGCCATCAGGATTCTTTGCAAGGTGCTGCTGGTAGTGGTGGGACTGTCCGCTCTCTACCAGGTCCTGGCGATCGATGCGCCGTCCCTGGAGGCGCTTGCGGGACCTCCTCAACAGGGGGCAGGTCAGCCGGTGGACAATATGTTGGGACGGATGCGAAGCCAGACCGAGCAGAGTTACCGCGCACAGGGTGAACGCACGGCCAGCCAGTTGGAGCCAGCAGAGCAACCAGCTCCCTGACACGCGTGCTACTCGGCGTAAGTGGGTACCGGAATCTTTTTCACAGCAGGCGCGGGCGGCGGCTGCTGTGAGAAGGCCTTGGAGTAGGGATTCAGGACCGGTTCGTGGGTGTTGCGCTGGCGCAGTTTGACCAGAGGCAGGCTTTGGGTACTGATTTCCAGGCGGTCGATCAGCGCTTTTGAGGTCAGCGGATCCGGCAGACCTTGTAACGCGAACATCTGGAAGGCGAGTGACCAGTCGAGTGCATCCTTTCCTTTCTCCCGCACAATGAACCGCGCATCGGCCGACGGGCTCCCCGAAAAAAACAACAACATGATGTTGGAGCGGAACACCGGCGCGGAGGCGTCCTCCGTTGGTCTGAATTCAGGAACGAGTTGAGGAATCCTGCTCAAGGCCACCGGCGGAGAGAATTCGATATCGACGAGGCGGACAAACAGGGGCCGCTGTTCGTTATGATCGTTGGGATCAAACGTAAAGCTGAAGGAATACCGGATATCGATGCCGTCCCGCTTGAAGGTGTAGACATCTTCGCCGTTTTCAGGGGAGACGACTTTCTTGAAGTATTGCTCCCAGTCGCTGATGGGGTAATAGGTGAAGACGCGCAAGGCGGATTTGCGGTCCCGTACGGCCTGGGGCAGCCCGAGTTTGGCGTGTAATTCGGTTTGAGTCAGCCCGAGATAGCCATCCTCAAAATACGGGCCGGCCCACAGGGAAGGGCATTCCGGTCCGAGGAGGCTGAAGAAAAGAAGGCAACAAATAATGAGGCGGGTGACTGTCTGATGCGCCATACAATCGACTCAGGCTCGGCCCAGACACTGTGTGGCATCGTATCGGCCGGGGTAGTCATTGTCAAGGCGGAGAGCCCGTCATGGCTTGCTGAAAAAAGTCCGTTCCCGATATGATGCCCGCTCAATGGCAGTCATCGCCCGAGTCGCCGCACGCCTGAAGTCGGCGACAGAAAGACATAGGTAGTCATGCCGGTACACGATATTCGAGAGCTGCTCCGTGAACGTATCCTGATCCTCGACGGGGCCATGGGGACCATGATCCAGCGCCATAAACTGGACGAAGCCGCGTTTCGCGGGGAGCGGTTCAAGGATTGGAAAAAAGACCTCAAGGGACACAACGACCTGTTGAACGTCACTCAACCGAGTGTGATTGAGGCAATCCATCGGCAGTATCTCGAAGCCGGGGCGGACATTGTCGAAACCAATACCTTCAATTCTCAATCCGTGTCACTGGCCGACTACGGAATGGAAGATCTTGGCTATGAGTTGTCCAAAGCCGGAGCGGAATGTGCCAAGCGGGCGGTCGCTCAGGTCGTGAAGGCGCAGCCTGCGCGGCGCTGTTTCGTGGCGGGCGCGATCGGGCCGACCACAAAGACCTCGTCAGTGTCGACAGACTCCAATGACGCGGCAGCACGCGGGACCACGTATCCGGAATTGGTGCAGGCCTATGGCGAGCAGGTACGCGGTCTGCTGGACGGCGGCGTCGACCTGCTGCTCGTCGAAACGATCTTCGACACGCTGAATGCGAAGGCGGCTTTTTTTGCGATTCAGCAACTCTTCGCAGAAGGTGCCCGGCAGGTCCCGATCATGGCGTCGGTCACGTTTATCCAAGCCGGGAGCAATCGCGGCTTCTCGGGACAGACGGTTGAAGGGTTCTGGAATTCCATTTCGCATGTGCCGCTGCTGAGTGTGGGCATGAACTGCGCGCTAGGGCCGAAAGAAATGCGGCCCTTGATCGAAGAGCTGTCGCAGCTCGCGCCGATTTTTGTCAGCAGCCATCCGAATGCCGGCTTGCCCAATCCGTTGTTACCGACGGGCTTTCCCGAAACCCCGGAGTCGCTGGCGCCTCAGCTGCGCGAGTGGGCACAAAACGGGTGGCTTAACATTGTGGGCGGCTGTTGCGGGACCACGCCCGACCATATTCACACTATTGCGGAAGCGGTGCGCGGGGTGTCACCCCGTCGGCCGGCCAAGGTCGAGCCGTTTTTACGCCTCAGTGGCCTGGAAGCCCTGACCGTGCGGCCGGAATCAAACTTCGTGAATGTCGGCGAGCGTACCAACATTACGGGATCACCCGCTTTTTCGAAATTGATTCTGGCCGGTGACTACGACAAGGCCCTGACCGTGGCGCGCCAGCAGGTGGAAGGCGGGGCGCAGATTATCGATATCAACATGGATGAGGGATTGCTGGACTCCAAGGTGGCGATGCAGAAGTTCCTGCGTCTCCTGGCCGCCGAGTCGGACATTGCGCGCGTGCCGATCATGGTCGACAGCTCCAAGTGGGAGGTCATCGAAGAAGGGCTCCGCAACATTCAAGGGAAAGGCATCGTCAATTCCATCAGTTTGAAAGAAGGCGAGACCAAGTTTTTGGAGCAGGCGCGCCTCATCCGGCGCTATGGCGCGGCGATTGTCGTCATGGCGTTCGACGAGCGTGGCCAAGCCGACTCGGTCGCGCGGCGCATCGAGATCTGCGAGCGCTCCTATCGACTGCTGACAGAACAGGTCGGTGTTCCGCCGCAGGACATTATTTTCGATCCGAATATCCTCACGGTCGCGACCGGATTGGAAGAACACAACAATTATGCCGTCGATTTCATCGAAGCGACGCGCTGGATCAAGGCGCATCTCCCGCTGGCCAAGGTCAGCGGCGGCGTCAGCAATATCTCCTTTTCATTCCGCGGCAACAACGTGGTGCGCGAGGCGATGCATGCCGCGTTTCTCTACCATGCGATTCAGGCCGGCCTGGATATGGGCATCGTCAACGCCGGTCAGCTGGCCGTGTATGAAGAAATTCCGAAGGACCTGCTCGCGCTGGTGGAGGACGTGCTGTTGAATCGCCGTCCCGACGCGACTGAACGGTTGGTGACGTTTGCGGACACGGTCAAGCAAAAGGGCAAAGCGGCGGTTAAAGACGATGAGTGGCGCCAGCGGCCGGTTGAGGAGCGTTTGGCCCATGCGCTGGTGAAGGGACTGACGGACTACATCGATCAGGATGTTGAGGAGGCGCGTCAGAAATCCGCTCGGCCGCTCGATGTCATCGAAGGGGCGCTGATGGCCGGCATGAATATCGTCGGCGATCTTTTCGGTTCGGGGAAAATGTTTTTGCCGCAAGTGGTGAAAAGCGCCCGGGTCATGAAGAAAGCTGTCGCGTACCTCATGCCTTTCATGGAGGCAGAAAAACAGCGATTGGGCACCTCCCGCGCCAACGGCAAGGTGTTACTCGCGACCGTCAAGGGCGACGTGCACGATATCGGCAAGAACATTGTGGGAGTGGTATTGGGCTGCAACAACTACGAGGTCATCGACCTTGGCGTCATGGTGTCCTGCGAAAAAATTCTGGAGACCGCTCGTGAACAGCAGGTGGACATGGTGGGCCTGAGCGGATTGATCACGCCATCATTGGATGAAATGGTGCATGTGGCCAAGGAGATGACGCGCCAGGGATTCACGGTGCCATTGCTCATTGGCGGTGCCACGACCAGTAAGGCCCACACAGCTGTGAAAATCGCGCCGTCCTACGCCAATACGACGGTGCATGTGCTGGACGCATCGCGCGCCGTCGGGGTGGTGGGAAGCCTGATCAACAAGCAGCAGGAACAGGAATTTTCTGCTTCCATTCGCGCGGATTACGATCGCATCCGCCAGGCGCATCAGGACCGAGGGAGCAAGGCACTCCGCACCGTGGAGGCCGCGCGAACCCACCGGATGCCGACCGATTGGGCTTCAGCCGACATTCCCACGCCCTCGTTCACCGGACTGCGGCAGATCGATCGTATGCCGTTGCGCGAGCTGGTGCCCTTCATCGACTGGACTCCGTTCTTTCACACGTGGGAATTGCGCGGCCGGTATCCCGAGATATTGGAAGACGCCACTGTCGGCCCGAAGGCCAAGGAACTGCTGGCCGATGCCCAGGCATTGCTGGAGGAGATCATCCGCGGCGAATTACTCACGGCGCGTGGAGTCTATGGATTGTTCCCGGCCAATAGCGTCGGCGATGATATCGAATTGTATCGGAATGGCGATCGCCGTGATGTCCTCACCACCTTTCATACACTCCGGCAACAAACGGAGAAACCGGCCGATCAGTTCAACCTGGCCCTGGCCGACTATGTTGCCCCCAAGGATTCTGGCCGTGGCGACTACGTGGGGGCTTTTGTGGTGACGGCAGGCATCGGTGTGGAAGCGCTCTGTGCGAAGTATGAGAAGGACCACGATGACTACAACTCCATCATGGTGAAGGCGCTGGCCGATCGATTGGCGGAAGCGTTCGCCGAATGGCTGCACAAGCAGGTTCGCCGTGAATGGGGATACGGGAAAGCCGAGACCCTGACCAACGAGGATATGATTCGGGAGCGGTACCGCGGCATTCGTCCGGCGCCAGGGTACCCGGCTTGTCCCGACCACACGGAAAAGCGAATCCTGTTCGATCTCCTGCAGGCTGAATCGCAGTCGGGTGTGACGTTGACGGAGTCCTATGCCATGTTACCGGCGGCAGCTGTCAGCGGTCTCTACTTTGCGCACCCTGGGGCCAAGTATTTTGCCGTGGGGAAAATCAACCGCGATCAGGTGGAAGACTATGCGGCGCGGAAGAAACTTTCTGTGGGCGAGGTGGAGCGGTGGTTGGCGCCGAATCTCAACTACGACGCATAGCAGGATAATGGAAGAGTTGCAGATTCGTTCTTGCCTCACGCACAGGTTGAACCTACTCTCAGCGTACGCCTCGGCCCAAGACAGGGCCGGCTCACTCGCCGGTCATGGTCAGTTTTTGACGGCTTCGAGAGATGCGGGCAAAGTCGGGGAGGGGGCTACGCCGCTTAAGATCTTGGCAAGCGCCGCCTTGATCGAATGGTAACGTGCTTCCGCCCAGGTATTGAACTCGTCTGAATTCTCAAACACCAGTTCCCAGGCTTTAGCGGCATCCAGCAACAGGAGCTGATGCGGCTGAGTGGGGCCGGGGAAATACACTACCAATACGGCCGATTTTCCCGTGAGGCTGATATCCGTGAACACGTGGATCATGGCGGCCGCTGGCAGCGGCATATCACGTGTGGCCGCGGCGACGAGCGGCTGGTACAACCGCTGGAGCAAGTGCGTCGTATCCTCGTACGGGCACGTCGTGCGCAAGAGTCGCGGGTTGGGCTTGTCCCCGAACAGATTATCGGTCAGGTAGGTGGCGGCTTCCCACGTCGGCATCATGCCGGAGGAGGCCAGATTCTCACACAGATAGGCGATCCAGTTTCGTGACGTCCGCTTCATACGGCTTCCCCCTGGTCATGAGTGATGGCACGATGCCGGGAGGAGGACAGCCAGCTCGGATCAGCGAATTGATCGAAAATCCGTTTGACGTCAGCCATGGATTCGAAAAAGATATCGAGCAGGTCGGGATCAAAATGTTTGCCCCGTTCCTTCAGCATCAGTTCCTTTGCGTGGTCGAAATCAAACGCCGGCTTGTACACCCGCTGCGTGGTGAGGGCATCGAAGTTATCCGCGATTGCGACGATCCTGCCTTCGAGTGGAATCTCCTCCCCCTTGATCCCGCGAGGATAGCCCGTGCCGTCGTACCGCTCGTGATGGGTCCAGGCGATGAGCGCGGCGACCTTCAGAAGGTCTGAGTCCGACCCGGCCAGAATCCTGTAGCCGATTTCTGTATGTTGCGTGATGACTTTGAATTCCTCCGGCGTGAACTTGCCGGGCTTGAGCAGGACATGGTCCGGGGTGCCGATCTTGCCGATATCATGCATGGGGCTGGCGGTGCGGATGAGATCGCATCGATCGGGCGATAATCCGTACCGGCGTGCCAACAGCTCGCAGTAGTGGCTCATCCGTTGGATATGCTGTGCGGTCGAGCTGTCGCGATATTCCGCGGCGATGGCGAGTCGTTGAATAGTTTCTTCGCGGGAGAGCCGCAGTTCCTTTTCGCTCCGCTCCAGCCATTCCAATGCCTGTTGCAGCGCAATCGTCCTGGTCCGGACGACCTCTTCAAGATTTTCCCGATGCATGGCATTTTCGATTTCCAGCTTGCGACGGCGTAACGCATTTGCCACGTTGATCAGGACTTCGTTCGCCTCGAAGGGCTTAATGATGTATCCGAAGGCGCCCATATCCAGGGCGGCATTGGCCAGGACCGGGCTGTCGAGCCCGGTGATCATGATGACGGCCGTGTTGGGATATTGCGTCAAAATGTGGCGAATGAGATCCATGCCCGATTCGCCAGGCATGTTCACATCGCACAACACCATGGCGTAGTACCCGTCCTCCATCCGTTGACGGGCTTCGCGAGCCTCACCGGCCAGGGTCACCTGGTAGCCATGCGGCTCGAGCAAATAACCTAACAGGCGGCGAATGGGCTCTTCGTCGTCCACAATCAGGATATGGCGGTTTTCGAGAATGGATTGTTGCGTGGTCACTTCACTGACGCTCGGGATGCTCATACGGCTCACTCGCGGGTTAAGGTCAAGTGCTGCTGAATCAGGGATAGAATCAGTATCGGTTTTTACCAACTCATTCTGAAGTCATGGTAGCTGGTTCCTGAATTTTGCACCTTTTGTGCCAATACAACCTCCCTGCCGTGGGCTGCAGAAGTACATTGAATGGCCCAACAATGAGCAGGACTGATCCAGATCCGGACAGGATCCTAGTCGGCGGTAAGGGCGTGGCCGTCAAGTCTGACGCCGGTCGGTCGGCTGACGTCGGGAATGTGTCGTTTACGGACAGCCAATCTATGCAGCCATTGTGGTGAATTATACAGGGGCACTTGCTGAATGCCAGTTCAAACGCAGTTTGAGAAATCGGTGGACTCGTTCGGCTGTCGGGATTTGCTCTTTGAGGGGCCGTTCACTATAATCCGCTCCTTTGGATTGCCGTGCAGGAAGGAGCGCGACTGAATGACGAGCGGGGCAGGATTGGGGCGAATTGATGGGCGGCGACGGGATCAAATCCGCCCCGTCAAAGTGACGCGCAATTTTACGAAGCATGCTGAAGGCTCCGTCCTGATCGAAATGGGCGACACCAAGGTGATTTGCACCGCGTCGGTCGAGGAGAAAGTCCCGCCCTTTCTCAAAGGAAAGGGCACCGGGTGGGTGACGGCCGAATATGCCATGTTGCCACGGGCCACCCATGATCGGTCGCCGCGTGAATCGGTCAAGGGGAAACAGGGCGGCCGGACGCTGGAGATTCAACGCCTGGTCGGACGGGCTCTCCGCGCGGTCATCGATACCGGACGGTTGGGTGAACGAACTATCTGGATCGATTGCGATGTCATCCAGGCCGATGGCGGCACTCGCACCGCTTCGATCACCGGATCATTCATCGCCTTGGCGGATGCCATCACCGTGTTGAAAAAGAAGGATCTGCTCAAGGTCAATCCGTTGACCGACTACTTGGCTGCCATTAGCATCGGGAAAGTCGGTGGTCAGGTGATGGTGGATTTGGCCTACGAAGAAGATTCCCATGCCGAAGTCGATTTGAATCTCGTCATGACCGGGGCGGGACAATATGTTGAAGTGCAGGGAACGGCCGAACGCACGCCCTTCAACAAAAAAGATATGGATGAGTTTCTGGATCTTGGTTGGGGCGCCATCCGGGAATTAGTGGATTTGCAGAAGTCGCTGATCGGCGCCTTGAGCTAACCATGCAGATCGTGCTGGCCACGAGAAATCAGCATAAGAAGCAGGAACTTGTCGCGCTACTGGGCGGCTTGGACATCACCATTCGGACCCTCGATGATTTTCCCGAGGCTCCGGAAGTGGTGGAAGACGGTGAGACCTGCGAAGCGAATGCCATGAAGAAGGCCGTGGAGATCTCGCGTTTCACGGGATTGCCGGCGGTCGCGGACGATACGGGGCTGGAGGTCGATGCGCTGGGCGGTCGGCCGGGAGCGTTCGCTGCACGATATGCCGGCGAGCATGCGACCTACGAAGACAATTGCAGGAAGTTATTGCAGGAGCTCAGTGGCATTCCGCCTGCGCGACGGGGGGCTCGGTTTGTGACCGTGGCCGCCATCGCGTTTCCTGGCGGCAAGACCATGTCGGCCAAGGGCCTGTTGGAAGGGGTCATTGCCGAATCGGTCGTGGGCTCCAACGGATTCGGGTATGATCCGGTCTTTATTCTGCCGGAGTATAATCAGACGTTGGGACAATTGCCGCCGGAGGTCAAGAATCGAATCAGCCATCGGGCCCGCGCCTTTGCGCAAGCGAGGACGTTGCTGCAACAAGCGATGGCGGAGCACTCAGTCGGGGCGTAGCGCAGCTCGGTAGCGCGCCTGCTTTGGGAGCAGGATGTCGGAGGTTCAAATCCTCTCGCCCCGACCAAATTCCTTCCCTCGGTCTGGATTCCTTCCGTTTTTTCCGATTCCAATCTGCGTCAGGCTCCACTGCCACTCAGTGAGCTCCCGAGGAACTTCCACCCGCTTTATTCAGAGCCGACAGACTGATGCCGCTGTTGAAGCGTCATACGGATGCCGTTTTTCGGCCGCAACGTCACCATGACTTCCGGCTCGACGTGGTCCTGTGCCAGCTGAGGATCATAGCGTTGACCGATCAGCGCCAAAAGCAGGGG
>ERZ724526.399-NODE-399-length-25649-cov-5.743338_pt1 | contig 25649 bp, 18 predicted proteins | sample MGYA00376059_ERZ724526 | MGnify/ENA primary metagenome ERZ724526 (study PRJEB28724, sample SAMN07190883) | activated sludge metagenome | isolation source: activated sludge of sewage treatment plant in Hong Hong | place: Hong Kong | collected 2016-03-17 ...
ACTTCTCCTTGATCATTTAAGTACTCGCCTTCCTTCTGTGCAGGTTTTAAACCAATCGCAACCAACGGTGAAGGCTGGTAATAGCTAATGGTCTCTTCTTTAGAGCAATCAAACTCTTCTTCCCAAAGAAAATACATAGCTGTATTGTGCGCCATAGCAACCTGCTTTCGCTCCTGATCTTCAAGCTCCGATGGTAGAGCATCACCTCCGTAATATGGAGTCAGTTGAAAGAAAAGTGAAGCAGGCGACCAATAATGTTCACGACTAAAAACTTCATATCGGTTCGATACGTCTGGCGACCAACTTCGCCAAGGGGGAAGTTTTCGACCCTGCAACCGGTATCTGGACTTCCGAAACACCCATGCCAACCGCCCGGAGGTCGCTCGCTGCCGCCGAGTCGGGCGGCAGGATATACGCCATGGGCGGTCTGGATGATAATGGTGTATTAAGCCTTGTTGAAGTCTTTACACCGGCGCTCTCCGGAATAGAGGAGGTGGATGCAATGGATCCTGATCTTCTGCAGATTTATGCCAATCCGGCCGGTCAGGAGACCAGGGTAAATTACCTGGTAACAGATCCCGGCGATATCGAGGTATTGCTTTTCAGTGTTTCCGGCGCCTTGATTAAGCGCCTGGTGAAAAGCAGCCATGCTCCCGGTGAATACTCCGTCCGGGTGGATACCGGCGGAATGGCAAAAGGGGTCTACTGGTGCGTCCTGCAGACAGGAAACAGGCGCCTCGCCGTTCGCAAAATGGTTGTGATGTAGTAAGTTGATTATGAAGTAATGCTAAGGTTCAATACCAAGTATCAGAAGTGGTACCGGTGGGTTATTTCGACCTTGGCGCATGACATTATACACTTCACCTTCATAATAGGCGATTCCGCTGGACATCTGCGCCTGCATTTTCTTGGTTGGCAATATTTCAATCCCAAGATTGATCACCCCACCTGAATAAAACAGCATATGTTTAACAAACAGATCATATGCCACGAATGCGTATTTCCCAAATTGAACCTCAACAGCAATTTTGTCCTTTACAAAGTCCGTTTGATTATAGCTGAAAATCGGCTCGTTTTCTCCGTTTTCTATCAAAAACTTCTTTTGCTCGGTCGCGCTCATTAGTACACTTTTTTCCATCAGTTCCCTGTTGAGCGTGATATAATAGTTATAGCGGCTTTCTCCCCATCCCCGTGCATAAAATTCCAGGTTAAACGCCTTATTCAGTTCAACAGGGCTGTATAAATTGGCGCCACCTTTTCGAATCTCCTTACTTATTTTGGTTTTCAACTTTTCCGCATCAATATTTTCAATGACATCCTTGATATCCTTGTACAGGTTACTGTGGTGAACGATAAGGTACTCTTCACCATTCAAGTGAGAATATTGTTGCGTAATTTTCATTTGATTTGCCCATTAAGTTCAAGCCGCATCCATTCTTGCGGGATCTGAGCAACCTTGTCGTTTTGAGATGGTTTGTGGATGGGTTTGGTTATAGGTCGGATTTTCAGGCGTCCTTCCCGCAAGTCGTTGATTCGGGCCTCAGCGCTTGCACAATATTTCGCTTCTTTCTCTATTCCCACTCCATTTCTATTATTTTTCAAAGCGGCAACGACAGTTGAACCTACCCCCGAAAATGGATCCAACACCCAACTATCCTCATTAGTCAATGCCAAAACACAGCGTTCAATCAGTTCGACAGGAAATTGGCAAGGATGCTCTGTCTTTTCAGGATGATTGGATTTTACATTGGGAATATCCCAAAGCATGGTGTCCCAATCATTGACAAGAATTTCCCAAATATCGGAAGGATTCTTACCTAACGGATTACCGGAAGGTTTACCCTTATTTGGCCCTTTGAAATGGAGTTTGCCGGGGTATTTTGAAGGTACCCGGACATTGTCGAGGTTAAAAATATAGTCGTCCGTTTTAGTGAACCATAAAATGGTCTCGTATCTGCCGGAAAATCTGTTGGACGCATGCAACCCATGACCGAAATGCCAAATAATGCGATTCCTGAGTTTCAGTCCGTATTTTTTAAAAATAGGATAATAGTAAATATCCAAGGGAAATACTTCACCCTTATCGACAAAATTACCTACCTGCCAGCAAATGCTCCCCCTGTCAGAAAGTACCCGAACAAGCTCATGGATAATATCTTCCTGCGTCTTGAGATACGCTTCTATAGAAGTTTTAACCTCGTACGATTTACCAATATTATATGGCGGAGAAGTGATGATCAAGTCGAACTTTCCATCTTCTATTGATTGTAAAGAATCCAGTGCCTCGTCATTGATAATCTGATATTGGGCAGTTGGTGAAATAAATGAAAATAATGGCTCATTGACTTTCATTCTACGGTATTTTTTTCTTTTCACACCATGACCGGGGAATTCGATCGGTTCGGACGAAGGTCGTTTCTTCTCCTGGAAATTACAAATAAAAACCGGCCCCAGCACACAAAAAGTTTTAAATTCCGATGGGCAAAAAACTTCCCTGAGTTGAAAAAGACTCAGGATATCTTCGAGGATTTATCCTACGCCATACTTTTTCCAAAAGTTCTCATTGCCGCGCCTTACGTTTGCCACAAATATTCTTCGCATCATGGCAAACGCAAAACCGCACCTCAGTTTTTGGCAGATCGTCAACATGAACTTCGGTTTCTTCGGTATTCAGTACAGTTTCGGTCTTCAGCAGAGCAACATGAGCCCGATCTATAAATACCTGGGCGCCGACGAAGCCACCCTGCCGTATCTCTGGCTTGCCGGACCGATGACAGGGCTGATCGTACAGCCGATCATAGGGGCCATGAGCGACAAAACCACCAGCAAACTGGGACGCCGGACGCCCTATTTCCTGATCGGCGCCGTGTTGTGCAGCGTCAGCCTGTTTTTTATGCCCTTCAGCAGCGCGCTCTGGATGGCAGCAAGCCTGTTGTGGATACTCGACGCAGCCAACAATATCACGATGGAGCCCTATCGCGCGTTCGTGAGCGACAAACTGGACGAAAAACAACACTCCATCGGCTTTTTGACGCAAAGCGCCTTTACGGGTCTGGGACAAACCCTGTCGTATCTTACGCCTACGCTGCTGGTACTCATTGGTATGAACAAGGACGCTGTGAACGCCAAAAACATACCGTATATCACCGTTACGGCTTTTATCATCGGCGCATTTTTTTCCCTGTTTTCCATATTGTGGACGGTTAAAACCACCAAGGAAAATCCGTTGACCGAGGAGGAAAAGGAACGCATCCGGCTGGCGCCGATGGGCCTGACCAACACCCTCAAAGAGATATGGGATGCCATCCTGGACATGCCGCTGACCATGAAGCAACTGGCGCTGGTCAAATTGTTTCAGTGGTATGCCATGTTTTGCTACTGGCAATATATCGTATTGTCTATCTCCACGACCTTTTTCCAGACGACCGAACAATCCTCGTCCGGCTTTCGCGAGGCCAACCTGATCAACGGCCAGGTCGGCGGTTTCTACAACTTTGTAGCCTTTGTCGGGGCATTCGCACTGATGCCGTTCACCAAACGGTTCGGGCCGAAAATATCACACAGTTTATGCCTCACACTGGCCGGCATCGGTATGATGTGTATACCCGAGATCAACAACGAGCCGCTGTTGTTCATCCCCATGATCGGTATTGGTTTTGCCTGGGCGAGCATGATGGGCAACCCCTATATCATGCTGGCCGGCTGTATCCCGCCCGAGCGAACAGGGGTCTACATGGGCATCTTCAACATGTTCATCGTGATTCCCATGATGATCCAGATTTTTACCCTGCCCCTGTATTACAAGTCGTGGCTGCACGGCAACCCCGAAAACGTCATTCGCCTGGCCGGGGCGCTGCTGATTTGCGGCGCAGTGGCGGTGTTGTTTGTGAAATTGTCGAAAAATAACGGGCAACAGGCGGCTGTTCCCATGGGTGGCGGACACTGAGTCTGCCGGTTCCTGATACTTCTGTTCCAAACCTATCATTTCAGATGCCCAACCGCCCGCCTTCCGCACTCGACTGGTTTGTGCTGCTGCTCCTGGCGGTCATCTGGGGCGCATCCTTTTTGTTCATCAAATGGTCGGTGGCGATCTTCTCTCCCATTCAGATGGCGATGTGGCGTATGGTGTTCGCAACGGCGATCTATATGCCGGTTGCCGCTGCATTCTGGTCGAAAATCGACTGGAAACGATGGAAAGCGCTGCTCGTGGTGGCGTTTTGCGGTTCAGCCATTCCGAATTTCCTGTTTGCCGTAGCCGGTCAGCACGTCAACAGCAGCCTGGCGGGGATACTCAACTCGCTCACGCCCCTGTTTACCCTTATACTCGGCGTCTCGTTCTTCGGGATGCTCTTCACGCGCAACAAGATCATCGGTATAGCCCTGGGGATGACCGGCACCATTGTGCTCGTTTTTTTCAACAGCAAAAGCGCCGTGGAGGGCAATTTCTTTTACGCCGGACTGTGCGTGCTGGCAACCGTTGCCTATGCCATTAATGCCAATACGGTGAACACCTGGTTGCGCGACCAGCATCCGGCAGCCATCGCATCCGCGGCATTTGTGCTTACCGGCTGGATGTTCATTTTCGGGCTTTGGTATTCGGAAGGCTGGCAGGTGGCCTGGCAACACCAGGACGGTGCAAAAGGGCTTTCCTATATTTTTTATCTTGCTGCACTGGGTACTGTGGGCGGCTCCATCCTGTATTTCTGGCTGCTCCAGCGTACCAGCGCCATTTTTGCAACTTCGGTTACCTACCTGCTTCCGGTATCCGCTATCGTTTTGGGCGCATTTGATGGAGAGAAGATCGGCTGGATCGACCTCTGCGGTACGGCGGTAATTCTCGCGGGGTTGTATATTGCCAGAAAATAATACACGCATACAAAAGTCAGCGCTATGAAATACAGCATACTGATCTGGCTGCTTGTTTTTTGCAGCACCGGGGTGTACACCCAGGAAGAAAGTTACCGGGAGCGTAAAATCAGGCTGCTTGACAGCCCTTCCCCTTTTCAAAAAGAAATAGACGGGGAGTTCCCCGAACGGATTGTTTTTCAGGACGACTTTGTCGTTGTGCTCAACTCCATTGCCCCCCAGGCGCCGGTACATGTGCTTATCATACCGCGCAAACGGATTCCCACCATCAATGATCTCACGGAGGCCGACAGCACCATTGTCGCGCACATGTTTATGGCGGCTCGCAGGGTAGCCGAAGACAAAGGGGTCGCGGAAAGCGGTTATCGCCTGGCCATAAATACAAATGAAGACGCCGGGCAGTCGGCATTTCACATTCACATGCACCTGCTGGGAGGCATGAAAACAGGACCAATGGTCGATCAACGCTGGCGCAACCAGGGGCCGAAGCCGGGCGGCAGCTATCAACGGGCCATGACGAAAGTAAAGGATCTTTACGCAGCCTATTTCAGCGCGTGGATACAGGGCGACAGCGCCGCTCTGCTTCGCCAGATGACACCGGATGCTACCATCATGCCCGCCGGACTGCCAACCGTAACGGGAACAGAGGCCATACGACGGCACTGGTTTCCGGATGACGGATCAGTCACTACCGTCACAAAATTCGACCATACACTCGATGAAATACGGCTGGATGGCAATATGGCTTATATCAGGGGGACTTCAAGCCTGTCCTTCCGTTACGAAAAAGACGGGGAAACAACAGAGATAAACAACATAAATCACAACCGGATCATGATTTTTGAACGTCAGGACGACGATTCCTGGCTGATTACCTGTAATGTTTGGACGGCCATGCTGTAAGCACCCCGGCGCCGGGCAAATATGGATCGCGAGGTATGGTAAACGCTGCCGGTACGATCTTCCAAGTGCAACCCGGCTACTTGAACCAGCCCGAATAAAATACATAGTTGTTCGCGATACGCTCGATCTGGCCTTTGAACAGTTCCGGGGTGAGTTCCTTCACACGCCGGGCCGGCACGCCGGCGTATACGCCACCGCTATGGCAGACCGTTTTTTCCAGCACCACAGCCCCGGCGGCGATGAGGCAGTTTTCTTCCACCACTGCCTCGTCCATCACGATGGCCCCCATTCCGACGAGAACGTTGTCGTGCAGGGTACAGCCATGTACCAGCGCACGGTGCCCGATGCTGACGTTGTTTCCAATCGTTGTGCCGCACTTCTGATACGTGCCGTGCAGGATAGCCCCGTCCTGAATATTGACCTTGTTACCGATACGGATAAAATTCACGTCGCCGCGCACGACTGCCTGGAACCACACAGAGCATTCATCGCCCATGATCACATCGCCGACGATGGTGGCATTTTCAGCGAGAAAGCAGTTTTGGCCAAATTGAGGGGCAATATCGCGACAGGGGAGGATGAGTGGCATGAAATGAATGATGAATGATGAATGATGAATGATGAATGATGAATATTTACGATTTATTTTTTTCGGCGGGAAGGAGTTTTGTGCCGTTCAGGGCCCAGGCAAGCGCGGCGCCGGCGCCGTTGGCGATCATGTCGTCAATCTCGTAAAAACGCCCGGGGATGAAGGTTCCCTGTACAAATTCCATCAGAATGCCGTATCCGCAGGACATGACAAAGATAAAAAAAGCCGCCTTCGTCGACGCCTTTTGCCCCGTCGCACGCGCATGGCCGTACAACAGCAGCCAACTCAAAATGCCGTAAGCAGCCAAATGCCCCAGTTTATCGGCCGAAAACAGGTCGAATTTGGGGAGCGGTACGCTCGGCGAAACGGAAAGTCCGGTCACAATCAATAGCCATAACAAGGCAGGCAAATACCACTTGTTTATCATATTTATCATTCATCATTCATCATTTTTCCATCACCCCTTTCCGTTTCATTTTGTAGTAGTGTACGCCGGCGCCGAATACCCAGCCTTCCTTGCCGGATTTTGTGCGGATTTTTACCCAGTGGTCGGTTACCTTTTCATACCCGAGGCTGATCTCCTGGGTCCAGTCCGTTTTCTTGTTGAGGAAAGTAACGGGCTCATAAAGTTCGAGTTTGGCAATGGATTCGCCCTTCAAACCGGGCTCCTTGCGCACCTTCAGCCCGTCGATGGTGACAAACAACGTGGAATACTTAACCGATGACGGGGCGGCCTGTGTTGCCGTATTCGACAGTTCGGGGCGCTGCGGTTTGGCGCCGGGCTGTGGCGTTGCATTGTTCCCTGCTGCCGGTGTGGACTGGGGAAGCGGCGTCGGTGCCGGGCTTCGCGTATTGACGGGTTGGGGAGTGGTAATCTGTACCGGTTGTTGCTGTACCGGTTGCTGCACAACGACGGTATCCCGGCGCACCGGGCGCTCATCATCCTCATTTTCAGCAGTTTCGCGTGCATTGCGCACCAGATCTGAGCGTTTGGCCGTGCATTTGGAAATAGCCCATAATATGACGCAGCCCAAAAAAACAAGAACGATCAGTGTTTCGACCTTGGGAAGTTTCATACAAAAATCAGCTTGGAAGGTTTTGCATTCGGGGTTTCAAGGTTATATCGTTATTTTTACCCGCCAAAATTAAGCAGAAGATACGGATATGCGGTATTTTAAGGGAGTAAGTCCCGGAAGTATGTGCGATGTATCGTCTGCAGATGACCAGTTTACGAAATATTATGCCCGACAGCCTGCAACATCAGATCGCGCTTACCCTGGTGCCTCAAGTGGGCGCTGTGACCGCAAAGTTACTCATTAGTTACTGCGGCAGTGCAGAAGCCGTTTTCCACGCTTCCAAAAGAGAATTGCTGAAAATTCCGGGTATTGGTACCGGCACCGCCAACAGTATCCATACCGCCGAACCCCTTGCCCGTGCCGAACGTGAACTTACCTTCCTTGAACAACACGGCGTAAACGCATTCTTCTACACACACGAACATTATCCGGCCCGGCTTCGGCAGTGCTACGACTGTCCTCCCTTGCTCTATTTCAAAGGATCGTCGCCCGATTTGTTGTCGGCGCGCAGGATTGTTGCGATCGTCGGGACGCGCCAGCCCTCCGAATACGGAAAAGCGCTGTGCGAGGAACTGGTAGAAGGCTTGCGGCCATTCAATGTGCTGGTGGTGAGCGGCCTGGCTTATGGAATCGATATAGCCGCACACCGCAAGGCTACGGCACTTGATATGCCTAATATCGGCGTTTTGGGTCACGGCCTGGGCAATATTTATCCCAGCCAACATCGCAGCACTGCCCTGAAAATGATCGAAAACGGCGGCCTGCTCACCGAATACATCTACGATACCAAGCCCGACCGCGAGCATTTTCCCATGCGCAACCGCATTATTGCCGGCATTTGCGATGCGCTGGTGGTAGTGGAAACCGCCGCTACCGGCGGTTCCATGATCTCTGCCGAGCTCGCGTGCCAGTACGAACGCGACATATTTGCCATCCCGGGCAGGGCGCATGATGCCAAAAGTGCTGGCTGCAACCTGCTCATCAAAACAAACCGCGCCAGACTGGCAGAATCTGCTGCCGATTTGGCTGCCGCATTGCGCTGGGATGAATCAGCCAAACAAAGTACCATACAAATCCCGCTGTTTCCCGATCTTACCCCCGCCGAAACCGGCTTGCTCGATATTATTCGCGAAAAACCCGAAATTCCCATCGACCAACTCACGATCGCCGCTCAATTGCCTCCCGGAGAGCTGGCCTCACTCATCCTCGGACTGGAGTTCAAAGGCGTCATCCGTACACTGCCCGGAAAACGATATATGGTTTCGGCATAAGGAATACTGAAAAAAGATACTTTTACGCAGGACATTAATGATCAGAACTCTGTGAAACAACTACTTATTCTCCCCGGCATTTTATTCCTGCTGGCCCAGGGTACCGGAACGGACCGAAAGGAACCCTCCATAGAAAAACGCCCGAAGAACATTATCCTCATGGTCGGCGACGGGATGGGACTCACCCAGATTACAGCAGGGCTGTATTCCAACAATAACACCCTGTTTCTGGAACAATTTCCGGCCACAGGGCTGATTAAAACCCATTCTTCCAGACATATCATAACGGATTCAGGCGCAGGAGCCACTGCATTTGCCTGCGGCTGTAAAACCTATAACGGCGCCATCGGCGTGTGCAAGGATAAAAAGCCCTGCCCGACCATCCTCGAACAGGCGGAAGAGCAAGGCTTTGCCACAGGCCTGGTGTCTACATCGAGTATTACGCACGCCACACCGGCATCGTTCATCGCACATGTACCCGACCGCGCCGACATGGAAGCTATCGCGACCTACTTTCTGAAAACCGACATCGATCTGTTTATCGGCGGCGGGATGAAATATTTCAACCGGCGTACAGCCGACCAGCGCAACCTTGTCAGTGAACTTCAGGAAAAAGGATACGTGGTAAATGATTACAGCGAACAAAAACTGTCCGACCTGAAGCCTTCTTCCGACAAACCTTTTGCCTGGTTTTCTGCGGAAGAAGAGCCGGAGGGGGTGAACAAAGGCCGCGACTACCTGCCGGTTGCGGCCCGTATGGCGCCGGAATTTTTAAAAAAACGCAGCGAAAAGGGCTTTTTTCTAATGATTGAAGGCGCGCAGATCGACTGGGCTTCGCATGCCAATAACGCGCCGAATACGGTACGGGAAATGCTCGACTTCAACGCTGCGATCGGAGCCGCGCTGCAATTTGCCGAAGCCGACGGCGAAACACTTATCGTCATCACCGCCGACCACGAAACGGGAGGCATGGCACTGGAGCAAAGCCGGTCGCCCGATACCCTCGACATGACCTTCACTTCAAAGGTGCATACCGCCACCATGGTGCCGGTATTTGCCTATGGTCCCGGTGCGGAGCAGTTCAACGGGGTATACGACAATACAGCCATCTACGACAAGATGATCGCCCTGTGGGGATTTCAACCCAAAGTGGAAAAACGGTAATTCCGTTTCTGTAAACACCTACTGTTGTTTTCAACGGACCAGAAAATCCGCCGTACGGGCTTTGCCAAAAACAAAAAGGCAGGAGGTTCGAAATGAACCTGCTGCCTTTATCCAAAAAGAGATATGTTGTATAAGATTAATTCTCAAAATAATGCCGCATCTTTCGGCAAAGTGTGGTGAGGAGACCAGCCCTACCCCCCAAACGGACTGGTCCCTCGCCCACGGGTTTAAGACCGCATTCGGCCTTAACTCTTATGGAATCAATGATTCGACTTTTCGTTTTCTGAATCATCCGGTCCGAAAAACTTCCCGGCAATTCTTTGCGCATCAGCGCATACTGTGTAAGGCAAGTACTATGCCAATTCAAAGACCCGCTACACAGCCTGTTTTACTTTTTTTTGGTGGCCGATTCCCTGAAAATGGTAGAAAAAACAACATAAACAACTGATTATTCGACACTTATCCTGCCATTTGACAATACAAGACAATTTGACAGTCAGGCATGGGATGGCACAAGCTTTGAAAAGATCAATTTGCCCGAAAGCGTAAAATGCCGCAATAAGGGTATGTTTTATTCCTCAACACTCATCAAATCTGAAACTTCGCATTATGCAAACAGGTACGATTTCCGTCCAGACCGAGAACATTTTTCCCATCATCAAGAAATTCCTCTACTCTGACCACGAAATATTCCTGCGTGAGCTGGTATCCAATGCGGTAGATGCCACCACCAAACTGCGCGTACTGGCTGATCGCGGCGACGTAAAAGGCGAGATCGGCGACACCACCATCGAGGTCATCCTGGAAGAAGCGGAAAACAAACTGATTATCCGCGACAGGGGTATCGGTATGACGGAGGAGGAAGTGCTCAAATACCTGAACCAGATCGCTTTCTCCAGCGCGGCCGAATTCCTGGAAAAAAATAAAGACAGCGCCATCATCGGCCATTTTGGCCTGGGCTTTTACTCTGCCTTCATGGTGGCCGACAAGGTGGAGGTTGTTACCAAATCATGGCAAAAAGGCGCCAAGGGCGTGCGCTGGATTTGTGAAGGCAACCCGGAGTTTAGCCTGGAAACAGTAAAAAAGACAGAGCGGGGTACCGATATTATCCTGTATATCAACGAAGAAAACAAGGATTTTCTCAACAAGCAGCGGATCGAAGGGCTGCTCGACAAGTACTGCCGCTTCCTGCCCGTCGAAATACAGTTCGGCACCAAAACCGAATATTTTGAAACGGGTGAAGGCGACGATAAGAAAGAGGAAAAGCGCGAGGTACCAAACATCGTCAACGAAACGCGGCCGGTATGGAAAAAGCAGCCGACCGACCTGAAAGATGAAGATTACCTGAAGTTCTACAGGCAGATGTATCCGATGGCGCCCGAGCCCATGTTCTGGATACATCTGAACATCGATTACCCCTTCAACCTTACCGGCGTGTTGTACTTCCCGAAACTTGGCAATGCCATGGAGGTGACGCGCAACAAGATCCACCTTTACAGCAATCAGGTATACGTCACCGACGACGTACGCGACATCGTGCCGGAATGGTTGCTGCTGCTTCACGGTGTGATCGATTCGCCCGATATTCCGCTCAACGTGTCGCGCTCCTACCTGCAGAGCGACGCCAATGTGAAAAAGATCAGCGAATACATCACCAGGAAGGTGGCCGACAAACTGAATGAACTGTTCAAAAGCGACCGGCCGGCATTCGAGCAAAAATGGCGCGATCTGGGCGTGTTCGTCAAATATGGCATGATCTCCGACAAAAAATTCGAAGAGCGCGCCATGAACTTTGCGCTGGTGGAGAATCTGAAACACGAATTCTTCCTGCTCAACGATTACAAGGAAAAAATAAAGACTAACCAGACCGACAAGCACAACAAGGTCGTCGTTATTTATACCAACGACCCCGACGGCCATGATGCCCAGGCCAAAGCCGCCGCCAACCGCGGCTACGATGTGCTCCGCCTCGACACCGTGCTCGACAACCACTGGATGCAGCACCTGGAATACCGCAGCGAGCTGGGCCTTGTATTCGTCCGCGTTGATTCCGATACCGTCGATAATCTGGTGCAGAAGGATGAAAAACGGGAATCCGTGTTGTCTGAAAAAGAGCAGGAAGAGGTTAAAGCCCTGTTTGAGTCTGTGGTCAAAGGCCAACCCGGCGCATCGGTCACGCTCTCGCCGCTGTCGCCCGACGACCAGCCGGTGCTGATCACCAAACCGGAGTTCATGCGCCGGATGAAGGAGATGCAATCCATGCACGGCATGGCCGCATTGGGCGACTTCCCGGATTCCTACAACGTTGTGGTGAACACCAACCACCCGCTCGTTGCGCAGAAACTACTGAAAATCAGCGACGAAGGGGAGCGCTCCGGCATGTCGCATTACCTCGTCGACCTGGCGTTGCTCCAGCATGGCATGCTGCGCGGTGAAGCGCTGACGGGTTTTGTGACGACAACGCTTGAAAAACTCTGAAAAACAGGCGCGCCATCCCGGAACCGGGATGGCGCATCCTGCATACCATAAGTGCGTTTTGTTTTGTGCACTTTTTGAAAAGGGGGGAAGAACTCTTGTTCTTCGGCGATGAAGCGTGCCCTGGTGGGCAATTCAGGAGATTACATTCGGGCGGGGGCCCGCAGATAATCAGATTAAATTATGAGAGCGAAAGTTGATGCGATAGTGGGTTCCAAAGTCCTCGATCAGGTGTAATCCTGCCGGCAATTCGCCGATTTGAAGACCGAGTTTTGACGACAGGGCCTGTGGTATCGGACACGGCTCGGGCATTTCGAGAATGCCGTGGCGGAAATGCCGCCGCATCAGGTTGGCGCAAAGCCATTCCCGCCGGAATATCATACATGCACCCTGGCCGTTATCAAGTGACGTAAACAGCGCCTTGGCATGGCTGCAGCTCGTCCTTTGAGTCAAACCTGCCTGATTATTACTGCGCGCGGCGATCTTGCAGATGCCGTTGCCATCACAGTTGGAACTTGGAGAACCGAACATGACTTCACACTGGAGAAACAAGGGCTGAACATGCGCCGATCCTTCCGTGCTCCGATATTGCCATGCATGCTGCTGCCTGATGGTATCCGATTTTATCAAGTTAATAGATCCTGTTTCCATGTCGGGTTGATCTTTGGAAAAATTCGGTTATAAGTGAGTCGACTCGATGTTAGACCCCATTCATATCAATGATGATTATTTCACCTTCAGCACTTTTACAGGTAGCTGTACCAGTCGCTGTATCAAGCAGTGTAAGAATCCAGCCTATGGGTAAAATCCAGTTGAGCATAACTTTAAGCATTTAGTTCTGGTCAAAGGTATCCTCACATGAAGGGGATGACTTAGGACAGTAACCACGGCTTTATCGCCCAGTTATTTTTGGTGCTTTTTTGGCTGTTGTTTTTTTTATACGCTCATTATCAGTCAGTTGGGAAAATAAAAAATTGCAGACACCATTGAATTATCGCCCGGCGCAGGGGAAAAAACAAACCGCCTTTCTGCTGGGACAAGCAGAAAGGCGGTTAGAAAACGCTGTATGTTGCTAAATATTTAGCCGTTAAGATACCCTTGGTCTTGGTACTTCGGGAGTAGAGCCTCCCCTGTCAAGGGCGTTCAGGGTTAGTTGCCACAGCGCCTCGTACGGGATAATTTCAATTTCATAGGTTTGGTTGGCCACTTCCATCGGTACGGCGCAGAGCATTTCGTACAATTTTTGGGTTTGCCTTGTCACCCTTTCACGTCGGAATGCATAAATGGGGGTTTGCAGCAACATTTTGATAAAACAATTACTGCGGAAAGTGTCATTTTGTTTGAGGTAGCGGCTGCAGTATTTTTCAATGCCCTCCATCCTGTCGATACATTGCTTGTAATCCCGGTCGATCAGCGCATACAAGATCTGGATGATGAGGATTGGTATGTTCATACCCCGTTTGTCTTTTGAAAAGACAGGAATTTCATTGAGAAACTTGCCCAGCCTGAACTTGAGGTTTCGATCGGCGGGCAGGGTTTCGGCCGACAGTTTGCCGGCCCGCACCAGGAAGTGCACATACGCCTGATAAATTTTCCATATCTCGGTGATCTGGAAAGACTGGTTTTCAAAGCGGGGATCTTCCATGGCTCGGTGCAAGACTTTTGCCGCCGCATCATAGTGCGCCGTATGCATGGCGAGCAGGAAGAAAAGCTCCTGAAGTTTGAACCAGTTGAACGAACCGGCATCGACAAGTCCCTGGCAACGTTCGATGATGACCCGGCCTTTTTCAAACTCCCGCAACTGCAGGTAACAGGTAATAAGATTGTAATAAAAAACCTGAAGGGGAAAACCGCTATCATAGTCTTTCTTGTCAAAGAACTGGATGGCCTCTTCGCACAATCGGGCCGTCGTCACATAGTCGTTTACGCTGCTGTAACCAAATATCTGTATCAACCGCCCAAAAAGCTGGAGTTTGAAGGAATCGCTTTTCTTCATGTAAGGCATGATGATACTGTAGTACACCTTGGCCTGTTCCGACACTTCCATTTTGGTAGCCTTGCTGTTGACGTATCGGATAACCAGTTCGGTATAAAAGTCCTCTACCTGGTTTTCCATATTCCATATTTCCTGATAATGGTGCAGCTGTTCCCTCGTCTGTTCGTATTTCTTCAGGTCGCCGGCGTTGGTACTGTAATGTATTTTCAACACCCTTAATATGTCGCAGGTCAGTTCGGTAAATTCAAACCGTTGGGCATGCCGGAGCAGTTTTTCGAGCAAATCGATCCCGGAAACCTTTGCATTGCGCATGACCAGGATCATGGCCGCCGCCCACTTTTTATAACATTCGAAATACGCCTTCTGCCTGTCTGAAAAACCCGGCTCCTTGAAGTCCAGCAGAAATACGGAATCGAGCATCCGGTCTTTCAGTTTATTCTTCAGATTGGGAAGTTTGGAAGGGTCGTCATCGGATTCCAATTGCCACGTGGCGGCATCTTCATCGGATTGAATGCGTTGACTGATAAGAGCCTCATACATCTGCTGCATTTTGGAACCGGGTTCCAAAATAATATCGAGGGCGCCGCTTGTCTTCAGTTTGGTTTTGTTGAGCAAATTCGCCAATTCAATCAAATCTCTCATAGCAGACTCTTTAAGGTAGTTACAGCCGGTGTTGCAATCATTTTCAGATTGCAATAAAGAGCAATTCATTTGCCCTTCAGCAACAAAGTATTGAAAACGTTGATTATAGCCGGTAAAGTGCCAGAACGCACAGAAGTGTTTTCCGGGCTGGCCGCAGGCGAGTCATTGATTATGCTTCAGGATATAAATGTAGCGACCTGCCCGAAAAAGAGTATGTTTTTTCCCGAATAAAAAAATTCGCCGCCTGCGTGCCTCAACAAGAATTAGCCCGGTAGGGCAAAAACGAACGCGTCGCCATCCTCAAGCAGGATAGCGACGCGCGGGTATGAAGCGTATGCGGAGTAAAGGATTAAGGCGCCCCGGCTGAGTACCGGGGCGTCTTGTCATGCGTGTTCAAATATCGGATTACTTCAATAATATCATCTTGCGTGTGGCCGATTCGCCGGCCGATTCGAGCGTGTAATACATCAAACCCGAGGTAACGCCCAGGGTGCTCCGATCGAGTACCACGGCGTTGTATCCCTGTACGAATTCGCCGGTCTGTGTATAAAGCAGGCGTCCCATTTCGTCGAACACACTCAAGGTTGCCTTCGCGGCCTCCGGCAGGTGGAACCCTACGGTCGTCCGGTTGACGAAGGGGTTCGGCTGGTTCTGGTACAATTCGAAACCAACCCCTGTGATGGTGGCGCCGTCCTGGCTGTTGAAGCGGAAGGCCACGTCCATGCGCTCTTCAGCAAAACTGTATGCCTCGGCTTTGGTGATGCGGCTGGATACATTCAGCATTTCGCTGAGTTTTCCGGCGCGTTTTGCCCTGAAGCGGATGACAAATTCTGCCTTGCCTGTGGTGCCGTTCCAACTGGTGGTGATGGCGTTGTCGGCAGGGAAGAGGGCGAAATTTTCCGCCTTCATATCTGCTCCCGGTTCGATATCGGCTATTTCCAGATCCGTATAGTTCAGGGTAAACTGATAACCCGTCACTTTTTCGGCTGCCATGAAATGGACGTCGAAGGTTTCGCCTGATTTCACATTGCGGTCCTCGATATCGAACAGCAGTTTGTTGTTCGAGCGGTCGTCGATGTTCATCAGGGAATTGGCCATTGCTGTGCTGTTAACGTCGCCCACCTTGATGGCCACAAAGTCGTCGGCCAGTTGGCTTGCCTGTATGTCTGCCACCGCCTTGGTTTCAGGGAAGGCCGTCTGGAACGGATTGGCAGGTGTCGGGAACACAAAGCTCTTGTCCACAAACCGCCAGGAGGTATTGTTCGGCAGTTCACTGTAAATACCCAGGATAAGTTTTCGCAATTCCACCACGTCGAAGGTCGTGACCGAGCCCGACATATTGGCGTCGGCAGCGATGGTTTTGTACGGCGAATCGAAGGGTTGCAGGCCAAGTATATGCTTGGAGATCAGCACCAGGTCGTAGGTGGATACCCCGTTGAGCGGATTGTCGTCCTTGGTCGGCGTGATCGTGTAGTTCGCATGCATGGGTACCGCAGCCGGGAACTGGTAGGTTCCGGCATCGTCCGTCATAGTGAAATAGTTGAACGAGGGCCCTGCAGGATCCTGGCCGCTTATTTCCACATCACAGTCTTCCAGTCCGTCGCCCATTTCTGTCTTGAGCGCACCGGCTACCATGGCAGTACCTCCTGAGTTAGAGCAATTGCCGTTGTTGTCCTGTATCGATATCAGCGCCTCACAAAAATCGGCGTTGCCGGCTTTGTCCATAACCCATAGTTCGACGGGTTGGTTGCCCAGGTCGTCGCCACAGCCGAAAGAGACTGTTGTGGCCGGCAGGCCGTTGGCGTCGAGCGGGAAGGTGTTCAGGTTGTCGGCGCGGCGGATACCAAATACAAGCAGGTCCTCGGGCGTGCAGTTGTCCTGGGCGTGCAGCAGGAAATCGCTGCTGAACAGCATGACCATACCGCTGGGCATGATGTTGACACTCAGTCCGTTGAGGCACACCACTGTCGGCGCCTTGCAGTCCTTCACTACAAAATTGTATTCACAAACCGTCTCGTTGCCGCATCCGTCGCTGATGATCCACTTGATCTTGTGCGTGCCGTAAGGCAACTGCGGTATATCGTAGGTCGACGGCGATTGTTGGGTATTCCACCGGACTGCGGCTGTCATATTGGTACCTGTTGCGCTGGTTTCCAGTGCAAAACGGTACTTCTGGTTGGTCGGCACATTGCGCTCGTCAAAGGTGCGCGGGGTTCCTCCTGCAAAATTCTGCGTACTGGCGTTGTTGTAGCGCACGGTACCCGGGTCGGGTGGATTGGTGCTGCTCACTACCGTTTCCATGCTGCCATCGTAGTCGAGGTCGAGGAACAGCAGGTAGCGGATATTGAGGTTCGAGCCGGAGCACAGATCCGTCGCAGAAATATTCAGATCGGCCGGACCCTCACACAGATCATGTGATTCGATTGCCGGGTCCCACCAGTACGACTCATTCCACAGGGTTGGGTCGTTGTTCGTCAGGTCGCAAAACTCCACCGGACTGGCCGGGCAAAGCGCGATCGGCGCCTCCGTATCAATCACCTTGATGATCTGCTTGTATTCGTAGCAGTTGGCATTGGCATTCCAGAAGGTACTGTAACTGGTCGGTGTAGGATCTGTTGGCAGTATCTTCACGTAGGTCGAGTTCCAGGGGGCCGGTGTGCCCTGCGGCGATACCGTCGGCCCGGGCAGGTTCTGCGGATTGCTCAGGTTGGGGTTCGGATTCGGATTCGGCACCACGATACAGGGCGCCTGCGGCAGATACGTACACCAGTTGATTATCTTCCAGGTTCGTTCTATCTTGAAGCAGGCATCCGGCACTACCGTAAAGACCTGGTCCTGGAACGAAACGCCGAGCAACTCACAATCTTCGCCATAGAACGTAGGTTCGCCATAGTCGCCGGTTCCGTTGCATACGGTGACGATCTTGTCGTCGGGGAATTTGATGAAATATTTCTGTTCGTAGTTGACGATAATACGCTGTGTACACTGCGTCGAAGCGCCTTTGCAATCGTAAGCGCGGAAGGTACGCGTGATGGTGCCCTTGTTACAAACGGTATCGAACAAGGCATAACTGGCCGTATGGGTCAACCCTTTTTGTCCCTGGTAGTTCTTGGTAGAGTCCAGGCAGCAGTTGTCGTACACAAAGGGTTTGCCGTATGCCCACAAAGACGGGTCGAAGTTTTCGCAGCTCACCGTTACGTTGAGCGGCGGGTCGCAAATCGGCTTCAGTTTATCCTGTACTTCTACTTCCACCTCACATTCATTAAAGATGGGCGTGCCGTCGGGATAGAGGCTGATATTGCCATCCGGATCGAGCTGGTATACCCGCAGAATGACTTTCTGGGAAGTACCCACCTCGCAACAGTAGAATTTGATGGAATCGCCCTCCATGGTCGCTACATCGTATTCGCTGAGGTCGTCCGGGTCGCCGTCGCTGCAATCCGGGTGCCCGTTTTCAGGATTCAGCGCTTTGATGCAGTCGCTGTACGGCGCTACGCGGCGAACGGTAAACTTGATGCTGTTGCAGTTGTCGTATGAGCCGTCGTCAAAAGTATGGGCTTTCACCCACGTCACACCGGCGAACTCACAGCCGTTGGGGTTGGGCAGGTAGCAGTCATTGGGGTCGTCGGGACCGATTGCAACAATGGTATGCTCATCGCAGGCCGCCACGGGTGGCGAGAAGTCGCATACTTTCAGGACAAAAGAGCAGGTGCCCGTGTTGCCACAGTCGTCTGTAGCAGTATATACTACCGTATGCGAACCGATGGGCAGGCAGCCTGTGGTACCGAATGCAGCCAGCGTATCCGGGTTGTCGAGGTTGTTCCCCGGGAAGGAGGTTACCGAGCCATTCAGCACGACAACATTCAAAATTGTCTGGGTAAACGGATCTATCGTGGTGATCTCGGCCTTTACATTATTGATGCGCGAACAACCGTCGGTAACAATGACATCGGGCAGGTTCACTGTGCCGCAGCAGGAGAACGGATCGGTGGTTACCGTTACGTTGGCCGGACATTCAATCGAGGGGCCTTCGTTATCGCGCACCTGAATAAACTGCATGTACTCGATCGTCTGACTTGAACAGAGGTCCAGAATGACCCAGTTGCGCTTGATGTTGTACGACCCGTCGCACACCTTGATCAGGATGTCGCTGTACTGCCAGTTGACAGAAGAGCCGCCGTTCGGCATGCCATATACGTACGGGAAACCTTGTCCGCCCTGCGCCTCAATCCAGGCCGGCGTCGGATAGTCTGTCGTGCAGCCAAACCCTGGCTGATCGATGAAATCGTAGTTAGGGGGCAACTGAACGTCTGCAAGGTTGGGGCGCAGCAGGTAAATAGGCTGGATACAGGTAGATGTATTGCCACTCGCATCCTTGGCCATCCAGCGGCGGCTGATGATGCTGATCAGGCCCGAAGCGCAGTTCTGCGGCTCCGTCTGGTCCGTGTAACTGATCGTAACATCGCTGCACGCATCGATCAGGCCGGCCGGAACCAGGTAGGAGTTCGGGCCGTTTGGCGTGAGGGGTGGGGCAGTTAGCCCGTTCGGGAATCCGGCTGTAAAGTTGCCCGACACATTCAGGTACAATTCTGCGATCTCGATTTTGGAAATATCATCTCCGCCGTTGATATCGCTGATGCGTATTTTCCAGGTACCGTTCACTTGCTGGCCGTCGAATGTATTGAGTTGACCTACACCGAAGGGAATCTGGATATTCTTGTCTGTTGTAAAGAAGGGACAGGTGCCGATGTTTGCGCCTTCGTCGTCGAAGCGCGCCCAAACGGGGCTGGGGCCGCATCCACTCACCTGGTTCCAGGTATTGACGATGATACCCGACGGGCTTTCCACCTGCATGCGGAGGTTGCCGAAGAAGGCATCGCCCGATACTTTTACGCGGAAATCGACATCGTTGACCGTAGCGCCGGCCGGCAGCGATACCGGCAATTCGAACTCACGGGTCTGAAAATCGACGAGGTTAACAGGCAGTCCCTGTGCGCCGTAGCGAACATTTACTGTTGTCGGCTGCGTAAATTCAGGGGTAGTCGGGTAATTGCCCGGTAGCGTCACCGGGGTGCAATCCAGGTTGGGCGGCAGGTTGTCCTGCACTTTTATGTTCCCGGTACATTTGTTTCCGGTTTCGGGATCCGTCACCCGAACGGAATAGGTTTTACCTACATCAGCAGCGCTGAGTACTGCGGGCACCCATGGGCCATTGCCATAGGGCGGTATTTTGTCTATCTCAACCTTATAGTTGTCGTAACAGCCGTACGGACCGCCTTCCAGCACCTGGTCGGCGTTCAGGGTAGTCATACAATCCGGCCCGAGTGCAATAAACACAATGTCGTTGCAAACCAGTGTCGTGATCGAGTTGGAAAATTCCACGACGGTCACTTTGAACGAACACGCAGCCGTATTGCCGGAAGCGTCTGTACAGGTATATATATTGACGGTTTCGCCAATCGGGAAGTCCGACCCGGAAGGCAATCCGCTCGATTGCACTGCGCCATTGGCGCCCAGGGCTTCATAGTTGACGTAGCCGTTGTATGCGCGACTTTGGAAGGTATTTCCGAAGGGGTATGTTTTGCCGGCGCCGGGGCTCGATGATACACGCAGGCGTCCGTCGTCGAACTGACGCGATACACTCACGCCGTCGCCGGTATAATTGATCGGCGCGCCGATCGTACTGGTGATATAAATACCGCGCGATTGTCCCGGTGCGAGGGTAATGCCGAAGCCGGGGATAGGCGTACCGTTTGCGGGAGTGCTTGAAACGACATCAAGCGCACCCGCCATGGTCCATGCGGATGGGTTGTTTTCATTGCCCTGCCAGGAGTTGGCCGACGTTGTGACGTAAACCTGGACAGGCCAGTTGCCGGCATCGATGGAAGGTCCGAATTCGGTAATGGTGAGGCTGGTAAACCCGAGGTTTTTTATGTCGAACATAATTCCCGCGCTACCGTTGTCGAAATCGATCGGATGCTCCACCGTTCCCGGTATGGTAAATCCGCTGTTGTCGGTACAGGTCACGTTATAGTTGTACTGTTTCGTACACGCGCCCGGGTCGAGGTTGATCGTAATATCATTGGGACAGATGAGTTGCGGCGGGGTATCGTCGACTACCAGTATCTTTTGAACGGCGGAAGATATCACTGCTCCGCCGCATTGGTTCAGCAACTCCCAGGTGACCACATTGTCGCCCTTGGGTACAGGAATTGTGGCAAATCCTACGTTATTCACTGCAACGGGCTGTCCGCCGTTGATGCGGTACTGCAATTGATACGCTGCATCGCACGCCGAAGGCGCGAAAGAAGGCAGCGGTGAATTGACATTGGCCATAGGAGTGTTTGAGCCTGCACCGGTTGTAGCCGTGATAGGCGCCGGTGCCGTCAGGATACAGGCATTCTTGGGCACCTGCGTTACAATAGCCGACCATCCGGGCGCAGGGCCCGAGCCATCGGACTGAAACTGGAAGGTAAGCGCTTCGTCGGGGTTGGGCCCCACTGCGGCAATGCCGCTGTTGGCAGTGATAATGCCGGGGCTGACAGTCTGCCAGTTACCTGCGGGAAAACCGGAAGAGGTCGCACCCTGTGGTCCGGGGACCTGGTTGACTCCGACCGTGCTGCTGTTGTAGATGTAAAATGCATCCCAGCCAGCTTCCAGCTTAAATGAGGAAAAAATCACCCGTATCTTGTGGGTGGTTGCATTGGATGGGGCAAAAGTCACATACGAATTGGCGTTGGTGTTGTAGTCGCCCGTTGGCCCGCCGCTGTCGTAAAAGTTGAAAAAACAGTCTGATGGAGTGTTAATGGAATATGGACTCACAGAGGTGGGTCCGTTTGCGGCCATATTCACATTCATTTGAGCGCTTGATTCCGCGCAAATGAACAAGAGTCCGATGGCCGTCAGCAAAAAAAGATATTGACTTCCCTTTTTCATGAAATATTAATTTGAAGGTAATTCTCGATTGTTTGAACACGCAACGACGCCGGGCTCAGTTGACCAGCATCACGCGGGCTTCTTCATGCAGCGCCCGCAGTACTACTTTGGAGGTATAGGAGGCTTCTTTGGTATAGCCCAGTGTGGCGGCTGCCGGCAAGGCGTTTTCCAGCGATTTCGGCACGGTTTCTCCCCGGTCGATTTCGTATACGATTGCCTTGAAATAGGCAACCCTGCGCAACGCGTTGTCGTAAAGCGGAGTGCCCTGGGTGTAGCCCGGCATCTGCTGATTGAGCATTTCCACATGCGATTTCAGAATGCCCTTAGCCTCGTCCGTGCTTTTCCAGTTGTAGTTTTGTTGCGCCTCCGAAACGGGCGTCTGCGCTTGTACGCTGACCACTGTCATGAACAGGCAACTCAGCATAAACAGGGCGGGCAGGAATGATTTCCAGCCGTACTTGTTTGATCCTTTCATGTTTTTTAACTTTTTTAAATTAGAAGAATATTGAGTGCACAACTTCTTCCACAATCCTGTAAGGGGCCGAAGAAGTCAAAACGGAGGGTAAAGGTTGGATTAGCCGACCCCGTCACGGGAAACCGGTAGGCTCGCCGGAGCGTGGGGGTACCATGCACCGGGACCGGCGTCCCGTTCTCGGGGTCGGATGAAAAGCGTGTCATTTGAAGTCTATGCGGTATAAACCGTCCATCTCTTTCACCGGGTAGGTACCCGGCGCCAGGTTTTTTATTTTCAGACCAAGTGTATTGATGAATCCTTTCGGAATCGGGCAGGGCTCGTTCATCTGCAACACGTTGTGTCTGAAATGATTTCGAATAATATTGATGCACAAAAACTCGCGGGGGATGATCATGGAGACTCCCTCTCCGCCATTAATGGGCACGAGCAGAGCGGAGGCGCCGCGGCAGGTTTGTTTCATCACCAGAGCTTGAGCAACCCCGTTGGCGTTGAGTTTACAAATCCCTGTGCCGCGGCAGCCGACACTCGGAGAACCGAACACCACGTCACATCTGAGCGATTGAAGTGTATTCATACCGGCAATTCCCGTTGAAAGAGAATTTCTCAGCATGTCGTGTCGCTTGGCGATGCCATAAGCAAGTGCGTTCATGGTGCGTTCCATATTAAAAAAATTGAAGCGTGTTATAATGTTTTTAATGCTCACCGTCGTATTGCCCGCGGTGTCGGGACAAAGCGTTTTTTAAGCGCCGATCAGGTCGAGACCTGTTATATTTGCGTTGAAATTGTAGCGTTGCTTCATGACTTGTATCTGTGTTTTTTCTTCCTTTTGATAAGTCAAAGGTCGGCCCGTGAGCCACCCTGTCTTAGGACAGAAATACACCTCTCCAAGTCCCGCAGTTTTTCGGGGTTTCCTTTTATTTATTTTTCTTATTTACTGATTATCAACCACTTGTAAGAAACGAGATGTAGGCGCATCGGTATTTATGGCATGAAAGCATTGGGATTTTAGCGGTCTTTATTTCTCGCCGGGGCATAAAAAAAGCCCTCCCGGAACCTGTCCGGGAGGGCTTTTTCAGCATAAAAAAATACGCTGCGTTTTATGTGGTTGCCTTGAATTTATGTATCTTCAGATCAAGTGCAGCGACGGTTGTTTCCCAAAGCACTTCATAGGGAACAATTTCAATTTCATGTGCCTGTCTGGCTGCCTCAAGCGGCACCGAGCGCAACATCTTGTAGTAGCGCTCGGTCTTGCGCGCCACAGCTTCGCGATGGAAGGCTGCCTGCGGAATTTGAAGCAACATTTTGATGAAGCAGTTGCTTCGGTAGGTATCGTTATCGCGCAGGTATCGGCTGCAGTATTTTTCAATCCCCTCGATACGCTCTGCCGTTTGATCGTAGTTTTTGTCGGCCAGCGAATGGAGAATCTGCACGATAAGGATTGAAATGTTCATCCCGCGCTTGTCTTTTGAAAACAGCGGGATTTCATTCAGGAACCTGGTTATCTTGAACTTCGAGATTTTTCCCGAAACAATCCCCTGGGGAATTTTTCCAATCTTGATGAGGAAGAAAAGGTAGGCCTGATAAATTTTCCACATCTCTGTGATCTGGATTGCCTTCTCTTCAAACCGGGGATAGTTGACCACTTTTTCATAGAGCCAATAGGCCTCTTCATAGTGCCCGCTGTGCATGGCCAGTAAAAAGAACAACTCCTGAAGTTTGAACCAGTTGAAGGTGCCTTCCTCGAAATAATAGCCGCAACGATTGATCACCGCCTGTCCTTTTTCAAATTCACGCAGCTGCAAATAACAAACGATCAGGTTGTAATAGAATACCTGGAGGGGCAGGCCGCTGTCGTATTCTTTCTGATCGAAGAAACGTATTGCGTCTTCGCACAACCTTGCAGTATTCACATAGTCGTTTTCGCCGTTGTAGATCAGCATTTGCACCAGCCGCCCGAACATGTGCAATTTGAACGATGAGCACTCCGCCATGAATGGTTCGAGTTCGGCATAATATATTTTTGCCTGTTCCACCACCTCGAGTTGAGTCGACTTGCTGTTGGTAAACTGGACCATCAACTCGGAATAGTATTTTTCCGCCTTGTTCTCCATCATCCAGATGGCCTCGTATTGTTCGTACTGCACCTTTACGGCCTCATACTTTTTAACATCGCCATCTACAATGCTGTACTGGAGGCGCAACACACGCAAAATGTCGAGGGTCAACTCTGTAAATTCAAAATGTACCGTATGCCGCAGCAATCGTTCCAACAGGTCAATCCCGATCGTTTTGGCGTTGCGGCTCAGCAGCGTCATCACTGTCGCCCACTTTTTATAACATTCATAAAATGCCTTCTGCCGGCTGGAAAAGTTGGCTTCCTTGAAATGCAGCAAAAAAAAGGAATCGAGCAGACGCTCTTTCAGTTTGCTTTTCACGCTGGTTAACGACGTACCATTTTGATCCTTGCTACTAAACATTGCAGCGGCGTCATCATCCGTTTGCACTTGCCTGTCTGCGATAGCCGTGTACAGTTGCTCCATTTTTGAGCCCGGTTCAATAATCGCCTGAAGTATTCCACTCCCCTTGAGTTTCGTCTTATCAATTAAACCAACGAGTTCTACCAAATCACGCATGTTCGATTGTTTTATAGTGATAATATTCACAAATACTATGTGCAAGGCACACAGCGACTATATGGATCGGCGTGGGAAATGGCAAGTGATGTTGCAGACATGGTACAATATATTGTGCCTGCAGATCGCTGGAACCTGTAAGAAGGTGAAAAGATGAAAAGTAGAGGAGAGAAACCTGGCGGGTCGTACCTCAAGGATTATAAACGGGATTAATCGTTTTATTATGGATTATAAGAAACGCTACAAAAGTAGATTTTCTTTAATATAAAGGACTGTATTAACGCAGTCTATTTTATAAGAAAAAAAAGTGATTCGGCAAAAATCGTACCTAATAATGGCCGAAATATACCTTATATGTGTGGCTTTTGCGATAAAAACCCTTTCCTGATTATTATTTCAGGGCGCAACTACTCAAATAGGTAGTAGAGTAATATGATGCACTTTTTGATGCTCCCGCCCGCCAAAAACAGCGCCGCCCCCGCAATGGATTGCGGAGGCGGCGTTCTGTATTTTCAGTAAACAGTGGGCAGTGGGCAGCAACACTTATCACTTATCACTTATCACTTATCACTTACCACTCGCTTACTTCGTCTGTATCATCTTCTTCGTTGCGGCATCCGTTG
>ERZ724526.402-NODE-402-length-25586-cov-5.460303_pt1 | contig 25586 bp, 21 predicted proteins | sample MGYA00376059_ERZ724526 | MGnify/ENA primary metagenome ERZ724526 (study PRJEB28724, sample SAMN07190883) | activated sludge metagenome | isolation source: activated sludge of sewage treatment plant in Hong Hong | place: Hong Kong | collected 2016-03-17 ...
ATCTTCACGATTATGTATTGCCTGTACGGAGCAATCTTGTACGCGGTTGGGCCGTTGGTTCTCGCACTTTATCCCGCTTTCGGGGTTGGCCAACTGGCGCGCAGCTATCTGGTGAACCTGTTTGTATTTCATGCATGGGGAATCGTGTATGCCCTTTTCAGCATTCTGCTGACAGCGATAAACGCAAACAGCTTGGCTGCGATGCTTGCATCCAACAGCCTGGGGGGCTGGTTCCAAGGGGCTAGCACCGCGCTATTGATGTCTCTGGCGAGCATCCTTTTCGCGGTAATGGTTGCTCTCATCCCATTTCTCGCCAGACGCATTGTGACCGGAGAGATTGGTAGCTCCATGATGATGATCGTTCACACGGTCAGCTCAGCGGTGGGGAGCTTTGGATTCAGACTGCCTGGACGATAGGGAAAGGAATCGCGAACTATGTTCAAGAGAAAGCACGCCAACATTAGCGAGCCGCCACCTGAGAAGACTCATTACACAAAGTACTACGAGCATGACGGCCAGCTTCGTGCGTACGCCAACAGATCGATGTTGATGGCCGGGTTGTTTGGGGTGATCGCCTTCATATCGCTTCTCTTCGCAATCTACGTGCGGCTGCAACCTCCCACGGTGATCCGAGTCGCCGCTGACGGCGAAGCGACGGTGGTCGGCGGAAGACCGGTCGGCGGTTCGGTGACGCCTGGGATCTTGAAGGTCCTTGCCGCCAGCCAGTCGAGCGAGGTGGCACCCACGGATATCGAAGGTCGGGCGGCGGTGCGGAAGTTCCTCGAAAGCTATCTCCGCTACACGCCAACGTCCGTAGACAAGAGCCTGGCCGACGCGCTGAACATGATGACCCAGAATCTGCGCGTCTATTGCTTGAATCAGCTCCGAGATCAGGACCTGATCGGAAAAATCAAGGATGAACAGATAACGTCTTCGTTCAAAATCCGGTCTATCGAGCCGGTTGCCGGTCAGCCGTGGACGTATCAGGCCTTCGGGGTGAAGGAAATCCACCGCATTCGAAACAAGAGTGAATTCACTGACAAGATCGTTGGCAAGTACCACGTGAGGTTGATTCAAGACAAGCGCTCCGAGCGCGTACCCAGCGGCCTCCTGGTCGCGGAATACCGCGAGGAACAGATGGTTGGAGAAAAGGATATCGGTCTGTTGCAGGAGTCTGGCCTGCTGGACCACTGACGGATCTGCCGGCCCCGATCTTCGAGAGGGCATCTCCGGGTCGGGGTGGTAGAGGCGACGCCAGCGCTGTCTGGCGATTTACGCGTGCTTGAGAGAGGACGCGGCGCGGCCCGTCGGCTCGGAAGGGTCGGCGGGCCGTGAATCAGTTTCGGAGAAAAGGAGGATCACAGATGGCGACACTAACGCCGGAGGCGCCGGCACCGAAACCGGCCGGCGAAGCCAAGCTGCGGCCAAACGAAGGGAAACGTGTCAAGCGCCACAGACGTGGGCGTACCGACGAATCTGGCGCCCGCTATTTCCTGGTCAAAGGATCGAGCGCAGACAAGATGGAGCTCGGTGAAGAGGACACAAAGGTCGCCGCGGGGCAGTCCGAACGGACCATCCTGTCCGCTGATCCGGAACAGGTACTGGGTACCGGATTGTACGGGGAAATACGTCGTTTCACCCGTAAAACCGTGCTCGTCGCGGTTGTCGCAGGCCACCAGTACCGGACTTGCACAGGAACCGGTGAACACATTTACCACGTCGTTGAACGCTGCGTGTGTCGTCAGCCGGGCCGTACCCGTAAAGTCAGCCTGCCAGCGGTACCAAATACCCGCCATGCTGCTGCCCGAACAGGTCACAGCCGGTCCTTCGAAGGTAGCCGAGCGGTTGTCGCCGGGCAGGCAGGGCGCGCCGGTGCTGAGTTCAGCGGCGTTGCTGCATATGTCGAGCGACTGGCCCAGGCCGGTAATCTTTACGTTATCAATCCCTACCCACCAACCCCAGTCGTCGCCGTCGTCGTATTCAAAAATGACACGCATTTGCTGGGCGCGGTAGGGGGAAAGGTCCAGACTGAAATGTTCGTACGCCGGAAAATTGGGACCACCGATATTGCCCTGCGAGTTCTGAAGCACAAATTCCGCTCCGTTACCATTTTTGACGATAATGGATAAAGACTCCTTGTAGTATCGCAGGATGGCGTCGTAGTTCAATGTAAATTTTCCAAACTGGGTGCCGTCGAACCAGGGCGTGCTGAGCCTGATTTTGGAACCGGTCACATCGCCCAAAGCATCGTCGTCGAAATAGGCAAAACAGGTGCCGTCCATCGAACTGCCACCCTGCAGAGCGTTGGAGCCGGTCTGGATGGTACCGATGCTCCAGTTGCTGGGGCCGGCAAGAATTTCCGTTTCCCAGCCCGCCGGCAAGGCACAGGCGTTAAACGTTTCTTTTATGACATTTGTACCTTCATCCGAACCTGTGATTTTGATATTGTCTACACCTGCCCACCAGTTCCAGGCGCCGTTGGCATCGTTGTACCGGATGATCAGGCGGGCAGTGGGCGATTGGGTGACGAGCGCCAGGTCGTAGCGCAACGCAAAGTGGTCGGCAATCTGGCTGCTGTTTTTCCGGTACCGGTCGAAACGGGAAAGCGGGATTTGTGTGGCGCCGTCGCTCACCAGTATTTGCAGAAATTCGTTGGCGTCTTCCCAGTCGCGGTAGTGCACATCCATGGTGAGGAGGACCGTTGCAAAGGTAGAAGCATCGAATGCCGGAGAGACAAAGTCGATGACGTAGCCGGGGGTGTTGTTGCCGGTCGCTTCGTCGTCGATCAACAAAAAACAACTGCCGTCGATACTTTGTCCCGGTGAATCATTGTTTTGGGAAAGTCCGACGTACCAGACGGGATTTTGGTTGCCGGTAATGTTCACCTGCCAGCCGGCAGGCAAAGCACAGCCGTTGAAATCTTCCGATAACAGCGTAACCTGCGCAATCGATCCGGTTGCACAAAAGGTGTAGATCAGGATGGGTAAGGAAATTTTTCGCAGGCAGGTCAACATTGGTCCGGATAATTTCTTCAACAATATGGGTTGAAAGGTACACCAAGCAAAACGCTCCAAAAGACGTTAAACATAAATAAATTTGGCATTTTGGATAAAATTGTCGTTCAAACGTTATTTAATATGGCGGGATATAATAAACTGTTTATCCTTGCTATTAAAATGGCGTCACCATCAATCAAACCGAAAAAATAACCAATCATGCCTGCTCACGACGGTCTCACCGTAGCAGAATCCCGCTTCCCGTACGACCGGCCGCTGTCTGCCGGTCCGCTCGACCCTTATGTGCCCACCGCAGCCAAGCCCTGGAATGAACGGCGCATCGCGCATCTGTACCGCCGACTGGGTTACGGCGCCTCGCTGAATACCATCCAGCAGGGGCTTCAAATGTCGCCGACAGCCCTGGTCGATCAGTTGCTCGACACTGCTGCGGCGCTCGGTCCGCCTGCGCCGCCGGTGTGGGGCGCCTGGCAATTTTCCGATTACAACAGCGACTTCAGCCTGATCTTCCAGCACGTCAGGGAACTCAAAACCCGCTGGATGACCGATATGCTCAACGAGAGCATCCGGGCCAAGATGGCCTTTTTCTGGCACGACCACTTCGTCACGGAACTGATGATATACACCTGCAACTCGTGGATGTGGTCGTACTATTCCCTGCTGCACGAACACGCATACGGCAATTTCCGCGATTTTGCACTCGCCATCGGCAACAGCGCCGCCATGCTCGTTTACCTGAACGGCAGCCTGAATGTAAAGGGCGAACCAAATGAGAACTACGCCCGCGAACTCATGGAACTGTTCACCATGGGCGAGGGCAACGGGTACACCCAGGCTGATATCGTGGAAATGGCCCGCGCGCTCACCGGCTGGCGCGCCGACGACGACGACTGCCTGCCGCCCGTGTTCAACGCCAACCTGCACGACACCGGCAACAAAACAATATTTGGGAAAACCGCCAACTACGACTTCGCCGGCGCCCATAATCTCATCTTTGCAGAGCGCCCCGAGCAGGTGTCGAAGTACATCTGCGGAAAAATCTACAAATACTTTGTGTACCAGAATGCCGATCCACAGGTCATCGACGAACTGGCTGTCACCTTCCGCAACAACAACTGGGAATTGCTGCCGGTGCTCAAACAGCTCTTCAAAAGCGAACACTTCTTCGATGAACAACTGCTCAACGCACGGATCAAGGACCCCATCGAGACGACCCTGCCGCTGCTGAAAATGGCCGGCGCCACCGCACCCGCCCAGGTTTCAACCGACGCGCTGGAATCGATCAACTTCTGGGCCTATATACTCGGACAGGAACTGTTCAATCCGCCCAATGTGTCGGGATGGAAAGAGCACCGCGCCTGGATCAATGAAAGCACGCTGACCGTCCGATGGAATTACAGCGCCAAGGCTGTCGGCCTGCTGAACCAGGATGACACGATCCGCGAAAACCTGCGGCAGTTGGCGCTCACCCTGACCAATGAAAGCAATAACCCGGCGGTCATTACCCAGGCACTGGTGGAGTTTTTCCTGCGGCAGGATCTCGAACCGGTCCACCTGACGGCCGCTACCCTCAATTTCAAGGCCGGCATACCGGAAAACTATTTCCTCGATGGCTCCTGGAACCTGTACTGGGATGAAGCGCCCGACCAGATCATCAACCTGTTACTGTACCTGATCCGCCTGCCCGAATACCAACTGACGTAGCGTTTTCATCAAGCCAATCGAAAAAAGACATGTCTGAACAAGAGAACAATACGCGCCACGGCGCCTCCCCCAAACACGGTGAGGCCCACCACCGCGAACATCGCTTGTGGTCGCGCCGCGATTTCCTGTCCGCCACCGGGCTGATGGGCGCGGGCAGTTTTTTGCTCGGCGGATTGCCCCTGCGCGCCTTCCAGCCCACACCCCTTATGGCGGCCCTGACCGGCGGCCCCAACGACCGTTTTCTGGTGCTGATCCGGCTCGACGGCGGCAACGACGGGCTCAATACCGTCGTGGAACGCGGCAATTCCAGCTACTACAACATACGCCCCACCATCGCCATCCAGGAAAACAACATGTGGCCGCTGAGTACCGAATATGGTATGCCGTTGGCCACCACCGCCCTGCAACCCATGTGGAACGAGGGCATGATGAAGGTGATCTTCAACGTGGGCTACCCGCAGCCGAATTACAGCCACTTCCGCTCCTACGATATCATGGCCTCGGCCAGCGATTCCGATGTGGTGGTGAATACGGGCTGGCTCGGCCGCTTTCTCGACAACGAATACGCCGCATTCCTCGAATCGCCGCCCATCATACCGCCTGCCCTGCAGATCGGCATCCAGACCAACCTCGTGTTCAAGGGCGACCAGGCCAACATGTCGCTGGCAGTGAGCAGCCCGCAGGAGTTCTACCAGATCGCCCAGTCGGGCCAGTTGTACAACACCGCATCGCTGGGCAACACACCCCGCGAACTGGAGCTCGCCTTCGTGCGCCAGACTGCCAACTCGGCATTCCGGTACTCCGAAACCATCCACGACGCCTACGGCAAGGGCAAAAACGACGTGAGTTATCCGGGTGGAAATGACCTTGCCGAGCAACTCGCCATAGTCGCACGCCTGATCAAAGGCAACCTGGGCACCCGTGTTTTCATGGTCGAGATCGGCGGTTTCGATACACACGCCACCCAATACGACACCCACCTCGAACTGCTGGAAAAACTGTCGGCGGCGGTAAAAACCTTCTACGACGACCTGGCGTTCGGCGCCAGCGGACTCGAAGACAAGGTGCTGAGCATGACCTTTTCCGAGTTCGGCCGTTCGATATCCGAGAACGGTTCGAAAGGCACCGACCACGGGTGGGGCACCCACACACTGCTGTTCGGCGGCGGCATCGGCAACGGCTTCACGGGCCAGTACCAGGACCTGAGCAACCCCGACCCCTTCGGCGACCCGCCTTTCAGCGTGGATTTCCGCTCCCTGTATGCCACAATATTGCAGGACTGGCTGGGCAACACACCCGAACTGGTGCAGTATGTAATGGGGCAAAAACAGTTTCCCGTTATCAGCGGACTCGTGCCGGCCATCGCGCCGGCGCTGGGCGACAACAACAAATGCGCCCTGTTGGGACACAACCCCAAACCCGGCAGTTCGGGTACCATCGAGATCAAATACGCCATGATGCAAAGCGGCCCGCTGCGGCTCCAGTTGCTGGACAAGGCCGGGCAGGTGCTGCGCACCTTTGTCGACGACTACAAGGACAAGGGGAGTTATGTATTTGAGTTCAAACCCGCCGACTGGTTTATTGCCTCGGGGGTGTACCAATACAGGCTGCAGTCCGGCGGGCAGGCTTTTCAGCGGGAAATCCGTTTTTGAGCATTGCCCAGGTGCATTTAAGCATATCTTAAGACTGGATTAAGCCCCCCTCAAGGTGGCTGCCCGCAACTTTGTGGCAAATTTTGAATCCATGATTTCAGCCACACATTTGCATGCCATGGTGGTGCACTTCCCGGTTGCACTGCTCATCACCGGTTTTATCTCGGAAATAGCGCACTTTTTTACCCGAAAACAGTTTTTTCGGCAAGCCGGGCTTTATCTGCTGCTTCTGGGCGCTGCCGGAGCCGTGGCCGCCTGGTTCAGTGGCAGTGCTGCCGGCGACGGGATGGAAGAAGGCGCGCTGGGCCGCGCCATAGCGCTGCACGAAGCAGCCGCAACCCGCGCCATCTGGGCAACCCTGCTGGCGGCGGCGGCGCGCCTGGCCCTGGAGTTCAGCAAGACCCGGTACGCCTGGGCACAGGTCGGCGCCTTCCTGTTGTATACGGCAAGCATCGGCGCCACAGCCCAAACCGGCTATTTTGGCGGACAACTGGTGTTTCAACACGGCGCCGGAGTGGAACTCGGTTTGGATAATTTTTCCAACGATTCGACGCTGAATGCCGGTGAAAAGCCGAAAGCGGAGTAACATTGCATATAAAAATCCCTGCCATGCGCATCCTACTGATAGAAGATGAAACCGCCATTGCCGGTTTTATAGCCGAAGGCCTGGAAGAAGAAGGCTTTGCGGTGGATGTCGCCGCAAACGGCAAAACAGGGCTGCGCATGGCACTCGACAACCTGGAGGAATACGATCTGATTCTCCTGGACTGGATGTTGCCCGGTATGAGCGGCATCGAGATATGCCGGGCGATTCGCAAGGAAAGCCCTGCGATTCCCGTGATTTTCCTGACGGCAAAAGACACGGTGGACGACGTGGTATTCGGACTCGAAACCGGCGCCAACGACTACCTGCGCAAGCCTTTTGCCTTTGACGAATTGCTGGCGCGGATACGCGTGCTCCTGCGCAACAGCACCGGTGCACAACATATCTTCAAGTACGCCGATATCGAAATGAACCTCGATACCCACCGCGTGACAAAGGGTGGCGCCCCGGTAGAACTTACCCGCAAGGAGTTTGCCCTGCTCGAGTTGCTGCTGCGCCATAAGGGCAAGGCCTGCCGCCGCACCCGTATCATTGAAAAGGTATGGGACATTCATTTTGACCACGACACCTCGGTGATCGATGTGTATATCAATGCTTTGCGCAAAAAACTCGACACACCCGGATCGCCATCTTTTATCCAGACCATCCGCGGGGTCGGTTACCGCGTCAACGACGACGCATGAAACTGAGTTTCAGAAACCGGATCGCGCTGTTTACCGCCGCCGCCGCCGCCGCTACCATCGGAGTCGTTTTTCTTGTCGTGTATGCCGTAGTCCGCTACACCGCTTACAGCCACCTCGACGACGACATCCGACAGGAAAAGGAAGAGGTACTGAGCAACCTGCGCTGGACCGGCGATTCCATCATCATCGAGCAGATGCCCGAGTGGGAGGAAAAGGAACACCGGCAGGTCGAGGTCAATCCCACGTTTCTTCAGGTGGTCGACGCCCGGGGACGCCTGCTGTTCCGCTCTTCCAACCTCCGGCAGGACATCCTGCTTTTCAACCCGGATATCAGCCGGAATACCTTCTTCAACAGCCGCATCGACGAACAACGCATCCGGCAGGGACAGTTTCCTATCCTGAACGACCGCAGCGCCGTCATCGGGCACCTCACGGTAGGAGTATCCCGTGAAGAATCGGCCGTCGTACTGCACAACCTGCGCAATACGCTCTGGATTACCTTTCCCCTGCTCCTTTTCGCGCTGTTTTTAGCCAGTGCCTTCGCCGCCTCCAGGGGCATTGCTCCGGTGCGGCGACTGATACAGGCGGCATCGGGAATAAGCGAGGCCAACATCGACACCCGCCTGCCGCTTCCGGAAAACAGGGACGAAATATACCGGCTGGCAACCACCATCAACGAACTGCTCCAGCGGATCGAGAGCGGCATGCTGCGCGAAAAACAATTCACCGCCGACGCCTCCCATGAGATACGCACCCCGCTGACGGCCATCCGGGGCACCCTGGAGGTGCTGCTCCGCAAACAGCGCGAACCGGCGCAATACGAAGAAAAAATCGGGCGGGTCATCGCAGAAGTGGACCGGCTCAACGGTATGCTCGACCAGTTGCTGCAACTGGCGCGCCTCGAAAGCGGCGCTATTCCCGTCAGTCGCACGCCGGTCGCCCTCGACGCTTTACTGGGGGCGATCGCCGAAAAGTGGCAACCGGGGTTGCGGGAAAAGAACATGTCGCTGCATTTGCAGATACCCTCCGAAGCAATCGTTCACACCGATGCGGCCCTGCTGCACATCATCCTCGATAACCTGGTGAGCAATGCCATCAAATACGGGCATGCCGGCGGGAGAATCGACTGCAGCTGGCGGACAGGGGATCATGCGCTGGTTATCCGGGACAACGGACCGGGTATACCGGCCGAACACCTGCCCCGGGTATTCAACCGTTTTTATCGAGCCGACGATTCGCGCAGTACCGCCGTGCAAGGCGCCGGACTGGGCTTATCCATCGCAAAAAAACTGGCGGATATGCTCCATATTCGTTTAACAGTCAGCAGCAGTGCAGGTGAAGGCGCCGCCTTTACACTCGTGTTTTCCCCTTCATTTTCTTAAGCCAATTTTTAGAAATACCCAAGGTCGATTTAAGGCGCCTGCGGCCACCTTTGTCTTATCAAAAACGAACTATAACAAGATAAGACAATGAAAAAAACGATCATAGCACCCATGCTTCTCGCCGCAGGTCTCTGGATGCTGCTGCCTTCCTGCGGTTCAAATACCGAAAATGACGCTGCGCTGCAGGCGCCCCAAACCAATCAGGCAGAAATACCGGCCGGCGTCAATGAAAAGGACGACGACGAGGCCGGAGAAAAGGAAGGCAAGGCCGCCCAAAACAGCTCCGGCGATGCCGGAGCCGTCACCGTTCAAAACCTCAGGACGGCCTTTATGGGCGAAACAACCGCAAGCGCCAAATACGCCGATTACGCCAAAAAGGCACAGGAAGAGGGTTACACCGAGATTGCACTGCTGTTCAAGGCGGCGTCTATGTCGGAAAAGATACACGCTGCCAACCACAAGTCCGTGCTAGAAGAACTGGGCGAAAAAGCGCCGGAGGTGTCACCAAAATTCACCGTCAAGACGACAAAAGAGAATCTTGAAGACGCCATCGCGGGCGAATCCTATGAGATTGCGACCATGTATCCGGAGTTTCTGTCGGTAGCGGGGCAGGCAGGCAGCCAACTCGCCCTCATCAGCCTGAACTACGCCTACAAAACGGAGCAAAAGCACAAGCCGCTGTACGAAAAAGCGCTAGCGGCTTTGCAGGGCAACCAGGTCAATACGCTGCCGACGCAGTATTTCGTGTGCCCCACCTGCGGCAACACCTACGACGGGACCGCCCCGAAACGCTGCGGTATTTCCATGACCGGCGGGGAACGCTTTGTAAAGGTCAATTCCCTCTGACAACAATTGGGTCGGAATGGCCGGCAGAACGTCCGGTCATTCCAATCCCTATTCTTCTGATTTAAAATTCATGTATCATGAACCAGGCACATTTGCATCTGCTGCTCAACCACTTGCCTATTCTGGGCGTCCTTTTCGGACTGCTGATCATGGCAGGCGGTTTTATCCTCAAAAACAACACCGTTAGGCGAACGGCACTTGGAATATTTGTACTTTCGGCCGGCTTCGCCATACCGGCTTACCTGACCGGTGAAGGCGCCGAAGAGATCGTGGAAAACCTCCCGGGCGTCAGCGAAAACCTGATGGAGGCACATGAAGACATGGCCAACATTTTCCTGTGGGTGGTTGGCGGATTAGGTTTGCTTTCGATCGTAACGTTTTTTGCCGATCAGCAGTCGAAAAAGATCGCTTCCGCCTTGTATACCCTGACGTTCGTCGCCGCACTGGGCACGATGTTTTTTGCCCGGCAGGTCGGCACCTCGGGCGGCGAGATCAGGCACACCGAGATCAGAAGCGGCGCAACGGCGGCAGGTACGGAGAATCCGCAAGGAGGTGAAACGAATCCGCAGGGTGGAGCCGAGAATGCCGATGATGACGACTAAACCACACATACCATGACAACCCAACCCGGCAGTACCCTTTCCGCCAATGTTCAGACCGAAGTAGACGCGGCATTTTTGTATGAAAAAATAGCCGCCGCCGAAGCAGACCCCGGCATTGCCGCCGTCTTCCGGAATCTTGCCGAAATAGAAACCGGACACGCTGCAAAAATGCTGGAGGGTCTGGCCAAACAGGGTGCAAGCGCCACGCTGCCGCCACCGTCCTGGCGGGCGCGGGTACTCGACCGCATCGGAAAAACATTCGGGTACGACTACATCATCGGCGTGATGATGGATACCGAAAAAAGCATTGCCCAGGCCGTCGTCCGGCAAAAGACGGATAGCAAAATACCAGTCAGGGGCGACGAGAACAACCACGTCAAAATACTGGAGTCGCTGCTCGGCAACAAGAACAAGGTCTCCGGGGAGCAGTTGTCGCGCATCGAAGGCAAACACAAAACGGTGGGCGGGAATGCCTTGCGCGCCGCTGTACTCGGCGCCAACGACGGACTGGTGTCCAACCTCAGCCTCGTAATGGGTGTGGCGGGCGCCACCAGCGGCCAAAGCGAAATACTGCTGGCCGGATCGGCCGGACTCCTGGCAGGGGCGCTGTCGATGGCGCTTGGCGAATGGATTTCCGTAAAAAGTTCGCAGGAACTGTACGAACGCCAGATGTCGCTGGAAATGGACGAGATCATCAGCAATCCCGAAGGGGAGATGAAAGAAATCGCGCTTATCTACATGGCTAAAGGCATTCCCGAAGCGCAGGCGACCGAAATGGCGGCAAAAGTAATGGCGGACAAAGATCACGCGCATGAGGTGTTGATCAAGGAAGAACTGGGGATCAACCCCGAGGACCTGAAAAGTTCGGCGCGCGAGGCTGCCATTACTTCTTTTATCCTGTTTGCCATAGGCGCCATTATACCGCTGGCGCCGTTTTTCTGGGGCGGCGGATACATGGCCATCCTGGCCAGCGCGGTGTTCAGCACCATCGGGCTGTTCATCATCGGGGCGGCAATCACCCTTTTTACCGGAAAAAGCATCTGGTTCTCCGGTATGCGGCAGGTCATATTCGGCCTGATGGCAGCGGCAGTCACCTTCGGCATCGGCAAGATGATCGGAGTGTCGATTGCAGGGTAATCCCCGTTAATTTTCAGGTTTCCCCGCAAAAAACCACGGCCTCCATCGCCCTTTTTGTTGAAAAACAGTCAGGGCAATGGGGGCTTGCGTCATGGTAAGGCATACCTGCCGGTCGGAAGCCGGTTTTCCCTGTTGGGCATCTATTTACAGCCGGATCGGCGACATAAACTTGTCGCCGGCTTGAGGCCGCCTATACTTTTAGCCCATGCAAACAAGGTCGCTGACCATACGAGTGTTTGCCGTATCGCCTTACCAATTAAAATTTTTTCTATGAAAACACGGATTCAACACACCCTGCTTTTGACCTGCATGCTTTTATCCAAAACCATTTTCGGCCAGTGTCCGGCCGACGATGTAGTCCTCACCACCCAGGCGCAGGTAAATCAGTTCGGTTCCAACTTTCCCAACTGCACCGTAATCCCCGGAAGCCTGACCATCGGCGGCGGGCCGGGCAACTCCAATATCAATAACTTGACGGCGCTGCGAAACATCGTGGCAGTTGACGATGATCTACTCATTTCCGACAACCCCCTGCTGGGCAATCTGAGCGGACTGAGCAACCTGGCTTCCGTGGCCGGCCTGGAGATCGTCAACAATGACAAGATTACCAGTCTGAACGGATTGCAAAAAATCACCGCTGTTCCCGGCGATCTGATCATCGACGGAAACGCCCTGTTGAAAAACCTGAGCGGACTGAACGGACTGCAAACCGTCGGCGGTGGATTGGACATCACCAACAACCCCCAGCTTGCCAGCCTGAACGGCTTGCAGGCGCTCAACAGCGTCGCAGGCGAGGTGCTCCTTTCCGAAAACACCCTCCTGTCGAATACCAGTGCCCTTGCTGCGCTGACTACCGCAGGGGAAGGCATGGAGATATCGTTCAACCCCGCCCTGATTAATCTCTCGGGTCTGACCGGGTTAAGTACCGTCGCCGGCGACCTGCTCATCATAAGCAACGATAACCTGGCGAACCTGAACGGACTGAATAACCTGACCTGGATCGACGGCGGGCTTGCCCTCGAACTCAATCCGAAACTCGTTAACCTGAGCGCCCTCGCCAACCTTTGGCATATCGGGATCGGCGGACTCGGAATTGCTGACAATGCCACCTTGAAAACCCTCAACGGATTGCAAGGCCTCACCAGCCTCGACGGCGACCTGGGTATCGAGTTGAATCCCCTGCTGACGAATATCTCCGCACTCAGCGGCCTGACGGCCATTGGAGGCGGCGTGGAAATCGAACTGAACAACACACTCGCCAGTCTCAACGGCCTGCAGAATATTACCTCCATCGGGACAGACCTCGCTATTTCCGCCAACAACGCCCTGGTCAACCTGAACCCCCTGAGCGCGGTATCCACGGTGGGCGGAAGTGTCGAGATCGAATTGAGTCCCCTGCTGGCCAGTTTGAACGGCCTGAACGGACTGACCTATGTCGGATTGGACTTCAACGTGTTCGGCAACAATGCCCTGTTGAATATCAACGGATTAAACAACCTGACGTATGTTGGCGGGAGCATGGTTATCGAATTGAACCCCCTGCTGGCGCGCATCGGCGGTTTCAACAGTCTGACCGCGCTTGGCGGCGAATTGCTGATCGGCCTGAACGATGTTCTGACCAGTATCACGGGCTTGCAAAACCTCGGCGCCATCGGCGGCGGCGTGGAAATCGAACTCAACCCGGTACTGAACAACCTGACCGGGTTAAGCAACCTGACCTACATCGGACTCGACCTCGACATGTTTTCCAACAACGCCTTGACCAGCCTGAACGGATTCAATAACGTGACCACCATCGGCGGCAGCGCCACCATAGAGTCCAATCCGGGCTTGACCAGTATGGCCGGCCTGAACAGCCTGACCACCGTGGGCGGGGAATTTATCATCGCACTGAATACGGCCATGACCAGCCTGAACGGCCTGAACAACCTGGTCACCGTCGGGGTGCTGCTGGATATTTCGGACAACCCGGCCCTAAGCCTGTGTGTCACAGCCGGCATCTGCGCCTACCTGAACAACGGCGGTCCGGTTAATTTTGAAAACAATGCAACCGGCTGCAATACACTCGCAGAGGTGCAGACCGGATGCGGGGGCGCAGGCGGCGGGCAATCGGCCTCAGGTTTCGACGACCAACCGGAAGCGGCAATGGACCATGCCCCGGTCGCCGTTTTCCCCAATCCCACAAGCGGAATTATCACCCTTGCCAATCCGAGTGAAGTGGGCGGGCAGGTGAGGTTACTCGACATGAACGGAAGCCTGGTTGCGGAGCAGACAATAAGCCAAAATGCTGTTTTCGACCTTACTGCGCAGCCTCCGGGCGTTTACCTCCTCGATATTCGATTGGAAAACAATACGGGCATTCGCCATAAGATTATCAGAAATTGATGAACATTTCACAAGACTTGATTAGCTTGCAGGCAGGTTGGCACAGTTGCCCGCCTGCCTTTTTCAATAGAGAGACAACATAATACAAAAAATACTCGTGTTTTTGTACAGGCATGCTGAACAAGGCTGAGTTGGAAGAGGTTATCCGGGGATGCCGCGCGGGCGATCGCTACGCGCAGAACCGGCTTTACCGGGCATTTCATGCCTGGGCTTCCGTGATATGCCAGCGCTATTCTGCTGATACAGACATTGCCCGCGAGTGCGTTCAGGATGGTTTCTTCAAGGTTTTCACTAAAATAGAGCGGTACCGGGGCGATTTGTCTTTCGAGGCCTGGTTCAAGAAAGTAATGATCAATACCTGTATCGACCGCTACCGACTCGGGTCGAAAGACATGGAAACCGTCGAGTTCACCCAGGCCCACGACGAGAAAATAATCCCCGAAATCCTGATCAATGCAGATGCGGAATACTTGCTTGCACTGGTCAGGCAGCTGCCGCCTGCATACCAGGCAACCTTTAATCTATTCGCCATCGAAGGATACGAGTATCACGAAATAGCCGACATCCTCGGCGTATCCATAGGTTCGGTTAAATCCAATTTGTCCAAAGCCCGGTTTCAATTAAAAAAAATGCTTCTGAACAGGCAAACCGAGGACGCTTATGGAAAATAAAGACTTCGACAAAATTTTTTCACACAAGTTCGGACAGCTACCCGGCGAACCCTACCGCGAGGAAGGGTGGTCAGACCTGTCCAACCGGCTGTATGCGCACGAGCGACGCCGCCGGCGATGGCTACTGCCACTGGTGCTGCCACTGCTCGGGCTGCTGACCGCAGGAAATGTGTTTTGGTGGTACCAGTGGAGACAGGCTGCTTCGGATAGCAGCGCCGCAAGCCTTTCCTCGACCGTTTATCAGACGGATACTATTGTTCAGAAGACCGTAGTGTATCGGTATGATACTGTTTACCAACATATTACGCTTGTACGGCGTCAATATGCAGGTGATTTGGCTCCGACAAAACCCTCTCCGGATGCAGGAGCACCCTTTTCTGAATTTACCAATAACAACAACGCTGGCAAGGGCATCGCAGCAATAGAAACGCCCCAACCCGGCGCACCCGCTTTGCCGGGACAGGAAAGCCGGGAAAACCCGCCCGGGCAGGTTGCCCCGGCATCCCAAAACGCCGCTAACCAACCAATCATACAAGAAAATACACCTGCACCCCAGCGGACCATCGTCCACAAAGTACCCGTACCGGAAAGCGCTGCGCCGGAGGCCCAGGCATTAACAATAGCGCCCCCGTCCGTTCCAGACTCCATCTTTGAACAACCCGTTGAAACCCGGCCGATCACGAAAAAAAGCCGGTCGAACCTGCTATTTGCGGCGCGCCCGCGGATAGGTCTGGTTGCAGGCTGGGGCAATCCGTTACTTCGGCACAAACGCTCCGGTTCACTGTTAGGCGCAGGTATTGCCGCCGACGTAGAGATCGTCCGAAATGTTCGGCTTGGTGTTGAAGCGCAGTATTGGCAAGGCAAACTGAAGGCGGATGAATTACAGGAAGACGATGAGGAAGATGACCACAATGTGCTGCGCGGGATAAAGGTTCCGGACCCCGGCAGTGACTACAAGTTAAAATATTGGGAGACCTATCGTTTACCGGCCCTTACATACGTTATACAGTTACGGTACCAATTGCCGCTGCGCAGCGCCTGGAGCCCTTGGTTCGGCGTTGGCGCACAGGCTGCTACCACCTTGCCTTTTGAAATTGAGTTCGACTTCGAAAACGAGAAAAACAATCTGGAAATAACGCTGGCAGGCCAATCCAAAGCCATGACCCACTGGCAGGGGATGCTGTTTATGCTGGGCGTCGAGGGACAACTCGGCCCGCATTTTTCGTTGGGCGCCGGCGGTTATTGGCTGATGCCGTTTGGTGAGGAACGCCGTATTCTTGACAACCAGGTTGGCCTAAAAACCCACCTGTTCTATAATTTTTAACGCGTAGTATATAATATGACTATCAAACGCCTGATTTGGTTATTGCTGCTGCTCCCGCTGGCCTGTACCCGCGAATACGTACAAGACCTCCGGAGCGTGTGCTTCGAGACCGAAGTGCTGCCTATTTTCCAATCCAACTGCAACCAGAGCGGCTGCCACAACAGCCAGGACCGCCGGGAGGGTTACGACCTGAGTTCCTACGAGACCATCGTTAGCCGTGGTATCGTGCCCGGCAATTTCAAGGCCAGCGAGATTTACAAGGTACTCGTAGCGCCATTCGGAGCCGGCATGCCCCAGTCGCCGTACTCCCGCCTCACCGACGAACAGATCATCACCATTGCGACGTGGATAGAAGAAGGCGCCCAAAATACGGTCTGCGACGACGGCGCCTGCGATACCAGCAACGTGACCTATAGCGGCGGCGTCACGCCCATTTTATCCACCTACTGCTACGGCTGCCATGCAGGCAGCAGCCCGCAGGGCAACGTCAACTACAACACATACAGCGGGGTAAAGGCCACTGTGACCAACGGCAAACTGCTCGGGTCCATTCAGCACGCTTCCGGGTACATCCCCATGCCACAAAACGGCAACAAACTCCCGGCCTGCAAAATCAGTATCATCAAAGCCTGGATAGACGCCGGCGCGCCAAACAATTGATTCCCGCTATGAAAAAGTTATTGCTCACAGGCTGTATGCTCTTCCTGCTCGCCGCGCCTGCCTGGTCGCAACAAGGCGGCCTGCTTAGCCTGCTCGACGAACAGTACAGCATCGACCACGTCACCAACGCATTCAAAAGTCCGCGCGTCATCAATACGCACAGCATGGAAATGCTGAGCCCGGGCACCATGGACTTCCGCATCCTGCACCGTTTTGGCGACATCAGCAGGGGCGCCTATGAACTCTTCGGGCTCGACCAGGCATCCATGCGCCTGGGCCTGGACTTCGGTATCACCTCCAACCTTTCGGCAGGCATAGGCCGCAGCACGGCAAAAAAGGAAGTAGACGGTTTCCTGAAATACCGCATCCTGTGGCAGAGCACCGGGCGGCGCAATATTCCCGTTTCGGTAGTCTGGGTGAGCGGCATGACCGTCAACGGGCTGAAAGACCCGATCGGTATCGAGGGCGTACAGGTGAAATTCACCCGGCGGCTGGGCTATTACCACGAACTCATCGTCGGGCGCAAATTCAGCGACCGGTTCACCCTCCAGATATCGCCCACCTTGATTCATAATAACATCGTACCCAATAAACTCACACCCAACGAGTTGCTGGCCTGCGGCATCGGTGGCCGGTTCAAGTTTACCAAGCGGATAGCATTCGTCTGGGATTATACCTACGTCATCAACCGTTTTCCGCCCAACATCAATTACAACCCGCTCTCCCTGGGTTTCGACATCGAGACGGGCGGGCACGTGTTCCAGTTGCACTTTTCCAACGCCGTCGGCATGAACGAACGCGCCTATATCAGCGATGCCAACAGCAACTGGCTGAAAGGCGAAGTGCGCTTCGGTTTCAACCTCTCGCGGGTGTTCCAGATCGTCAAACAGCAAGTATTTTAACCCCGCGCTTTTTTCATTCCATCACAGAACCATTCATTGCCTGAACAGATGCAACACACTGCGAAAATAATATCCGGCCCGGCCGTTGTTTTGCTGGCGCTCCTTGTCTACATCTCCGCCTGCAAACGCGAGCCCGTTTATATCGGCAGCCCAAGCACTCCCCCTGAAGACACCTCGGGGTATGGCATTCCCTGCAACCCCGATTCCGTATATTTCAACCAGCAGATCCTTCCGATCCTGACCTCCAACTGCGCCATGCCGGGATGCCACGACCAGCAATCGCACAAGGAAGGCGTGATCCTGGACAATTACACGAACATCAGGAACACCGGCAAGATCAACCTGACCAGCCCGGCAAGCAGCAAGTTGTACAGGGTACTCAACGATTCCGACCCCGAAGACCGTATGCCCCCTGCGCCGGCGGCGCCATTGCCCCTCGACCAGCGCGCGCTTATTCTCAAGTGGATTCAGCAGGGCGCACTCAACCTCAGTTGCGACCCCGGCTGCGATACCAGCAATGTTGCGTTCAGCACAGGGATCATGCCGCTGATCAGCCTGAGGTGCCAGGGCTGCCACAGCGGCACCAACCCTTCCGGCGGTGTGTCGCTCACCAATTACAGCCAGGTGAAGGCGACGGTGACCAGTGGAACGCTCGTCGGCTCCGTCAACCACAAGGCGGGCTACAAACCCATGCCCTACCCGGCCGGCAGCGCCAAACTGCCCTACTGCGACATCCGGAAAATACAGCTATGGATCGATAAAGGCGCTCCAAACGATTGACCGGTGGCGCCTCTACCTTTTGGGGTAGCACCGCTGAAAAAACACGACATTTTGAATTTTTTTCCAGGTTTTACGAAACAAAACATACCTTCCATCGTATTAGGTTTGTTAATCCGTTTTCGTAATCAAAACACGTACTAATTTCCATGCAAAAAATAATTCAAGAGCCCGTTTTCACTTCCCGCTCTGTCCAGTTCCAGGAGCCTCCCCGTTCATCCGGCTTTTTGCTCAACGGACTTCTGCTGCTCGTGAGCATACCGGCTGCCGTGATCACCTTTGCCATACTGGTCGCCATGGTTCCCGTTCGCATACTGGGCACCTGGTTCAAATAACGCAGGCACAACATTTGCACCGCACGAGCCATCCCGGATTGCCGGCGATGGCTCGTGTCGTTTTATCGGTTTGAAGAAACTTTAAACGTTTGTTTAAAATATTTTTTTAAAACCCTTGCATTATTCATTTGGGACCCCTTATCTTTGTCCCGTCAAATTAATTCAAATGTCCAAAGTAGATCAAAGTACAGAGTGCAAAATCAGAGAGGCCGCCAAAAGGGTCTTCCTGAGGAAAGGATTCGGTTCCGCCACAACACGCGATATCGCGGAAAGTGCGGAAACGAATATCGCTTTGGTCAATTACTACTTCAGAAGCAAGGAGCGCCTGTTCCAGGAGATTTTCAGGGAGAGTTTCGTCGAAACCTTCGTACCGGTAGCGCGCATTTTGAACGACGATCTGCCGCTGGAAGCCAAAATATACAAGTTTGTGGACCACATGACGGAGTTGCTCAAGCGCGACCCGCTTCTGCCGATGTTTGTTCTGAGCGAAATGCGCGGGGAAAACTCCGAATTCTGCGAAACCATGGCAGAATTGCACGAGGTGTCGTCCAACCGTTTTAAAATTCAACTGGAAGAGGAAGCGGCAAAAGGCAATATCCGAAGTATTGATTTTGACCAGGTGGAAGTCAGCCTCATGTCGATGGTCATTTTTCCCTTTATCAGCATGAATATGTTGAAGATCAAGAAAAACATGACCACCGAACAGTTTTACAGTTTCGTAGACGAACGAAAAAAGACCATACCGGAAATGATCCTGACCTATCTCAGGCATCCGGGTAAATAAGCGCGGTTGATTTTCAGGGCCGGCGCCTGTTCACCACAGCAACCGGCAGCGAAAATCAGCCGCTTTTTTTTGCCCCGTATTTAAACAAAAATTTAAAATCTTCTTTTAAATCTAAAATTTAAAGTTGCAATGAAAACAAAAATCCTGCTCTTGACAGCCCTGCTACTGGCGACCGTTCTGCTTCAGGCACAGCCGTCAAAAGTACTGCGCCTGGAGGACTGCCTTAACCTGGCCCTGGAGCAAAACGCGAACGTCCGGAATGCCCAAACGGGCATTCAAATACCCGAACAGCAGCAGGCAGCCATCAGGGCCGGACTGCTTCCCCAGGTCAATGTGAGCGGCAATTACCAGTACTATCTGGAAGTGCCCCGCCAGATGATCCCCGCTTCGGCGTTCGGAGGTCCGGAAGGTCAGTTTACCGCGGCACAATTCGGGGTGCCACTCAACCTGAACACCAGCCTGCAGGCCACCCAGGTGCTGTACAGCAAATCACTCCTGTTGGCACTCCGCCAGGCCGATACGGGCAAGGAGATCGCCCGCCTGCAATTGCGCAGCGCGCAGGAGGACGTCGTGTACAATGTATCGGCGGCCTTTTACAATGCGCAAACCCTGGCCAAACAGATCGCTTTTCTGGAAGGCAACCTGGCCAGTCTCGAAAAGGTGACCCAAACCACCCGCCTGCTGGCCGAACAACAACTCGCTACCCCGGTCTCGGTACAGCGGCTGCAACTCCAGCAGGAAAACCTGCACAACCAGGTGCAAAACCTCAGCGACAGTTACACTCAGACGTTGCACCTGCTCCAGTTGCTCATGGGCATCCCGCAAACGGAAGAGATCAGGATCGACACCGCCATCCGGGTACCCGGTTCGGTCGAACTCGCCGTCGCCCCCGCACAGCGCACCGAGTTACAACTGCTGGACAAACAAAAAGGCATCAACCTGCTCGAACAACAGCGCATCAGCGCCGAAGCGCTGCCCACCGTTGCGGCCTTTGGTTCGTACAGTTACGCGGGTTTCGGCAAGTTCGGCGACAACAGCCTGCTGAAATTCTACCCTTCCAGCGCCGTCGGCATATCACTCCAGTGGAACCTTTTCGACGGCCTCGGCCGCCGGGCCAAACGCGCACAGAAAGACCTCGAATTCCGCCAACTGGAAAACCGGCAGGCTTTTCTCCGCGAAAACATCGACATGGAACGCGCCAACGCCTGGAACAATATCATTTCCGGACAACGCGCGCTCGAAGCCTCGGAATCCAGCGTACAACTGGCAGAAAAGGTGCTCGACCAAACGAGCCTGCAACTGCGCGAAGGCCTGGCCAATATCACCGACCTGCTCAATGCCGAAAATGCCCTGCGCGAAGCGCAAACCAATTACCTGAGCGCCCTGATCAAACTGCGCTCTGCACAACTCGAAATGGACAAGGCGACCGGCCACCTGTTAGACCAGTAATACACACGCGCCGAACCGCCATCCCGCATATCCAACTTCAATTTTCGTAAAAAACAAAAACTGTCATAGTCCAATGAAAAAGCTGATCCGTCCCGCGATCTGGGTACTCCTTATCGCCGGTTCCCTCGCCATTACCGCCGCTACCCTCGTCAAAAACCAGGCAAAAGCCGAAGACAAGGTGTACCGCCGCGACCCCGATAGCAAAGTATTCGTCACAACCGCCGCCATAGCCAAACAGAACCTGGCGGAAGAAAAACAATTCACCGGCACCTTCGCAGCGGTCCGGGACAACCAGATCGCTTCCGAAACCTCCGGCAAGGTCGTATTTGTCGGCGTACAGGAAGGCGACGTCGTTCGCAGCGGCCAAAGCCTGGCCCGCGTCGACAACACGGCGATCCTGCTGCAGATCGAAGCGACCGAAGTGCAACTCGACGGCGTAATGGCCGACGTGAACCGTTACACCAAACTCGCCAAGTCTGAAGCCGTCCCCGGCGTCAACCTCGAAAAGGCCCTGATCCAGCAGCGCAGCCTGGAAGTGCAACTCAAGACCCTGCACGATCAACTGGATCGCACGACCCTCCGGGCGCCGTTCAACGGCGTGGTCACCCGGCGCTTCTTCGACCTGGGCAGCGTACTGGGCCCCGGCGCGCCGCTGGTGCAACTGACCGATATCTCCGGGCTCAAACTGACGCTCATGGCGCCCGAGCAGGATATGCTGCTGTTTCGCCCGGGCCAGCGCGTCAACGTAAACGTGGACGCCTACCCCGGCGTGCAGTTTCCCGGCAAGGTGAGCCTCGTCGGCGTACAGGCCGATGCCGCCCACAATTTCCCTGTGGAAATACTGGTGCAGAACACCGCCGCCCATCCCCTGAAGGCCGGCATGTTCGGGGCGCTGTCGTTCCAAAACAAGGTGAAACAGGCCGTTCTGGCACTTCCCCGTTCGGCCCTGGTCGGCACGGCCAAAGCCGCACAGGTGTATGTCGTGGAAAACGGTCACGCTACCCTGCGCCCCGTGGTGCTCGGCGCCTCCAGCAACGACTACTACGAGGTATTGTCCGGCCTGAACGAAGGCGACCAGGTGGTCACCAGCGGGCAGATCAGCCTGAGCGAAGGCGCTCCTGTTTCAACAAAATAACGCCCCTTTAAAACCCGATCCAGCCCCCTTGCACGATCTCAATCTTTTGCCATGACTATCACTGAAATTTCTATAAAACGCCCCTCGCTGATCATCGTGTTGTTCAGCATTCTTACCCTGGGAGGCCTGTACACCTACAACCTCCTGCCCTACGAACTGTTGCCCGATTTTGCGCAGCCCACCCTCACGGCCACCTCCGTTTACCCCGGCGCAGCGCCGGCCGAGGTGCAAAACGAGGTGACCAAAAAGATCGAGGACGCCCTGTCGGGCCTCGACAACATCGACGACATCCAGTCCAAATCGCTGGAAAACGCCTCGATCGTCATCGTCAACTTCAAGGGCGGCGCCGACCTCGATGCGGCGTTACAAGATGCGCAGCGGAAGATCGACAACGTGAAGAAAGACCTCCCCGACGACGTAGAGCCGCCGGTACTGTCGAAAATATCGCCCAGCGACCAGCCGATCATGCAATTGACGGCCAGTTCGGGTCTGCCCAATGCGGTGTTTTATCAAAAAATGAAAGACGAGATACTGCCCCAGATCCAGCAGATCAAGGGTGTGGCCGAAACCAGCCTGCTCGGCGGCGAACAACGGGAAATCCGGATCAACGTCAACCACGACAAACTGGCGTATTACGGCCTGTCGCTGCTCCAGGTCACGCAGGCCATCAACCAGGCCAATGCGGAGGTACCGGCCGGCAAAGCCAAAAACCAGTCGGAACAAATCACGGTAAAACTGGCCGGCAAGTTTTCCAACATCGACGAGATCCGCAACCTGGTGGTATTCACCCCGCCGGGCGGCAGCCCCGTCAAAGTGCAGGACGTTGCGGAGATCAACGACGGTCTGCGCGACCAGGAATCGATCGCGCGGTACAACGGACAGACCGGCATCGGCATCACCATCAAAAAATCGTCGGACGCCAACGCCGTGGAAGTCAGCCGCCTCACCCAGGCCAAACTAGCCGAACTGGAACAGCAGTACCATTCGGACGGCGTGCATTTTGTAGTTACCGAAGACAACAGCATCAACACCCTGAAATCGGTCAACGCCGTGGTGCACGACCTGTTTATCGCCATTCTGCTCGTAGCCGCCGTGATGCTGCTGTTTCTGCACAGTCTCCGCAATGCCATGATCGTGCTCATTTCCATCCCCGTTTCGCTGATCTCGGCCTTCCTGATGATGTATGTGCTCGGCTATTCGCTCAACCTGATGACGCTGCTGGGCATGTCGCTGGTAATCGGCATCCTGGTCGACGACTCGATCGTGGTCATTGAAAACATCCAGCGGCACCTGGAGATGGGCAAAACCCGCCTGCAGGCCACCCTCGACGGCATGAAAGAGATCGGTTTTGCCGCCGTGGCCATCACCCTGGTGATCGTGGTAGTGTTCCTGCCCGTGACCTTCCTGAACACCACGGTAGCCGACGTGTTGCGCCAGTTTTCGTACACGGTGGCCTTTTCTACGATGGTATCACTGCTGGCGAGTTTCACCCTCACGCCCTGGCTGTCGTCGCGCTTCGCCAAACTGGAGCACCTGAACCCCGCGAACCCGTTCCAGTGGGTGCTGCTCCAGTTTGAAAAAGGGCTTACCGGCCTGACCAACTGGTACGGTCGCGCCCTGGAATGGACGCTCTCGCACAAACTGCTTTTTGGCAGCGGCGTGATCGCGATGTTTGTCGGCATCGGCTGGGTGATGAGCCTGGGTATTATGGGCGAAGAAATGTTTGCAGAGGGCGACCAGGGCAAATTCCGCCTGCGCATGGAAGCATCAAAAAGCACCCCGTTGCGGCAAAACAACCTCGTTTCGCAGGAAATCGAACAGTATCTGCTGCAAAAACCGGAGGTAGCGTCGGTGTTTGCCAACATCGGCGGACCGCGTACGGGAGTGGGCAGCACCGGTCTTGGCGCCGAGAATGAAACCGAACTCACGGTACAGTTGCAGCCGGCTGAAATGCGCGAAAATGCCGTACCCACGGTGCGCTACATGATCGACCTGCAAAACGAACTGGCTGCCCGTTACCCCGGCACCGAGTTCTCCGCCTCCAACGTCGGCATCGTCAACATGGCCACAGCGCCCATCGAGATCATCCTCACCGGGACCGATCAGACGGAACTGCTGGCTGCCGGTCAGCAACTGAAACAACTGATCAGCAAGGTGCCCGGCGCCAACGACGTGCAGGTATCGGTGGAAGACAACGGCAACCCGGAACTGCGGGTGGCGCTGGATCGCGAAAAAATGGCGCAACTGGGCCTGAACACCATAACCGTGGGCGCTACCCTGCGCAACGCCTTCGCCGGCAACGACGACGCCCGGTTCCGCGAGAACAACACCGACTACGACATCCGCGTGCGACTCGATGCCTTCGACCGGCGCAATCCCGACGACCTGCAGCGCCTGAGTTTTATAAACACCCAGGGTCGCCTGATCCGGCTCGACCAGTTTGCCACCGTGACGCGCAGCGCCGGTCCTTCCCAACTGGAGCGCAAAGACCGCCAGAACTCCGTCACGGTGACCTCCTACACCATCGGGCGCGCGGCAGGTACGCTGGCCAAAGACATCGACCTGGCCGTGGCCGCCAATCCCCTGCCCGAATCGGTCCGGATGATCTGGAGCGGCGATATCAAGCGGCAGAACGAAAGTTTCGGCTCGATGGGTCTGGCCATGCTGGCCGCGTTGATCCTGATCTACCTCATTCTTGTGGCGCTGTACGACAACTTTGTGTATCCGCTGGTCGTGTTGTTCTCCATACCGGTATCCCTCATCGGGGCCCTGCTGGCGCTGAACCTCTCGATGACCAACATGAGCATTTTCACCATGCTCGGTATGCTGATGTTGCTGGGTCTGGTAGCCAAAAACGCCATCCTGATCGTCGACTTCACCAATACCCTCAAGGCGCGGGGCAAGCCCTACCGCGAGGCCATCGTTGAAGCCGGCCGGGAACGCCTCCGCCCCATCCTGATGACCACGATCGCCATGGTAGTAGGCATGATCCCCATCGCCATTGCCAAAGGCGCCGACGCCGAATGGAAAAACGGCCTGGCCTGGGTACTCATCGGCGGCCTGCTCTCGTCGATGGTGCTGACGGTTTTTGTCGCCCCGATCCTCTACTACCTGATCGACCGGGTAAAAGAACTGGTTGCAGGTCTGTTAAAAAGGAAGCAGGGGTATGCTGCTGCGGTGCAGGTATGATCTTGTCGGCGTTGCAGGGGTAAAACCATCCACATCCCCCAATGCCGGACCGCCTCGCCACCCAACCCTTGTCATGTTGTAAACACCCGTCCGCATCACGGGCAAGCAACGCACAGATGTCTTCGATTGCTAGTGTACAGTAGCAAAGCGCCCGTAGGGTGGACAGGTGTTTTCAACATGACAAGGCATCATGGAGCGGGTTTTGGAACGAAACAGGACAGGAAACAAGTAATTTAGATCGCAGAGAGACGCCCCCTGAACGGTTGGGATAAACATGAATATTTCATACCATCCACATCCCCAATGCCGGGCCGCCCCACCACCCAACCCTTGTCTTGTTGTAAACACCCG
>ERZ724526.403-NODE-403-length-25531-cov-5.235398_pt1 | contig 25531 bp, 47 predicted proteins | sample MGYA00376059_ERZ724526 | MGnify/ENA primary metagenome ERZ724526 (study PRJEB28724, sample SAMN07190883) | activated sludge metagenome | isolation source: activated sludge of sewage treatment plant in Hong Hong | place: Hong Kong | collected 2016-03-17 ...
ATAATTAAAAAGTCATCGGGGTAGACACTCCAATTATATGATTAATTTGAAAATTATATATATAAAAATAAGAACTTCTATAATTTGTAGCTTCACGAAGAACTAATCGCAAAGTGGCAGTTTCATCCCCTTCATCATATTCTATAAAATATGCACTAGGATCTATAAAAAATTTATCATCATTATCTTTTTCAGAAAGATCTTTCCCAAATACTTTATAAAATAAACCACTATTATTTTTTATTATATTTTCTACATATGAAGTAAGTTGCGGAATAAATTCATCGCCTAGTATAATACTACATGAAGAAGTATATTCACTTAAATAATCACTACATTTAAAAGGAATTTTTATATTTAATCCTTCTACATTAATAATAGCTTCATAATTTACAGTAATTCCTTTTTCATTAGTATGATTAAAAAATGATTTAAACGTACTATATGGTTTATCAAAAAGATTTATTTCATTAATTATTTGTTCTAATACATCTATATTACATGTTTTATATAAATTTTTTAATAAATCTTTTGCAAATTCTTTATTATTTAAGTTTTTATTTATTATCTCTTCTATAAGTTCTTCGGACATATTATTATATTTTCTAACATATCTAAATCTAGAAGGTCTATTATAAAAAAATGAACTTAATCGTGAATTTGAAGTAGCAATAACTACTTTATTATTTTTTATATTAGATGAACCGTCTAAAAATGATAAAAATAAAGATTGATAATCTGTTTCACCTTCAATTTTATCTCCATCATAATTTACATTTTCAGGAAATATTTTTTCAAATTCATCTATAAAAAGAACAAATCTAGAAGTAAGTTTATTTAAAAATTCTAATACATTATAAACATCTTTATTATTATTATCTAAAACAATGATAGGACAATTATAAGTACTTGAAATTTTATTAGCAAGTATTTTACCAGTAAAACTCTTACCTAATCCCTTTTTTCCTTCAAGAATAATATTAATATCATTTATTTTTTCATGATTTACAGTTTTTAATACATGATTTATAAATTCATCATCATTACTATATATTTTTTCCGGAGGGGGTAAATAAAAATGATCATTTATTTTCGAAAAATAATATCCTGTCTCTCTACTATAGAATATTTTATATATACCTTTATCAAAATCTCTTATATTTAATGTCTTCGGTACAAATTGAATGTATTCATCACTACCGTATATTTTTGTTTTAATGTGTGTATTGTCGTTCATTAATTTTGTTAGTTTCTCTAATTAAATCGTCTACCCATTTTGTACCACTACAAGGATTTCTTAGTAAAGTACATACTAATTCTCTTGCAGTTAATTCGGTACAAGGTTTTGAATAATCTTTTTTTGAAGATGAAGATGATACGTTATAAACTTCTGATAAAAATTTAACATTTCCAATATATTTATCAACTCCTCTAGAATCAAGATCTATTTTAGAACTTTTTCTAAAATTATAAGCATCAAGTTTATATATTTTACAATCACTCATATCATATAATCCCGATTCGTTATGATATGCTTTTGGAAATACAAAATAAACATCGTCGTTATAACTATCTAATCTATCTTTATATACGGAAAAATCTCCAACTTTATTATGAATACAAACACAAATTTGTTTAGTATCAGTTTTATCAGCAACAGATATCATTTCCATTGCTTTTTTTGTAACTTCTTTAGAATTTATCATTATTATTTTTTAATATTTAAAATACATGAAAATTATTTGTTTCGTGAGTTTTTATTATTATATTATTATCTTTTATTATAGACATTTCAGAAATTTTACTAATAGTACCATAAAAATATTCAAGATCTACTTGATCGCAGCATGTAACATGTAATATAAATTTTATACTTTTATAAAAGTTATCAGATACCATTTCATCACTACTGCATTGTTCACTTGAATAAGGTATTACATTATAAGGAATATCTCTAATAATATAACTAATTCCTCTTTCTAAATCTTTAAAATTTAATTTACTTGTTTTAAAATTTAATTGATAAGGATTAAATTTATTTGATTCATTAGAGTTATTTGTTAATTTAATTGGATCAATTACAAAAGGACCGTTACCGTGTCTCGTTGAATAAATACGTGTAACTAAATGAAATGAAAAATTATAACTAGGATGTATAGAATATATATTATGGTTTGAAGAGTTTAAATTATTATCAACACAAAAATCTTTTATTCCTTTTTTAACATCACTTGATAAATTAATATTACTAAAGTTAGTAGAAATTGTATCAAAAAGCAATCTACAAGTAGTTTTACTTCTTGTAACATGTGGAAAATCTTCACTATCTTTATCTAATAATGCACCTTGGTGACCTTCGTAAATATTATAACCGTTATAATCATTAACATAATCATTAAATAAACTTAACTCAATTGCTGGATCTGAAATAATTGATTGAAAAATATTATAAGATTCCTCTAATAAATTATAAAATTCATCATCTACTAAAATTCTATAATATTTAGCAATTTCTAATAATATTTTTTCAAATTTTTCTTTTCCAACATTAATACCTGAAATATCTATAATATCTAAAAAATCTTCTACAGTAAATCTTAGTTCAGGACAATTTTCACATCTTTCAATTGTTTTACCAAATCCTAATCCAGTACTACCATGATTATTTAATGTATTAGTAATTCTATTTTCATAAACATCTAAAAAAGTTGAAACCACACAGTCTTCATGAATATTTAATCTTATTTTTGAAAAATTATATTTAGTTTTATAAACTAATAAATCTTCATATAATTTTTCAAAACTAATTACACAATTTTTTTCAAAAAACAAATTAATATATGGATCACTATTGTAATTTTTAAATCTAGAATTTAATTTAATATCTGATAATACTACATGAACTGCTGCTGGAAAAGCATGATGTTCTATATAATTTTCTCCATCGAAAGTAGTATGCCCTACTTGCATACCACCTCCGAATCTATAATTATTTATACCATTTTTTAAATAAGAGTGATTACCTTGTTTACTTAATAAATATATTAACTTGGATGTAATTGATCCTTTTCCTTCATCTCCATATTGTGTTCCTAATATAATATGGTTTTTACTATTAATTATTAATTTTTCTAATTCTGTCATATTTATTTAATATTTATGCCCAATCTTCATCAACTACTACTTTAGTAGAACTTTTTACAACATCAGAAATTATATTATTACCAATTAGTTTTGAATAATTTTCAATGATCAATTTAAGTGTTTCTCCAATTTTTTCATGATTGTTTAAAAAACTTACATCTTCTCCTAATAAATTTTTCCAATACTCTTGTGTATAAATACTCGAACCTTGTGAAGTTCCAGTAATACAAATGTGTTTTACAACGTATTTTTCCTTAGCTAAATTTAAAATCTCAGAAGTAGATATGTTTTTTGAAGACTCAGGTAAATTATATAATTTTGATATTAAACTCATATCTAATTCATTATGACACGCTTCATCACCAATCGTAATTAATAAACCTTTTTGTTTTCGTTTCTCATAACAATCAATACTTGTATGAAATGCTGCGTGATACCATGCTAAATTATAACTTTCTCCACGATTACCTCCACCATTACCTTCTGGATAAACGTCTCTTAAACACTTATCAATAAGTTCATCCGAAGATTCGAATTGAGAAACTTGTAAAGGAACATTATCACTATAAATATCACCAATAGCAATTATACTTACTTGAGGATCTTTTATACCAGCATTAAAAAATAATTCAATTGAATGATTTAATCCTTCTTTTAACATATATGCTGGTATAGAACCCATTGAACCTGTAACATCTAATCCTAATATTATTGCTACTGAATTAGGGTGTTCAGTACTATCTCTTGATTCTCTACGAGTAGCAAATCTAGGATCTAAAGATTGTTTTAATCCACTGCTAAATAATTTAGATCGTTTTAAATCATTAATATTACTATTATTATCTAAACTCGCATACGTTGATGCGGAACGTAACTTACTTGTATTTAAATTATAAATTCCACCTCCCATTATTCTTCAATTGAAACTGGTGAAACAGAAGCAACATTTTCCATTGGATTATATCCCATATTATATTTTTCCAATATCTGTACAGGATCTAATAAAGTAGAAGAAGTTACATTTCCAAATAAATATTTATAATCATAATATAAAGAAAAATATTTATTAAAATCATTTCTTCTAGATGATAAAAGAGAGGCTCTTTTATCTATTAATCCAGTAATATCAATATTTGCAGGATTTATAATAGTAGTAGTACTATCACTTGATAAATCCATTAAAGATTGTAAATCCACAGAAAAAGATTCAATATTATCTAATAAATCTTCTAATCTTCTACGATATTCTTTTTCAGTTTTTGTACTAACTGTTCCTGCTCTATCTGAACGTAATTGAGGAGCTGATCTTTTTAACATTTGTTCAAAAACACCAACATTAGTTTTTTTTTCCATTTTTAGTTATTTAATTTTTTAATATAATTTAATCAAAATTTAGATATCCTTCAGAACTACTTGTTTTTTTTGTTTTTTTTGTAGTAGTACTTTTTGTAGTAATATTTGATGGTTTAGCTAGTTTTGAAATATCTAATTCTTCAAATTCGTTAAAATGAAGATTATCTGCAAAAGCAGCAATTTGAGTTCCACTATCTCTACCTTTTATACAATGAGCATATATTATAGGTATTTTAATAGGATTACCTAATAAATCCTTTGAATCAAAATATAAAGGTAAATTTTGATTACCATAAGTAGTATCTGATAAATATGTACTAGGTTTATTTAATACAATAACAGTATCACAAATATGATACAATTTTCTACCTTGATATAAGTCAGTATATGATGGATACATTTTAATACGTTGATATATTCTATCTTTTTCTTGCATTGCATCGTTTAATTGAGATAGTATCAAATAAGTTGAATTAGGAAATTTTTTTCTTAGTATATTAAAATGATTCACTAATTCTGCAATTTTAGAAGCATCGTCGTTACCTTCGATTAATAATGAGTGATCTAATGCTACAAATACAGACCAATCTTTATATTCACTTAAATATCCTGCTATATTAGTAGCAGTTTCTGTAGCATCTCCAGCAATTTCAATATAATCTATAGGTAATTTTTCTAATTTTTCTAAAATTGTATGATCTAACTCCTCATATTTTTTATTAATTGTTATATCTTTAACAGTATTTCTAGAAAATCTTGATAAATTTCTCGCTACAAGTGATCTACTTGGCATTTCTAGAGATAACATTAAAACTCTTGTATTTTTATTAAATTTAGGTATCGTTGTTATTATATTATTTAATAATGTAGTTTTACCAGTTCCACTATGACCAGCAATACAATTTATAGTACCAGGATGAAAACCATCATGACCCATATTATTAATAGATTGATAACAAGTTTTTATCATTGTTATATCTCCAGCATCCAATCTCTTTTTATACTCTTTGAAATCTTCTACTGCATCTTTTATACTTTTTCTTTTAAATTTATCTTTATCATAATATGTGCTCACGATAGATATTCTTTTAATTTATCCAATAATCTAGATTTCTGAACTTTTTGTGATCTATTATATATAAATGTATCTGCGTTACCTATAAATTTTTCTTTTGTTGTACCTATTAATTCTGATATATGACGTTCTGTAACTATTAATATATCATCTAAAATTTCAGGATTTTCTTCAATATCGACATATACGATATTGTCAAAAAATTCTACAAATCTTTCTTGAATAATAGTGCTACTACCGCATCTATTAGATGGTGGAAATAAACTATTATATTTTTTACAAAATTCAATAGGTACTGTGCTTTGTTTTAATTTTAAATATTCTTTACACTTTTGAGTTAAACTTATATTATTTAACTTATATAGATCGTCTTGATCTAATTCTACATAACCTTTAACAAATAATGAAGTTACTAAATGTTCTTCTATACCTGGTAAAGATAGTAGTTTTATAATTATATTTTTATTCATAAAATTTGAAAGGTTTAAACCAATAAATAATTATCTCCTTTTTTATAAATCTTTTTTCCCCTTGTTTTACCTACTATATCTATAATTATATTACCATGATTCAACTCTATAAAATTTGTATTTAAATCTTTTCTTATATATATCCAATCTTCGGTTTTTGTATATACTCGAGTTATATTTTTATTTTTTTCTAATTTTTTATCTTTTTTTAAAGAAATATTTTTACTTATGAAATGCTCATTAATGGTACGAATTTTAACTTTCATCTTGGATTATTATTTTTGATTTATCAATATCATATAACGATCTTAATATCCATTCTTCTTGAATAGTATTTTTACTAATAAGTATTTGAATATCTGCTATATAATTATTTCTAAACACCGCAGTTCTCATAATTTTTTGTTGTATAATAGTATTACTACTGTTTACATCTATTAATATACATCCGTCTACATCTTTATATGTTTCTCCTACACCTCCTTTATTTACTAAAACTAAATTATTTATTTCTTTATTATTAAATTTTTTATAATATTCATCTGTTGTTTCTCCATTATAACAATGTTTGCTTATCTCTTCTGATATTTTTCTTGTTGGAGCGAATATAAGATATCGTTTATCTGGATTATCTTTTATAAATTTTTTACAATATTGAATTTTAATAGGTAAACTACTTAATTCTCGAGCAATACCAAGATATAATAAATGATTAGATTTATGTTTACCTAGTAATTTATTATTATTTATTTTATTCATTGTATACTTATATCTTTTATATTCACTAGTATAAAACGTTTTACGTTGTTTATCAAATTTATCAGTATATTCTACTTGTATATTAGAAACACTATTTAATTTAAATCTCTTTAAAGTTATTAAAAAATCAGCGATAGATTTACTTTCAACCGCATTTGCAACTGTAAAATTATATACAAGTTCACAATTTAATTTAGCAATCAAATCTATTTTTTCTTTTTTATTAGGAAAAGTACCAGTACATATAATAAATTTTTTAGCATTTATTGTTTTTAAATTTTCAAAATTAGAATTTGTTAATTTATGAATTTCATCACCTACTACTGCATCCCAAGAAGTATTTTTATATTTTTTTAATTCACTATATAATATAGGTGTTACTCTTAATTTACTTTTCATTCTCCATTTTGCAACTTCTTCTGGTAATTTTATATCTCTAATATTTGTATCAGGAACAATCCATAATATTTTTTTATAATTATTTTTAATAAAATAATCAAGAAGTGTTAAAGTTTTTCCAGATCTTGGTGCTTTTATTATTAAACACCTATCACAATTTTCAATTGCAGCTTGAGCTTCAAGTTGAGAACTACTGAGTGTATATTTCATAAAATTTGTATTATTTTTTTCTTTGTTTTTAAATATCTATATAATGATCTTTCAGATACTCCTATTAATTCTGCTTTTTCTTTAATAGTTTTATCTGGAAAATCGGTTAAAACTTTATTAATTAAAGTTTTTTTTACTTCTGTTAATTTATAAGAGTTAATTTTTAATTCCATTAGAAAAATTTGATTGTATTAAAGGTAATGCCATTGATATTATAGCTTGGGTTCCATTTGAAAGTGATGATACTTTACTAGATTCTATTTTATTTGATTTTGTATTTAAATAATCTATATAATAAGAAGTTTCATTTTCATCCAAATAAAAACTTTTTATCTCATTTAAATCAATTCCACAAGTATCGAATTGTTCAAAAGGTGTAAGATCTTCTTTTTCAAATTGTAATTTTTGTCTACCTATATTTAATACTATTTCGAAAAATTGTATATCGTATAACTTATAAAAATTTAATAAATCTCCCATATCTTTTACAGTTTTTCTTAATATTAAATAATGATCATGATTGGAAAATAATCTAGTATTAGTACTTAAATACATTGGTACTGGAAAATTAGAAGAATCTAAATCAATATGTATATATTTTACATGATTAACAATTCCCTTTTTAAAAATTATTTCTATATAACCATTATAAGTATTTAATTTATTATCATTACAATGTAATATCATTGTTCCTGATAAAGGGTTAGTAAAAATATTATTAAAATATGATTGAATTAATGATAAAGGTAACTCACCAATGCTTGGATTATATTTACAATGATTTAAAAAATTGCAAAACCATACTGATATATTTACAATACTTTTACCGCTACCATTAGTTCCTGTTAAAAAAGTTAAGTTATTTAATTCAATATCTACAAAATTTAAATTATATTCTTTTATTATTAATGTGACTTTAGTGTTCATTTATTATTTATTTTTTCTAAATATTTAAAACTTGGGGATATTATTATTCCTGCAAATATTAACCATCCCCAACCCTCTTTTTGATACCACATTAATATAGCCGCAGAAGAAAATATAATTATTCTTAACAAATATATCATTATTGTTAAAATTACTAAAAATTTTGTATCGTCTTCACTATTCATTTTTGTTTGTTCATTATATTTGTAATATAATTTTCAACTTCAATAATTTGCTCAATAGTTAAACCTTCACAATAAAATCTACCTTTTCCAAATTTTGTTTTTATTTGAGAAAATTGAAAACCAGAAACTTTAATAAATTCTTGAAATTGATCATCTAACCAATTTATTAATTCTTGATTTTCGATTTCTAATCCAATAAAATCTTCTTTAATATAATTTTTATATTTTATATTGAATTCTTTACAAGTCATATCATCAATTTTTAATTGCTTAATGTACCACCAATATTTTATTATTGTATTTCTACAAGAAGGATGAACTCCCCATAAAGTTTCATCTGGTTGGGGAGAAATTAGTTCTAATTCTGTAGGATTATTAATATATCTATTATATTCTTTTTCATTATAAGGTTCTAAATTTGATAAAATTAATCTTCTAACTTGTAAATAACCATTACCTTCGGCTTTTACATTATTTACAGTATTAGCACAATTACCAAAAAATATATTTATTTCGTAAGATAGAGCTTTTGATTCTTTCAATAAAGATCTTTTTATTAAAAATTCATCTTTATATAGGAGTAATCCTTTAGTTAAATTAACAAATTCATCATAAGATTTATTCGAAGCGAAATTAAAAAAGCTCAAAAAAAGATAATTCTCTGGTATCAAATCACGTTTGTTTTCTTTCATTGTTTAATTTTAGAATTAATATAATCTAAAAACGCGTAATTTAATTTTACGTTAGGTGGAACGTTTTTAAACATTGGTGCTATTTCAATAATATTAAATCCAGCTAAACCACATCCAATAGCACTTACTTCGAAATTTAAATTAGGATTATCAATTGCGAACTGAATAAATTCATCAACTTGTTCTTTTATACTTTCTAAAGATACACTTCTAATCCCTTTTTTTAAATTTTTAGTAATAATCGCATATGAAGTACCTTGTAATCCTTTTGCAATACCATATTTTGCTCCTCTATACTTTAAAGCAAAAAAAGCACTTCCCTTTCCATGTTTACCTTCATTATTACTACCAAATACATAAATATAATTTTGTTTATTTTCAATACATTCATCACAATATTGAGGGTCTAAATGTTTTTTATGTTCATAAAATGCTCGTTCTTTTTCATTAAATTCCCTACCTACTTTAATTATCCTATAACATTTAGAACATAATAACGCTAATGATCCTCCATTAAATTTTATTATAGCTTTTTCTTTACTCATCTTCATTAATTAAATTATAATTTAAACAACAATCTTTTTCTTTAATTACTAAATAATCACAATCTGAACAAAAAAAAAATAAGTATTATCATACTTTCCTTTTTTATAAAATTGCTCACATTCCCAAGAGTATCCTTTTTTTTTCAACAATTTGGCTATTTCAAAATTTACTGGGTTATTCATTACTTGTTTTTAACTATTTCAATTAATTTTTTTAAACAAGCAAGTTCGGCTTCTTCGTAACTATTAAATTCACCTAACTCTATTTGGGAATTACCATTTAAATCTTGTATGTAGTAATTTTCTTCAAGATTAACATCTTCTTTTAAAAAATAAACTGTTTGTTCTATTGGTTTCATGTATTAAATTTTAAGTTTTAATATCTTTAATAATGTCTCCTATAGTATAAATACCTTGTGGGGTGTTATCTAACGGATATACTTTTGTTTCTAATGGTAAAAATGGAGCTAATGAGTTTTTCCATACAAATCCATAACTACTCCTAAAAGCAATTACTATTATTTCTACACTATTTTCAAGATCTTCGGGTAAAAATAATCCATCTTCTTGTGGTGGTAAATCTAGTAGTTTACCATCTTTAATGACAATTCCAAATGTTGTGCTCATATATCAAGTTTTAAGTTTTTAATATAATCTTTCTTTTCGGCAATAGGAATATTCGTATCAAGATAACTTAGTCCAGCATCGAATGCTTTTTTCAACTCTTTAATTTTTTCTTCAAGAGTTGTTTTATTTATAATAATATATTCGTCTTTCATTTTATGAATTAAATTATAATTGAAATAATTTCTAACCAGCCAATAACTCCTAAAAAAATATAAGGTAATCTATAATCGTTCCAAAAAGGTTTTTGAAATAGAAATATAATTTCTAATGCCTTACTTATAATAAACTGTTTTAGGTTGTTGCTCTTTCCACTTTTCAAATACTCTTTCTATTGGGGCTTCTATTATTTCCCAACCTTCTGCTTTTAAAACTTCTTTATAATCCTCAAAAAATATAGCAAAATTTTTCACATCTTGTTCAGTAAATGAATGAGTTTCTTGAGATTTATTGTATCCTTCAATAAATGAAGGTTTATCCCAATATTGATATACAAGTTTTTCTTTAGATTTAGCCCATTGTTCAATTATAATGAAAATATCTACCACTTTAGGAATATCAATGTTTGGGTTGCTGGTTGCTATTACTTTTTTCCAATCATCAGCAAAGTATTTTCCAATTTTTTTAATATCGCCGCCTTGAAAATTAATATATCCATAAAACCCTTCTGTTGCTTGTTCATCACTCACATAATAATCAAATGAAGTTACTGTAACTTTGTCACAAATAGTTTCTTCTTTTGTGGTATAATTAATTAGTTTGTATTTCATCTTTTATTGTTTTAATTACTTTATCTAAAGAATGACAATTTATTGTTTTAAAACTTTTTAAAGTTTTTTTGTAAATAGTTAAATAATATTCTATATCTGAATATTCAGATATATAAAAATAGACATTTTCTGTATAATAAATAATATAAAAATTACAAGATTCTTCATCTTTTGTTTCTATTATTTCAAATTTAATTGGAAATATATTATTTTCTTCTAGAATTTCTTTTGTAATCATTTTATAACTATTTTATTATAATTAAAGCAGTGTTATTTTTGTAATATATTTAGATACAGGAATTGATTTTTTTATACTTGTAGTTAATAATCTTTCCGTTTTAACTTTTCTTTTATAATATGTTGATAAAGCTGTTATTTCATTATCTTTTTTATTAGAATAAAAAACTTCATTTTTTCTACCATTTACTAACATATAACCTTCAAAAGTTTTTTGATAAGAACCTTTCATTTTTTTTTATTTTTTTTTTTTATTTTCCAATAATAATCGCAACCCTTTTTTTCATCATACTTAAAATCGCTGTATGATTGAACAGGTTCACTAGGTGTTGCGGTAAATCTATAACAAGTATCTTTCAAAGGACATTCTGTATTTTTACACATTGATATATCTGGCATAATTTTATATAAGTTTTTCTGTTATTAAAATAGTACTACCCTGTCCAATCATTAAATTAAAATAGTAACCTTCGCAATAATAAATACTTGTTGTAAAAATATTTGCATATTGTTTTAATTCTTCATTATCTAGTACTCTGCCATATTTTTTAGCATAATCATGTAAAAAATAATATAAATTACAAGGAGGTTCATATCCTAAATTATACCATTTATCAATATATTTATCACTTTTATATTTATCTATACATTTTTTAGTTAATTCTACAAATTTACCAGATTTATGTAATCTTATTAATTGCTTTTCGTGTATTTCTTTTTTTCGTTTTAAACTATTAAAGTAACCTTTATCATTATTAAGATCTTCTTCGATCAATTTTTCTAATACTTTTAAATTAACCATATATATTATTTAAAATAATTTATAACCTTGACTATATAAATAAAGTAAAGCTTCAGCATTACCTTTTGCATCATCTACTGGATTATGTGTATGTGCAGTTTTACGATGTTTTTTCCATTTATAATATTGATCATTATAAAAACCTTGAAATTTATCACCTATTCGTTGCCCACTAAAACCAAAAGGATTTGAACCTACATATTTATGAAAATAATAATTTATCCATTGCCAATCAAAAGCTAAATTATCACTTATAAATATACATTTACCTTGTTTTTTAACCCAATCATTAAATTCGTGTATCACATCTAATGGTTCATTAAATTTTTCATGTTCTTTTCTACTAAAACCAGAAATAGCTAATGATTCTGGAATATATAAATTACTAATTGGAGCAGTTTCGCCATAAAAAGTTTCGTTTAATATTCCCTTTTTATCAACTACTACTGCTCCAAATGACACCATACTATATAATGGTGGTACTGGTCCATCTGCTTCTACATCTACTACTATAAGTTTTGCCATAATGTTTTTTTTAATATTAAACATAAAAAAGTAAAAAGATATAATATTTGTATCATTATATATAAACAATGAAATAATACATTAAAAACTATTTCATTTTTAAACCATATACCCCAAAAAATAGAATATAAAAGATTTACAGTTAAAGATATTATATAAGAATTCTCTGTATTTTTATACATTATATAAAATATATTATTTTTATCAACATTATTTTTAAGATAAACCCCAAATATATAGATATAATCTTTCAAACTTTTTATAAACATAGTTATAAATTTTCTTGTTTTAGTTCTAGTTGATTTTCATTAAATATATGTAACATACCATTATCATCCATTTCACCGACAATTCTGATTTCTCCTTTAGTAGTTTTAAATATTGAAACAATTGTACAAGGAAATAGATAACCTTTAGGTTTATATGCTTTATCACCTATTTTAAATTTACTCATTTTATAATTATTTAAATAAATTATTATATTCTTCTTCATTCATTTTTTCTAAAAACTCTTCTTTAATAACTCCAAACACTTTCATTACTTCTTTTGAATTAGGAGTAAGTAATCCTAATTTATAAATCACTTCTTGTTTATTTTTATAAATACTAATTACTTCAATTGAAGATACAATGCAAGGTATTTTAACAGGAATTATAATTTCTTGGTTTGCGCATAATTGTGCATTTGATGAATAAAATACCTTATCATTAATATTAAACTTAGGAATTATTAATTGGTTATTTGAATTTTCAATAGTCATAATTTAATTTTTTTTATTTAAATCTTTTTCCACATCATATAGAGCTTTTGCTATAAGAAGTATGGATAAGATTACCATTAAAGTTATAAAAGTTGTACTAATCATTATATTATTTTGTAATTAATTTTTTATAATATTTAAATAATAAATATTGAAAGATGTTTAAAAATGTTGTATTATTTAACATTGTTAAAGTTGTATCTTTAAATATTTTGTAATATAGATAAAAAACATCTTTTTTTTTATCATATATTAGAGCATTTTTTTCATTTGTTATAATGTAAGCAGTATTAGATTTATCAATATGTTTCCACTTTTTTATATAAAATATAGCAATAAAATAACAAAAATAATGTTCTAATGTTATTGCTAATATTAATGTTAAAAAATAAATTATTGATATTACTATAGCTATTAAAATTTCTATTACCATTCTACTGTACAATTTTCATCCAACCAATTAATTGTCTTCTTTAATAAATTTATAAATACTGTTATTATAACTGAAACAATATATACTATTAAAATTACTAAATTAACTACTAATATAAAAATATTTATACAAGCATAAATTTTAGTTTTAATAATGTCAATTTTATTTAAGCTTCTATAAGGATTATCTGAGAACAACCGCTTTCCTTGATCAGTTAATATATTCCATTTTAAAATTGGGATATATCCTATAATAGTACTTTTTTCATTGTTCATTTTTAAAAGTGGATTATATATTTTTTTATCAAGTAAATTAACAATATATATAAAACACCAGAATATATATAAAGCTATTGATACAATGCATAATAGTGTAAGTATATTAGGATTTTCTATAAAAAAACAATATATATTCTCAATATTAACAAATATAGTAATTAATAAAAACGTAATAATTGGGGAGTATAAAACTAAATAACTACCTCTTATTTTCATCTTGCTAAATTGTAATTTGAATAATTTGAATCATTTGTTACTTCTTTTATAATAAAAGGTTTTAACATTTCAGGAAATTCAGGATCTTTTTCTGATTCCTCTATTGTATTATATTCTTTTTCCAATAAAAATAAAACATTATCGTTATCTTCTCTAGGAGTATATATTATATCAAAAACAAATCCATTGTCTAACAATGTTCTAGATTTTATAACCGATTTATATTTTAATTCTTGAAATTTATTTAAAATATTCATTAAATTTTCATCCGAAATATTATTTAAATCGTATCCATATAATGTATTAATATTAGTTTCAATATTAACATTAGATATAGAAGAATTAGAAATATCTTTTATTTTTTCAATATATTCAATTTCAGTAAGTTTAGTAGAATGGTTATCATCGTTATTTATATTAATAATAACTCTAAATCGTTTATTATTATCTAAATAGTATTGATGTAAAACTATAGTTTTATAAGTTTTTGTAATACTATGTTCAACTTCGTTAGTAACGTTTTCTAATAACCATTTTCGTTCTATTTCAATTTGTGAATTTTTCACTGTCATAATTGTATTTTGTTTTAAAAAAAAGTTTTTTATCTTCTCTATCCCATTTACTTTTTTTATAATGATCATAATTATATTTCCAATATAATTCAACATATGGTCGTAATTCAGCTTCTCGTTGTAATAATAAAGGATCTATATCTTTGATCTCATATATGAGATTTTTACTAATTTTAGTTTTACAATATTCTTGTTTTAAAAATAGAGCTATAGTAAAATTTTTAAAAAAAGGATATTTTTCAATTGTAAAATAAAAATATCTATCATCGTAATAATAATCTATTAGTAATTTGTGAATAGTATCTTGTAATTTTTCAGTAGTAATATGAAAAATTTTAATTGGAAATCTAATTGCTTCTTTATCAATACGTTTTAAATATTTTATTTCTCGTAATTCTTTAATAGTTTTTATACGTTTTTTTAAATTATTATGTTTTTTATATTCATGAGAAAAATAAATTAAACATTCATTAATGCGATTATAGGTATTGCTTTTTAAATTAGTATTAATTGTAAGCTCAATATTCCAACCTCTATGAATAGGAGTATCTAATTTTTTTAAAGGATAATTATTAAAAGTATTACGTAATTTTTTATATTCTCTATAAAATTGTTTAAGTTGTTTTTCTTTAAGATATTGTTTTGTAAAATATTTTCTCATTTTTTACTATTATAATTTTTATTTAAACCATAATCCGCTCCAATAGCTCCTCCTATTACACTAAATAATATTAGTATATAGTTACCTTTTAGCATTGCGTTTACTCCTAATGATAAAGAAACGATCCATGATATATGAACAATAACTCCCGACCAAAATAAAGTAAATCTATCTTTTAAAACATTCGCATTAACATTAATTGTTCTAAAAAATACAAATATCAATTGACTAATAAAAACTATTAAACATTGTATATAAATATTAAAATTTTCCATTTATAATTTTTCTTTATACCTATCATCTAAATCTGCCGCTACTAAATATATAACTAACGCTAAAAGTAAGATTGAAGCTAATACTAGTACCCCATACTTAAAAATAACCCCTATTATTTTACTTATAATAGATAAGTCTAAATATATATTTAAAAATTTAAAAAATATATATAATAAACTAAATAAAAAAGTCAATAATAAAATTTTTCTAATCATAATTCATATGTATGATTGTAATAATTAATGGTAACTGTTTGCGAGATATTAAAAGTTTTATAAAACGATTCAAAATATGATATAATATTTTGTTTACCTACAGGATTTGCAGAATGTACATTAATACGTGGTAATTTTTTTAATAGATCAGGATTATCATTTATTTTTGGTAAAATTAAATTATCAACAAAATATTTTGCACAATGCATTCCTGTTTTTTCATCATTAAGATTATCATAATTAAAAGTAGGATTTTCATTTTTATAAACCGAATTAAAAAATTCTGTTATAGCATTATCTCCTAAATCATGATCAAAAGATATTTCTTCGATATCTTCAATATTATGTTTTAATATTTCATTAACAAATTCATCGTAAGATGATACATGGATCCAAGATTTACCAGGAATCCTTGTATCATCTAAATATATTTTTACTTTATTCATTTATAGTTTTATTTTATTTATTCATTTATAGTTTTATTTTATTTATGGGTAAAACACTCGATGTCTTGGAATTATTAAAGCTTTTACTCTAAATCTTTTTCTAAAAAATTTTTTTTTAAACATGAATTACGTTTTTATAAAGGTTCCAAATAATCGATTACTATTTGAAAAAAATAAATTTACATCTTTTTTTGTTAATTTTAATAGTTCTCCTCTTTCTGTTCTAAATAAAATTATATTATTATTGTAGTCGGTTAGTTTTGGTTTTCGTATCAAACTAGAAAATTTATTAATTGAAGGTTTATAACCAATAAATTGTAGATATTTAAAAAAATTATATAACTTGCCATATTTTGAACAAGCTTTAAAATATATATAATGATAACCAGTACCTTTATAACTTGCTATTTTATTAAATGTTTTAAAAATATCACCTATATTTAAATTATAATATGAACTAAGCATATAATTACTAAAATAACCAGAATATAAATTAAAAAAAGTTTCATATTCTAAAGTATCATTTAGATATTCATTTAAATCTTTTACTAGTGTCATATTATACGTGATAACAGGAGTTAAACAAGTTTTAGGAGGTTTATTTATTTCTTCAAAACTATAAATATATTTTATAGCTTCGTTAATAAAACCAGAAATATTTTCACAATTAGATAAATTATGAGTCATATCTCTTAAAAAAATAACATAATTATCATTAGTAGGATCGTCTTTAAGATTATCATGTCTTTCTAATAGTTCCCATATAATCGAGCAAGTAACAAATTGAAAATATAATCTAATTTCAATCGGTAAGTATTTAAGAGGTATAGTAAATAAAAAATTTTTAAGAGTATCGTAATGATTAATAGTTAAGATATCTCTTCTTTCTTGATCAAATAATAAATATCTATTTATTATTTTATTTTTAATTGGTTCGAATGCGTTGTGTTCTTCATAAATAGTTTGAAATTTATAATTTCCTATTTTTATATAATAACCACTATGTTCTTCAATTTTACTTTTTTCTAAAAATATATTAAATAACTGTTTCAATACGTTATCTTCATATATATTTCTAGGTATTTTTACTATATTTTTAGTAGTTTCTAGTTTAATATCTTTCGCATTATTATGATAAGTTTCCATATTTTTTATAATTTATATTTATAATTTATTATTAAAATTTTATTTATTATTAAAGTTTTATAAAATGTTCTATTTTATTAATTTTTCCTATCCATAATCCTATCGTTAAATCTAATCTTTTTTTAGTATAAACATCTACTCTATTTTTAAATCTAGAATGAGTTGTATCATTAATTCGATAATATCCTTCCAAAACACAATCACATTCCAAATATACTATTTCACCAGGATGGAAGTATTGATACAAATCTCTAGATATTGCAATAGATCCTTCATAAGGTTGTTCTTGTAAAGAAGTTACTTCTCCTTCATTATAGTATGTTATAGAAACTTCTTTACTAGCCAATAACTCTTCATAATAACTTATCTTACTATTATTATTTTTATTTTTATCGTTTTCTATATTTATTATTAATTCTATTAGACTCCATACAATAACGCTTACTGCAATAAATATAATAATTAATTTTTTTATTGTATTTCGCATGTTAATTCTCTTTGTGTTAATTTCTCATAAAAAGGAACTAACTTATTATATAAATCTGTTTTAACAATTGCTTTACCCGTATTATGAATATTCCAAGCTAATTGTTCTGATCTTATACTATCGTAATGTAATATTTCACAAAATGCAGATATTACAGTATCAAACGATATACTATTATCATCAAAAACAATTAATTTAAAAGTATTTTCAATATCTTCTAATTGTTCTTCAAGAGTTATAACTTCATTTTCCAAAAATTGCCCCATCATATAATAAGTAATTTAATTGATTTAATATATGTAAATAATATTCTTCAAAATAGAATAATAATAATTTATTTTCAGAACTATCAATACTAGTACCTACTTCTAAATTAATTTTATTAATAGTTGCAATAATACTATTACTTTCAGTATTTATAATTGCATCATATTTTATAGTAATAATAGGTTGATCATATATAATATTATTAATATTTAACCAACGAAAACCATTATCTTTTTTTATAATATTTAACGAAATTTCGTAATATGGAATAGATTTATCATACACTGGATAAAATGAATATTGATGAATTCTTGTATAATAATCTATCGATTCGTCCGTTATAATATTAATTGTATCATATGCAATTGTTTCTGATTTTGCGCCAAAAATAGAATCATTTATAAGATTAAAATTTTTTTTTGCAGATATACTAAATATTAGTTTATTTTGATCAACTATACAAAATTTATCTGAAATTTTTATAAATATATTAATGGGTTTTATATTAATTTCAATTTCTATCGTATTATCATCGTATAAATTGTTTAAATAAAAGTCAGTATCTATTATTTCAAATGGTTTCATAAATTTCAATATCATTTAATATTTTATAACATTCATCAATATACCATTGCTTATCTAAGCTAGGATATCTATTTTTAATTATTTTACCTAATTTATCAAAATCTAAGATATCTTTTTTAGGTAAATATAATGCTATAGTAATTGGGGTACTTGCTTGTACAGCTTGTATAGTACCTTCTTTTTTACCTTTAACCCATAATTGCGATAAAGTTTGAACTCCTCCGGCATAATATCTAATAAAACGATGATCAAATAATTCTGATTTAGCTACTTTTTTTGTAATATCGTAATTAGTTAAATGCCATTTATAACTATTTGATCCTTTTGCGCCATAACAAAATTCATAAATATCATTACAATTATTAATAGTATCTTCTATACTAATATTATTAATAAAATAATTTTTAAGTGCTGTAGGTATAATCATAGCAGAAGTATCTTTGTGATATGCTGATAATTTAACTATATCGTTGTAATCTTCAAAAACTCCTTTAGTTTTAGTATTACCATCTTTATCAATACTTATATAATTATTTACATCTTTAATAATCATTTTAGTATATTCTACAACTTCATATGGAATACTATCTATAGTAGTTTGTGCATCATAAATTCTATGAACTTCATTTTGATAAACTCTAGGATACATTATTGTAATACCATCAGTATTAGCTTGTAAAACTTTTATATTTGGTATAGTATATAATAAGGTATCTAATAACATAGTTAATGTTAGCATTCCGTTTACAGTTGTAGCTAAAGTACATTTAGTATCAAATAAAAATCCATATTCACTATTACTTAATCCAAAACTGGTATTTAAAACAATTTTAAAAGTGTTATTTAATAAATAATGAGTTTTTTTAGGATATTCTTTTCTTTTTTCATAAGGTATAGTTAAAATTTTAGAATACTTAGTAGAATCAAAATGCGAAGGTGCTATATTATGCTTCATTCCAAAATGAGGATAATAAGATACTTTATCAAAATCTTCAATTATATACTCATCATTAGATTCATAAATACCTGGTTTTATACATCCATGTAAACCTCCAGCAGCATATACGTATTCAGTTCCATTATATTCTATTATTTTTTCAACGGATTTTTTTAAATTAATTATTTTTTTTTCAGGGTCTAATTGAGATTTTACTGTAGGTAGTAAGTATAAATTATAATAAAAATCATAAACTTCTTTGAATTCTTTAATATATTGAATATTTATATATTTCAATATTATTTCTTTACCTTTTATTTCTAAAGGATATGATTTTAATTTTTGTATATCGTACTCCGAAATATTTAATTCATTAGAAAGTAGTTTAGCAAAATATTTTTTTACAATATCAGGTTCAGGTGAATTATATAAATTTAAATTATTTAATTTACCAAAATCTTCTCGCATTTTGATTAAATCTTTAGAAAAATTTAATACATCTTCGGTTGTTTCAACATCGTAATCACAATATTTTACAATATCTTTTACTTTAGTTTCAGTATCAATTATATCTTCATGATGATAAGGTAAATCTTTAATATTCTTTTTTCTAAGATTAAATTCGAGTTTTTTTAAAGAAGTACTTTTTGCACTTAAATGACCATAATTATTAACTCTCATTAAATCGATAGTTTTCATAGATAACTCTTCTAATCTAAAAACGGGCCACTCTGATGATATTAAAGTATTTGAAAACTCTTTTATCTCTATAGTACTACATTTAGGATTTTTTAAAATATATTCAACGATTTGACAATCGTATCCTACACTATTATAACCTATAAAAAACGAATCTTTATTTTGTTTTATAAATTTTATTAAATTTGGAATATCGTTTATAATACTTTTACCTTCCAATTCCCAATATTGAAAAATAGTTATTTCTTTATTTTTATTTATAGCATAAAATAAGAAATAATTTGGATATGCTTCTATATCAAATATATAATACATGTTTATAAATTTATAGTTATTAAATATTTATTTTAATCTTTATTATTATAATAAAAATCTATATAATTTTCTTTTTTATCTATTTCAATTGCTTTTTTTATATGTATTTCATTATTGGATAAAATTAACGCAAATAATAAAGAAATTTGAACTAAATTTTTTTGTGAATTAGCCATAGTTTTACGATATATAATATCAATTATATTTTTATTATTTATAACAAATACAAGATCGGCAATTGTATCTGATACAGTTTTATTAAAAAACAAATCAGATTCGTTAGTAAGTATATCAGTAGTTATAAAATAAGTAATATAATTTTTATTTGCATCTCTTTCGCCATATACTAATAAACGGTTTATATTTTTTTCCTCAAGAATTTTTCTTTCTACTAAAGTTCTCATCTCTAATTATATTTAATATTTCTAAAGAAGTTTCGTGATCAATGGTTGAAGTATTAATATTAAAATTTTTTTCTACAATATTAAAAATTAATTTAATAACAAAAATATCATTAATAAAAGCTAATAATATAATATTTCTATCATGAAATGAATATATATAAGGAGAATGAGTATTTTGTTCTACATCTTTTATAAATATTAATCTTAATGATCCTGATTCATCAATTAATAATAATAATTTATAATTAATATTAGAAAAATTTTCAAAAAACTGTTGAAATAATGTTTTATTATGAATTACATAAAGAATTATAGAAACAGATATATAATATTTTAATGATTTTTTTCTTAAAGAAATTTTTTTTACTTTTTCATCATTTTTTAAAAAATAAGGAGACATGTTTACAAAAGCAATATTGTACTTATGTTTATTAATTTCGTGACCAAATTGTTCTTTATTTATAATAATATTATTAAATAAATTTACAAAAAATTCAATTCTAGAATCTATATAATTTTCATATATTTTTATACTTTTTTTAGACATTTATATTGTAGTATAAGTTAAATGAAGAATTAAAAAAAAGAAAGAGAGCTTTTTATACTCTCTTTCTCGCCAGTGTATTAATTAAAAATTTTATTTTTATTTTACAACTTCTAATATTCCTCTATTAATGGGTTGTAAATCATTATTTAAAGCTGTTTCTTCTACGTCAATATTAAAAAAACTTTTATTAGTTTTATTTAATGAATAAAGTAATTGTGCGTGTATTGTTTGAAAATCTTTATTATAGTTTTTTAATTCTACAGATCTTTCAATTACTTTTCCAATACTATCTACAACTTTAAGTTGATGATGTAAAATAACAAAAGAATGTTTTAATAACGTATTTGCATAACTTTCCGCAAATGTTACAAATTCTTTGTTTGAAATATTTGGAAGAATCATATCAAAATTACTTTCATCAAATGCTTTATCGCAATTTTTGCTAGATTGTTTTTTTGAAAAATTATCCGGTTTTATACATGAAGAAGATGTAACATATAATTTATCATCTTTTCGAAAACCTTTTACTGTTACTCTTGTTCCAATTTTATTTTCTTTTGAATGGAACGTTATAGATATATCTTTATGCGGTGAAGTATAAGTTTCTTTTTTTTGTTTTTCACGTTGTTTTACAAGTTTTGTACGTGCTGCTCTTGCTGGAATTTTAATCTCAATTAAATTTGAATCCATATTGTGTTATTTAATGTTTTTATTTAATTTTTAAAAAGTTATATGCTTTTGCGTATTTAGATAATCTATCTAAATCTTTACTATTTACTCCTTTTAATCGAGTAATATCTGAGTTATGTTTTAAATCTGCTAATTTGATAGCAATGGCATCAGAATTTAATGATATTTTCTTTATATATTCATCATAAGAAGTTTCTTTTTTTGTTAAAATACTTACTAAATTAACTGTTTGAAAAGAAAATCCATATTCTAACAAATCATTTTCATTTAAATGAATATCTTCAATTACATCGTGTAGTAATGCTGCGGTTCTTACATAACAAGGATAATTTCTTACTCCTCGTTCTACTTCAATTAAATGAAAAATATATGGTTCACCTCCTTTATCGTTTTTATTAAAAAACAATTCGGAGATTAGTTTAAACGCTAAATGTATTTCATTATTTTGCATTATAAATTTGTTTTAATATAGTTTACAATTTTTTAATATAGTTTCAATATTTAATGAAGAATTAAAATTTAAACTAGCATTTAATTTATTTTTATAATTTTTATTTATATAATTAGATAAATCTTTTAATACACTTTCAGAATTTTTACCATTAGTAAAATTCCAATCATCTTTTAAAAATTTAGTTAATTGATTTTTTTTATTAATATTTGGAACATATAATATATCTACTAATTCTAAGTTATTAGATACTATTTCTTTATCTTCATAATATGATAGAAAAAATTCAGAATTTTTTGGTATTTTACAAACAGCTATAATTGATTTATCAGATAATTTAATACTATAATTAAAATAAGAATGTAATCCAGTTTGCACTATAGTCGAACTATTATGAACTTCTATTAAAAAATGCGATTTTTCTATAACTTTATATTTATAAGGATGGTTTAAAAATGAAGAAGATAAAAGTAAATCTTTATTCGATATAATATATTCATTTCTAAATTTTTTTATAACATATAAATCGTCTTTTGCAATTAAAGGTTTATTTAAAAAATGCACTTTTTTATTTATTACTAAACACATATGGTAATATTTAATTTTTTAAATGGTAGAGGGGTATCAGTTACTTTCCCCTCTCTTTGATTTTAATAAAGCTATGTAACTTAGTATTCTTCATTAAAAACTGTACTCCGAAAAGGACTCGAACCTTCACAACCTCAACGGTTACAGGATTTTCTTACTACTATAGTTTTCACTACCATATAAAATGTTTGTAGTCTGGACTTTATCTTTACCATATAGTAAAAAACTACTTAGGTACTTGCCGTTAAGTCTCTACACTTTTTTAATAATATTACTAATATAACAAAAATTTATTGTATATTTGTAAGTTATTAAACTTAGCTCGGTATTGCCATTTTAAAGGTTTCACCGAATTTGACAAGTTACATTTTATTCGTTTCCAAATAAAAGCTCAAATTTATGAATAAATACGATATAAAAATTATTGAACCCATTATAATTGAAGCTATTAATTCATCAAATAGTATGATGGAAGCTGCTTCTAAAACTACAATGAATAGAAAAACTTTCTTTAAATATGCAAAGTTATTAGGAATTTTTAATCCTAATCAATCAGGTAAAGGAATTAATAAAAATATGCCAAAAACACCCATTATAGATATTTTAGAAGGAAAATATCCTCATTATCACACTTATAAATTAGGTAAAAGATTAATTAAAGAAGGTTATAAAAATCATCAATGTGAAATTTGTAACAATACTTTATGGAATAATTTACCAATTCCTTTAGAATTAGATCATATTGATGGTAATCCTTATAATCATAAATTAGAAAATTTAAGATTACTATGTCCTAATTGTCATGCACAAACTCCTACTTATAGAAGTAAAAATCGTAAAAATTCAACGAAATAAGTCCTGCGTGTCTACCATTCCACCACCGGAGCATTTAATTATTTTATTATTGATATAATTTTTAACCAATCATTAAAATTATCAATTTTTATTTTAATATTATTATCATCATCATCTTCTGGTTTCAACATTTTACCATAAAGATCAATATTTCTAATATAAATCCAATCTTTTGTAAATCCAATTAACTGTGTTTTATAAATATGACCATGCCATTTACATTTTGCTATAAAACATTGTGATAGTTTTATATCATATATTTCTATCATAATATTACTTTTAATAAAGCGATGATCTATTTGGAATCGAACCAAAATACTCGGATCCAAAATCCGATGCACTACCATTGTGCTATAGATCAATTAAAATACAGATAACTTTTTTTCAAATTTTATACCAAATAAATTTTAAATTTTAATTGCTGTAAGTTATCTTATAAAAAGAAAAAAGGATTTACAAAAATTATTTAATTATAAATCATTTTCTACCCTTTTTTCTCTAAAAATTGCATTCAACAGTAAAACAATAGGTATTGTTAACTTGTTATTTTATAGTATCACCTAATGAATAATAATTTAAACTTTTTGTTTTAAATATAAAAACAATGGAGCATATATGCTTTCAAACCCTTAAAACTAAATTACCCCTTACAAAACATCTAATTATCCTTTTAATTTCATCATCTTCTCCTTCTTTTGAATATAATAGATAATCAATATTGGGCTAGTTGTTATCTTTGATGAAATAAGAATCTAATTAATGTCTATGATAATAATTATAATTATGAATAGCTGGATAGAAAGGAACATAATATTTCCAAGAATAAACTAATAAAGATTAAAATAATAGAAAATAGTAAAGGAGACCAATATAAAAACATCAATAATTAAATAGCTCAATCGGGAAAAAACTAACTCACTTTACAATCTAAGAAAAGATGAGGTAGAATATGTAAGAAAGAATTTCTCAACGTAGAAAAGGAAGA
>ERZ724526.409-NODE-409-length-25292-cov-6.989262_pt1 | contig 25292 bp, 22 predicted proteins | sample MGYA00376059_ERZ724526 | MGnify/ENA primary metagenome ERZ724526 (study PRJEB28724, sample SAMN07190883) | activated sludge metagenome | isolation source: activated sludge of sewage treatment plant in Hong Hong | place: Hong Kong | collected 2016-03-17 ...
GTCCGCAACTGCAATGCTGTGACTGTCGCTGCCGATTGCGCAGTCTCCGCTGGTGATTCCTGTGGTGTTGGGAATGCCGATGCGACTCGCGAACTGACTGTTTCCGGTGTTGTGAAACAGCGAAAAGGAATCTCCCGATCCGCTGGTCAGGAGGTCAGGAAGTCCGTCTCCGTTCACATCCGCCACTTTGACCGACATCGCCTGCGCAGGAATCGCAAAGGTCTGCGGAAGTCGATACGTTCCATCGCCAAGACCGTACAGCACGCTCAAGACTCCGCCGGTCAGGCTGTTCGATGACGTCATCGCTGGCGTTCCCACCACCGCCAAGTCCTGCACCGAGTCTCCGTTCAAGTCCGCCGCCAGCAGATCCGCGCTGTTTGCACTCAAGGTGATGTCGGAACGGCTCACACGAAGACCAAGCGGAAGCGTTGTGGTGCGATGCTCATCGGCGCCCAGGTTCGCGATCTCGACGCTGCCGCTGGCTTGCTCGCTCGCATCGGCGGACAGACCCAAGACGCCAATGCTGGTGATGCGACCAGGATCGACCCCGGGAGGCGGCAGCACCCGAAACGTACGCGGCAAGTCGCCCCCTTCTTCCGTCGCACCTCGGCGAAGCGCGGCCAGTGGCTCCTCGCTGATCGAATGGCGCCACTCAATGGCATAGCCACTGTAGCTACCGGAGCCCTCGACGCGGACATCCAGACATGCACCGTCGACGCCCCGACAGACCGGCGCACAAGAACCTCCGAGCGCAAGCATCGAAACACCCAGCGAAGCAGCCAACAGCGAAGCGCGTCTGTGCAAGGCCACGGAACATTTCGTCATGGTAGCCATCCCACCTTGTCATGCGATTGAGGAACAAGCCCAAGCACCAGCCCAGTTGTGATCGCTGCAGACGCCACGCCAACACCGACCCACAGCCAGACGCGACGATGAATGGGCGTCTTCGGCTTTTCGGTGCGAACCACCGTCTGAGCCACTGGCTCCAGCGACAGATCCAGCGTCAGCGTCTGCGACGGAGGCAGCGTGACCTCCGTGTGAACCGGACGATAGCCCGGCGCGCGCACCGTAAGCTGCACCGGGTCCGCCCAGAGTTGTCGTCGCAGCGGCGTCATCCCAAGCCGCGTCTTGCCCGAAAGAACCTCTGCCGATACGGGCTGCGTCGTCACCGATAGCGTGCTGCTCTTCCGCTTCAGCGCCCCGGTAAGCAGCGACGGCAGCGTTCGACCAAGCAGGTTCACCACCTCTGCGGGAGAGCAGCGTGGACACTTCGTCTCAATCGCTGCCGCAGGATCCGCAATGTCGCGATGACGCACCGTCAGCTTGAGCAGCTGTCCATCGCCCTTTTCTCCTCGGCGCAGCGACGCATGCAGGATGTATTCGACGTCGACTTTCTGCGCCAGAAGCTGCTGACAGTTTGCTTTGCTGATGCAGTCGCGCAGGTGCGGTGCCGAAAGCAGCGCTTGCTCGACGGGCAGCACCGACTGCTCGACCGAACGAACCGACTGCTCTATCACCGTCGCAAGGTCCGACTGAACATCCGGCAGCGTCGTGGCCAGATCACTCACCGTCAGAATCGCCGGCAGCAGCGACACCAGCAGCGTTCCCGTCGAGCGATCGAAGCGAACCTCGAACTGCCGACCCGCCGCGACCGTCACCTGCCCGCTCAGACGCTTGCTTGGATACTCGATGGCCAGACGGTGATCGCCCGGGGAAAGCAGCAGTGGCGACGGCAAAGGAAGCACACCGACGATGCGCTCATCGACCGACAACAGCGCGCCCGGATCTGCCAAGAGCGTGACGCGTCCCGCCGGAGGCAGCGTCCCCGCAGTAAATCCTTGGGCCAGCTGAGCCATCGCCTCGTCTGGTTTGCGCGCCGGATCGAGCAGATAGCGTCGCAACAGATCGTGCGCTTCCAAGGTTCGCTGCTCCGCTTGCGCCAGCCGTCCCAGATGCAGCAGCCCTTCCGCGCTCGGCGTCAGACGAAACGACTCCGACAGCGCCGCGTAGGCTCGCGAAAAGTCCCGCTCGGCCAGCGCTTGCAGTCCCTGTTCCGTTAGCTTTTCCGACGGAGAAAGCTGAACAACCGGCGGCTTCCGAGGCTTGGCCTGGACACGCTGCGCCTGCAACAGACAGACCCACATCGCAAGGCTTGCGCAGATCGATACGAGCCGAGCCCCCCACATCAAGCGCTGGCAACGAGGTCCAACCGACCACCGTCCCTCTCGCTTCATCAAACGCCGCGCAGACATGGCTAGGTCGTCAGCTTAGCACGTCTACCGCGAGCGGACTTTGCCGCGTTCCGCTTGTGCTACGGTGCTCCGCCATGGCTTCGCAAACACCGCCCACCGTCTCTACCGAACGCGACAGCTCGATCCTGATCGCGACCTGGAACGTCAACTCGCTGCGCATGCGCTGGGACCGGCTGAGCGCCTGGCTCGCCGACAAGCGCCCCGACGTGCTGTGCCTGCAAGAAATCAAGATGCAGGACGCCGACTTTCCCAGCTTGGAGCTACACAGCGCCGGATATCACGCCATCTGCCACGGACAGAAGACCTACAACGGCGTCGCGATCTTGAGCCGCATCGAGCACGGTGCCCCCGAGCGCGTCGAGCGAGGCATGCAGGACGGCGATCCCGACGCTGAATCGAGGCTCATCGTCGCTACAATCCCCGGACTCGGCCTGCGCGTCGGATCGGTCTATGTTCCAAACGGTCAAGCCGTCGGTGCCGACAAATACGACTACAAGCTGCGCTGGCTGCGACGCTTCCGAAGCTACCTCGATCGCAGCTGCAACCCGAGCGAGTCGTTGGCCATGTGCGGCGACTACAACATCGCTCCCGGCGACGACGACGTCCACGATCCCGAGGTCTGGCGCGACACCGTCATCTGTCATCCCGACGCACGCGCGGGACTTCAATCGCTGCTCGACTTTGGCTTACAGGACACGCTGCGCAAGGTGCATCCCGAAGGACGCATCTACAGCTACTGGGACTATCGCGGCCTGTCGTTTCCCAAGAACCTCGGCATCCGCATCGATCACATCTTGGCGACGAAGACACTGGCTGAGCGCTGTCACAAAGCCGAGGTCGATCGCCAAGCGCGAAAGGGTGAAAAGCCATCCGATCACGCGCCCGTTCAAGCCTGGTTCGAGCGCGCTCCGTAGCGTTTTCGTAGAAATTTCGCGGATTTCGAAAATAAGCGGTTGACGCCCGGCAAAATTCGGGTAGAGTCCTTCTCACCTCAGTTGTTGCGGGGTGGAGCAGCCTGGTAGCTCGTCGGGCTCATAACCCGAAGGTCAGAGGTTCAAATCCTCTCCCCGCTACTCAAAAGCAGAAGCCAAAAGCTTCTGCTTTTTTTTTGCCCAAATTGCCGCCAACCCAAATGATGCCGACATGCTCCGCATTCTCGGCATTGATCCTGGCACCCTTCGCTGCGGCTACGCGGTGGTCGAAACCGACGCGGGGCAGACCATCACGCAGCCTCGCTACATCGAGTGCGGCGTCATCGAGCTTCCCCAAGGCGCAGCCATCGCCGAGCGACTGCGTCTGTTGGCCAGCGATCTGCGCGATGTCATCGCGGAGCTACGTCCCAACGAGCTGGCCTTAGAGTCCGCGTTCGCTGGCGTCAACGTCCGATCGGCGCTGCTCCTGGGACAAGCGCGTGGCGCCATCATGCTCGTCGGAGCCGAAGCCGGACTGAGCTGTCACGAGTATCCGCCGGCATCTGTCAAAAAGACGGTCTGCGGAAATGGCCGCGCGCAAAAAGCCGAGGTGCAGCGTGTCGTGTCATGGCTGTGTAAGCTTGCAACACCGCCGCCGACCGACGCAGCCGATGCCGTCGCGATCGCGCTGTGCCACGCCTTTCATCAGCCCAAGCGAGCCCTTACCGCGCAGGCCCAGGCGAACCAAGCTGCGGCCAAAGCGAATCGACGTCCACCGCCGCGCGTCGTCCGAACATCGGCACCGCCAGCTCGCAGCGATCGGTAAATACGCCATCGACGCCAAACCAGCGCGCCAGCCGAAGCTGCCAGCGACGATTCAGCGTATACGGATGCACCAGCAGCCCGGCCCGATGCGCGCGCAGTGTATGCCACGGATACGCGTAGTATCCGACGGGACCGATGCCGCTGCCGAGCGCTTTGGCTGCCGTCACCAGCGTGTCGTAACCCTGCGCGCGAACCATCGCTTCATCGAGCAGATAGATGCGCGGAACCAGCGCGGCCACCGTCTGAAAGTTGCGCAAGCTCTCCGCTGAAAACGACTGAAACACCAGCGTCCCAGGCCGCGTCGGTGCGCCCGCGTCGGTCAGATAACCTCGTCGCGCAAGTAGCTTCACCAGATCGGCTTCGATCCCCGGAAAGCGCTCGGGCGACTTGGTTTCCAGATACAGCCCGCTCGGAGACGGTCCCGACAGCGCAATGTCCAGCAGCTCGTCGAGACGCAGGATCTTCGCTCGCGCAAACTCCGGTCGCGCCCGGTCAGGAAACGTGGCGTTAAACCAACTTCCCGCGTCGAGCTGCGCAAGCTCTTCCCACGTAAACGCGCTCATGGGCTGCTTCTGCCGGCCCGGAAACACGCGCGCGACGTCGGTGGTTCGCTCGAGCGTATCGTCGTGAAGGGCAATCAGCACACCGTCTTGGGTTCGCTGAATGTCCGCTTCCAAAAAGTCCGCGCCCACCGCTTGGGCCAGTCGATACGAAAGCGCGGTCTCCTCGGGAGCCAGAAACGACGCGCCGCGATGCGCCATCACCGTCGGAAATGGCAGACCCAGCTTGCGCGCCAGCGGCGCACCGTCATCGCGATGCAGCGTCACGCCTCCCGTCGCGATGGCCAACAGCGCACCGATCGACACAAGGACACGCGACCCCCAGTGCGTCATCGACGAACCGATTCCGCCTGACGAAGATCTTCACCGGGACAGGAACCGCCGACCACGCCCTGCTCTTTTGGACACAGTCCATACAGCTCTAGCTTGTGCTGCACGACCTTGAAGCCACCCAGACGCGTCGCGACGGAGTCTTGCAGCCGCTCGATCTCGGGCTCTTCAAACTCGAGGATCAGTCGGCACTTTTGACAGATCAGGTGATCGTGATGACGAAGCTCTGAGCCTGCGACTTCGTAGCGAGTCTGTCCGTCGCCAAACTGACGCGAAGCAGCCAGTCCAGCATCGAGCAAGTGCTTCACCGTGCGATACACCGTCGCATAACCAACCTTCGGATTGCGACGACGCACCGACGCGAGCAGATCATCAATCGAGACGTGCGAGTCGCTGGTGCTGCCACTCAAGAACACATCGACGATGAGCTCCCGCTGCGCCGTGGTCTTGAGCGCGTGCCGGTGCTGATACTCGGTCCACTGATGCTTGAGCTCCGTCACCTGCTCGGCAGTTCGGATCTCAGCGTGTCTAGGCGACGTCGTTGCATGTATTGCCATAAAAGACCCCGATTCGCTCAATCGACGACCCAGCTTAGCCACAAGTTACGCAGCCCGAGTGCATCCATGTGCGTCTTAAGAAAGCAGCGTAGCGCATCGAGCGGCGAACAGACGATTGGCTCATGTTCATTGAACGACGTATTTAGCAGAATCGGTACCGAGGTTCGCTCGGCAAACGCAGCGATCAGCGCATAAAACAGCGGACTGTGCGCACGATCCACCGTCTGAAGTCGTCCGGTTCCGTCGGCATGCACGATCGCTGGAACCAGCGCGCGCCGTTCGGGACGCACCGTATCGACGAGCAGCATCGCAGGCGAAGGCGCGGCCCGGACAAACCACTCCGAGGTCTTTTCTGCCAAGATCGCGGGCGCAAACGGACGAAACGACTCGCGATGCTTGATCCGTCGATTCAGGATGTCTTTCATGTCGGCTCGTCGCGGATCACTCAGGATGCTGCGATGACCGAGCGCACGCGGGCCAAACTCCATCGCACCTTGGAACCAGCCGATGACCTCGCCCCGATCGATCGCCGACACCGCTCGATCGATAAGCTCCGCTTCGCTCAGCTTTTCGATCCGCAGTCGTCCTTTGCACGGCTGACCGTCACGCCCGACCGTCTCGATCTCGGCCACTTCCAAGCGACCCTGTTCGTCGAGCACCGCCGATTCGCCCCACAGCTGACGCAGCGCAACCAGACAGTCTTCTTCGGAAAACGTCGGTCCGGTATACGCATGATGCATCACAAATCGCCGAGGCTGCCCGAGGAGCTGATGCTGCACCCACAGCGCCGCACCGATCGAGGTTCCGTTGTCTCCCGCCGCTGGCTGCACAAACAGCTCGGTAAACGGGGTGTGATCCAAGATCTTGCCGTTTGCGACGGAGTTTAGCGCCACACCACCCGCCAGCGTCAGTCGCGTCTGTCCCGTTTCACGCTGAAGCGCTCGCGCAATGTGACAGACCGCATCTTCGAGCAAAAGCTGAAGCGCCGCCGCGACGTTTTTGTGATGCGACAGCAGCTGATGACTCGGCTGACGCGCGGGTCCGATCAGCTTGCACAGCTTGTCGCTATACATCCGTCCGAGCCGCGGCGTTCCATCGGTCCACGACATCTCGACGCCATCGCGATGGTGCAGAAAGTACTTGAGCACGAGCGAAAACGTCCCGTCGGGATGAAGCGTAAGCAGCTTGCGCAGCTCCGGCACTTGCTGCGCGTCGCCGTACGCCGCCAGGCCCATCACTTTGCCTTCGTCGCCGTACTTGGGAAACCCGAGCCACTGCGTCACCGCCGTATACAGCGCGCCGAGCGAGTGCGGAAAGCCCACTTCGCCAAGCACCTCGATCCGACGATCGCGTCCGTGACCCCACATCGTCGAGACGAAGTCGCCAAAGCCATCGAGCGACAGCACCGCCGCTTCCGCAAAGCCCGACGCAAAAAACGCACTCGCAAGGTGCGCGCGATGATGCTCGACGTGATGAAACTGCGCCTTGAGGCTGCTCGTTCCCACCGCTTCAGCCAGCGCCAGCTCCAGCGAGCCAATCTGCTTGCGATTGCCAAGGCGACTGCCCAGCTGATGCCACAGCCCCGTGATGTTCCGACTGAGCAAGAGCCGCGTTCCGACGTGAATCAGCTTATCGGCCAGGTGCGCGCGCGGATCCCGAGAGATCGCGATGTGATCCAGCTCCGACGCGGAAATCCCTGCAAGGCGCAGACACTCTCGCACCGCCAGCGACGGAAATCCCGCGCTATGTTTGCGACGATTCAGCCGTTCTTCTTCGACGGCACAGATCAGCTTTCCGTCGACGAGCAGCGCCGCGCTGGCATCGCCGTGAAACGCATTCAGGCCCAGAATCTTCATGCGCGACTAGCGTACTAGTTCTGCGCCCAAGTGCTGACCGCTTGCGCGAAACTCTTCAATCGCGACCAAGAAGACATCGACCAGCCGATGGTCAAACTGCACGCCCGAGCAGCGCTCGATCTCGGAAATCGCCGTCTCATGCGGCATCGCTTTTCGGTACGCACGATCCGATGTCATCGCGTCATAGCTGTCGGCAATCGCCACAATCCGTCCGATGAGCGGAATGTTTTCTCCCATCAGCGCTTGGGGATAGCCGTTTCCATCCCACGACTCGTGATGACAGAACGCGCCGGGCACCAGATCGACCATGAACGGAATCGGCTCCAGGATGCGCTTGCCCTTGGCTGGATGCGTCTGAAACATCGCCACTTCTTCGGGACTGAGCTTGCCTGGCTTGTTGAGCTTTTCCTGACGAATTCCGATCTTGCCGATGTCGTGCATCAGCGCCGCCCAGCGCAGCATCTCCAGATCGTTTTCCGACAGCGTCAGCCGCTTCCCGAGCAGCTCTGCATAGCGACTCACCCGCTCGGAGTGACCGCGGGTGTAGCGATCGCTCTCTTCGAGCGCATGCGCAAAGCCAACCACCGTCGCGCGGAAGTTCTCTCGCAGCGAGGTATTGGCCCGCGTCAGATCATCGTTGCGCAGCCGAAGCTGCTCATAGAGCCGAGCATTTTCAATCGACACCGCCGCCCGCGACGCCAAGACCGTCAGCAGTCGACGCTGACCTTCGGAAAAGCGATACCCGCGCGTATACGAATACGCGTTGAGCATGCCAATCACCTGATCCCCGATCTTCAGCGGCGTCGAGCAGAACGAAACGAGTCGCTTGTCTTTGGGAGGCTCCGCAAAGTAGCGCAGCGCGCGAATGCCGTGCGCGACGATGGGCCGACCTTGCATGTAGTGATCGAGGATCGCGTTGGTGTTCAGCTCACCGACACCCGTCGCGGATCCGTACCAGTTCAGATCCGTTTGCGCGTTCTTCGAGTACTTGCGCGTGCGCTCGACGAACTCGCCAGTCACCGGATGCTTCATCGTCAGCGTCGCCACGTCCGCTTCCGCTTCAATCAGCGTCGCATCCAAGATGATGTCCAAGATGCGGTCGAGCGACAGCTCATGCGCCATCGCGTCCGACAGCTGATACAGCGTCACCGCCTCTTTGAGCAGGAAGTTTTCCTGCTGCAGCTTCTGCTGCTTGAGCGCCTTGTGGATGACGCGAATCACATCCTCGTTCTTGAATGGCTTCAGGATGTAATCGTACGCACCGCGCTTCATCGCTTCGATCGCCGTCTCGACGGTGCCAAACGCGGTCATGATGATCGTCACCACCGGCAGCCGACCTTCAGAGATCCGCTGCAGCAGCTCCAGACCGTTCATGTGCGGCATCTTCAGATCCGACAGCACCAAGTGATACGACCGTCGCTGAAGCTCTTGCCACGCTTGCAGTCCATCCTCGGCCAGCCGAACCGAAAAGCCTTCCGCCGATAGAACGTGCATGAGCATCTCACGCACGACCTTTTCATCATCGACTAGGAGAATTCGCGCTGGCTCGTCGGGGGTCGCCGCATCCATGGCGCGCGAATCTACTTCTAAAAGTGTCTACTTCGCAACAAAACCGCTTCCGATACTATTGCCGGTCATGTCTGCTCCGGCCCGTCGCCTCCGCATCTGTGTGGTTAGTTCCGTCGGTGGACATCTCCGCGAAGTGTTGGACTTAGTCCAAACATTTGGCACCGCAGAAGTGCGCTTTCTTGTAAACGATGCGGTGCAAGTCAGCCTGCCTGGACCCGTCGAACAGATCGCTCACGCAGAGAGAGACGCGCGCGTCCTGTGGAATGCAGTTGAAGCAGCAGAGAGCTTCTCTCGGCATCGACCCGACGTGCTTTTGTCGACTGGAGCCGGACCGATCGTCCCGCTGTCGATCGTCGGCAAGCTCTATCGCGCGCAGACCATCTACATTGAGACGTTTGGTTCCGTCGACAAACCGTCGCTGACCGGAACGCTGATGGAGCCGCTCGCCGATCGTCTGTACTACCAGTGGCCACAGCTTGCGCCGCACTTTCCGCGGGGACGCTATGCCGGACCGATCTTCGTTCCGCAGCCAGCGACCAGGCCCGACGATGGCAGCCTGTTTGTCGCGGTGGGAACCTCACAGCGCGGCTTTGATCGCTTGATGCGCTGGATCGATGCGCTCGCCCGTCAAAATGCCCTGCCCGGCCCCGTGGAAGCTCAGACCGGAATCACCCTAAATTACCCATTAATTTTCAAACATTACCCACAATTATCCAGTGATGTATTGGAACAGAAGCTGGCAGCTGCCAAGGTGGTGATCTGTCATGCAGGTGCCGGAATTGTAGGAACATGTCTTCGTTTGGGCAAACGACCGATTGTGGTTCCACGACTCGCGCACTACAACGAAGCCATCAATGATCACCAGCTGATGCTGGCAAATGCGCTGGCCCAGGCCGGTCAAGCCATCGTAGTCACCGACGAAGCGCAGCTACGTCCAGCCATTGCGTCCGCGTGGTCAGGGCCGCCGCTGGCAACATCGCCCGCGAAGCACCGACTGCACGACGCCATCGCCGCTGATCTGCGAGAGATCGCCGCACGTCGCAGCCTGAGCATCTGACGCGCGGGAAGCTTTCTCACGGCTTGCAGTCGAAAGCCCAGGAAATCGGTCCGCTTTGCCATCGACGCCTGCGCGGGCTTGTCGTCGTGCGGTACACTAAAGACGCTTCGCCGACACCAGCTCGTTTGTGACCATATCGCCTGTGAGGAGTCTTCGACGATGCGCTCTACTTGGCTTGGCTTCGGTCTGGGTCTGTTCACGCTCATCGGCTGCAATGCGCTGTGGCAGGGCTATCTGTCGCCGATCGATGATCCCGTCGACGGAGCCATTGTCGATCTCAGCGATGTCGATCTCACCGGCGAGCCGCCCCCCGATCTCACCGGAGCTGACCTCACCGGAGTCCCCGACGTCGATATGACCAAACCCAAACTATGCGGGTTTGCACCAGGGGCTTCTGGTGTTTCAAAATACAACTCCTATTCGCAATTGTTCTCCATTCCTGGATATTCACCAACGCGACTTGCCGTTGCAGACATTGACAATGATGGCATCGCGGACGTTGCGGTTTCGGATCAAAGCACAACAGTAAAAATCTGGTATGGGCAACTATCTGGCGCAACGTGTACATACAGCACCACAAACAACTGTCTGATCACCGGAACCAACGGTTCCCCCAGTGTATTTGACATTGCTGGATTTACTGTCAATCCGACAACTGGACCTGGTGCATTTCTCATTGCACGAAACAGCACCAATACTGGCGCAGTAGGAAGCTGCTCACAACGAACGGCAGCATTCAAGCCTTACACCAATCCTTTATTCAGCAGCACATCTTCAAGAAAAGAAATCAATGTTCCACGACTCAAAGCAGTGACCAATGGTATTTTTGCTTTATTTGAAAAAGGAACCGACGCAACTGGCGATCGCGTCAACTCTGTCAAGCTAAACTCGACTCTCGATCTTGAGTCTGTTGTGACCGTGGCCAGCCATGGAAACTTGCTGTCCCCACAGTACGAGCCAAGAAATGCGACCGGCATTCGTGTCAATACCAACAACAGCGATGGAATCTTAGACGTAGCTACGTTTGAAGTTGGCACCACCAATGCAGGAAGAGTGCGCGTCTATAACAACAACCACATTGCATCTCCACCAGCGAATCCATTTAACGTAACCATCAGCCCAGCCGGGTCGTCCGATCTATTTGCCGATCTGAATCGAGTGATCAGTGGCCGGTTGACCAACGACGAAAATGATGATCTCCTTGCGATTGTACAAACAGGACAAGTCATTCCATTTCTTGTTGCCACTGGTGGCGCCATCAATCAGCTCCCGCTGATCGCTTTACCAGCCGGAACAAATGTTACCTCCAGGAACAACTTAATCCTTGAAGACACAAATGAAGATGGCATCGATGAGCTAATCGTCTTCAATGGACAAAATGTTGTGATTCATTCTTTCAACGGCACAACTTTCGTAAACGCAAAATCGCTATCTGTTACAAGTGGCTATACAATTGACGCCATCACTGTCGGCTACCTCGAAGCGTCTCACTCCTCGAAATCAGCTGACATTTTTGTTCTATCGCACAAAAATACGAGCTATGAAGTTGGTGTATTCAGATACGATCAATAGCAACGAAATACATCAACATTCCCCCTCGTTACCAAAACAACCAATACAGAACAACTACCAAACCATTACCTTATTGCTGACGTGATGGGTCGGATTTAGTCTGTTGTGCGTCGGAATGGTTGCTTTGCCTTTTACTGCTTCATTACCACTTGAGCCTGAAGAGACCGATGCGCGGAAACCAGGGCTTTTGGTCATTCGCTCGGCGCCGATGCAGCGACTGCTGGTGCTGCTGCGCGCGTCTGCGACGACATCTCGCTCGGTGCTGCTGGTGGGTCCAAGCGGTAGCGGTCGCAACTTCCTGACGCACGTTCTGCATACGATGTCGCCGCGCGCCGACAAGCCGCTCGTGGAAGTGTCGTCGCTGGTCCCGTCGCTGCCCGAGCACTGGTCCGACGCAGCGGAGCGAGCCCAAGACGGAACGCTGCTGATCACCGATTTGGAACGGCTCGACGGCTACGGACAGCGCGATCTGCTGCTGCTGCTGACACAGCTTGGCCAGCGTCCCCAATCGCCCAGCATCTGTGCGACGGCGCAGCCAGAGCTAGAGACGGCGCAGCGACAAGGGACGTTTAGTCGCGCGCTGTACGATCGACTGGCGATTCTGCGGCTGGATGTTCCGTCGCTGAGCGAGCGCCAAGAAGACCTGCCCGAGCTGTGTCGACTGCTGCTGCATGAACACACGCTGATGCATCGACCGGACCGGAAGCCGCCTGAGCTGTCCGACGCGGCGCTGTCCCTGCTTCAGACGCATGACTGGCCAGGCAACGTGCGTGAGCTATCGAACGTCCTGCTGCGCGTGGTGCTGTGGTCAACGCAAGACCGGATCGATGTCGAGCAGCTGCTGACGATTTTGCCGCAGCCTCCGTCGAAAAGTGAGCTTATGGTGCCGATTGGAACGTCGCTGGCCGAAGCAGAGCGACGGCTGATTGTGGCAACGCTGCGCTCGTGTGACGGCAACAAACAGAAAGCGGCAGCAGTGCTTGGGATTACCCGACGGACGCTCTATCAAAAGCTGGCGCGTTATCGCCTGAGTACGTAGATACGTCAGACGACACGCTACACGCGCAGCTAAAACAGGATCTCGACGGGCGGAGGCTCTGGATCTTTGAAGATTCCGAGCGCTTCCAACTCCGCGTCGCTCACCTGAATGCCAAAGAACGCATCGGGCGTCTTCAGACGGAACGTAAACGGATAGTTCACCGAGATGCTTTCGTCGCTGTCCGTCTCAGGAAATTCCCAGGTACGAATCGTCTCGGCGACGCAGCTCTGCATCTCAACCGACAGGTTGCTGTCCGTCACCAGCAGCGACTCGACCTTCCCGTGCGGTGTGATGTCAAAGCGAACCACCAGACGGCCCGCAAGCTTGGGCTGACGAACCAGCGACTGCTGATAACAGTACCGAACCTGATTCAGATGCAGGTAGATGACGCGACGGACGATGTCGCGCTCTAGCTGATGTTCCTGCTGCGGATCAAGCGGTGGTGGCGGCGGAGGTGTTGGCTTCTGCGGCGCAGGCAGGTTGTGCAGATACTGCGGAATCGGTCGCACCGTCGAGCTTCGCAGTCCCACCGGCACCGCAGCGTCCGCCGAAACCAGCGGAGCGATTCCCAGCAGCAGCGTTGCGATTCTGATCCACCGAGTGCGCATCAGCGTGTTTGCCTCGACCTGTTCATTACAGCACCTTCGCGCCAACAAGACACGATCAAGCAAGGAACGTCGCAATATTGGGGGCTTTTCACGTCGCATCCGACTGCGCTACGGTTCGCGCTTGGTGGAGGCAAGCATGGTCACGGTCATTCGGAACGGAACCCTCGTCACGGCAAGCGACACTTTTTCAGCCAACCTGTGGATGGAAGGCGGCAAGATCGTAAACCACAGTCATCCCAGCCAGCCCATCCCGACGGGCGGCGACGTGCGAGTCATCGACGCCAGCGGCTGTTACGTCATTCCCGGTGGAATCGATGCGCACACGCACCTCGACATGCCGTTTGGCGGCACCACCTCGAGCGATGACTTTTTGACCGGAACGCGCGCAGCCGCATACGGCGGAACCACGACGATCATTGACTTCGCGATCCAGCAAAAAGGCGGCACGCTCCGTCAGGCGCTCGATACCTGGCATCAGAAGGCGGAAAGCAAAGCCTGTATCGACTATGCCTTTCACATGATTGCCACCGACGCGCCACAGTCCGTGCTGACGGAAATGGGCGAGGTCGTCAAAGAAGGCGTCACCAGCTTCAAGCTGTTTATGGCGTATCCGGGTGTGCTGCTGCTCGACGACCAGTCGATCTTTCGCTGCATGCTGCGGGCGGGCGAAATCGGAGCGCTCATCTGCATGCACGCCGAGCATGGCTTGCCGATTGATGTGCTCGTCGAGCGTGCGATTGCCCAAGGTCACACCGCGCCGATTTATCATGCGCTTACCCGACCTGAAGTCGCTGAAGCCACGGGAACCGAGCGTGCGATTGCGCTGGCCGAGATGGCCAAGGTTCCGGTCTACATCGTTCACTTGTCGGCGGCTCGTGCGCTCGATCGCGTGCGTGAAGCGCGGGACCGAGGCCTGCCCGCCTACGCCGAGACCTGTCCGCAGTATCTGTTTTTGTCCGAAGATGATCTGCGCGGTACGCCCGACGATCCGTTCGACGGAGCCAAGTACGTCTGCACGCCGCCGCTGCGTCCGCAGAGCTTTCACGATCACCTGTGGCGAGGACTCCGCAACCACGACCTGCAAGTCGTATCGACCGATCACTGTCCGTTTTGCATGAAAGACCAAAAGGAGCTGGGCCGCGACAGCTTCGCCAAGGTTCCAAACGGCATGCCCGGCATCGAGACGCGCCTTCACCTGATGTTTGAAGCCGTCGCGGAAGGCAAGCTCTCGCTCAATCGCTTTGTCGAAATCACCAGCACCGCGCCCGCCAAGATCTTTGGACTGTATCCACGCAAAGGCTCGATCTCGGTTGGCTCCGATGCCGATGTCGTGGTGTGGGATCCCAAGCGAGCGCTCAAGCTGTCGCACGAAAACCTGCACATGCGCGTCGACTACGCGGCGTATCCGAACAAGACCGTTCCTGGCTCGCCTCGCTACGTCTTTTCACGCGGTGAGCTGGTGGTTAGTCAAGGCAGCTACGTGAGCCGTCCTGGTCACGGTCAGTTCGTGCGTCGCTCGACGTTTTCGCTCTAAAAACAGCCTGCCTGCCTGCGGACCGTATCTGCTGCGCGTCCGCAGTCCCTGCCCTACCGATTGTGCGACCGACTACATCGACACATCGATCGGCTCAAGCGCGGTCGAGCTGTAGCCAATCGGTCCGCACGGACAGCAGCTCTCTGTGCTTTCCGGCGCAAGCGTCACCGTCGTCTTCTGCGGGTTATAGTCTTTGGCCTGTACCTCGATGACATGCATTCCCGCAGCCACCGAGCACAGAAACATCGCCTTGCCCGCCACACTCGTCGGCTTACACGGCTTGCCCTGCACCGACACCGTCACTTGCGTCAGCACCATGCCGGTCCACGCATCCGTCACCGATAGATACATGCCTGCTGGCTCACAGCGATCACAGATCACCGATCCACAGCAGCCGGGCACAATCCCCAGCGCAAGCAGCCAGGTCGCAAGGACTCGCACTCGCCCACGTCGCATGCGCAGAGCTTAGGCGACTCACGGCGAGCACAACAAGCGGATTGAAGGGAAAGGAATCAGGCAGCGAGCGCAGCGTCCAGCGCCGCAAAGAGAGGCGGAGACATCAAACCCGTGCAGCAAGCGACCCGCGAACAGGTCGCCAGCCACACTACTTGAGCGTGAAGTTGACCGTCGTGGTGCCGTCCTTGGTCACGGCATCCATCTTCGTCTCGGTCAGCGCGCCATCCGAGCTGGTCGCCCGCACTTCCCACATACCAACTGGAATGGTCGTCAGGAAGTTGTACGCGCCCGTGCCGCTGGTCGTGGTCTTGAACAGACCTCGGTTGACCGTCACCTTCGCGCCCGACACCGGCTTGCCCATCGCGTCGACCACCTGGCCGAGCAGCGCGCCCTTGCCAGGATCTGCACCGATGTTGATGCGGAAGTGCTGCGCAGCCTTGGTCAAGTAGCCGCGCTGATCAATCGGCACCATGTGCATCACCCAAATGCCGTTTGCCAGACCCGCGCGCAGAAGCTGCTTCTGCGACGAAGGAACCAGCGTCGCCATCGACGGAGCAGGCTGCGTATCACCAAAGCGGTCCAGCACGTAGTACACGCCCTTGAAGTTCTTGTCGTCCTGCGGGAACGACCACGCAAAGAAGACATCCGGGCTCGCGTACCAAGCGCTCGACGACGGGTGACTGGTCGAGCTGATCGTCGGCGGCACAGTGTTGATGTTCACGCGGAAGATGTTCTCGATGGTGCCAACGCTCGACATCGCATCAATCGGCACGATGTGGAAGTAGTTGGTGCCCTCGCGAAGATCCGTGACAGCAGCCGTCACAGCTTCCGTCGCCGTCACCTTGCCACCATTTGCTGGCGTCGGCGGGTTCGACTGCGAGGTGTTCACCGACCAGTAGTAACCCTGACGACCCATAAACGCCTGGTCCCACGCGAGCGACAGGCCCGGCGAGTCATCGTTGTAGTACAGGGTCTGATCCGGGTGCGAAGACGACGAGATGCTCATCGGAGGAATCAGACCTTCGGTCTTGGTTCCACTGATCGTGCCCGCAATGGCCTTGTCGCCGCTGTGCAGGATCTTGATGCGACCCTGACCGCCGTTTCCGCCTGCGTAGTAGCGACCCGAGCCGCCCGAGCCACCCATCGCAGAGATCGATCCGCCGACGGTGATCTTCTTCTGGGCCGCCAGCAGGATGCCGCCACCGGAGCCACCGCCACCGCCACCGTAGCTGCTCGAGCTGCCGCCCGCTTCGCCGTTTGCTGTGACCTGACCATCGACGGTGATGTTCTTGGCCGCGATGAGTCGCAGCATGCCACCACCCTTGCCGCCACGACCACCCGAGCCAGCGCCGCCGGTCGCGCCCGAGCTACCCGGTGCGACCAGGACATCCGTCGTCGAGCCCCACGAGCCGCCACCGTAGCCGTTGTAGTACGCCGTTGCCCCCGATGTGCCGTAGCCGCCACCGCCGCCCGCGTAGTCCGCATACGTGGAGTAGACGTATCCTTGACCATCGGGCGAGCTGCCGGTCGGATTGACGACGATCGAAGCGCCCATCTCGACCGTGATCGAGCCCTTGGTGCGCAGCGTCAGATTGCCCGTCGGCGAAGACAGCGTTGCACCCGAGCGAATGATGATGTCGCCATCAACCAGCTGATCCCCATCGAGCGACTTGTTGGCACCGACGTCTAGGCTGGGTAGTGCGCAGCGAGCATCTTCGCAGAATGTGCTGCAAGTGTCGCTGACGGTCCACGCGCTGCCGGTGCTGTTGCAAGTCTCGACGTTCTTGCCGTTGCAGCGCTTGGCCGTCGGCGTACACGCGCCCGTGCACAGACCCGACATACAACCAACCGTGCACGTCGCTGAATACAGCCAAGCCGTGCCCGTGGCGTTACAAATTTCAACACTGAGTCCCGCGCCGCAGCGATACGTGCCAGGAACACAGGGCAGACCCACCGTCGTCGTCATGTCCGCCGTAGACATGCCCGACATATCTTCCGTGGTCGAGCCCGTCATGTCTTTGGTCGGGTCACCACCACCATCCGGCGGATCGGTCACGGCCATATCGACCGAGCCGTTCATGTTGTTGTTGTTGTTGTGGTTGTCGTCGTCCACTACGCCGCCTTTTGAGCAGCCGACGAGCAACGCCAGCCCCATTGCATATCTAATCGCAGAGCTCTTTTTCATGGTGTTCCTCACAAGAAGTGCCTTTGTGGGCGGCATCATACACACAGAAGTTCTGCGGAAACGTGCACAAATCGGCTCGACTGTGTCAGTTTGTAGGTGTGCCGGTTCGCCCTTCCCACACAGCGCGCAGTCCCAAATCCGACGACGCAGAGCGCCCCTCCGAGCGAGCCCGCAAGACCGCAGCCAAGACGGTGATCCGCCGCAAGCCGCGTAGGCACAAAGCGACACCGATTCGAGGCTTGTCCTTGCTGGCATCAGGCGCGGACCGGCTGGGTCTATGGCCACAGCTTTGGGAACAGTGGGTCTGTCGCACGTTTGCGCTGACGCTGTTTGCCTGTGTGCCTCGCCTATCGAACTTTGCCCGCGCCGAAAAGCTGGTGGATGGCACGCTGACCGTGGTGGTCACTTCGTCTGCAGTCGCCAGTGAGCTGTCGTTTGTTCGCGACTTGCTGCTCGAACACATCAACCGCGAGCTGCTCAAAGCGGTTGGACAGCTCGATAGCAAGCACAAGCGCACCGTGCGGCCCGTGCTGCGACTTCAACATCGCGTCGGAAGGCTGCAAAACCTCCCCGATGTCAGTGAGTGGCAAGAGCGTCCCAAGCCGCCCCAAAAGCCGTCCCTGCCCAAGATCACGCTAGAGACGCAGCTCGCGGTGGCGACCGCCAGCCAAGAGCTTCCCGATGAGGATCTGCGGCTGCTGCTGCTCCGCCTGGTGGGCGCAACCACCCGCGCAAGCTAGCGCGCCATCCATGCAAGCCGGTGTTCTGTAGAGCGAACTCGTAGGGGGCGCTTGCGGATGCAGGCCGGTTTGCCCTACAAAGGTCAAAATGCAAGAAACGAGCAGCGAATCAGGTTCTCCCGCCATAGGTACAGTGGTCGTAACGGGAGCCAGTCGCGGAATTGGGCTGGACTTTGTACGCGCATGGCTGGAACGAGGGGCCCAGGTCATCGCCGGATGTCGGACGCCCAACAGCGCTTCGGCCTTGAGCAACCTCATGCAGCAGGAACACGGAGACCGGCTGCGCATCATGCAGCTCGATGTCACCGATGAGCGCTCGGTCGAGACCATGGCCGGCGCACTCGGCAACCAGCACATCGACCTGCTCATCAACAACGCGGGAATCCTTCACGTCGAGACGCTCGACAACATGGACTTCGCCAGCCTCCTGGAGCAGTTCAAGGTAAACGCGCTCGGGGCGCTGCACGTCACGCGCGCGCTTTTGTCCAACCTGCGCGATGGCGCCAAGATCATCAACATCACGTCGCGGATGGGCTCGCTCGATGACAACACGTCCGGCGGCTACTACGGCTATCGGATGAGCAAAGCGGCGCTGAACATGGCGACGCGCAGCATGGCCGTGGACCTCAAGAGCCGAGGCATCGTCGTCGTAGCCATGCATCCCGGCATGGTCCAGACCGACCTGACGCGCGGCTTTGGCATGCTGACCCCGGCAGAGAGCGTGTCGGGCATGAACCAAGTCATCGACAAGCTCACCATCGAGCAGAGCGGCCTGTTTCTGCACTATCAAGGCACGACGCTACCTTGGTAATGCGACGCTCCGCCGCAACGTCCGCATGGATCTTGTCGCTGCTTGTGTGGTCAGGCTCGGCGTTTGCCGAGGTAGACAGCAAAGCGGGCGCAAAGACGGACCCAAAGACCGTCGATTCGGGACGCCGAGCAGACATCCTTCGCCTGCTTCAGCTCACGCAAGCCGGAGCCATGGGCGAGCAAGCCGTCCAGTACCTGTTTGCGACGTACAAGCAGTCGATGCCGCAGGTCAAAGACGAGCTGTGGCAAGAGCTGAAGAAGGAAATCTCCGCGGACGAGCTGCTCCAGCGCCTGGTGCCGGTGTACGAAAAGCACTTCAGCGCGAGCGACATCAAAGAGCTGATTCGCTTCTATGAGTCGCCGGTTGGCAAAAAGCTGACGGTGACGCTGCCCAGCGTCAACCAAGAAGCGCTCGGCATCGGACAGACCTGGGGCAGCGAGATTGCCGTGCGGGTGAAGCGCCGACTCGATGCCCAGAGCCCAGCGCCAGCCCCCGCGACCAAGAAGTAAGCGGCCTACGTTCCGGTGGCGCGACCCGGCTGCGCCAAGACGTGGTGATCTGAGCTGCTCAGCGCCGCCACATCATCCAGATCATCGGCGTACAGATCACGCACCTGATCGGTCATCACGCGCTTGGTCGTCTCACTGACTTTCCACACCGCATGCTTGGTGCTGTTGGTGTGATAGTCGAAGAAGCCAAGCACGCGCGAGATCGCTTCGACCCCGATGGTGCCCACCCGAAACAGCGCTTCGCGCGGGTTCTTGACGTCGATCTCGGACAGCGCCAGTCGGGCAATCCGCCAGACATTCATCGTCGATACGGAATAGCCCGACACCGAGCGCAGCCAGATGTGACCCGCTGCAATGCGCCGACGCTGACGAATGAAGTCGCGCACCGTCTCGGGACCGTGGTTGTGAACCACTGCTTCAGGCACGTACGCCAAGCGATAGCCGGCGTTGCAAACAAGCTGCTCGATGCTGGCTTCATCGACGGCGCTTTCCGTCGGAAGATCCCGCACGATGCCCGCGCGCAGCATGACCAGCTCACCGAGCTTTGGCGCTTCCAGTGCGACGCGATGATGCATCTGCCACAGAAAGCGCGTGGCTTCGCCAGTGAACGTTCCGTAGCCGTTGGTGGGAACGGGCCGTCCGCCGCACATTCCAACCTCTGGATTGATGAGGAAGCACTGAACGAGACGCTCCACCACTTCCCGCGACACCAGCAGGTCGGCACTGCACACGCAGATGGCATCGACCGACGGATGAAGGGTTCGGAGATAGGCGTTGATCGCTGCGACCTTGCCGCGACGCTCGGGCTCCTCAATGAGACGCACCGGCACACCGGGACGGCTCATGCGCTCGCGAACAATCTCAGCGGTGCGATCGGTGCAGCCCGACGCGACGACCACGACCTCCACGATCTTGGCGCGCTTTACGCGCTGGGCCCGCAGCGTGTCGAGAAGCTCACCGATGTTGCGCTCCTCATTATAGGCGGGAACGGCGATACTGACCCTCATACGGAACCTCGTTAGTCTTAAGCGGTAAGGAGAAGCAAAGCTCTCAAGCGGGAATCTATGTCAGCCAACCGGACGTTAAGCAAGCCGGTAAAGCCCGTACACTGATTGCCACTTGTAATCTAGGCAATTTCGCGCACTTACGCCACTGCCGGACTGCGCGAAATGTTGAACCTTCTTAGCGGCGCGATACCCAAGCTGCGACCTGGGCGCGTTCGTCTGCGGTGAGCGTTCCCGTTCCCACGGGCGGCATCGGGGTCGGCATCCCTTCGACCACACGCTGACCGAGCACGTTGCGATAGCGAGCCCAGATGCTGTGCGTGGACAAGTCCAGGTGCGCGCTGCCGCTCGGCAGGTGACAGCTCTGGCACAGGCGCTCAAACACCGGCTGCATGTTCTTTCGCCACAGCACGAAGTCTTGTCCGCCGCCGCTCTGTTCTCCAACGCGCAGCACCTGCGAATCACCGAGCAGCCAGGCGTCTCCACTGGGCGAGCCCAACAGCCGCAGCGACTCTTGCGCAGACATCGTCACGCCCGATGGAATCGGCGCCAGCAAGAGCTGTCCATCGCGAACCAGCCCGACCGTCTGGGCAAACAGCACCCACAGACCCGATGACGACAGAGACAGACCGCGCACCGCCTCTTCGCCATCCACCCGATGCACCAGCCGAAACACACCGTCTTGCAGCTGAAACAGCGCCTCGCGGGTTGCGGCCCACAGCTGATTCTGTCCATCAAATGCAACGTGCGTCACACCCGGCAGGTCCAGCTTCGTCAGCGACTCTGTCTTGCTGTCGAACAAGACAACCTGGTCTTCCCACAGGCCCGCCGCTTGGCCGCTTCCCCCCACAAGCCCGCGCACCGATAGCTCGTATTCGCGCAGCGTCACACCGTCTGAAATCGCCAGCCGTCCGTCCAGCGCAAAGCCCACCTGCGCGCCTCCGAGCGACACCACTTCCAGCACCTTCTTGCCTGCCAACTTGTAGCGCGCCGAGACATCTTCCAGCGAGAGAGTCTGCGCCGCCACAATCCGCAGTCGATACACCTTGCCTTCTTCATCGACGCCAAGCAGCCAGCGACCGGGAAAGCCCAGCGCTGGAACCACAGCCGATGAACGCCACGCACGCACCGAGCTGTCTTTGCCCTGCGACGAACCGCTCGACCACAGCGCGACGCCCGTATCCCCAAACAGCGCGATGTCATCGTCGTGTTCCGCGACCGCTACAACCTTCGCGCTCCCCAGTGGCGTCTCATTCCATTCAATCGGAAGCATCGCCAGCTCGCCGGTCGGAAGCAGCGCGTCCGCTGGCCCAGGCTCACAGCGCGCGCCGGACAGACACAGCAGCAGACCCACACCACGCAGCCACAGCGGCCATCGCGTTCGAGTTCGGGAAACAAGGCTCATGGGACACGTCTCCGCCAAGGCAAACGATGGAGAAAAATTGTTCTCAACTCGGCGACAATACCTACTATTTTCCGGTTGGTTAGCGACTTTCCGCAGCTTCTCAAGGAGGCTTCCTGATGCGCAGCGCCCCGCGTACGCGACGTACACGACTTGGCAGTTTGGGCACTTTGGCACTCGGCATGACGCTTGGCGGTGTTTCATGTGAACCCGCGCAGGTTTCACAAGAGCCAGCCAGCCTGGCTCCCGTCGAGACAAGCGAGCTACCCCCTTCGTTTGAACCGAGCAGCCCCAGCAGCTACGTGAGCAAGGTCAAAAACCTTCTCACCGGACTTCCCCCGACGGATGCCGAGCTGCAAGCGGTCGTGCAAAACGAAAGCGCACTCGGGGACTTGGTCAGCGAGTGGATGAAGACGCCGCAGTTTCAGACGAGAATGCTGCGCTTTTTCACGAGTGCCTTTCAGCAAGGCCAGCTCAATCGCGCCAGCCTGATTGACATGGTTCCCGACGCGCCGATCAGCGATCGGATGCTCGGCAACATCCAAGCCAGCTTCCCGCTGACGATGTGGCAGCTGGCAGTGGTGGAAGGCAAGCCGCTCACCGAAGCGCTGACCACCGAGCGGTTCATGATGACGCCGCCGCTCGCGACGCTGTATTCGTTTCTGGACAATCGCCACACGAGCGATCTGAACCGAGGCACCGACTACCTCACGACAGCGAACCCCAACTTCAAGTTCACGCTGTCGAACAAGAGCGGACCGATCCCGATCGAAAAGACGCTCAATCCGACCGATCCGCTGTTCATGAACTGGTATCTGCCCAGTCCGATTGCTGCCCCGTGCGTCGATCCGCTGATCTACACGCGCGATACGCCTCGGCTGTATCAGTTCCTGTTTGGCACCGTCACCGCGAGCGGAACGGTCTGTGCGCAGTCGTTTACCACGCCCGCGCAGTTTGCCGATGCCGAGTACGACAGCTGGCGCATGGTGCAGGTTCGCGCGCCGAAAGCCGCTGAAGCAACGACGCCGTTTTATGACCTGACGACGATGCGAACCGGCAATGAGCTGGTGCTGCGCGTGCCGCGCGTCGGCTTCTTCACCACGCCCGCGTTCTTTGCCAACTGGGCGACCAACGCCAGCAACCAAGCGCGCGTCACCATCAATCAGACGCTGATCGTCGCGCTCGGTCGCAGCTTCGATGACGCGAACAACACCCAGCCGCTCACGCTGCCAGCGATGGACAAGGCGCACTCATCGGACCCAGCGTGCTACGGCTGTCACAAGACGCTCGATCCGATGCGGCAGGTGCTGCGTCAGGCCTACACGCTGACGTATCACGAGCAAAAAGATCCGGCGCAGACCTCCATGCCAGGCGTGTTTGCGTTCGATGGCATCACCAAGAACATCTCGTCGCCCAAAGAGCTGGGGCAAGCGATGGCGAGTCATCCGCGCTTTGCCGTGGCGTGGACCCAGAAGCTGTGCTTTTTCGCAAACTCTGCGCCGTGTAACGAAAACGATCCCGAGTTCCAGCGCATTGCGATGTCGTTTGCAGCGGGCGGGCACAACTTCAAGCAGCTGCTGCGCGAGCTGCTGACCTCTCCGCTCACGACCGGAACGCGCAACACCCAGACCTTTGCCGAGCAAGGAGTGACGATCTCAGTCACGCGCCGCGATCAGCTCTGCGCAGCGATGGCGACGCGACTTGGGGTGCCCAACCTGTGCGCCCTGGGACGCGCGCCCAGCCTCACGCAGCTCATCCCCAGCGATGGCTACTCACGCGGCGGAACCGCCCCCATCCTGGCCACAGACCCAAGCCTGTTTTACCGCGCCGCCACCGAGCAGCTCTGCCGCAGCTTCGCCGACTACGTGGTCGACAGCACCGTCACCGGCAAGCCGAGTCGCTACCAGAGCAAGATGCCCGATGCCGCGCTGAGCGATCTGGTGCAGACGGTGATGGGCATCGCTCCAAGCGACGCACGCTATCCGGCGCTGCGTCAGGTCATCGGTGATCACCACGCCAAAGCGGTCAAGACCGCCGGCATCAGTGCCACCGACGCGCTCAAGTCAACCTTCGTGCTGGCGTGTATGTCGCCCACCAGCATCTCGATCGGTCTGTAAGGAGTGAAGCCATGGACGTGACTCGACGTGAAGCCATCGTAAGCGCGCTGTTTGGCGCAGGCTCGATCGGTCTGCGCGCACTGGCGACGGGACTGCCGATGTCGGTGCTGCTCAATCCACGGACCTCGCTGGCAGACGCCTGCGCGATGAAGGAACACGCGCAGTACCTGATCTGGGCGACCTCTGGCTCGGGCGATCCCGCCAATGCCAACGTGCCAGGAACCTACGACGATCCGGGCATCGCGCACTCGCTGCTGCCAGAGATGGCACCGACGCCCATGACGCTGTCGGGCAAGACCTATACCGCCGCCAAGCCGTGGGCGTCTTTGCCGCAAGCGATGCTCGATCGGACCTGCTTTTTTCACCACACCACGCTGACCAACAGCCACGCCAACGAAGGCAAGGTGCTCAAGCTGATGGGCGCGGTGAAGCGGCAAGAGATGCTGATCTCGCTGCTCGCGAAGAACCTGGCGCCGTGTCTGTCTACGGTTCAGGTCGAGCCTGCCTCGATTAGCGGTGAGGTCATCACCTTCGGCGGTCGCATCCTGCCTGCGCTCACGCCGGTCGGTCTGCGTGACGTGTTTGTCAGCGCCAAGAGCCCGCTCTCCAGCTTGCAGGCGATGCGCGATGCGGACCTCGACCGCGTCCACGAGATCCTCAAGCAGAGCGGCAACAGCGTCCAGCGCAGCTTCCTCGACCGGATGGCAACGTCCAAAAACGAGCTGCGCAACATCTCGGACAGCTTGATCAGCAACCTGTCGACGATTCGTGCCAACGACCTGGACGGCCAGCTGACAGCGGCGGTGTCGCTCATCCAGATGAACGTGAGCCCCGCTTCCGTCATCTTCATTCCATTTGGCGGCGACAACCACTCGGACCCGAACCTTGCGCGCGAGTCGGCCCAGCACGTCAGCGGCTGCGCAGCGATTGCGACCTTGATGCAGCGGCTCCAGACGGCGAAGCTGCAAGACAAGGTGACGTTTGTGCTGATGAACGTGTTCGGACGCTCGCTGAATCGTCCGACGCGCATGGGTCGGGATCACCTGGGCAACCACCACTGCACCGTCATCAGCGGCAAGCGCATCAAAGGCTCGGTGGTGGGCGGCGTCGTCAAGAGCGGCAGCGACTATGCAGCCACGCCCATCGACTCGAAGACGGGCTTGTCTGCCATGGGCATGGGCGCCGACATTCCGTTTGGCGACACGCTGGGAGCGGTCGGCAAGACCATCGCCGCTGCTGTCGGCCTCTCCAATGAGGTCATCAGCGACCAGATCACCACAGGCAAAGTCGTCACCGCCGCTCTCGTCTAGTCCGACCGCCCGCCCGTTCACACGACCCAGCGTCCTGTGGACAGGCACCCCGCTTTACATCTTGGTGGTCGCGCTTCACCACCTGGTG